>Ga0182018_10002362_pt1 | contig 19107 bp, 18 predicted proteins | sample 812P2MmetaG_FD_120490 | JGI IMG/M metagenome (GOLD analysis project Ga0182018, IMG submission 120490) | Permafrost microbial communities from Stordalen Mire, Sweden - 812P2M metaG | ecosystem: Environmental > Terrestrial > Soil > Wetlands > Permafrost | place: Sweden: Stordalen | collected... | reverse complement strand
TCAACATCGGCGGCCAGCAGAAACCGTCGATCCGCGTCCAGGTCGATCCGGCCAAGCTCCAAGCGCGCGGATTGACGCTGGAAGACGTGCGCGGCGTGCTCACCACCACCACCACCGACGCGGCCAAGGGCAGCCTTAACGGCGCTCAGCAAACCTTTACGATTGCCACCAACGATCAGTTGACCCAGCCGGAGCAATACGACGACGCCATCATTGCCTATCGCAACGGGGGCCCGGTCCGGGTTCGCGACGTGGGTCACGCGCTCACGGGTCCGCAAGACGTCACCCAGAGCGCGCTCAGTAGTCTTCCGAGCGGCATCGCACCAAGCGTGCTGCTGATAATCTACAAGCAGCCAGGCGCCAACGTCATCGGCACGGTCGACGCGATCCAGGCCGCGATGCCGCGGCTGGCTGCGATCGCGCCGCAGGGCATCAGGGTGGACACGGTCGTCGACCGCACGCAGACCATTCGCGCTTCGGTCCATGATGTCGAGTTCACGCTTGCGATCACCATCGGCCTGGTCGTGATGGTGATCCTGCTGTTCCTGCGCAATATCCGCGCCACGCTCATTCCGAGCGTCACCGTGCCGCTGGCGCTGCTCGGCTCGACCGCGCTGATGTATATTTTCGGCTTCAGCTTGGACAATCTTTCGTTGATGGCATTGACCATCGCGGTCGGCTTCGTCGTCGACGACGCCATCGTGGTGGTGGAAAACATCTACCGCCATGTCGAGGCCGGCACGCCGCCGATGCTTTCGGCTTTGAAAGGCGCGCGCGAGATCGGCTTTACCGTGGTCTCGATCAGTATTTCGCTGGTTGCCGTGTTCATCCCGCTGCTGCTGATGGGCGGCATCATCGGGCGCCTGTTCCGGGAGTTCGCGATCACCGTCACGGCGGCCATTGCCGTTTCCGTTATCGTGTCCCTGACCCTGACGCCAATGCTCGCCTCCCGCTTTCTGTCCGCGGAACCCGAACATCATGGCCGCATTTATAGCGGCATCGAACGGGCCTTCGAGACGCTCATCGGCGGCTATCGTCGAGGCCTCGACGTGGTGCTGCGCCATCAATTCCTGACGTTGATGGTGTTCTTCGCCACCATGGCGGTTAGCGCGGTATTGTTTGTGAGTATCCCAAAGGGCTTTTTTCCCGTTCAGGACACCGGAACGATCCAGGGCATCGCTTATGCCGCGCAAGACGTTTCTCCCAACAAGATGCGAAGCATCCAACTACAACTGGCCCAGATTCTTGCGCGCGACCCCGATATCGCGGCGTTCGGATCGTTCTTCGGCAACGGCGGCGGTAATACGCTCAACACCAGCCGATTTTTCGTCGCATTGAAACCCCGGGACGAGCGGACAGCGAGTGCGGTTGATATTATCAACCGGCTGCGGCCACAACTCGCCAAGGTCGAGGGCGTTACGCTTTTCCTCCAACCTTCCCAGGACATTACGGTGGGCGGGCGGATTTCCGCCGGCCAGTACCAATACACGTTGCAGGATCCGAATTTCGACGAGCTGAGCACCTGGGCTCCGAAGATGCTCGCCAAGCTCAAGACCTTGCCGGAACTCGCCGACGTCTCCAGCGATCAGCAAACCAATGCACCGCTCCTGACGGTGACTATCAACCGGGATGCCGCCGCGCGCTTTGGCATTCAGGCGCAGGAGATCGACGCCACCCTCAATGATGCTTACGGCCAAAACGACGTGACGCAGTACTTCACTCAGGTGAGTTCGTACTTCGTCGTGCTCGAAATTCTGCCGCAGCTACAGCAGGACCCGATGTCGCTCAACCAGATCTACGTCAAGGCGCCGGTGACCGGGCAATTGGTGCCGTTATCGACGCTGGTGAGCTTCAATACCAATGCCGTCGGTCCGCTGCAGGTTTCGCATCAGTCGCAATTCCCGGCGGCGACGCTGTCATTCAATCTGCGCTCGGGCGCGGCGCTCGGACAAGCGGTGACCGCCATCGAGCAGGCCGCAAACGAAATCGGTATGCCGAACACGATCATTACCGGCTTCCAAGGCAATGCGCAGGCGTTCCAAACCTCGCTAGCGAGCGAACCGGTTCTGATCGCCGCGGCGCTTGTGGTCGTGTACGTGATCCTCGGCGTGCTCTACGAAAGCTACATTCATCCGCTGACCATCCTGTCGACATTGCCTTCGGCGGGCGTCGGTGCGCTGCTCGCCCTGTGGCTTGGCGGCTTCGACCTTTCGGTGATCGGCATCATCGGAATTATCCTGCTCATCGGCATCGTGAAGAAAAACGGCATCATGCTGGTCGACTTCGCGATCACCCGCGAGCGGGAAGGGTTTACGCCCGAAGCGGCCGTCCGCGCCGCGTGCCTGCTGCGCTTTCGGCCGATCATGATGACCACGATGGCGACACTATTCGGCGGGCTGCCGCTGATGTTGGGAACAGGGTCAGGCTCGGAACTGCGTCAGCCGCTCGGCTACGCCATGGTGGGTGGGCTGATCGTGAGCCAGATGCTGACTTTGTTCACGACGCCGGTGGTCTATCTCTATCTCGATCGTTTCCAGGTCTGGCTGAGCGGCGAGAAACGCGAACACGAAGAAGCGCCCGCAGCGCTGCCGCTCGCCGCTGAGTAAACGGCGCGTCGACGAAGACGCTAAAATTTGTTCCAAAAAATTTTAGTGATGGAACTCTCGCCTCAATGCACGCATAGCGCGGAACATACGTTCCCACTTGCGCGTTTCTGCTCCTGAACCACGAGAAGAAGAAGAGGAGTAAACGATGAAGAAGCTTGCGCTTGGGATTGCCACGGCGGCGGTATTGTTCACCGCGGTGCCGGCTATGGCGTTCGGCGTCCACATAGGCGTGGGCCCTGTTGGCGTCGGTGTCGGCGTTCCGGGGCCGTATAACGGCTATGGGCCAGGATGCGGATATTGGAACAACTACTGTAACGGCGGCTACTACGACTATTACGGTGGCCCGGGCGTCGTGATCGGTGGTGGCGGGTGGCATGGCGGCCACGGCGGCCATGGGCACGGTCATCGCTAACGCGATCTAAAAAGGGCCCCTTAATCGGGGCCCTTTATTTTTTGCTATTTTTGATTTGCTCGCAAGCGCAGCAAAAAGCCGCCGCGACGCACAAATCGCACACTTGTGAAGCGAACACTCAAGCGGGCGCGTGCAAGACGCGCGGCATCGTGTCATCGTGAAGCGCTGAGAAAAGATCGGGCGCCTTGTGGCCCCGGCCGCAGGCGCGACCCGAATCGAACGGTTCAGAACCCACGTGAACCCATGAAACAGACATGGGTTCCAGGAGGAGCGCCATGTCTCATTCACACATTCTCGTCGGCGCCAGCACGAGCCCCGCGCGGCCCGTGGTGCGCCGAATCTCGCCATCTGATCTCTACCAATCGCTCGCGCGCGGCGTGGACGATTTTGCCGCGATGCCGAGTCATGCCGTCTTTCTATGCGTGATCTATCCGCTGCTCGGCATTCTATTGGTCGGGATGACGCTCGGAAATTCGATGCTGCCGCTGGCGTTTCCGATCGCGGCCGGCTTTGCGCTGGTTGGACCGCTCGCCGCAATCGGGCTTTATGAATTGAGCCGGCGCCGCGAGGCCGGACTCGACAGTTCGTCGAGCCACGCCCTCGATGTACTGCATTCGCCGTCGCTCGGCGCCATCGTGGCCCTGGGATTTCTCTTGATGGCGACCTTTCTGGTCTGGCTCGCGGTTGCTCAAGCGGTCTATATCGCCGATTTCGGGTACGCCGCGCCGGTCTCGATGCGCCAGTTCTTAAGCGAGGTATTCAACACGTCGGCCGGATGGCATCTCATCTTCGTCGGCACCGGCATAGGCTTCCTGTTCGCCGTATTTGTGCTCACCATCAGCGCGATCTCCTTCCCGTTACTGCTCGATCGCGACGTCGGCGCGGCGGTGGCAGTGCTTACCTCAATCCGGGTCGTCGCCGAAAATCCGCTGACCATGGGCTTGTGGGGCCTGATCGTCGCCGCGCTGCTTCTGATCGGCTCGATTCCGTTCTTCCTCGGCCTCACCGTGGTGATGCCGGTGCTCGGGCACGCCACGTGGCACTTGTATCGCCGGGCGGTCGAGCCGGACACCAATCCACATCCGGATTATCAGCCGCGCGAGCGGCCCCGCCGCTATGCCGCGGATTTTCCTGCGGCGCTGTTTCCGACGCGGCGATAGAGCCTGACAAGCAAGAACAACCGGTCATCGCGTAGAAAACGGGGCGAGCAACAACTCGCCCCGTTTTGTTCACCGCGTTAAAAATCGTAGAGCATCCGATTGTATCCGGCACTGCCGCCGCCGGTGAGCGCCGGATCGTTCGAATCGGTGGACGATTGGCGTTGCGGAATCATGGCGAACGCGTTGAGGCCTCTTTGCCGGCCCGCGATTTTGGCGTGCTGCGGAGCCGATGCCGTAACGGCGGGCGCGGACCCATAGGATTGCGCCAATGCCGGTGACGCGATGGCTCCTGCCGCGACGCCGGCGACCAAAGCAAGCGATGAAATTCTGATCATGGTCTTTCTCCTCGTTACGAAGGACAGGACGCCATGTCCTGTCGCCGTCATTGAGGAGAATGAAGCCGGCGGCCGGGCATTCCATCACGGCTGTGTGAAAGCGTTTTGACGAGTAACATCAAATGCTTGCCCCCGGACCGTCATTACAAATTCGATTGCAGGATTGTCCGGCGGAACTCTCAAACTGTCAGCGGCAGCGTGGATACATTGCGGCCAATTCCGGGCGCTGACCTTGATGCCGTCAGGCGTCGTATTCCAGGCGGAGTGAAATGCGAAGACGGCGCGCGATGTAACGCAGATCTGGTTTCGTGGCACAACGCCCAACAGCAATGTGCAGGCCGACGCACAGGCTCCGTCGATGACCACCGGCTCGCCCGCATCCCGGATCGCTTCATATTTGGCGAGATAGCCGCCGATCTGGCCGCCTGGATCGTCGTAGATCCTGACCGTCGCGGACGCGGCGGCCACGCTCATGATCAACAGCATGATTGCCGACACCGCACGTGGAATCATAAAGCTCCCTCAGGCGCCGGCGTCCTGCCGCTTCATCGCTTTGTCATCGCCCGCCGAAAGCCTATCATGGCGGAGCCCATAAAAGCCCAATAGACGCACATGAATGTCCCGCGCTTTTCCGCATGCTTGATCTCGGCCTAAGCTTTCTCGCCAGCGTCACCCGCGATCCGAACGCGCTTGCGATTGTCGATTGCCGTGAGCGTTTGACCTATGCGCAATGGTACCGGCGCATTTCGGCGCTCGTCGCCGGCTTGGGTTCGATCGGTCTTAAACCCGGCGACCGCCTCGTCACCGTGCTGCAAAACCGCCTTGAGGCCGCGACGCTGCATTGGGCCTGCCAGTTCGCCGGCATCATTATCACCCCGGTGAACTGGCGCTCGACCGCGAGCGAGATCGACTTTTATCTCGACGACGCCGAGGCCAAGGCCATCGCCTACGAGGACGCTTCCGCCGCGGCCGTGGCCGGATCGGCGTCGGCGCAGAAACTGCCGCGCATTGCGCTCGATGCGGCGCGGGGTTCCAACGTCGCCTTTGCATCGTTGATTTTGGATTCGGCGCCGGATGCTGCCCCGCGCGCCGATGCCGACGCTTGGTCGGTGATGCTCTACACCTCCGGCACGACGGCGCGGCCGAAGGGCGTGCCGCGCCGTCAGCGCGCCGAGCGCGCCTCGGCCGTCGCCCATGTCGCGCAAAATCTTTACGCTCACGGCGAGCGCACGCTCGGCGTCATGCCGCTTTATCACACCATGGGCGTGCGCTCGCTGCTGGCGATGTCGCTGATCGGCGGCGCGTTCATTTGCCTGCGCCGGTTCGATGTCGCCGCCGCGCTGCAATTGATCGCCGCCGAACGCGTCAGCAATCTCTATCTGGTGCCGACGCTCTATCACGATCTTGTTCATCATCCGGCGTTCGCGGGAAGCGACGTCAGCTCGGTGCGCAAGCTCGGTTTCGCCGGCGCGCCGATGACCGACGGCTTGCTGCGGAAGCTCCAGGCTGCGTTCACGCCGGATCTGTTCGTCAATCACTACGGCTCGTCGGAGATCTACACCTTTACCATCGACCAGAACGCGCCGAAGAAGCCCGGCTCCGCGGGCCGCGCCGGTATTAATCAAATGGTGCGGGTGGTGAAACTCGGTGCAAACGCGGTGGATGAAGTCGCCGATGCCGGCGAAGAGGGTGAGATCATCGCGCTTCTGGCCGGCGATGAATCCTTCGAAGGCTATTGGCGGCGGCCCGATGCCGACGCCAAGGCGCTCCGCCAGGGCTGGTATTTCACCGGCGACACCGGCTTCATCGATGGCGACGGCGATATTTTTGTCACCGGCCGCGTCGACGACATGATCATCACCGGCGGCGAGAACATTTCGCCGGTTGAAATCGAATCCTGTCTGTCGCTGCATGCCGCGGTGTCGGAGGTCGCGGTGGTCGGCTTGCCGGACGAGCGCTGGGGCAAAATTGTCGCCGCCTTCATCAAGCGCCGCGCCGCCGTCGAGCCGGAAGAGCTCGATTCGTATTGCCGCACGTCGGGCCTGGCCGGCTTCAAGCGGCCGCGGCGCTATGTATTTGTCACGGAGATTCCGAAGTCGCCGGTCGGCAAGCTTTTGCGCCGCAAGCTCGTCGCCGGCGAATATGAACCTGCCCCTCAGCAAGGAACGGCTGCATGAGCAACTCTTCCGTGATCGCGTTTTCCGATCCGCGTTTGCACAAACTTGACGGCTTTCGCGTCGAGATCGATTCGGCGCGCGAACGCGCCGATGTGGTGCTCGACCGGCCGCCGTTGAATGTCATCGAAATGGGACAGCGCGATCAGCTTCGCCTGGTTTTCGAGGCGCTCGATGAAGATGCGCGCGTGCGCGTCATCGTGCTGCGCGCGGCAGGTGAGCATTTCTCAAGCGGCGGCAATATCGCCGGATTTTTGGCGGCCTCGCCCGAGCATGTGTCGAAGCTCGCCTGGAATATCGCCGCGCCGGCGCGTTGCTCAAAGCCGGTGATTGTCGCGAACCGCGGCTATTGTTTCGGCGTCGGCTTCGAAATTTCGCTGGCCTGCGATTTCCGCATCGTATCCGAGACTTGCCTCTATGCGCTGCCGGAACAGCGGCTCGGCCAGATTCCAGGCTCGGGTGGCTCGGCGCGGCTGCAAAAGATCATCGGCATCACCCGGACCAAAGACGTCGTGATGCGCTCGAAGCGTATCTCCGCCAAGCAAGCCCTTGACTGGGGCATAGCTACCGAATGCGTCGCCGACGACAGGCTGGAAAACGCGACCGATGCGCAGGTCGAGGAATTACGCGCCTTCTCGCCGCTCGCCCAGCGCACCGCCAAGACGCTGCTCAACGCGACCGAAGACACCAATCTCGAAGCCGCGATCGAGCTCGAAGGCCATTGCTACAGCCGCTTGCGGCAGTCCGACGATTTCCGTGAGGGAGTCGAGGCCTTTCACGCCAAGCGCAAAGCGATTTTCCGCGGCACGTAGATCGTGTGCGGCATTTCTGCTAAACTTGCTCGCAATGACAGGTCGACAATAAGACATCTGGAAACGCCATGCAGCTTGCACCGCATCAGCTCAAAGAATTCGACGAGCAAGGCTATCTGTTCTTTCCGAATTGCTTTTCCGAAGAGGAAATCGCGCTGTTGCGCGACGATGCCGAGGCGATCCTGAAACTCGACCGCAAGGAAGTGTGGCGCGAGAAGTCGGGCGCGCCGCGCACCGCCTTTGCCGCACATACATTCAACGAAACGTTTCGTCTTATGGCGCACCATCCGCGGCTGGTCGAGCCGCTGCGCCAATTGTTCGGTGAGGGCGTTTACGTGCATCAATTCAAGCTCAATGCCAAAGCCGCGTTCGAGGGCGACGTCTGGCAGTGGCATCAGGATTACGGCACCTGGGCGCGCGACGACGGCATGCCGGAACCGCGCGCCATGAACATCGCGATATTCCTGGACGAAGTAATGCCGATCAACGGCGCGCTGATGCTGATCCCGAAGAGCCACAAGAAGGGCGTGCTGGCAGCCGGACACGACACGGCGACCACGTCATACCCGCTATGGACGCTCGACAAGGAAACGGTGACGCGGCTCGCCGCCGAAGGCGGCATTGTGGCGCCGACCGGCAAGCCCGGCTCGGTGCTGATGTTTCACGGCAATCTGGTGCACGCCTCGCCGGCCAACATCACGCCCTACCCGCGCAAAATCGTCTATCTGACGCTGTGCGCCTGCTCCAACCACATCACCAAATTCACCCGTGAAGAATGGATTGCACACCGCGACTTCGCGCCGATCGTACCGGTCCCCGATGACGCGCTGCTGCAATACGCCCGCGCGCATAAGGTGGCGGCGGAGTAAGCGAACCGACATCCCGATGTGGCTGCCAGCGAGTTCGGCCGCCTTACTCGATCACCTCGTCGGCACGGCCAAGCAGCGAGAGCGGGAAGGTGATGCCGAGCGCCTTGGCCGCCTTCAGGTTGATGATGAGCTCGACTTTGGTTGGCTGCTGGACCGGCAGGTCGGCCGGCTTGTCGCCCTTGAGAATCCGGCCGACATACGTGCCAGCTAGGCGGTATGTGTCCGCGACGCTGGCTTTCGTAGCTTAGTAGACCTCCGGCCACAGCGAAGAACTTCCTCGCCCCGCGAGCCATGTCAGGCCATCTGAAACATATCACTTTCGCCGACCAAAAACTGTGTTGCCCGTCACGGCCAAACAGGCGGTTTGGCCGGCTTCGCCGGGCGCAGTCTTGGATAAAGCATCGCAAAAGTCGGCTGATGCGGACACCGCGCCAATCGACGTATAGTGAGGCTCCGGGCGTCCAAAGCCGTTGAGGTCGAGAATCGCGAGGGTTACAGAATGAGCCTGCAAGCTCTCCTCGCCGCGCGGGTCGATGCCGGAAAACCGGTCCGTGTCGGACTGATCGGCGCCGGAAAATTCGGCTCGATGTTTCTGGCGCAGGCACCGGGCATCAAAGGCCTCGACGTCGCGCTGATCTGCGATCGTGATGTCGAGCGCGCCAAACATGCCTGTCAGAATGTTGGCTGGGACGCCGGACGCATCGCGCGCACGCGATTTGCCGACACCGGCCGCGACGCTTGCGTTGACGAACGCGTCGACGTCGTGATCGAGGCGACCGGCGATCCGGGCGCCGGTATCGCGCATGCGCTGGCGGCAATCGAGGCGCGCAAGCACATTGTCATGGTCAATGTCGAGGCCGATGCGCTGGCGGGCGCCTATCTCTCCCGCAAGGCACGCGCCGCCAACGTGATCTACTCGCTCGCCTATGGCGATCAGCCGGCGCTGATTGCCGAAATGGTCGATTGGGCGCGCACGGCGGGCTTTGCCGTCGCCGCGGCGGGCAAGGGCACCAAATATCTGCCGGCCTATCACACCGTGACGCCGGACGGCGTGTGGAAGCATTACGGCCTTACCGCCGACGAGGCCAAAAAGGCCGGCATGAATTCGCAAATGTTCAACTCGTTTCTCGACGGCACCAAATCAGCGATCGAGATGGCGGCGGTGGCCAATGCTTGCGAGCTTGATGTACCGCATGACGGCTTAGGCTTTCCGCCGTGCGGCGCCGACGAACTTGCCAGTATTTTGCGGCCGAAGGCTTTGGGCGGTGTGCTTGAGAGCGACGGCATGGTCGAAGTGGTCTCGTCGCTGCAACGCGACGGCCAGCCGGTGCCGCGCGATCTGCGCTGGGGCGTCTATGTGGTGTTCAAGGCGAACAACGATTACGCCGCGGTGTGCTTCAAGCAATATGGACTGCCGACCGATACAACCGGCCGCTATGCCGCGATGTACAAGCCGTTCCATCTGATCGGACTCGAATTGTCGATTTCGGTGCTCAATGTCGCGCTGCGCGGCGAGCCGACCGGAAGCTGCAAGGCCTGGCGCGGCGACGCGGTGGCAGTCGCCAAGCGCGCGCTTAAGGCCGGCGAAATGCTCGACGGCGAAGGCGGCTATACCGTCTATGCCAAGCTAATTCCGGCGGCGCGCAGTCTGAAACTCGGTGCGTTACCGATCGGGCTGGCGCATCATGTCAAACTAAATCGCGATGTCGCCGCCGGTGAATTTCTCACCGACGCCGATGTGGCGCTCGACGATGGTGCGCAAGCCGTCCGCATCCGGCGCGACATGGAGCGGGACGCGCGGCAGCCGGGTGCGGCGATAGCGGCGGAATAGCGCACAGTTCGGCACGCACCGAAGCATCGCGGCCCGACGCACGGCTAGACTTCCTTCGAAAGTTGAGGAGTGCGATGACCATTACCGTTTTCATTCGCTATCAGCTCGATCCTTACAAGCGCGATGGGTTTGAAGCCTATGCGCGGCGCTGGCTGAGCATCATCCCGAAGTGCGGCGGCGATGTTGTCGGCTATTGGATGCCGCACGAGGGAACCGACAATATCGCGTATGGATTGGTCTCGTTTGAAAATTTGGCGGCCTACGAAGCCTACCGCGCCCGCCTTAAGACCGACGCCGAGGGCGAGGCAAATTTCGCGACCGCACAAAAGGAGCGCTTCATCCTGAGCGAAGAACGCACCTTCCTGCGCCAAGTTTCCTGACTTCGACGAGGAGAACCAGATGATCGCCGTCATATTCGAGGTGTGGCCAAAGCCCGAGCATCGGCAAACTTATCTCGATATTGCCGCTTCATTGCGCCCGCAGCTCGAACGGATCGACGGGTTCATATCCATCGAGCGCTTCGAGAGCCTGAGCGAGCCGGGCAAGATTCTTTCGCTGTCATTCTTTCGCGATGACGCCGCCGTGGCGGCGTGGCGAAATGTCGAAGACCACCGGCACGCGCAGGCAAAAGGCCGCGGCAAAGTGTTTGCCGACTACCGGCTGCGGATCGCGGGTGTCATTCGCGACTATTGCATGCAAGATCGCGCGCAGGCGCCGAAGGATAGCCTATCGGCCCATGGCTGAATTTTGTGGCAGCTACTCCGCCGCCAGCCGCGGCGGCGGCCGCATCGACTCGACGCCGTCCACCGCCGTCGCCGAAACCGTCGTGCGCACCATGTAGCGCGGCTCATTGCCCGGCCACGGCCGGCCGCGATGCATGGTGGCGCGGTTGTCCCACATCACCACGTCGCCGTTCTTCCACTTGTGCTCGTAGGTCGTGCCGGGCGCGGTCGCGGCCTCGGTCAATTCCTCGATCAATTGCTCGCCCGCCTTCGGCTCCATGCCTTCGACCGCATAAGCGTGCGAGGCCAGATAGAGCGCGCTGCGTCCATTGACCGGGTTCTTCCACACCATGCGCCAGCATTGCGGCGACAGCGCCGCGAGCTCGTCGGTGGTGGCAACGCCGGGAGCGATCTTGCCGCGCGAATGGCCGTAGTGATGCCAGGCGAATGAATTCTCGAGCTTGTGCCGCAATTCCGGATCGAGCCGCTCGAAGGCGAGCCGGGTCGAGGCGAATTCGGTTTCGCCGCCCCTCGCCGGAATGGTGCGCGCCGACAGCACCGACGTCAGCGCCGGTACGCTCTTGAAGGAACTGTCGGTATGCCACAGCTGATTGGCTTTGTTGCGCATAGCATAGCGATGATCCTCGGGCACGACTTTGCCGTCCGGCCCGATCGTGGTGAGGATTACGAAATGGGTGCCGGTGCCGAGCGAGCCGACCTTGGTGATTTCGGGCGGACCGAAGCGGCGCGAGAATTCGAGCTGGCCCTCGCCGCTAATTTCCTGATCGCGGAACACCAGAACCGAATGCTCCTCGAACGCGGCGCGCACCGCGACATAGGTGGCGGAATCCGCCGCGACGTCGGCAAGCGTCACGCCGCGCAGCTCGGCGGCAAACCCGGGACCCAGAGGGATGATGTCCATCGGCAAATCCTCCGTGATATCTTTGTTGCCCGAATTTCCTCCAAAACGGCATGCCTGGCAAGACGATCTGGGAGATTCACGGCAGCCATGCCGGCGCCGCCGGTACTTTTGCGGGACAGTCGACATTGCGCTTTTTGCCCCGCGCGTTGCGCCTCGTGCGGTCTCGGATTAGGATTCACCAATGAAAAACAGGCGACGCGCGCTGCAAACATGCGCGGCGGGCCGAGGCGCGGGTTGGGGAACGCCCATTCATGCTGGAAGACTTCCTGCAGCGCCGGCCGTACAACGCCGTCACCGATCTCATCGACGCGCAAGTGGCGCGCGGCCTTGGCGAGAAGATCGCGTTCGTCGATTCGGATCGCTCGCTCACTTACGGCGAATTGCAAAATAGCAGCTGCCGGTTTGCCCACGCCTTGCAGGAGCGCGGTCTGCGGCCGGAAGAGCGGCTCGGCATTCTTTTATACGACACGGTCGACTTTCCGGTCGCGTTTTGGGGCGGGGTGCGGGCCGGCATCGTGGTGTTGCCGCTCAACACGCTGCTCACCGCCGAGCAATACGCCTACATCCTCGGCGACAGCCGCATGTCGGCCATTGTTGCCTCGGCGTCGCTCGCCAAAACGATCGCCCCGATCATCGATCGTCTGCCGCGCTTGCGCACGGTCATTCTCGCCGGCGCGAGCGCCGAGGACAAAGCCGCGTTTGCCGGGCGCGATGTGCACGATTTCACCGACCTCATCGCGCGCGGCCGGCCGGATCTGTTCACCGCGCCGACGCTGTCGGACGAAGTCGCGTTCTGGCTGTACACGTCGGGTTCGACCGGCGAGCCCAAAGGCGTCAAGCACATCCACACCACGCCGCTAGCGGCGGCGCGGCTGATGGGCCAGCGCGTTATCGGCATTCGCGAAGACGACGTCGTGTTCTCGGCGGCAAAGCTTTTCTTCTCCTACGGCCTGGGCAACGCCATGGCGTTTCCGATGTCGGTCGGCGCCACCACCGTGCTGTTGCCGCAACGGCCGACACCCGAGACGGTGTTCGAGGTCATGCGCCGGCATCGGCCGACGATCTTCTACGGCGTGCCGACGCTCTATGCCTCGCTGCTCGCGCACCGGGACATGACGCGCGGCGCCGGCTCGGATCGGCTTCGCCTCGCCATCTCCGCGGGCGAAGCGCTGCCCGCTCACCTCGGCGAGCGCTGGCGGGAGATGACCGGCGTCGATGTGCTCGATGGCATCGGTTCGACCGAAATGTTCCAGACTTTTCTTTCAAACCAGCCCGGCGACGTGCGCTATGGCACGACTGGCAAGCCGGTGCCCGGCTATGAGCTGAAGATCATCGACGAGCACGGCCAGCAGGCTGCCGACGGCGAGATCGGCGAGCTCATCGTGCGCGGCGCCACCGCCGGCGAAGGCTATTGGAACCAGCGCCATAAGAGCCGGCGCACGTTCGCCGGCGAATGGACATTTACCGGCGACAAATATTTCCGCGATGCCGAGGGCTACTACCGTTATTGCGGGCGCACCGACGACATGTTCAAGGTGAGCGGCATGTGGGTGTCGCCATTCGAGGTCGAGGCGGCGCTCGCCTCGCACGAGGCCGTGCTGGAAGCGGTCGTCATCGGCAAAGAGGACGCCGACGGGCTCGTCAAGCCGAAGGCCTTTATCGTGCTGCGCAACGGCTATGCCGCCGACGAGCGGCTCCTCGAAACTTTGCGCGTGCACGTCAAGCAATGCGCCGGGCCGTGGAAATACCCGTGCTGGATCGACATCCGGCCCGACTTGCCGCGCACCGCGACGGGCAAGATTCAGCGCTTCAAGTTGAGAGAATTGGAATCGTAAGCCGTCATTGCCGGGCGCGCAGCCACGTTCGCAATGACGTCAGCCAGCGCCCGCGTCGCGAAGCACCGACTGCGAAAGCCGCACCGGGTCGCGCTCGCCGCGCCGCGCTAATTCGATGATCCGGACCGCAACGGCCTCACGCTCGCGCGCCGCGTCGCCCGATAATTTGAGGGCCTGGCAAGCCGCCTCGAAAGCCGCCGACATCGCCTGCGTCGCCTGCGTCGCTTCCGGCTCGAACACCGCATCGTTCTTCAGGAATGGCAAAATGGTGGTCACTTCTTCGCCTGCTTGCGGGGTTTCCCGCAGTTAATTCGTGCGCTTTTTAATCTGGCTTGTCAATTTTACTTGAAAAATACGGCCAATACTTAGTGCCCGCCAGATGACAATTTGGAGTTATTTTAGTTTTTACTCTCAAATACTGCACTTACACTATGAAGGCTATACATCAACCACGCTCTTGACGCCTATAACCCTGTTGGCTATTTCTACTAACAAAAGGGGAGAGGTGCCATGACAGATCGGTTACGTGGCGAGCGTCTTCAGATCATGCTGTCGCCGGAAGAGCTATCGTTGATCGACGATTTCCGTTTCGACAAGCGCATGCCGAGCCGGGCGGCGACGGTGCGGGAATTGTTCCGGCGCGGGCTGGCGGCGGAAGGCTTCGCACTGGCGCAGTCGGGAACAAGGTCGAAGGATTTCGGCGTCAACGGCAAGTCATCGCGAGCGCGGCGATAAACTCTTCACTGCGATTCGAACAACCGCTGCACCAGCCGCCGCGCCAGAACGCCGGCGACGCGGCGGCGATAGTGGCCGGGGGTGAAGGTCGTTTTCATCGCCATGATCTGATCGCGCACCAAGGCATCGAGACCGTCAAGCACCCGCGCATCGAGCGCGCCGCCGCACAAGCTGGCGGTGCCCGACAGACGCACCGGGCGCGGATTGGTGCCGGTGAAGGCGACGCGCAAGTCGGCGAGCGTATCGCCGTCGCGCCGCAACGCCACGGCGACGCCGGTCACCGGATATTCGATCGAACGGCGGATGCGGATCTTGTCGTAAGCGGAGCGCAGGCCGGGTATATTCTTGGCGCGCACCGCGGTGACGATTTCACCCGGCCGCAACGACAAAAAATATTTGCCGTCGCCGCGCGTTTCCGTCACCGGCTCGTCTTGGCGCGCATAACCGATATAGAGATCGGCGAGCGGCATGGTGCGTTTGCCCGATGGTCCGGCAATGTCGATTTCGGCGTCGAGCGTGAGCAGTGCCGGCGCCAGGTCGCCGCTGAACGTGGCGAAGCAAACGCCGCGGCTCTTCGGCGCGACATGGCAAATCTCGCCGGTGGTTTTCAGGCAATGACGGTTGGCATCGCGCCACCATTCGCTCTGATTGTAGAAAATGCAGCGGGTGTCGAGACAAAGATTGCCGCCGACCGTGCCCATATGGCGCTGCGTCGGGCCGGCGATTTGTCCGGCCGCCTGCGCCACGGAAGGATAGTGCGCGATCACTTCCGGATGCGCCGCGACATCGGCCAGCGTCGCCGCGGCGCCGATCTCAAGCCCGCGCTCGTCCGCCTTTATAGCGCGCAGCTCCGTCACGTCGTTGACTTCAATCAGCACCGTCGGCGCGACGATGCCGCGGCGGATATTGACCAGAAGATCGGTGCCGCCGCCCAGCAGCCGGCTATCGGGATGCGCCGCGCGCGCCGCCAGCAACGCGTCGAGCGTTTTCGGACGGACCAGATCGAACTCCGGCAGCGCGTCCATTATGCGCCGCCGTTGGTTTTACGGCTCCGCGCGCGCTTTTCCAGCGCGGCGAAGACGCGATCCGGCGTCACCGGCAGGTCGTTGAAGCGTAGCCCCGTGGCATCGGCGATGGCATTGGTGAGCGCCGGCAAGAACGCCGCGAGCGAGCCTTCGCCGGCTTCCTTGGCGCCGAACGGGCCATGCGGATCGATGCTCTCGACGATGCCGACCTCGATCGGCGGCGAATCCTGGATGGTCGGCACGCGGTAATCCAGCATGTTGCCGGTGAGGAGGAGACCTTCGTGATAAGCCGTCTCTTCGCTTAATGCCTGACCCATGCCCATCCACAGCGAACCCTGCACCTGGCCCTCGACCGTGAGCCGGTTGAGCGCCCGGCCGCAATCGTGCGCGACCCAGACCTTGTCGACGGTGACGACGCCGGTCTCCTCGTCGACGCTGACCTCGACCACTTGCGCCGAATAGCTGTAGCCCATGGTGCCGCCGATGGCGGCGCCGCGATATTTCTTGCCGCCGTGCGATTCCGGGATCGTCGAGTAATTGCCGGTGACGGTGATGGTGCCGGTGTCTTTCAGCGCCTCGGTGACGACCTCGTTGAAGGTCAGGCCCTTGTCCTGCGCGCCGGCGCGATAAAGCTCGCCCAAGCATTCGATCTCGGCGGGCTTGGCTTCGAGCTTGCGCGCCGCGGCGGCGATCAGCACCGCTTTGAGAGTCTGCGCCGCGTCGATCGCCGCATTGCCGACCATGAAGGTGACGCGCGACGAATAAGAGCCATTGTCCTTCGGCACCACTTCGCTGTCGCCGGTGACGACGCGAACGCGCGCCAGATCGAGCCCAAGCACTTCCGCGACTGACTGCGCGAGGATGGTTGTCGAGCCTTGGCCGATATCGGCCGCGCCGGACAGCACGACGATCGAGCCGTCGAAATCGAGCTTGATCTTGACCGTGGCATGCGGCTCGCCGGTCCAGTTCACCGGCTTTGACGCGCCGCTGATGTAATGCGAGCAGGCCATGCCAAAGCCTTTACTAATATGCCCGTTGCCCTTTGGCAGCTTGCTCTTGCGCGCGCTCCAGCCGCTCTCGCGCTCGACCCAATCCAGACATTCCGGCAGTCCGTAAGAGTTCACCATCAGGTCGTTCTGCGTGCGGGTCGGCGCCTGCAGCAGATTGGCGCGGCGCACAGCAAACGGATCGATGCCGAGCGCGAGCGCCATCTCGTCCAGCAGGCTCTCGAAGGCAAACCGCACATCGACGGTGCCGTGGCCGCGGAACGCGCCGCACGGCGGCGTGTTGGTCAGCACGCGCTTGCCGACATATTTAACGTTTTGCAGCTCGTAGATCGCGTACAGCATCGAGCCGGCATAGAGAATGGTGACCACGCCATAGCCGGAATGCGCGCCGCCGCGCTGGATGCATTCGCATTCGATGCCGGTGATGCGGCCGTCCTTGCGTAGGCCCATCTTGAGCCGGATATCGGTCTCCGGCCGTCCGCGATGGGTGATGAACGTCTCTTCGCGATTGACCATGATGCGCACGCAGCCGCCGGCTTTGCGCGCCAACAGCGCCGCGATCAGCTCCACATTGAGCGTCTCGGTGCGGCAGCCGAAGCCGCCGCCGACATGCGGCTTGATCACGCGGATGCGCGACATGTCCATGCCGAGGATTTGCGACAACATCAGATGCACGTAGTACGGCACCTGGGTCGAGGCATGCACGGTGATGCGGTCGCGCACCGCGTCGTAGTCGGCAATGGCCGCGTGCATCTCCATCTGGTTCTGGCACACTTCGGCGCAATTATAGGTGCCCTCGCGGACAAGATCGGCTGACGCGAACGCCGCCGCGACGTCGCCGAGCTCGAACAGAACGTCGCGTTCGAGATTGTGCGGGCGCTGTTCGTGAAGCGCGACGGCGCCCGGCGCCATCGCTTCGCTTGCGGTGTGATAGGCCGGCAGCTCGCGGACTTTGAGCTTGATGCGGCGCAGCGCTTCCTTTGCCGTGGCGTCGTCGATCGCCGCCACGGCGGCAACCGGCTCGCCGCGATAGCGCACGCGGTCGCGCGCCAAGGGGTGCTCGCTGCGCGCGATCGGCAGCACGCCGAACGCCTTGTCGCAATCGGCGCCGGTGACGATTGCTTTCACGCCGGGAAGTTTTGCGGCTTCCGAAATATCGACGTCGAGAATTTCGGCGTGCGAATAGGGGCTGCGAAAAATCCGCCCGGCCAGCATGGTCGGCGCGATAAGATCGGCGGTGTATTTGGCGCGGCCGGATACTTTTTCCGGGCCGTCGATCATCGGCACATAGTCGCCGATATTATGCGCCGGCACGATCTCATTCATGGAGCAGAATCCTCCTTCCGCTCATGCCCGCGAAAGCGGGCATCCAGCATATGTGTTCTGGGTCCCCGCTTTCGCGGGGACGAGCGGCAAGTCGGCTTCACGGCGACAATCCATCTGCACACAGCGCGGCCGCGTGCTGCACCGCTTCGATGATTTTGACATAGCCGGTGCAACGGCAAATGTTGCTGCCGAGCGCCTCGCGGATTTCATGTTCGGTCGGGCGCGCGTTGCGGCGCAGCAGTCCGGCCGACGCCATGATGTAGCCGGGCGTGCAATAGCCGCATTGCGATCCGAGCTTCTCGTGAAAGCCGCGCTGCACGGCGGACAAATGACCGTCGATCGCGAGCGATTCGACCGTATCGACACGGCGGCCTTCGACCATGGCGGCGAGCGTCAGGCACGACAATTTCGGCTGGTCATCAACTAATACGGTGCAGGCGCCGCATTCGCCGCCGTCACAGCCCGTTTTCGTTCCGGTCAGTCCGACAACTTCCCGCAAATAGTCCAGCAAAAGTACGTTGTCAGGAACCGCGTCGGTACGGGCGCGGCCGTTGAGCGTGAGCTGAAGAATGCGCGCCATGCGGTCTCGGCTGCTTTTCGATTAGATTTTCCGTTTGAGCATGATCTTTTCGGAAAACCGGTTTCCACTTTTCCGGATCATGCTCTAGCCAAGCTCAATAGCAATAACCGGTGCCGCATTCAAACAGGCGCGGCATCGCCAATCGCGCTTAAGCAGTCTGAAAGCGTGCGGTGACTTCGGGCGGAATTGATTGTGATTTCATCTTGGATGGGTCGGCCGGATCGCGCCCGGCCCACACGCGCGTCTCGCGGCCCTCGACCGCGACGGCGCCGTGCACAAAAAGCTGGTGCGCAACATCGAAGCTTGAACGGCGGAATTCGCTCACCTGCGATGTCAGCTCCACGGCATCGCCAAACCGCGCAGGAGCGATAAAGCGCGCGCCAGCATCGACCAGCGGCAAGCCGAGAATACCGAATGTCGCGGCGAGATCTGGCGGCTTCACGCCAAGTGCTGCCTCGAACAGGGTCCAAGTCCCCCAATCGAAGAATTCGAAAAAGCGGCTGTTGAAAACGATACCCGCGGGGTCGCATTGACCCCACTCGATGGTGAATTTTCGCCTGCTGATGAAATTGGCCATGGCCAACATTACCAGCGCCGGCAAGACAACCCAAATCGCGCCGGCAGGCTGTCAGGCGTCAAGAATTCAGGCCCCAAGAATTCAGGCCCCAAGAATTCAGGCCCCAAGAATTCAGGCCCCAAGAATTCAGGCCCCAAGAATTCAGGCCCCAAGAATTCAGGCCCCAAGAATTCAGGCCC
>Ga0182018_10002361_pt1 | contig 19111 bp, 16 predicted proteins | sample 812P2MmetaG_FD_120490 | JGI IMG/M metagenome (GOLD analysis project Ga0182018, IMG submission 120490) | Permafrost microbial communities from Stordalen Mire, Sweden - 812P2M metaG | ecosystem: Environmental > Terrestrial > Soil > Wetlands > Permafrost | place: Sweden: Stordalen | collected... | reverse complement strand
GCCACCTGTCGCGGCACGTGCTGGTTCAGGTGGCCCGGACAAGCCGGGCCATGACGTATTTGGAGCATTTCGCTCCGTCCCGAGCTTATCCTGATGCCTATGCGGACAAGCCGGGCCATGACGTAACTGGCGCGCGTCAGCGGATGCTCTCGGACCATGTTGCGATCCGGGGAAATGCCATTGGGGTTGCTTCCACTCTTCAATGATAATCCCGGGCAGAGCCTGACCATGTGCCGTCAGGCCCAGATCAATTCGACCCGGAAGTCCCGGAACGCCGCATCCGCGCTCCGGGCCGAGCCCGGCCATGACGTGGGAAAAGCACCTGTTGTCAACCAGATATTTAACCGGACAGCCGTTGGGTCTGGACGGGCCGTGACGATATCGCGATCTGGCGACTCGCACTTCACGGACAGTGGGTACTACCGCCAGCGGCGGTGGAACCAGAGCCACTGTCCCGGATATTCGCGCACCCAGTCCTCGACGATCCCGTTGATCATTTGCGTCGCCGCCGGCACGTCCACCCGGCCCGAGGCGTCGCGCGGCAGGTCAAGCGGACCAACGCCCGCGATGGTGAATCCGCCGTCCGGGCGGCGGATCACGCGAACGCCGACCACCGGGCAATCGAAATGCCGCGCGAGTCGGGCGATCGCCGAATTGGCCTTGCAGCGCCGACCGAAGAACGTGATGTCGACGCCGCGGGAGAAATGCTGATCGGTCAGCATACCGACATGTTTGCCCGCGGTCAGAGCACCCGCCATCTCGATTGGCGCCTGATTACGCGTGCGGATCAACTGACCCATCGACGCGGCCCTGATCCGTTGAATTTCGCGCGCGACGATCGCGTTGTTCGGCATCCGGTACACGACCGCAGAATCCATCATGTACGATGGCGGCGCCAACGCCGCCAGTTCCCAGTTCCCCAGATGCGCCGAGAAGCACAACGCCGGCTTGCCGTCCGTCAGTAAATCGATGAACAGCGCCACGTCATCGGTCTGGATACGACCCTGGTGCGGATGTGACGGATCGAAATCCCAGAGCTTGTCGAGATGCACGTACTCACCGGCGACTCGGCCGAGATTGTCCCACTCCTCTTTGAGCCTGGCCTGATGCCAGGTCGACTCTTTCTCCGGAAACGCCGCGCGGATATTGGCCAGCCCGACACGATGCACCGGCAGCAATGGGCCAACGGTTCGGGCAACCGCGGCGCAAACAGCGGGCGCACGCCTGGGGCCGAGCCGGCGCATCAATGCGAACAGCGCCAGCACGATGCCGCCGACAATCCAATCGCCGGGATGCGATAGTCTACTGAAGAAACGTTTCATGCGGTGACGACCGGCTCTTTTTCAACGTCATGGCTGGGCCTGTCCCAGCCATCCACGTCTTTACTCGCCGCATCACAGACGTGGATGGCCGCCACACGGGCGGCCATGACGAGATGCGGAAACGAGCCAGTACGGCACCGAAAATTCCAATCCATGCGAACAGGGCAACCGTGCGCCAGGCCCGGCCATGACGGGAAAGTAGCAGTCTTCAAAACGATATTTAACTGGACAGCCATTCGGAGCGGTCAGAGTTCCACCAGGATCTTCCCGAAGACGTCACGCGCGGCCAGCCGCTCCACACCGGCGCGGAAATCGTCCAGTTTGTAGACCGTATCGATCACCGGCCGAACGCCGCTCGCGATTCGGTCCAGCGCCCGGCTGAGCGCGGAGATCGGCGAGCCAAACGAACCGATGATGCGGTATTGTTGCTGGAACAGTTGCATCAGGTTGATCGTCGCGGCACCGCCCGACGTCGCGCCGCAGGTGACAAGTCGTCCGCCTCGTTTCAATACCAGTAACGATCCCTGCCAGGTGTCGGCGCCGACATGTTCGAACACCACATCGACGCCTTTGCGCGCGGTCAGTTTACGGGTCACGCCTTCGAACCGGTCCTCGCGGTAGTTGATGACGTGGTCGGCGCCGAGCGCCTTCACCTTCGCCGCTTTCGCCGCGTCGCCCACGGTGGTGATGACGGTGCAGCCGATGGATTTGGCGATTTTCACCGCGATGGTGCCGATGCCGGAACCGCCCGCGTGGATCAGGATCGTTTCGCCCGGTTCCAGTTGCGCGTTGTCGAACAGCATGTGCTCGACAGTGGAATACGCGACGCCAACGCATGCCGCGTCTTGCATCGCCACGCTGTCCGGTATCTTCACCACCAGCCGCGCATAGTGGTTGGTGATGTCCTGAGCCCAGCCGTCGACATGGAAACCACGAATGCCGAGGACGTTCTCGCAGAGGTTGTCGCGGCCGCGCAGACACTGACGGCATACGCCACAGGTGTATGCGGAGAACGGCACGACGCGGTCGCCCGGCGCGACATTGGTGACACCGTCGCCGATCGCGATCACTTCACCCGCCGCCTCCGCCCCGACCGCGAGCGGATACAGCCGCTTCGCGAACGCCATCCCCCGCAGGCCGAACACATCGATGTGATTGATGCCAACGAAACGAATCCGCAGTTGCACTTCACCCGGACCGGGCGGCGGCGGCGGGTCGATCATGCGCAACGACAGATCTTTGTCCGCCACCATCTGCAAGGCGCGGATTTGACTCATGCGGCGGTCATGCTCGTCTCGACCGTGCCGATGCCGGAGAACTCGGCGCGAATCGTGTCTCCCGGGTTGATCGGAAATTGCCGGGTGAAGGAACCGCTCATGATAATTTCGCCGGCCTTCAGGGAGCGTCCGAACTCACCGAGCTTCGCCGCCAGCCAGACCACCGAATTGAGCGGATTGCCGAGCACGGCGTCGCCTGTGCCGGTCGCCGCCGTCTGGCCGTTGATGACGACGCGCACCTCGACCGTTTCCGGATGCGCCGGGAACACCGCCGCCGCTCCCAGGATGACAGTTTTTTGCTGGGCGTTGTCAGCCAGGGCCAAAGCGAGTTGCTCGGTCAGATTGCCGCGGGTTTCGATGATTTCCAGTGACGGATATACGGCGTCGATGGCGGCGCGCGCCTCATCCTGAGTGATGGCGCCCGCCAAATCCCGGCCCAATCGCAGGCAGAGTTCGTTTTCGAATCCTGGGCTGATCAGATCGGCGGGAGCGAAGACGTGGCCGCTCTGGCGGGATTCCAGGATGCAGCCGAACACCGGTTCGTGGACATTGAATTGCTGCTGGATAGCCTTGGACGTCAGCCCCACTTTCCAGCCGATCTGGCGCTCTCCGCCGGCGAGGCGGCGTTCCATCAGACCGAACAGGACCTGATAGGCCTGGTCGGTGGAAAGTTTGCCATGCCAGGCGGCCGGAAACCACTCGCGTCTGCCGCGCGCGGCCCAGAACGATTCAACAGCGGTCCGGGCGTCAAAGCCTGACATGGTTTTCCTCGGGGATCGAAGACAGACGGTGTGGGAGGGCATAACGGGATGGCCGGAAATGGCAAGAGCGTGAGGACGACGCGGCAGACAGGGACGGTTGAAAGGTCATGTATTTGGGGCCGTGTCGTGATTACGGTGCGCCGGCCATTTCGCTCCGATATACTTGCGCGGTCGCATTTGGTGGACCTCCTTCCTGCGCGATTTCAGGAGAAAAAATGGAGCGGTTTGGTGAAGCCCTACGTTCCTTCCTTCAGTTCAATTTGAAGGCCGATGATTGGGTGTCCTACGCGGTCTTCATCCTGTCGTCTGGCGCGGTGGGCCTTGCGATCGTGTTATTGGACGCGTGCTCGGTGGCTCTTGGGCACGACTCCTATCTCGACCTGACGCATGGTCCGCGAGCGACACCGAAGGCCGCGTTCGCCTGGGTAGTCGGTTCCATGATAGGATCGGGTCTTGGCTTGCTGGCGCGAATGTTCCAGCCTACGCCTCTCGCTGCGGTTCTCGCGGCCTTGACGTGGCGGACGCTGCTGGCGCAATTGCAAAGACTCTCGACGCATCAGGTGCATCAGAAGCCATGAGGAGAGTAGCAACATGAGCGGCCTTCTCGCGGCGGTGAGCCAGCGTCCATTCTGGAACGAGACGCAAATCAAGGAATTTGTTCAACAGAAGAAAGCGGAGGTGCGTGCGCTCTTCTCTGGCACCGAGAATGCCGACTCAGCCGTTCGGTCAAACAATATGCGAGCCAAGCTGATCCTTAACACTGAAAAGGAACGGACCTGGTTGGTTGCCGACCAAGGGAGAGTTGACTGGGTATTGGACGACCGGCGACGGGAAACGCCGCGTCTCCGGTTGACGAAACAACCGAAAGACGCGCTTCCAGTGAATGCGGGCGAAGATTACTCTGAGGATGTAGGAACACTCACATTCGGAGACATGCCCCAAAAGTGGGGGTATTCGAAGGAGCTTTTCGCGCCTGAGACCGCTGAGGAGGTGGTAAGCCAATTTCTCTTATCCAGCGATGGTCGAGTCTATCATCCCTCCACGCCTTGACGCCCGCAAGCCGAGCGCCGTTTATTCCGCGGCCTTCGGCATGAATGTGGTTGGATCGGCGCCGACCCGGCCACTCTCACCCGGTTCGGCCTTGGCGAGCCGGAAATCGTAACGGACCGCGCGCAAGCCCTTCACGGGGGAGGCCGGATCGTCCTTCGCGGCGACGACCAGGGAACCCGACACACCGAACACCGTGTCGGAATCAATGTATTCATCGTCGCCGAAATAGAGTGCGGTCACCAACTCGCGATGCCCCTCGGCGCCAATCAGCATGTGAATGTGCGATGGCCGCATGCCATGCCGGCCTTGCGCGTGCACCAGTTCGCCGACCGGACCATCCATCGGGATCGAGTAGCCCTTCGGCCGCACCGTGCGGAAGTAATAATGGCCCGTGGCGTCGGCGTGGAAATTCCCGCGCATATCCATCGACTCGCCATTCCGTTCCTGCAGGTCGTAGAGACCGCGCTCGCTGGTCTGCCACACCTGAATGAACGCGCCCGGCACCGGAGCGCCATGGGTATCGGTGATTTGCCCGTGGACCACGAGTTCCTCTTCGGTCGGCTTCTCGACGATTTGCGCGCCCAGAGGCAACTCGGGCGCGCCTTCGCGGTAGAACGGTCCGAGCAGGCTACTCTGCGACCCAAGCTCCTTCGCCTTGCGGTCATGCAGCGCGTTGACCACCGCGCTGACACCCAGAACGTCGGACAACAGGATGAACTCCTGCCGGATCGGCGTGCAGGCCTGGCCGACCGCGGTCAGGAACTGAAGGCCCTGGATCCACTCCGCGGGCGTCAGTTCGACCTCGCGAACGAAGGCGTGCATATGGCGCACCGCGGCGTCCGCGATTTGTTTCAGCCGAGGGTTGGCCGTGCCCGCCATCTGCTCCAGCGTGGCGTCGGTGACCGTGAATTCGTCGAGATCGACCATGGTTGCCTCCGGTGTTCGGGCGCCTGTTTACCTCGGATGCCCGGCGGAGGTCCATTGGCTGGCACCGTCGCTTTTCAGGACAAGGCGGGGCTTCCCGAGCGCCGGGTGACCGCGTCATCGGCCACACCACATATTTACCTGGCGTTGGAACCCGTCTACGCCGGTCGTAGTTCAGGATAACCGCGGCCGTACGGCGGTCTCTCTGAGCTTCGGGCACCGATGGTGGACCGGGAGTCTGGCGCCCGGCCAAATCACGCCGCGTTCGTGTAACGCCAACAGGGAGTCTCCCGCCATGGACGTCCACTTCAGTATCGCATTGCTGCAGCCCTTGATTGCTCTGATCGCCGGCGTCCTGATCCTGGCGATGCCGCGATTGCTCAACTATGTCGTTGCTATCTATTTGATTTTGCTTGGTATATCTGGCCTGTGGCCGCACCTGCTACGCTGAAAATCCAGCCAAACGCGAGACCGGGCCAGAATGAGCCCCTGCTTGAACGTGACGCCGCCATCTGCTTTGACTGATTGTTCGATGTTTTCCCGCCGGATCGTCCCTTGATCGCGCTCAAAATTCATCACCGTACGGCCTATCGCTATCGTCAGCCCGTGACCTTGGGGCCGCATCGACTGATGCTTCGTCCGCGCGAGAGCCGCGATCTCCGTTTGATGGCGATCAGTTTGACGGTTACTCCGGACGCGGTCGTGACGTGGGCGCAGGATGTCTTTGGCAATGCCGTCGCGACCGCCACGTTTCAGACCATGACCGACACTCTGGTGATCGAGAGCGTCACGAGTCTCGAACTTTATGCCACCGCGTGGCCAGTGTTCGACATGGCCGCTTCCGCCATTTCGTATCCGTTCCGATATTCCGACGACGAATGGCGCGATCTTGGCGCGCTGACGGTGCAGCACTATCCCGATCCATCTGGGCGATTGCGGGCCTGGGCGAGGGCGTTCGTCCGCGGCAACACGACGGACACGCTGGCGTTGCTCAAAGATCTCAGCTTCGGCGTTTCCGGGAGCATTCGCTACCAGATCCGGACCGATGAGGGCACCCAGTCCCCGGGCGAGACGTTGGATCGCGGTCTTGGATCATGCCGCGATTTCGCGGTGCTGTTCCTTGAGGCCGCGCGGAGTCTCGGCTTCGGTGGCAGGGTCGTCTCCGGTTACCTCTACAATCCCGACCGGAGTCCGATGGCACCCGAAGACACGGACACGACCCACGCCTGGGCCGAAATCTTCGTTCCGGGCGCGGGCTGGATCACCTTCGATCCGACGAACCGCGGTGTCGGCGGCTTCAATTTGATCCCCGTGGCCGTGGCGCGCGACATCCGCCAGGCGATGCCGGTCGCCGGCAGCTTCCTGGGTGCGACAGATGCTTTCATGGGAATGACGGTGGCGGTCAGCGTTACTCCACTGACAGAAGCGGCTTAGGGGTCGCTCGCGTCAGGCCATGCCGGCGAGCCGTAATCCGGCACCGAAATGGTTCCGATCCGCCGCGCGTTGCAGCGGGAACACCATCAGGCACCGCTCGATCGTGACCTTTGGCTCGATCTTCAGCAGCCGGCGGAGAACCAGTTCCGCCTCCCGCGTCTCGCCCAGATGACCCAGCGCGGCGAGGTAAGGTTTGTATCCGGTCGCGTAGGAGGGATTGAGCTGGGTCACCGAGCGTCCGATCGTCACGGCCGACTGATAGTCGTGCTTTAGCACGTGGATCGACGCGAATAACCCGTCGAACAGGAACGAGTAGGGATCCAGCGGTGACAGCGCCTTGTAGCGTTGGTAGTTTCGCGCCGCTTCATCGATATTGCCCAGGAAGATCTCGGTAATCGCCGATAGCGCCCATGCCGCGGCAAGGTTCGGGTTGAGGTCCAAAGCGCGCTTATGCAGCGCCGCCGCCTCGTGCGGGTCATAAAGAGTGATTGCTCGAACATGGCCCGCCACGACGAACGCACCGGCGGAATAGGGGTCCAGAACAATCGCGCGCTCCGCCAGTTCAACCGCCCGGGCGCCGATGTTGTCTCGGTCGCCCTCCCAGCCCTGCATGATCAGCACGCCATGCCAGGCCGCATACCACGCATGCGCCGGGGCATTCTCAGGCTCCAACGCGATCGCCCGGTCCAGATGCTGGCCGGCCCGCATGAAGCCGTCGCGTTCCAGGCGGGCGAAAAATGGTGCCGCGCGGAGAATGAGTTCATAGGCCGTTTCGGGCGGATTTTGCCGCTCGGCGCTGCGTTTTGCCTCGGTTAACAGGATGACCGGTTCAATCTGCGCCGCGACTTCCCCGGAGATTTCCTCCTGCGCCGCCAGCGGGTCGTCGGCCGGACGATCGAACCGCCGCGCCCAGACAACCTGATTGTCCCGCCGCAGATCGAGCAGTCGCAGCGTGACGCGCAGATTGTTGCGGCTGCGCTGGATCGCGCCATCCACCAGAAAGTCTATCTCGTTGGCGCGCCTGATCGCCGCCACATCCCGATTATCCCGCGCGGACCGTTCGAGCGAGCCCGGCGACACGACGGACATCCAACGGAACCGCGACAGCGCGGTGGTGATCTCATTGGCCAGACTGGGCCCAAGATAGGCGGCATCGTCCGGCAGGCCGACACAACGCGGCGGCAGAACCCCGATGCGGGCACCGCCGCCCGGTTGGCGTTTCGAACCGGCGTTGTCGTTGGAGGCCGTGCCGGAGTCACGTTCTTCTCCCGGCGGCGGTTCCGCCACCTGATGCGGTGGCCGCACCGGCAGACGCTTGCTCGACGGTCCGCGAAGTTCCTGAAGCAGGTTCTGCGTCTCCGCCGACGGCGCGGCGTCGAGCAAATCGGCCAGCACCACGCGGCACCGGTCATAGGCCTGTATGGCCTTGCCGCGTTCGCCCTGCTCCGCGTGCGCCCGCATGAGGGCCCGCCACGCTTCTTCGTGCGCGCGATCGACCTGCAACAGCCGCTGCGCGCTGGCGATGACCGCTTCAGGTTCGGATTGCTCGCGCAGCAACGTCTCAGCCATGCCGCGGCCCCGGTCACGCAGACGCTCACGCTCGGCGGTCAGCCACATGTCAAACGTCGGATCGATACCATCGAGGTCTTCCAGTAACTCTCCGTCGAGCAGCGACAATGCCGCGGGCCGGCTGGCGGAAGATCGCATGATCTCTTCCACGTCGATCCAGGCGGCGCCAGGGATCAGCGACAGATGATCGCGGGTGACCCGCAGGATTTCCGCCTTCGCGGGTGAGAGCGCCTTGAGCAGCAATTGAATTTCCTGCCGCAATGAAGCGCGCGCCTGCTCCTCCGGCCGGCGGCTCCAGAGCAGTTCCGCGAGGCGGCCGCGTAACGCTGGCCGTGGCGCCGAGAGCGCGATCGCGGCGAATAACGCGCGTGTTTTGCGGCCGTTCGGCAGGACATTATCACCCGATACGGTCCACGCTTCCATCTGCCCGATCAGGCGAAGACGAACGACGGTCTGGCCGATCGTCCCAGATGAAACAAATTCTGCTTTCCTGGCAAATGGTTGGCTGCGCGTCTCGGTCTGGCTCGCATCCAGGACGCGCAGTTTCTGATATATCGCGGCGGTTTGTTCATGTGCGGACAGCCGGGGCCAAATGCCCTCGCCAGCTTCCGATCTGGCGACCTCATAGACGGTTTGCAAATTGTCCGGCATTAAAAGCAATCCAATACGTTGAGTGTCGCCGCTAATTCCCTGATTTCAGCCCAGTCTCCGCACAGATCGGCACGAGTTCAGGCGGTCGCGCGTGCAATCGTTGCCACAATGGTCGCATAAGGACCGTGTTCATCAATCGCCTGTTTCCACCCATTAGTGCGACCATAGGGCGGCGATGATTTTCATTCAAGTCTTTCACGATGATGTATGGTTAGAAAATTGGCTGAGGCGAACGCCGATATTACGCTATGGATCATAAATTGGACCGCGCCCTCGTCACGCGTCAGAATCGCGTGAACAAGCCGTCTTCTTTACCTTCCGGAAACGATCGTCACGTGGCCTCGCCGGCGGGAAATGCACTCGGTCCGTATATGTAACGATCAATCCCCGGTCGCATCGATCGGTGACAGATTAACCAAAAGGCAATCCTGATCTTCCGCCCGTCATGAAATGACGTACCGCGAGACGACCGTCGTGCGCCAGACATCCTTCCATTACCTCATGACGTTTCGCGGCGGCCACGGCGGCTTCAGTCGCGGCACCCGGGTTTCGATTTCCGGGCGATCGTTGATTGTAACGGAAATATAATGGTACGATGACGGGTTTCATCGGACGAGGAAGCCGAGGCCGGATCGCCCACACGGTGTCTCCTTTCAGCCCGATCTCTCTCGCGAACCTCAGGCGATCCGGGTCGACTTAACCCGCTCCGCCAGGCGTGGACACAAACGCGGCTTTCCATGATATGCCTCGGCCGAACAGAACAGGCCCGCGCCGGCCGCACCGAGGGAGACCGCCCACCGATGTCCGATCGACACTCGTCCAGCGCCGAGGCGCGGCTGGAAACTCAACGTCTTGGCCCGCTGCAGTTGCGCGTCGCCCTCATTTGCACGCTGGCACAGATGTTCGATGGCTATGACATCACCTCGATCGGCATGGCGGTGCCTTCGCTCGCCGCCGCGTGGCACATTCCTGGTCCGGCATTCGCCAATACCTTCGTCATGTCGAGCGTTGGCATCATGGTGGGCGCTCTGGCCTCGGGTCCGGCCGGCGACCGGCTGGGGCGCAAGCCGGTGCTGATCGCCAGTCTGTTGTTTCTGGCGATCTCCTCGCTCGCCTGCGTCTACGCCACGTCTATCTCCGACCTGGTCATGTGGCGCTTCGTCACCGGCATCGGCATTGGTGGAGTGATGCCCGCGACTGTCGCATCGGCCTCGGATTACGTGCCGGAGCGGTTGCGCGCGCCGATGGTGATGGTGATTTTCACGGGTAATCCCCTGGGCGGCTTCCTCGGCGGCCAGTTGATCGCTCAGTTGTTGCCGCATTACGGCTGGCAGGTGATCTTTTTGATTGGCGGGTTGATGCCATTGGCATTGATTCCCGTCATTATACTTTGGTTGCCGGAATCGCCGCGGTTTCTGCTGGCACGAGGCCGCATCACCACGCGAACGGAGCGGCTGCTGCGAACCCTGAACATCGAGCCCGCCGGACAGGCCGCTCACACGGTCGATGTCGGCACGGGTAACCCGGTCGCCGGATTGTTCCGCGATGGCCTGGCACTGACCACGGTGTTGGTCTGGGTTCTGTACTTCGCCAATCTACTGAGTATTTACCTGATCAGTTACTGGCTTCCGACGGTGCTCAATTTGTCCGGGCTGTCGCCCGCGGACTCGGTTTTCGCCGCCAGTCTGATGTCGGCGGGACCGCTGGTCAGCGTGTTCGCCATGGCACCGCTGTCCCGGCGCTTTGGACCGCAACGCGTGCTCGGCGTCATGCTGGTGACCGGCGTGGCGGTCATCGCCGCGATCGGCCTCGCGAACCCGCCGCATGATCTGTTGCTGGCCGCGATCTTCCTGATGGGTTGCTGCACCGTTGGCAGCATGACCGGGATCAACGGCATGACCGCCGCGCTCTATCCCGCCCGGGTTCGCACCACCGGTATGGGCTGGGCTCTCGGCATCGGTCGCCTGGGCGGCATCGGCGGACCCTGGCTCGGAGGAGTGCTGCTGACGGCGGGCTGGCCGCCTCGGCAGATTTTCCTTTGCGCCTGTGTCACCGCGCTGATCGGCACTCTGTGCGTGGTGATGTTGCATATCCTGAGGCGGCCTCGCGAACCCCGCGCGATCCCGCGGGCGGCCTAGACTTCGTTATGGCCCGGCCTGTCCGGGCCACCTGATCCAACCTCGTGCGGCGAGAGGTGGCCCGCAGATCCCCCGATCAAGTCGGGGGAGGGCCATGACGATCAGGAGTTGGTATGTTGCGCTCGACGGTCCGGACCGCGGCCTGCGGCTTGCCGTTGGCGGTCAGAAACGTTCGGCCGACGTATTCGCCCAACACGCCCAGGATCATGGACTGCACGCCGCCGACGAGCAGCAGGACGACCATGGTGGATGCCCAACCGGTGGGGGTTTCGTTCAGGAACAAAGCCTCGATAATCGTCGCCACGGCCCCGATCGCGCCGAGTGCCGCCATCGCCGCGCCCGCGAACACCGCCAGACGCAGCGGCGCCAGTGAGAAGCTGGTGGCGAGGTTCAGCCACAGCCGCACCAGCCGCGCCAGATTGTAGTTTGACCGTCCTTCAATGCGCGGGAGATGGCGGACCTCGATACTGTCGATCCGCCTTGTCACCTGCATGATCAGACCGTCGATGTAGGGATAGGGTCCGGTGTATTGGGTCACCTCCCGCACCACCAGCGCCGACATGCAGCGGAACGAGGACAAGTACAGGCCCTTCGGCTTGTCCAGCAGCACGTCCGCGACCTTGTTGGCGAACTGGCTGCCCAGATTGCGCCAGCCGGCGTGCTGCTTGATGGCATAGCGGGTGTAGACGACGTCCCACTCACCGGTGCGGGCGTGGTCGAACAGGCGTACGACTTCCTCGGGCGGATTCTGCAGGTCGTCATCCATGCTGATGACGTAGGCTCCGCGCGCGTGACGCAGGCCGGTCATGACAGCGTTGTGTTCGCCGAAATTGCGCGCGTGCTCAATATAAGTGATCGGGACCGTCGCGGTTTCCAGCAGCGCGCGGCAGACGTCCCCGGAATCGTCGGGGCTGCCGTCGTTGACCAGGATGATCTCCAGCCCACCTTCAGGCTCCAGGGCCGATAGCTCAGCGGCCAGTCTCCCAATCGTCGAGGCGCCGCGATAGACCGGGATCACGATCGACAACCCAACCCCGGGCTGAAAGCGCGCCTCCGCCGAAGGCGCCGCCGCGGGCCGGGTTTGGATCAGGTCATAGGTATCGTTCATGGCCGCTCCGCGACCGCCAGCACCGATCCCCCGGCGGGAAGGGAAAACGGCAGGCGGCGTTCCAGTTCCGTCATGCCATGAAGCATGCGATCGAGCCATGGCGGAAAAGCGGCGACATCCGAGCGGTCTGATGACCGGGCCAGGAATTTGCGATGCACGATCATCAGGGGAAGCAACAAGCTGTTCCAGTAGCGCACCTGGAGGACACGGAAGCCCGCCGCCTCCAGCATGGCCCGCGTCTCCCCCGCGTTCTGCCGCCGCGCGTTATGCACCCGGGTGTCATGGGCGGACATCAGCCCGCGAAACGCCGGCATGTTCATGATCAGGCGCCCACCTGGGCGCAGCACACGATTGATTTCCGCGAGGGCGGAGGCAGGCTCGACCGCCGCGTGGCATATAACATCCGCCGCGATGACCGTACTGAAGCTGCCGCCAGCGAAGGGCATGCTGTTTATGCTGCCACGAACGATCGGGCGACCAGATTTGGCGAAGGCCACCGCCGCCGCCAACGTGTTCCATTCCAGGCCGAACGCATCCTGACCTGGATCCAGCCGGGCGAGGAAACCGCCGGTGCCGCAACCCGCGTCCAGAATCCGGCCCGTCGACACCTTATTCTGATCGCCAAGAGAGTGGAGCAGGCGCGCGTGGAGGGCGCGATACCACCACATGCGTTCCTCGGCACTGTCCATGTTGATGTATTCGGCTTCCTCCATCAGGGCACGCGCGGGCGTACGGTGACCTGAAAATCCGCGCGCGGTGGAAGGCCCGGCGTGGCGCTGATCTGGTCACTGGCAATCCATTCCGGCGGATACGGGGCCTCATTCCTGAAGATCGCGCCAATCGTCAAAAGTTTCACGCTGGATATCCTGTTCAGGATCCGGCCTCCGGTGGATAAGGCAGGTAACCTCGCGCCCGGCCGGCCGCCGCGTAATGGTGAAGGAAGTCGAGGTAGTCGCCTTGCGCGACCTCGAATCCCGCCATGGGGTACTGATGGGCGTACCACTGCCGGTCAAGGCGCATGGGGGAGCGTCCTTCGTTAAAACCATGCATGATGTAATGTGCGCGCGCGAAGTCCTGGCCGTGAATTTGAGCGATCGCCGCGACGTCTTCATTCACGGTGAGGTAAAAATCCTCATCAAATATTTCCAGCATCGTATCAACCGTCCGGTGGAAACGAGGTGCCTGTTCGATTAGCCGCCGGAGCTGCCCATGCGGAACGAGGCGCCAATAAGGCGCGATTCGACGATGCAATTCCGCGTGATTCGCCGACGGTAAAGCATAGTTGATCGGGAACAGGAAGAATTTGAACCGCGCGTCACCGAACGGCAGCAGGTCGACCTGCGGAAATTGCCTCGGGTTGAACAACCCGTTTACCGGCATGTAGATATTTTCGAGGCTCCGCGAGAGCCATGCGGCAAGCCAGCTGTAGGTCGAGATGCTGACCAGCATGTTTCTCGATTGCCGGATCGTTTCGAAATCGACTAATGGATCCGTCCGCGGTTCGCGGTACAACGCGTTGGGAAAAGCGGCGCGAATGCGGTCCATATAGGCGTTCGGTTCGGTTTGGCCGATGAACACCGGGTTCAGGCCCGTCATCGCCACGACGTCACGATAAAATTCCACCGGTATCAACGTATAATTCGGGTTTGGACCATCCAGAATGTCTTCCGCGCGAATCGGGCAGACAAGATACTCTGGGCCGTAACCCATTGGTTTCTCGAATGGCGAAACGAAGACGTCCCAGTAACGATCCACCGGCAGGAAATTCTCCAGCCTCTGCCCGAATCCACACCACTCGACGCGTGCGATTCGTCCGGACAGCATCTGGCCGGCGAGCGAGGGTAAATCGATATGCTGTTCCCGTTCTTCCACCGCGGTCAGTCCGAGGGAATCGATGGAGGGGTGGTGAATGCCCCAGCCGGGGATGGTGATATTTGAGATCTGGCAATCCGGAACCATGTCTTTGAATTTGAGTGCGACCATATATTCGATTGTCAGGTTCGCCAGCCTTCCCATGGGCACCAGGTGAAAGACCCGGTCAGGCATGGTCTGACGCCCCGCCGCGACTCCATGCGAAGCCGGTTGGCTGCATGCCCCTGGCGGCAATCCCGAAACGCATGCGCGGATATCCCCTCAACCTCTCCTGGACGAATTGCCGCGGCGGTCACGACCGTACGGTTGCCGTCAGCGATTCCCGATATAAACCAAATGCGCCGGATGACGCCACAAGCGAGGCGGCGCCTTCCTCGCGAAACGTTGCCCGCCCCGCCGCGGCCGCCGATGACCGCCTCGATTGGTTCGTGACGCGCCAGGATCGAAAACGGGCCGGAACGGCTTCAATACACGTCGCGCAGATACCGCCCCTGCCGCGCCAGCGCGACAATCCAGTCGCGCGCCTGGTTCGCGTCCATCCGTCCTTCGGTCATGGCCACATGGCGCAACATCGCGTCGACGTCTTTGGCCATGCGCATGGCGTCGCCGCAAACATAGAAATGCGCGCCATCCTGCAGCCACCGCCACAAATCCGAAGCATGCTCGTTCATCCGGTCCTGGACATAAACTTTCTTGCCCTGGTCACGCGAAAACGCGGTATCAAGCCGTGACAGCGTGCCGTCCCTGAGCCAGGTCAGCATTTCTGATTCGTAAAGAAAATCCGTGGATCGGTTTCGCTCGCCAAACAGCAGCCACATCCGGCCGCGGATTCCGCGTGCCGCTCGCTCGGCCAGGAAAGCACGAAATGGCGCGATGCCGGTGCCGGGGCCGACCATGATGACCGGGATCGCCGGATCGGCGGGCAGACGGAAATGACTGGTCTGCATGTAGGCCGGCACACCGCCCGCGTCGACGGCGCGGCCGGCGAGGAACCCGCTCGCCACCCCCGGCCGCACCCGTCCGCTGCGTTCGTCGCGCACGACCGCGACGCACAGATGCACCTCGCCCGGCGTGGCGCGCGGCGACGATGCGATCGAGTACAACCTGGGCCGTAGTGCCGGCAACGACGCCACCAGATCGGCCAGCCGCGGCCGCGCCGAAGGAAATGCCTCCAGCAAATCCAGCAAATCCGCCTCGGCTGGTTCGGCGCCATCGGCGCCTTCGCTCAACAAACGCAACGTGGCGGCGTGACGCGGATGTTTGGCGCTCATCGCCAGCAGATCGGTGGTGCGGTCCAGCGGGCGGGCGATGTCGACCGACGTGGCGAAAGTTTCGCGCAAAGATCGTTGTACGCCGTCCGGACCGGTGACCGCCTCTTCGCCAGTCGCACCCAGAGCCGCCAGACAGGCTTCCACCAAAGCGGGATCGTTCGGCGTCGCGAGACCGATCGAATCGCCCGGCTCATAGCTGAGCCCGGAATCCGCGAGCTGGATCACCACATGCCGCACGTCTTTCGATGATCCCGGCGCCGTGAGCGCGGCGGCGGACGCGACGCGCACCTCCCGGCTGACCGGCTTCGCCGGCGATGCGATGGGGGCGGCTGGTGTCACTGGCGCCGGCGCCTCGGCCAGCAATTGCTTCACCACGCGCGCGGTCGCTTTGGCGCCCGGCACGCAGAGTGTCGGCGACGCTTCCCGTCCTTCCGCGAGAGCTTCCGCGTAGCTCTGGCACAAATAGCCGCACTGCCCGCAATCCAGTTGGCCCATCGCCGCCATCAGCTTCTGTGCCAGCGGACGGCCTTCCGCGAACGTCATACGTTCGGGCAACTCCATCGCCGGGTCGTGCCATGGGAAATCTTCCGGCTCCGGCCCGGCGGTGGACATGCCGGCCCCGGGCGCGCCACCAGCGGCCGCGCCGCCGTAGAGACCAGAGAGGAACCCGTTCAACCAGGCCCTTTGGGCGGGCGAGAACGGTGCGTTCTCGGGGATCAGTGGAATTGGCGCGCTGATCGCGTTCATGTCACGCCTCGACCGGCTGGCGTTCGGTCAGCGCGGCGAGTTCGGCTTCGGAATGCCGTGCGGTGAAAGCCTGGAACGTTTCGTCCGGCCCGGTGCGCTCGGCTTGCCAGGCGATCAGCAGCGCCAGAATCATCGGCGGCAAATCGGCGGTCACCACTTTTGCTCGGATCACGCGGCCGAGGCGCTGATCCGGGCCGGCGCCGCCACCGGCCAGCAGGTCGTAGCCCTCGACCATGTCGTCATCCTGCTCGATCTTCGTGGCGAGCAATCCGATATCGGCCGCGTAATGCTGTGCGCAGGAGTGATGACACCCGGTGATATGAATATTGATCGGATGGTCGATGGTCACGTGCCGCTCCAGAAACGCCGCCAGCATCGCCGCGTCGCTCTTGGTATCGGAGGCGGAGAATTTGCAACCCGCGTTCCCGGTGCAGGCGACCATCCCGCCGCGGATCGGGCTGGCGCGCCAATCCAGACCGATCGCCTGAATCGCGGCGAGAGCGTCGTTGAGTTTCGCTTCCGGAATGTCGCCGATCAGGCAATTCTGCCACACCGTCAGCCGGATCGTGCCGGAGCCGAACCGTTCGGCGATATCCGCCAGCCCGCGCAGCCGTTCGCTGGTCAGGCGGCCGACCGGGCAGGCCACGCCGACGTAACGCAGGCCGGGTTGTTTCTGGTCGTGCACGCCGATGTGGCCGTGCTTATCGATCGGTGGCCGCGGCAGGATCGCCGCGTCATCGACGCGCGTCAGCGCTTCGCCAAGTTCCTGCTCCACCGCTTCAAGGAACCTCGGCAGCCCCCAGCGATCGAGCAAATACTTCAATCGCGCCTTGGTCCGGTCGGTGCGATCGCCATGGCCGATGAACACCCGCACGATGGCATTGCAAACGCGCGTGGCGTCGTCCGGCCGAACAATCACGCCGGTGTCGCGCGCGAAGTCGTGATGCCCGGTGATCCCGCCGAGACCGAGCCGGTAATAAACGCCAGGCGCCACGCCGAAACCGTCGGCGACCTGAACGGCGGCGAGGGCGATGTCGTTGGTATCCTCCAGCACCGCGACTCTCCCGCCGCCGTCGAACGCGATGTTGAATTTTCGCGGCAAGCCGTAAAGTTCCCGATGATACAAAATGAAGTGATGCAGCGCGCGCGTATTCGGCCGTGTATCGATCAGCTCCTGGGGGTCGATCCCGGCGGTCGGACTGCCTGTGATATTTCGAAGATTGTCCGCTCCCGCGCCGCGCGAGGTCAGACCGATTTCCGCCAGCCGGAGCAGCACATCTGGTGCGTTCGCGGCGGGGATTTCCCGCAGTTGCAGATTGGCGCGCGTGGTAATGTCGGCATAACCGCCAGCCAGATCATCGGCGATCGCGGCCACGCCTCGTAACTGGAGCGAACTGATCACGCCGCCGGGAATGCGCAGCCGGCACATGAACGCATCCTGCGCCGGCGCGACATAAAACAGGCCGTTGAACTTGGTCAGGAAAACGTCGGTGCCTTTGGGGAACTTTCCGGCCGCCGCCAGCGCGGAAATTTCATCGAAACGGTCCAGCGGGTGCTTCTTGCGTTTGGCTTCTTCCTCCGCCGTCAGCTTGCCGCCGGCGGCGATGACGCGATCCTGCGCGGCACGTTGCAGGTCGTTCGGGTCGGCGGACGCGGCTTCGCCCGCCGGCGTGGCGGGCAAGCCAAGCGCACCGCGCCGCGCCTCGACCCCGGCCATGAAGCCTTTGAGGTATTCCTGCTGCTCGAAGGTAAAGCCGGCGTCGCTCATGAACGCGCGGGTTGCTCGATTTCGCCGCCTTCATCCGCCGCGACCGGCCGCGCGGGTTCACGGCCGTAGGTGACGAACAGCCCGAGGCCGGTGAACACGAGCCCGCCAACGATATTGCCCAGGGTGACGGGGATCTGGTTCCAGATCCACCAGTCGGCGAGGGTTACTTTTGCGCCCATCATCATGCCGGCGGGGATCAGAAACATATTGACCACCGAATGCTCGAAGCCCTGGGCGAAGAAAATCAGGATCGGCATCCATGCCCCGGCGATGCGGCCGATGGTCGAGGTGGAACTCATCGCCATTACCACGCCGAGGCAGACCATCCAGTTGCACAGGATTGCCTTGACGAAGACGGTCAGCATGCCAGCGGCACCGAAATGTGCGTAGCCGGCCGTCTTGGCCTCGGCGATCTTCACGATCTGCGCCGCGGCGCCCGTGGGTTCCAGTTGACCGGCGTCGGTCAACGCGATCACCAGAAGCGCGGCGTAGATCACGGCGCCGAGCAGATTGCCCAGGAAGACCCAGGACCAATTGGTCAGGACAATCGCGGGGGTGGTTCTGCCACGCAACATGGCGAGCGGCAGCAGCGCGAAGCTGCCGGTCACCAGTTCCAGGCCGAGCAAGACGATCATCACGAAGCCAACCGGGAAGATCACAGCTCCCACGATCGGCTGGCCGGTTTGCACCGTAGCGACGACGGCGAGGCTCGTGGCGAAGCCCAGTAAGGCACCTGACAGCGCGCCGCGGACCAACAGGTCGAACGGCCCAAGTTCCGCTTTGGTCGCGCCGGCCTGGACCATGTTGGCGACGATGTCCGCCGGTTTGATTGAGTCCATGGATTTCGTCCTCTGCCGCGCCCGGCCCGTTCGCACGCGCCATGCCAGGGGGCAAGTGCCATGCCAACCGGGTTGGCGTCAAACAGAGCATATCTTCAGGGTTATGCGGGAACGTGTGCTGGTTAAACAGGCTTCAATGACTAATTGTACGTCATCTGTGACCGAGATTGCACGTGGGTATTTTCGGTCAGGTTATATTTTGATCTGATGACGACGACGCCCAACAGTAATCGAGTCGACCGGCGGCCTCTCTTCCTCGTCATGGCCCGGCTTGTCCGCATAGGCATCAGGATAAGCTCGGGACGGAGCGAAATGCTCCAAATACGTCATGGCCCGGCTTGTCCGGGCCACCTGAACCAGCACGTGCCGCGACAGGTGGC
>Ga0182018_10002360_pt1 | contig 19122 bp, 14 predicted proteins | sample 812P2MmetaG_FD_120490 | JGI IMG/M metagenome (GOLD analysis project Ga0182018, IMG submission 120490) | Permafrost microbial communities from Stordalen Mire, Sweden - 812P2M metaG | ecosystem: Environmental > Terrestrial > Soil > Wetlands > Permafrost | place: Sweden: Stordalen | collected... | reverse complement strand
GTATTAAATCTAGAACAGGACCGATGCTTGGCTTCAAGAACTTTGATTGCGCAGCTACCACCGTTGCCGGGATCGAACTGCTCCACCGAATTCGCAAAGGACAATTCGACCTGGGGCGTCTCCATCTCAAGAACCAATCTGTCCCTGCAATTTGGAATGCGGTACTCGCAGCGTAGTCGTCACTCCTCCACTGGCTTTGTTGCGCCCCTCACACATATTTGCACCAGAGCCCCATAGAGAACCCCCAATTTGTTGGTTACTTCCGGTGGTCCAGGCACAACCATCGAGAAGATTGGAATTCCGTCAGCGTCGCTTCCGTGCTGGCGGACGGGGCTCGGCCTTGCGGGTCGCAAACTTATGGGCCATACCGAGCAAGTCTCGCAACATATCTCGCTTGACGCGAGACAAGCGCACCAGCACTACATTGTAGGGGGCGTAGTGGTCTGTCACGTAGTAAACATCAGGGTCCGCGGCGAGAAGTTCGGCGCGATCGTCGAAATCCACCCAAACCCCGAGCGAGCCAGGTTCAGCAGTGCGATTAATGGCCATACAAGCCATGACATTTCCATGAACCTTGAGTGCCGGAGACCCGTACGCTGTGCTCTCATCGACGCCGGGCAAGGCAAGCCCGATTTCCCGCACGGTGTCGAAGGTGATTGTGCTCTTGGCCATCAGTCAGTGAGATTCCTTGGAACTCAAGATCTTCTTTGGGGCGGCACGCACATTATATTCGCTCCCTCTCCCTGGGTCCGCGCATAGAGCGAGCGTGTCACGTACCGCCCGGCTTCGTCCGGTTTTGGGGAGAAGGAACGATCAACGGCGAAGTTAGGTTGTACAACTCCCAGTTGGTCGCCTTCAGTTACTGGCTGAGCAATATCGCCAGGTCGGAAGGGTTCCGTTGCCTCCTGGAATTGGGCTCAACAAGTGCAATGCCCATGTATCAACATTTGACCGCCCAAGTCGCGCCGTATGCCTCTGCACGGCCGCCTCCCCGAACTATTTCTCCGCATAGAACGTGTAGATGGCAGTGTAAGGAATCCGAACGATTTTGTCGGCGTCGCGCGAGCTTTGGCAGCCGGACTCGGGCGCAACTCCACCGTGAGTCTCTGTGCGCCGAATGAACTTTATATTGGCAAGCCTGTCCGTGGCGGTTCCGACCTTGGCTTGTAGTAATAACCAAGGCACGGAATTCACTTCCGGAGCGGGTTTGCTGGCAATCAGCTCTCCCTGAACCTGGCTGCCGTCGGCCAAGCTCCAGGTCGGTCCCGCAAAATGCCTTCCGATCGTCTTCCCGGAAGAATCGAGCAGATTCGCATCCGGAGCCTTCAGGCTCCATTTGAGCCCAGCGTGCGTGTCAGTGCAAACGTAAATCTGGAATCCGTCTCCCTTCGCCTGCAACACATCGCGGGCGCCCACAGGAGGATCGATCGTAGTACCCGTCTGCTGGGCAGTCAGAGCCAGGATCGAAACCAAAGCCGAGATCAGAGAAGCCGCCAGAATCCGCATTGATGGGAGTGTACCAAAACAGCCAAAATCTGCGATGAAATGTGGTTGTACTTGTGCAACAGATATCTCGCGCTGAGTGAGGATTTGGCGATGGTGTCAACGGCGTTCGATTCAACTGCCCCAAGGTTCATCGGAATCAAGTGTATGTGGCAAAGCTGGCTCTTCCTTCGTGTGTACTTGGATAACTGGGCTTCAACTCATGCGAAGCCCAGTTTTCAACATTTGACCAGCGATCACCAGGTCCGTCGCAGGGTGTTCGGCGGTGTCCAGTATTGACCGAATGGACGCCGCCGCTTAGTCGGTTAATCGTTCGGAACCGTGGATGGGACCTCCCAAGTTCTCGATGAAAATGTTGCCAACCTGGCGGCCAATCAAAGGTCCAAGCGGAGCTCAATGTGCCGGTAACAAGCGGCGCGTCCATGGTCGAACACCCCCCGGCGAGTCGCTTCTTGACACACCTAATCATCTAGGGATATGTTTACTCGTACTAAGTTGTCTAGGGGTATGTTTCCATGCCAAAGAATGATCTGCAAGGAACTTTAGATCTCCTGGTTCTGAAAACGCTGGCTCAAATGGTGTCTCTGCACGGTTACGGGATTGTGCTCCACATTCAGAGGGCTTCCGATGAACTGCTGCGCGTGGAAGAGGGATCACTTTACCCAGCTCTGCACCGCATGGAACAGTGCGGGTGGATCGCTTCAGAATGGGCTCAGACAGAGACGAACCGGAAGGCCAAGTACTACAAACTGAGCGTTGCTGGTAGAAAAAGGTTGCAGGAAGAGCAAGAGAACTTTGAGCACTTGGTAAAGGGCGTTCGCGCCATGTTGCGCTACGCGTGAGGTGATCCGATGCCGCGATTTGGGCGAATCAGGAATCTGTTTTTGCGCTCCCAAGTCGATCGTGAGATCGACTGTGAGCTTCGTGCGCACATCGAGATGCGAGTTGAAGACAACCTCGCCGCCGGCATGCCGCCGGAGGAAGCTCGTCGCGATGCCTTGGTTAGATTCGGAAATGCCACGGCTATAAGGGAGCGCGTCACTGCTGCCGATGCTGCGTTGGCGCTGGACAGCGTTGGGCGCGATGTTCGGTATGCGCTCCGCCAGTTGCGCAAATCACCCGGCTTTGCGTTCACGGCGCTCCTGACGCTGGCGTTGGGGATCGGAGCAACGACGGCGCTATTCAGCGTTGTAAACGCTGTGATGCTGAAGCCTCTACCCTTTCCAACTGCCGACCGCCTAGTGCGGATCAAATCTCTGATTGCGGCAAACGGCAACGGCGGTATTGCGTCCTACCTTGACTTCGTTGATTGGCGTGCACGGAATCATGTCGTTGACGAGATGGCTGCCTTCCGGACCGGGGATTTTACCTTGATTGGTCAACATGAGCCGGAACATTTGCTCGGGGCCAGTGTTTCAGCACAATTGTTTTCTCTGCTTGGTGTAACGCCTGCGCTCGGACGCAGTTTCCTCCCCGGCGAAGACAAGCCTTCCGCGGCGGGCGGCACCGATCCGGTTATCTTGAGCTACGGTTTGTGGCAGCGGCAGTTTGCTTCGGACCCATCCGTGTTGGGCCGCGTTCTTCAGCTTGGCGATCAGCGATTCATAGTCGTTGGCGTCATGCCGTCAAGGTTTCAGTTTCCCATACAGGCGGAGCACATCGAGTTGTGGACTACACTCGCCGGGGATGCTCGAGGCGGCGCGAACGCAATTACCGCTCAGCGGGGAGCGCACTATCTCGACGTGGTCGGCCTGCTGAAGCCCGACGTTACGCTCCAACAGGCCCAGGCCGAATTGGTTACCATTGCCAGCGCACTGAACAAGGAGCATCCCGAGAACAAGCCGCGCACAGTGCGTCTGGTGCCGGAGCTTGTGTTCCTCACCGGAGATCTCCGCACGCCATTGCTTGTTCTTTTGGGAGGCGTGGGATGCGTACTTTTGATCGTCTGCGCCAACATAGCGAATCTCTTGTTGACTCGAGCGAGCGGACGACGGAGGGAGATAGCTGTGCGGATCGCTCTTGGCGCCAGCCGCGGGCGAGTCACTTGCCAATTACTGGCGGAAAGCCTGGTATTGGGGCTGCTGGGTGGCGGACTGGGACTCGCATTGGCATCGTTGTCGTTCCGCTTCCTGGTTAGAATCATGCCTGCCGCGATTCCGCGGCTCGATACGATTGGCCTCGACGGGCGGCTTCTCGGCTTCGCCTTTCTGGTTTCGTTGTTGGCTGGAATCTTGTTCGGCCTGGCTCCAGCCTTGCAGGCCTCCAAGGTCAGTCTCACTGATTCCCTGAAAAGAAGCGGGCGGGGCACAGGCGGCGAAGACAGGGGGCGTCTGCGCTCAACGCTGGTTGTAAGCGAAATCGCCTTAGCAGTGGTGCTGCTGCTCGGTGCCGCTCTGTTGTTGCAAAGCTTTTTGCACCTCATCAGAGTCGATCCGGGATTCGACCCGCATCATGTCCTGACTTTCCAGATCGATTCGCCCGCAGGGATGGAGAATGCGCAGTCTCCGGGGTTCTTTAGGCAAGCTGTGGCACAAATTGCTTCCCTCCCTGGCGTTAGTTCGGCCAGTGCGGCGGCATGCCTACCTCTGACGGGGGAACAGATCCAATCGAGTATCGAAATTGAGGGACATCCCATGGCAATGGGCTCCCGGGCCAGTGCTGATTTCAATGCAGTTCAGCCAGACTTTTTCCAGACAGTGGGCGCGGCCCTGGTCAACGGACGAGATTTCACCGCTCAAGACGACTTGAGATCGGCCCCAGTTGTGATCGTCAATCGGTCTCTCGCCCGCCATTTCTTCCCGGGCCAGAACCCAATAGGCAAGCATGTGCGCCCCGGCATTGGGAACGGCTATGGCCCTGGCGAACCCCCGATGCGCGAAATCGTGGGTGTGATCGAGGATATGAAACAAGGCGGCCCTTCTTCCGATGCCGCTCCGGAAGTTTATGCGCCTTTGGCCCAGAGTCCATTCGGCACGATTTTTCTTGTGGCGCGAACTGTGAATGATCCGATCAGCATCGTCAAGGCTGCCCGCGAGCAGATCACCTCGCTGGATAAGAACCTGCCCATTTATCACGTTGAGACACTCGATCAGTACTTTGCAGACTCGGTGGAAGGGCCTCGCCTCAGTTCATTTCTGATTGGAGGCTTCGCAGCTCTGGCTGTGCTTCTCGCCTGCCTCGGAGTGTACGGAGTTGTTTCGTTCACAGTCGTCCAACGGACGCACGAAATCGGTATTCGCATGGCGTTGGGCGCCGACGGGGGTAACGTAGTGCGATCAGTTCTCTCCAGAGGAATTGCCCTTGCTCTTACCGGCGTGGCCATTGGGCTGGCGGGATCTTTCGTTCTGGTCCACTACCTTTCCAGCATGCTGTTTGGTGTGAGAGCCACCGATCCAATGACATTTGCATTAACGCCATTTGCACTTCTTTGTGTTGCCGCACTTGCCAGCTACATTCCGGCGCGTCGTGCAGCAAAGGTGAATCCGACGGTGGCGCTGCGAAGCGAATAGAGTTTGAACGGGGGTTGACGATAAGGTAGATTCGCCCCGATCTCACTAGTGTAGCGCGTAGTAAATAGTAACGATTATGATCGTGCTTCGTCGAACAAGCAAACCACCTGCGGGCAATGTTTTTTATGATTTTTGAGGGGCAGCAACGCTCCGCTCGTTCTCGAAAGGAAAGCCCATGCAGCAAACACATCGTTTTTTCGTTGGTAGTCTTGCCACGACGTTTTTGGCCGGGTCTTTAAGCATGACTGCGATCGCTCAAGAGAGAAAAAGCCCCGATCTGGCACAGACGATTTCCAAGGTTCGCGAAAATGTCGCAACCCTGCATAAAAAGCTGCCAGATTTTATCTGCCAGGAGGAGGTCACGGTACGGGAAACCGAAAATGCCAGGACGATCGAGGAAAAGCATTATCTATTGTCCCTGCGAGCGGTGCATAGACCGCATGACGCGGCTAATCTGTTTTCAGAGTCGCGCGATGTCATTTCCGCAACCATCAATGGAAAGGCTGTGAATGAGCATAAATACGATCCTCCCATCCACTGGCTTCGCGGAGGATTTGCGTGGGATCTATTTACCTTCTTCGATGAGCCTACATCCAGTGGTTATGAATTCAAACCGATTAGCACACCTGAAGCCACGGAGAATAATACCTTGGTTCTGGATGTAACCCTCAACAAGAATCTACGGCCGCTTCCGCCAGAGTGTGCGCATATTTCTATGGGACTATCTGGTGCAAGAGTGTCGATCGATCTCAAGGCTTTGCAAGTCCTTCGAATACAAGAGGAGACCATGCACTCGGAACAATTCTCCGGACCATTTTCTCGTCAAAATGGAAGCTTTGCGTGTTCTCCGGTCATCGAGTACGCTCCGGTCAGCATTCATGGCTCCGAATATTGGCTCCCACGATCGAAGAGTGTGGATTTCATCAAGACCAAAGGCCAATTCAGCCACTCTTACATGAGCCAATACTCGGACTACCAAAAATTTGAAACCTCGGTCACCATCACGACAGTCCCAGAGGCGAAATGGTAGGCAAACATCGGCAGCGTGGACAGCCCGGCGTTGCCTCCTGGAATTGACCTCAACAAGTGCAAAGCTCAGTTTTCAACAGTTGACCGCCCATTGTCTGGTTTGGCGGTGGTTTAGCGTAGTGCAAAGTTTCTCTACCTTTACGCGTTGTCACCTGCTCGCTGAAAACTCGCCTCACGCGATCGATTCATTTCGCCGCTGTCGCCGTGTTGAATGCCATCGCTTCTTCAGCACTACGGCACTCGTGGGCAACTCCTTATGGATTGAAGATGTATAAGGGCTAAAGCGAGCGCCTATACCTCATTTCTTGAACCCTGGCAGGTCCACTCGCCTCGCAACGTGGTCTTGAATCCAGTGGCTATCCCACCATTCTTTCGGATCGATTTGCACGCCGTCGAGCTGCATGGCGAAGTGAATGTGATCGCCTCCGGCCATTCCGGTCATTCCGCTTTGACCCATCACCTGGCCCCGCTTCACCAGGTCGCCTTCGTGCACCTCGATATGGCTGAGGTGGCCGTAGATCGTTTGTAGGCCATAACCATGATCGACAACGATGCAATTGCCGTAGATGCCGAGCGGGGCCGCATAGACTACGCGCCCATCGTTGGATGCTTCGACGCCTACGTGCTGGGTGACGGCGAGATCGTATCCGAGGTGGACCTGCTGATCGATCTTCTTCCCCTGATAGATATAGTTCCGAACGTCCGCAAACGATGCCTCTGCCTGTGAATGAGACTGCCGTGCGAACGGCTGCGAGAAGAGGAATCTGTCAGCGGTCTTGAGGCGAAGATCCGAGAGCGTCCTATTATTGGCGCTGCGCATTTCGTTATTGATCCTTACGAAACGCGTGACTGGATCTCCGGAGCCGTTCGGGTCAAGTTCGCCGACAACCTTCTGCAGGAAGACATCGGTAACCTGCAAGTCGTGAACTGTATACTTCGGCTGCTCCTTCTTGGGGAATTGGACCGAGAGCGGGGTAGTGACGTCGTTTCCAGCACCATTTGTAACGAAGACTTGCGGGATGGTGCCGGCGGGCATGTTCCACGCAAAAGCGAAAAGTGAGAACAATCCAGGTTTGCCGCTCGGCATAGGCCAGGATCGAAATTTTTGATCGCCCACACGCACACCCGCCGCAGTCCATCTTCCGGATACGTTGAATAGGGCCAGATCGGCCATGCCAAGGTAGAGGTAGTGCTGTTCTGAATCGACACTCAAGGTTGGAGCTTGTGTCACGACGGTGACGTCGCGCTCCAGACGCGCTCTCCTTTGAAGAAGATCGTTCGAGGTAGCTTCAATGATCAATCTCGCGTTGCCATCTTGCAACTGCGGCGTGCTCCTGACGCCAACCACAAAGCTCCAGGTGCGATCGGCAGCAGGTGAAGGTTGAGCGATTTCCCAAACTTGAAATTGGGCGCCATTCTGCTCAACAAACGCTGTGACTTTACGGACGCCGCGCGGGTCACGTACGTGCACAGTAATTGGTGTGGCTTGTCCAATAAACGCGACCGGAAGAGGCAAATCCAAAACGGGTATTGCCGATCGTACCAACAGGATGGCAATTGGTGTTAAAACGGCAAGCGCGATAACGAAAACAATGGCTTTACGCACAATTCATTGTAGCTCCAGTAGCGAAGCAATGGCCGAAGTGGAGCGGGTTCTCTACCATAAGAAGCGCGACCGTTATTTCATCGAGAATCGCGCCGTATCACCCCTTGCTTGCCGCAATTCGGCCTCAGATTGTGCAATGCCCATTTTTCGCCAACTGACACCTGATTCCTGGACCTCGGTGATCCGAACGGCACGATGCCAACCGCAGAGGAAACCTTGTCACATGCCGACTTCACATTACCAACCTCTGGCATTTATCTGGAACAGCCAAATGCTCGGAGCTGATCTCGATTGTCCCTAAGCCGGTTTTGCTTCGAGTATCCCGACGTTCCGGACCATAAGGTTGTCGCTTCCGATGGGACACACGCGTGTCAGAATGAAGCCCGCTGCCTCAAGAAGCGTTCTCCATTCGCGCTCGCTACGCTCTCTACCCCCAGTAACAGCAAGCATGTTGAGGTCGCTCATCAGGTGGCCTTCCAATTGCGGATCTGGGTGAGAGACGATTGGCGGCAGGATGAATTCAATGACCAGCAGACTGCCGTTCTGCGGAATGACCACGCGGCAGTTCTTTAGAATCGTGATTGCCTCCGCGTCCCGACACCCGTGCAGAACATGTTTGAGCATGTACACATCGGCGCCCGCCGGGACCGATTGCGTCAGATCTGCGGCAATCAGTTCGCATCGGGAGGAAGGATCTTCATCCACGAAGCGAGATTTTGCTGCATCCACGCTGGATTCGAGGTCCACAAGCATGCCTCGCAAATGCGGGTTGAGTCCAAGCACTGCAAGAATGAGAGACCCACCGCCGCCGCCGAGGTCGGCGACCACCTTCGAGCGAGAGAAATCCCAAGCTTCAGCGATAGGCGCGTAATTTTGCGCCGGAGCCGTACCCATCACCGCGCGAAAAATAGAATTAGCTTCGGCATCCTGTGACCACCGGGAAGGTATTTTCGGATCGCGGACCTGAGAGGCCGGCTTACCGGTCCGAACACACTCTGTAAGGAGGGACCACTCGTCGGCAAGCAGATCCGCCCAAAAGATCACCGCTGCCCACACGGATTGTGGCACATCCCTCCGCAGTGGTTTGCCAAAGGACGTCAGCCGAAAGTGTTCGGGCGTCGTCTCCTCCGTCACGCCGATGCTGGCGAGAGTGCGAAGCAGGCGGTACAGCGCATCGGCATCTGCCTGACACTTTCCGGCCAGGAAGCTAACGCTACGCACCTCGTCTCCGAGTGCATCGGCAATGCCGAGACGTGCAGCTGCACAAAGCACGCGGCTGCGAGAATACGCCATTGCCATTTCGACGAGTCCCGTATTCGTAGTGACATTGCCGATGCCGCTGTTAGGTTGGGCCATGAGACACCTCAAATCCAATGTACTCATCGCGGACGAGACATGCCCAGCGGCAAATCTGGATTAAAACCCAGAAACGCCCTTTGGCTCAGGAATGCTGGCGGGCACCGCACGGACGCTCCTCAAATAGCGAACTGTTCAGGTCTCAACTTGTGCAATGTCCAGTTAAGAACATTTGACCCCCAACTGCACCACAGACGGTATCGGCATTTCGCGGAGGAACCGCACTCCCAAGCGGTTTCTATCCATGGGTCTTCTCCGATACCGCTGTCATTTTACCCTCAGTTTCACCGGATAAAGTCGTTTCTCAGATCTGAATAAAGGCGAACGTCAAGTAGACACGCCGGGGCAGCCCCACCCGACGAAATCTTGAGCGTCCTCATATCCGCTGCGCCAAAATTAACATTCCACAGGATTGACATACCTCCGATCGAGTTAATATCAACTACGAGTCGACTGGATGCCGACACCCTGGTCTATCCGCAAAAAAGGAGAACTCTCGCGATGTTTACGCCTAAAGGAAAGTTCGGCTGGTACGAACTTATGACCAGCGATACGAAAGCCGCCGGCAAGTTTTACTCTGACGTTGTGGGCTGGACGACCCAGGAGATGCCCGGGGGTGACGGCCCACCGTACACCACCTTCAACATCGGTAACGTTGGAATCGCCGGCATGTTGAACATCCCCGGGCACACCGCCTGGGTAGGCTACATCTCGGTCGATGATGTCGATGCTCACATCGAAGAGATTGTCGAAGCCGGCGGCAAACTATTGAGACCTGCTACGGATGTTCCCGGAATGCTTCGTTTCGCCGTCATGTCTGACCCGCAGGGGGCTGCCATTGTGGTCTTCACGCCAAACCCAGCCATGCCTACGCCTGAACGCCCCGCACCACCGACTCCCGGCACCATCGGCTGGCACGAGCTCTACACAACCGACCTCGATGGCGGATTCGACTTCTACAACAAGCTTTTTGGCTGGACCAAGGTCAGCGATATGGACATGGGGCCCATGGGCGTCTATCGCATCTTCGATGAAGGCGACCACAAAGAAATGGGCGACGGCGGGATGATGACCAAAGCGCCGCAAATACCCGTCTCCTGCTGGAACTTCTACTTCAACGTCGACTCGATCAATGCAGCCCTCAAGCGCGTTGAATCCGGCGGCGGGAAGGTCTTGAACGGTCCGATGCAGGTACCCGGCGGGGGCTAGATCATTCAAGGCCAAGATCCGCAGGGAGCCATGTTCTCGCTCGTAAGCAACAAGGAGTAAGCCACAATAAGTGCGCTCTTGCTCCGACCTCCTAAGAGCGTTGGCGATCAGCATGCTTCACTCTCGTGGGCCTGGCAGCCTCAGAGTCAAAGAGTGGAGTTGTGCCTGTAGCCTCGCCCATTAGTGACTGGTTGATCAAAATTACCAGTTTGGATGCCATTGGCGCGGGGAATAGGCCTCAAAGCGTGCTGTGCCCAGTTATCAACATTTGACCGCCCAATGTTTGAATTGACGGGCAACCGAACGAAACTCAAAGATTCGGCGCTCGATCCCAACTTCCTCGTCGATCTTGATGTGTGCGAGGGCCTCAAGCGGAAGCTGGGACGCCTGCATAGGACAAGGTCACAGCAGTAATGTCATCATCCTGTCCAAATGCCTGTGCTGCGCAAGCGATGGCTTCTGCCGGTTGGGTGCTGAGCGCAGCCGATCGTTCAAAGCCAAACAATGCGCCATTTCTTCACAGTGGTTGCCAACGACCCGATGCGATCAGCGAGCCGAGCTGCCCTGATTTCCAAGTTCCGAGTTTGTCGTCGCCAATTCGGCATTCTCTCTTTGATAAGCATCGACCTGTGGCAGCACTATGTTGTGTCTGGCAATTCGCCTCAGATTGCGCAAAGCCCAGTTATCAACAGTTGACACCAGGCGTCTTGGATCTTCTCTTTCGAAAGGAAGGAAGCCAACCCTCGAGGATTCCTTGCCACATGCCGACATTCAGGGACTGATCCTCCGTGGACCAGTGGTTTCGCCATTTAGGATGAATTGACTCTATCGAACTTCGTTCTCCGGAGGTGCACTTGGCTCAAATCGACGAACTCCGGCTGGTCAGACGGCTTCGCTGGATAGCAATTGTCCTGGTTGCGGCTGGAGCGGCTCTCACTTTAGCCGCCCAGCCATCGACGTTTTGGAGCATGCCGACAAGCGCGATCCGTTTTGATGGATTGCCTATACACAGTTCAACCAACCCGATGTTTGACTTCTTTCTGGGTCAAGGATGGCGCGCATATCTCGCAGGGGTGGGACTGTATGGAGCAACCATTTGGTTTCTGGCAGCTGTGCTTCCAAAGAGGCTGGCCATCGTTGCGGAACTCACCGTCATTCTGGGGCTTTGCTACAGCGAAAGCAACTGGGTCGTAGTGCGATGGCATACAGGCACGGCCGGAGCGGAGTTCTTCTTTGCAGGAGTTGCGTTTGTTCTGACCATGGCGGTGCTGCCCGCGATCCACGATAGAGAGGGTGAGGGACTGAGGCGGCTGTGCTGGTTGATGGCCTTTACCACGACGGTGGATGGAGCTTTCACCCTGATTGGGCAGCCAGCGAGCTATTGGCGAGAAACACAGACAGTCCATGAGGCAAACCCGCTGGCCAAGTTCTTCCTTGAAACTGGATGGTGGGCTTACGCAGCCTACATAGCTGCGGTAATTGCAGTACCGTGGCTTGTATCCATCCGGGTTTCAAGGGGTACCGGTTGGGTCATTGTGTTGGGCGTGACTTTGGGAGGACTCTTCGGAGGTTCAAACTGGCTGTTTTATGAGTGGCGCCTGGGCCTGCAGGCACCCATTCTGTACAGCATGGCACTAAGCTTTATCGTTGTTTGGTTGTGTTTGAAGGGCAATCAGGCAGCAAAGCCAGGCGAACGCCCAAATGATGGTGTTGCGGAATGTCGGCTTTGGCAGTGCTGACATAGGGTGTTACGCAGCTGCAAGGTTGAAAAGGGTGCTTTCAGCCCTTCCGCTAATGTCAACAGGGCAAACCCTCATTAACAGCCGACTATTGGCGATTGTCGGGATTACTCCTGAAAAACGCCCATGTGGCCGGGAGCAATTCTCGGTCGAAGCCGCCGGTTGCTGCCGGGGAGATCCGATCTGGAAACGTGGTTTGGGCTTGTCGTTAGTCCAGGATCATGCCGGGTTGGCTCAGCCTACGAGATTGATCTAAGCTTTCTCTATGACAGATTGGACACCTTACACGGCAAACACACGGGGAATAGCGGTGAGCGTTGAGCCGACTTACCTTGAGATGAGATCATCGCCGGACAGTTAGCAGTGTTTTTGGGCTTACCGAGTGATCATTGAGAATCAGGGACGGGAAACGGTGCATCTGCTGAGCCGGCACTGGATGATCACGAATGCGCGTGGCGAATTGACCGAGGTCAAGGGGCCGGGTGTTGTCGGAGAGCAACCGGTCCTCAAGCCGGGCGAGAGCTATGAATATACGAGTGGCGCGCCTCTGAACACACCGTCGGGGATGATGGGCGGGGCTTACCAGATGGAGAGTGAGAGCGGTGAGTGTTTTGATATTGAGATACCGACGTTCTCGCTGGATCGTCCGAATCAGGGTGTATTGCCGAATTAAGAACCAGAGATCATGGGTTAGGGATCGGGGACGAGGGTTCGCGCTTTGCGCGAATTGGCATTGGTGCGCTGGCCGAAGGTGACCAGCGTCTAGTCTGCCGTTCTGCCCTTTATTTCAACCGGCAACACTCCAATGATTTCGACTGATCGACGTCATTCAGCGCTAAATCGCCAAGGCTCAATTCGACGCACGCGAGCGCTGGAAACGTGGTATGACCTGTTTGCATCAACTGATGCTTGGACTCTGATGGCGCGATCTGCTGGCGCCGGTAAGGTACGCCACATTCGTCGACCGGGACCTATGCGGACTGTCACGATCAAGCTCACGATTGAAGGTCTAGTGGGGCAACCTATTTGTCGTCCTTCATCCGACGTCGCTCGCTGTGCCGACTGATACGATGGTATCGATCGATACCATCGTCCGATAGCTTTGCATCCGCGCTTCTGCCGTAATAAGAAATCCGAAGCAATCGGAAAGACGCAACCCCGCAACTTTATCAAGGCATCCAAGCAAGCAACCCGCGGCGGTTCAAGGCGTGTACGGGACAACGGAATCCTTAAGCACTTCATCGATGAGTTTTCCGTCACAGGCGTGACTTCGTCGTAAGCACCGAACAGGAGCAGCATGGAAAACCAAGATGCTGGCGCAAACGAGGGGATGGCGGCCGAACTCAACGGCGACGTGTCGAAACCGGCACCGCAACCTTCAGTCGACGAAAGACTCCAGAAGATCCTTGATAAAGCTCTGTATGCCGATGGACGGCCCGAGGCACAGAAGCTCAGGAATTTCCTGAACGGTACCTGGCTGGGCGAACCATTACACGCCGCACTGACAGACCTGCCCGTCGGGGCATGGACCGCCGCGATTGTATTCGACCTCCTGGATTTGATCCTCGACCGGAGGGAGTTCGCCTCAGCCGCGGATGCTTCCATCGGCATCGGACTGGCGGGAGCAGCAGGCGCCGCGGTAACCGGCATCACGGACTGGTCCGATGTGGATCCTCCAGCCCGCCGTCTCGGATTGGTTCATGGGCTATTGAACCTTGGCGGTACTGCGTTATTCGCTACGTCTCTGGTATTGCGAAGCAAGAAGTGCCGTAGAAGCGGCCGCATTGTCAGTGCGCTCGGCTACGCAGTGATGAGTTATGCGGCACATCTCGGCGGCAAGCTGGTCTACGAACACCGAGTAGGGGTTGATCGCACCGATGGCCAGATCCTTCCGTACAACTTCGTCGCCGTCTTGCCGGAATCTCAGCTAGTCGAGGACAAACCAACTCGGGCGATGGTTCAGGGCGTACCCATTCTTCTGGTCCGTCGCGCAGGCCGTCTCTTTGCCATGGCCGACACGTGCTCTCACTTTGGCGGCCCGCTTTCGGAGGGTACGCTCGTGAGTAATTGCATTGTGTGTCCCTATCACGCTTCCCAGTTTGACCTTGAAGATGGCCATGTCGTTAACGGACCAGCCGTGCACCCACAGCCGTGTCTCGAAGTCCGCACTCGCGGTGGACAGATCGAAATACGTAAGGCCTCCATCCCTAATCCATGACCTGCAGCCCGCGCCCCCGAGGCTGGAGATTGACAGCAGAAGCCACCACTCCTTCTTCTCGGCGGATGCGAAATCGCCAATTCACGTCTCCAGGCACGGTAGTCCTGGAAACGTGCATCGGGCTGTTGTCGTCAACCCAGGATCATGGCCACGCAGATCGGCGAACACTGGCCGACTTCCTGGGACGAATCTCAATTCGGGTTGATCGGTCAAGGGTTTCGCTCATGCGAAGACGGTCGCCATCATTGCTCGCAGCCAGCATCTTCGCGCCGCCCTTATCAAAGAGCCTAATCATCTTCATCGCAAGCGCTGTAAGTTGCTTCAACGTCTGGCATCGTTGCTGCTATTTATCTCCGTGACGATGATTTTGCAGGTTGGGAGAAGGTGCCGGTGACAGAAAAGGCGAAATCGTGAAGGGCCGGAGAGGCGCTTTAGGTTTGCAGACGGCATCTGACTAGCAGTGAGGTGATTTGTGAAGATCGGTTATCTGGGCAAGCAGGACTCATTTGCGGTGGAGATGTTGAAGCAAATGAAGGCGGGAAATTCGCAAGATGAGTTTTTGACTTGGCTGCCGGGCGAGAAGGCGCCGGCAATGGATTTGGAGGTACTGCTTGCGATCGGCAAAGTCGGTGCCGAGGAATTGGAAGGGCAGACGAAGCTTGGTCTGTTGCAGACCGCCTCCGCGGGTTATGACGAGGTGGATGTAGAGGCAGCGACGAAGGCCGGAATCTGGGTGGCTTCGGCGCCAACGACGAAGACCGGCAATGGGGAGTCGGTGGCGGAGTTTGCAGTGCTGCTGATGCTGGCGGCGTCTCGCCGGCTGAATGAGGAATTGGCGTTTACGCGGGATGGCGAGCAGGTCCGGCCAGAGAAGCCGGAGGTGAACATGGCGCTCCACGGTAAGACGGTTTGTATTGTGGGACTGGGGGGAATAGGGGATTTGCTGGTGGAGCGGCTGCGCGGATTTGGGATGGTCCTGACCGGTGTGGACAAACATCCGGAACATGCACCCGCCGGAGTGAAGGGATATGGGAGTGACCAGTTGAAGTTCGCACTGGCATCTGCGGACTACGTCGTTCTGGCGATTCCGGGGACCAAAGAAAATGAGAACATGATCGACGCGGAGGTGCTGGCGGGGATGAAGAAGGGCGCGGTGCTGTTGAATGTGTCACGTGGGACATTGGTAGACGAGCCGGCGCTGCTGGTCGCGGTGACGAGTGGACATCTTTATGGGGCGGGGTTGGATGTTGTGAAGAATGAGCCGGTGAAGCCGGACAATCCGTTACTGTCGGAGCCGCGGATTTTTGTGACGCCGCATATTGCCGGGTCGACGGATGTGATGCTGGAGGGGACGGTGAAGTACCTGAGGGAGGTGCTGGCTGGGTATATAAAGGGGGTACGGCCGGAGGGCGCGGTGAATGAACCGAAGGAGCCGCGTGTACCTTTGCATTAGGATGCCTAGACTGAAACCAGTTCGTAGACACTGGCCGACTTTCCGGGATCTATCCCATGTCGGAGATGCAATCGCTCGAGTCGGGCACCAACGGTGCGCCGCACTCGACGGACGATAGCCCCTGGCGGGTGGTAATGCTCTAGAATTGGTGCGACGGGTTCGCCCCTGCCCTGACCTGTTACCGGCCTTTCTTCCTACAGCAACTGCGGGCTTGAGTTAGAGAGTCCTGAACAATGCGAGGCGAAAGACAATATGGTTAGTTTGGGACATCTGGACCGCCGCGAGTTTCTTACCATTTCGGCACTTGCGGCGGCCGCAACCCTGCTGCCGGATTCGCTGCACGCTGCTCAACCATCTGAACCCGGTCTGGTTTCTCTCCGGGTGACAGGCGATGCCCAAAGTGGATATGGAGTCACGATCCTGTTTCGCGATCAACCCATCGCGCGGCACCATCAAGGCGGAGAATTGTCTGCAATCTTCCAAAACAGTGAGCACAGCCTCCAAGACCGGGCCGATGACTGGAAAGCCGCTGCGTGGAGCGGAAATGCAAGGCGAATCAAGCTCACTGGAGTCATGCAACTCCCTAATCTGCGCACAACCGTCTTTGTCGATGTCAGCTACGAAGTTATGACCTCGCAAGTGATCATGAAGACGATTCGGTTACGCCAGGCAGATATGTACACGCTGCTTTACCAGCTGACTAATTGTCTGGAGCCGGAAGCGCAGCCCGCAAAGCTTTGGAGTTTCGACCACACAGACTGCAAAGGTGGGCCGCTACATGAGTATTCTCCTGCTGCAGGCTTCCGGACGGCCAGCGGCGTAACCGTAGGGCTGCTCACCGATTCAGGGTATCGCAATCAATGGAGCCGGATCATACGGAGAGATGGAACGCCCGTGAAGCCAGCGCCCGTCAGCATTCCCGATCTGAATCTCTACTTTCTTCCCTATGTCGCCGATCGCGCCAAGAAAGGCGCATGCATCCAGCAGACATTCGGTGAGGCCACGGTCCAGTTGTCTGGAGAGGGCTCCCGCAAGCCAGTCGATCTTCCAGCGGCTTCCATGTGGAAGAGAAGCGGCGATATGAAAGTCGAGCAGTTTGGCGCCGTCGTCAAGCTGTCTCCAAGTGATAGGAAGGATTTCGTACTCTTCCCATTCCCGGCAAAAGGAGGCGAGATCTACGCCGTACATCTCGAGTATTGCTCCGAGGCTCCGATATCGGTTCACGCATGGGATGTAGACAGCCAGTTCAACAAACTTGGTGATCTCACACTGTTCAATGACACGGCGCCGGCCTCACCCGCAATCTTCTCAGATTTTGATCACTCCTTTGTTGTGCCCGCGCTGCAGGGCACGGGCGCCGCTATCGCGCTGTCGCTGACCGATTCTGGGGACGCGGGCGCTAACGAGAATCGCGGCGCACGCCTGCCCTCAATGGAAGTGCGAGATATCAAACTCTCCCGTGTGGCGACTCGGCGCGAACCGTACCACCGCCTGGAAATGGGGCAATCGCAGACCAGGACCGTGTTCATCTTTGCGTGTGATGCGATTCCCGACACACTTCGCGGGTATCGCCTCGCCAGCCAGCTTCAATTGGCCGACGGTCTTCAATGCAAAGGCGGCGAGACCGAGAAGGTGCTCTATGCAGACGTCATGATGCTGAGTTGGAATGCCCAAATGGCAGAGCTTCGTCCCATGTTGGCCCCCAGCATCTGGTATTCGGCTGCTGGCGAAATGTATCTGCGCGACAGCTTCTACGCTCTCTCCGGCATTCATAACCGCGAACTGAACGAGAAGGTTTTTGCTGCCTGGGCCGATAATCAGGGCGAGGACGGCGCCATCAACACTCTCGTAGAACCGAACATTGCCAACCTGGAACGCAAATCCAATGACTCAACCCCGCTATGGCTCATGTGGGCGCTGCTCAACCGCCGTCGATTCGGTACGGAACTTCAGATGGACAAAATACGACGAGCTGCGGAGTACTGCCTTCGAACTTATGATCCTACGCGCGAGGCTATTTGCACGGCGCAATTTGTCATGGGTCAACTCGATGTAATTCACTATCCCGAAGGTACAAGAATTCTGTGCGAAAACCAGGGAATGTTAGCTGTACTGCTGAGAGTGATTCGCGAGCTTCAGATCCCGGAAGTGAGCGCATCTATCTCGGAGAGCTACCTGGCAAAGGCTGAGGAGGAATATCGCAGCTACTATGATGCGAAGAGCGGCTTCCTCTTTCCGGCTCGAAATATACACGATGCAATCGGTTTTCCCGATATCCATCCCGAGTTTCTATCCCTTTGGCTTTTCAAGCGGCCAATTCTGACGGATGAAATGGTTGTCAATCACCTCAACCACATCCCGGCAATGCTACCGAGGGAGGATTGCCCCTACCCCGGCGAAGGCGGCACAGTGAGGCCGATCTTTATTGGCCTCTCGGGGGGAAAAGAGTGGAGCTATTTTACGGAGAAGTGGCATCCGATGGTAAGTGACTCCTACGCCGCAAGTTATGCCAACAAGGCGGCTGACGGCATTTACTACAACGGTGGCAGCTGGATGAGGATTGAGATCTGCGGCTATGTGACTGGCAAGCTGCATGGATGGCAGAAGGCGGACCATGCGATTGCGAACCGGCTGTGGGCAGAAATCCACACAGACGAGGACTTTCCGACGAGCCAGGAGTACTTGCCGACCTGTTCAAGGAATAAACTTTGCGGATATCACCGGGTGTTCGCCTGGAACGCTTTCGTGCTCCAGGCTCTGGAGATAGCCAGACTGCGGGAACCGGCCATGGATCCCGGGTACTCGAGATCAGCTCCACCTGTTGTCGGCTAAGAAGTGGGTAGCGTCAATTAGTTAAAGATCGAGGATGGAGATGGATTGCAATGGAAAGTACTGAAGGGCGCATGACATCTCGGCTTTCTTGAATATATCGACCGACAGGCCCATAGACAACTTAGGGGCGAACCGTTGAGTTGCAGTTTCTTCTTGACGATTGCGATCTGCCTCGCGCAGTTGTTCGTCTGTCGCCAACTCGTTGGCGATAGCGAAGCCGTCCAGCCGCGGCGGGGCTTCGAAAGCGAACCTTGGTGAAGGTCGATTAGAATTCGCAAGGAGATTATCAGGCTCCGAAAATGCGTTGTAATGCAGACGATGAAGTGAATTGCAATTACCAGCGGTCTACATTGCTTATTTCACGGCGAAGTGCGCTTCCCCTTGCAAGCCTGAGGAACGCCAGGTGATTGGATAGGCAATGGAAAACGCCGTTTTGTCCAGGAATGCTGGCGGGCACCGCACGGACGCGCCTCAAATAGCGAACTCTTCAGGTCTCAAAACGTGCAAAGCCCAGTTTTCAACATTTGACCACTCAATATCCGGCTTGCAGGTGACTGGCCCGGAACTAGATTTTCGTGTGAACCGAAGCCCGCATTTCGTAGTTCTTCAATGCTGCTCGGCGATTTGTTCCTGCGTCAGCGATTTGAATTTTGGGCAGCATTGTTTTC
>Ga0182018_10002358_pt1 | contig 19137 bp, 15 predicted proteins | sample 812P2MmetaG_FD_120490 | JGI IMG/M metagenome (GOLD analysis project Ga0182018, IMG submission 120490) | Permafrost microbial communities from Stordalen Mire, Sweden - 812P2M metaG | ecosystem: Environmental > Terrestrial > Soil > Wetlands > Permafrost | place: Sweden: Stordalen | collected... | reverse complement strand
GACCGGCATCAGAAGAGATTTTGGCGCCATGGAATTCCAGCGCCAGACGCCGGTCGAAACTCAGTCCTATATGTTCGTTTTTGGTCGCACCCTTAGGATTGTAGGACTTTTCAGCCTCGAAGTCGGTTATGCCGTTCATGGGTAAGATCTTAAGCGGTTCCATGGAGAGCATTCTTCATGCCAATCTGGGAAATCCGGGTTTAAAACTCGTGCAGGCGCCGGCGGCGAGGCGAAGCCGTGGCCTCCGCCCCTTTAGACCAGCTGGCCGGGGGGAAACAGCTGGGGGAAATAGCTGCCGAGAACCTTTGCGGGCAGCGCGAGCCGAACCGGCGACTTCGGCGTGCTGGACTTGAGCAGCCCGGCCTTCACGGACATCGCGAGCGCCGCCCGGCCCGTGCGTTCGCCCGCGCCCGCGATCCGGCCGGCCTCGCCCCTCGGGAACTCGCCGCGGTAGAGCGCCTCGCGCAGGAGGAGGAAGACCCTCTCGCCGGCCTCTCCCAGGCCGGCCTCCACCCGCACGTATCGCTCCATCCGTTCGGCCAGGGTGTCCAGCTCCAGGAGCTTTTCCATGAAGGCGATCTGGTCCAGCATGACCCGGAGCATGAACTCGCAGTACTCCCTCAGGGCCCGGTCGCTGAGGTGGCCGTGCCCGTCGTCGGCCAGGGACGGGTTCCGCTCCCGGTCAGCGTGGGCCAGCCGCTCGTAGTATTCCTCGCGCCGGAACGCCAGCCCTCGTGAAAGCGACCAGAGTCCGCCGGAATCGATGCCGACCCTCCGGATGAGGGCATCCGAGAACAGCCGCACGACGCGGCCGTTTCCGTCGCGGAAAGGATGGATCCATGCGAGCCGGTGATGGCTCGCCGCCACCGCGACGATTCGCGCGGCCCGCGAGATCTCGGGTGTCTCGTAGCGCTGGCGGAACCGCCGCATGAGGCCCGGCACAAGCTCGGGCGGCGGCGCGACATGGGAACCCACCTTCACCTCGATCGTGCGCAGCACCCCGGGTTCAAGGGGAACCTTTGCCCCGGCCCGCGTCGTGGCCACGCACAGCGACGGAGGAAGGGCGGAATAAAAACGCCGGTGCAATTCGCAGAAAAATTCCGGCGCGAACGGAGACCCCTCGTAACCGGCCGCCCAGCGCTGGCACGCGAGGTGGGCGATCGCCAGCTGCTGAAGGTCGCGCTTCTCGGGCTCGGTTGAGAAATCCTGGTGAACCGCAGCCTCGATGTCAGGCACCCGCGTCTGCTGTCCCTCGATCAGGTTGGAATAATAGCAATGCATCCAGCGCGTGACCTCCGCCAGGTCCTCCAGCAGCGGACCCCGAACCTTTCCCTTGAGCCGCGCCGCTTGCTCTATCACCGCGCAGGCGAGATCCTCCAGAGCAGACCCCTGCTGCAGGGGGAAGGCGGGTTCAAGCGAAGACTCTGTTAGGTAGATAATGCCGATCTTTTTGCCGATGTCTTGCATTCTATAAGAATTATTCATCAATCATTTAACAGTCAATTGTTTTCTCATGTTGCGCCATTGTTGCCGATCATTTTGCCGATATGGCCTCGGGCCAACCTATTGTGGCTAATGCCGATCTAATTGGCTCAGAAAGAGCTTCGCATTCGTAAATGAGTGCCGAATATAGACCCGCCTCGCTGGGAGGATATCGTAGGGGCAGACGACTGCTTTAGAGAAAATTCTGATGCAAAAAAATCCCCCGCCCGCGCTTCGCCATCAGCCGCCGATTATCTATCCGGGAATTCCCATGGCCCGCCGCCGAAAGGCGGGCCTTTCGCGCAGCTTGACGCTCATCCTAGGGGCTATTCCGCAGGAAACCGATCTCGTCGAATGGGCGCTTTCGGGGAAAAGGAAGGGCAAGCTCCAGGGATTTCCCTTTCTCAGAGGCAAGATTGCCGGCCGCCCCACGATCGTGGCGGTCACCGGAATCGGAAAGACAAACGCCACGCTGATCACGACCCTGTTTGTCGAACATTTCCGGCCGCGGGAGGTGATCATGACGGGGACGGCCTCGCGCATCAACCCGACCGTCCGAAACGGTGACGTGATCGTGGGCAAGGTGACCTGCAATCACGATTTCGGGTCCTTGGGCAAGCACTACGCCATGGAATACTTTGGCGCCGAAGGCCCCCTCGGCGATACGAGCCCGATCGTCTATCCAGGAGATTCGCGGCTTCTCGCGGCGGCAACGCGGGCCATCAGGCACCACGTCCCGGAGACTGCCTCACATCAAGTCCCCGCCTACGTTCCCAAGGTGCGGCTCGGCCGCATCACCTCGGGCGACCAGTTCGGCATCACGTCGGAGCGGATCAAGGATATCCTCAAGCAACTCAGGCCGGACCTCATGGAGATGGAGAGCGGTTCTGTTGCTCAGGTCTGCTGGTACCTGCGGACGCCCTTCATCTGCATCCGGAGCGGCAGCAACCGGACCCAGAACCTGCCGGACAACGACTACCGGAAGTTGTCGCCGTTCGCGTCGCGGCAGGCCGCGCTCTTCACGGTGTCGCTGGTCGGCGAGCTGGGGCGCTAGGACGATGCGCCCATGAAGCTCTTCTGCCGCGGTGACGTCGACGGCTTCTGCGCCATCGCTCTGGACAACATCGTCCAGCTCCTGCTGATACCTCCGATGTGCATAGGCGTCCTCGGGTTCCGGCCGGAACTGGTCTATGGCCGGATTCTCCCCGGAGTCGCCGTCTCGTTCCTCGTGGGCAATGTCTTCTACGCCTGGCAGGCCCATCGGCTCGCCCGGAAGGAGAACCGGATCGACGTGTGCGCCATTCCGTTCGGGCTGAACACGCCGACGCTGATCGCATACATCTTCCTTGTCATGGCGCCCGCAAAGCAGATCGCGATCGCCCACGGGGCCGCCGACCCGGACCTGGTGGCATGGCGGGTCGGCCTGGTCGCCTGCGTGGGCAGCGGCATAATCGAATTCTTCGGGGCGTTCATTGCCGAGCGCATCCGCTCGATCACGCCGCGGGCCGCGCTCCTCGCGTCGCTCTCCGGGGCGGGGCTGGCATTCCTGACCATGAATTTCCTGTTCAGCACATTCGCCCGTCCGATCGTCGGGTTCGTTACCCTGGGCCTCGTGCTGCTGTTCTATTTTGGGGAGCTCAAGCCGCGCTGGGGAATCCCGCCCGCGCTTGTGGTCCTCATGGTCGGCATCGCGCTCGCCTGGGCCACGGGGCTCGCCCCCATGGGCAAACTGACCCTTGGCGACGTGGGTTGGCGGCCTCCCGTGCCCGTCGTCGCCGACGTGCTGGGGGGCTTCGCCGGCGGCCAGTTCCTTCCGTACCTCTCGGTGATCCTCCCGATGGGCCTGCTTAACCTGCTCGCATCCCTCCAATGCATCGAGTCGGCGGCCGCCGCGGGCGATTCCTATTCCCCGCGCTCGTCGCTGATGGTCAACGGGGCCTGCACGTTCGCGGCGGCCTGCTTCGGATCCCCATTCCCGACGTCGCTCTACATCGGCCATCCCGCGTGGAAGCGGATGGGCGCCCGCGCGGGCTATTCGACGGCGAACGGAATCTTCGTCACGATTGTCTGCCTGACGGGCGCCATGTCCCCGATTGCCTGGGCCGTCCCCGCCGACTGCGGGTTGGCCATCATCATCTGGATTGGATTCATCATCACGATCCAGGCATTCGAGGCGTCGCCCCAGCGCCATTGGCCGGCCGTCATCATGGGAATGGTTCCCGTCATCCTGGCCTGGGTCACGTTCTCAATGATGAACTCGGCGCGGATCGGCGGCGCGGGCACGGCGGCAGGACCTGCGTTCGGCCCGAAGCTGCTCGCGGCCTTTCACGACTCCGGGATCGCGATCGAGGGAGGGTTTGCGATAGGGCAGGGCACGTTCTGCAGCGCGCTCATATTCTCCACGATCACCGTGCTTGTGATCGACCGGAAGCTGGCCTCGGCGGCGCTCTGGTCGCTCGCGGCGTCCCTCCTTAGCCTGCTCGGATTCCTTCATTCCTGGCGATTCCTGCCGAACGACGCCGTGGGCTCGATGCCGCTTGTCGACCGGCTGGTAGGGGCCCCCGCAACCTCGCCGACCCTTTTCCCCGCGGCGCCCTATGCGATCGCCTATGCGTGCCTGGCCGCGGTGCTTTTGCTCGCCAAGGTGTTCACCGAACCCGACCGGTCGCCGCCGCATATCTAGGGACCGGTCCGGTTGGCGCCTTTGACGCATCACCGCGGCGCCGGGTCAGGGCCAGCCCACATTGAGCGCCTCAAGCCCGTGGAAGTGGTAGTTGTCGCGGTAGCGCGGCTCCTCCCGCAGGAATAACCCCGGGAGCCGCTCGAAGAGCATGGGCAAGGCGATCTGCAGCTCGAGGCGGGCAAGCGGCGCTCCCAGGCAGAAATGAATGCCCCCGCCGAAAGCCGAATGCGCGGACGCCATTCCCGTCAGGGGCCTCCCGGGATTGAAGACGTGCGCCTGCGGATACCGGGCCGGATCCCGGTTGGCGGCGCCGTAGAGCAGGGCGACCGCGGTTCCCCTTGGAAGCGCGACTCCGGCGACGTTTGCATCCTCCTGGGCGTAACGGACAAAAAGGTGAAGGGGGGGGTCGAACCGGAGGCATTCCTCGACGGTCCCCTCTGTGGCGGACTCGCTGGCGAACGCCGCGCGCAGGTCCGTCTTCTGCTCGAGAAGGGTCTTCACGCTGTTGCCGATCGCGTGGACGGTCGCCTCATGGCCCGCGTTGAGCAGCAGGATGCAGGTCGCGATCAATTCGGCTTCCGACAGGCGATCGCCGGTTGCCTCCGCGGCCAGCAGGTGCGTGATCAGGTCGTCCGCCGGCCGCCTGCGGCGCTCGGCGAAATACCCGCGCAGAAAGCCGGAGAATTCCTTCGTCGCGGACTCCGCTGCGAGCTCGGTTTCCAGCGTCCGGTCCAGCTGGTACATGGCGACCATCCGGTGCGACCAATCCAGAAGCTGCGGCGCCATTTCCGGAGGGACGCCGAGGAGCTCCGCGATGACGACGACGGGAATCGGGCTCGCATAGGCCGCTATCAGCTCGGCCTGGTGGGCCGGCCTGATGCCTTCGATCAATTCCCTGGCCAGTGACGTAATCCTCGGCCTCAGCCGCTCGATGTTTCGGGAGACGAATGCCCGGTTCACGAGCGTCCGCAGGCGGGTGTGGACGGGGGGCTCCCGCTCCAGCATGGAGTCGCGGTTCACCTCGTGAAAGACGGCCGAATGATCGGGGGCCGGTCTCGCAGGGAGCGCCGGCTGCCCGGGCAGCGGCAGAAGCTCGCGGCCGAACCGGCGGTCCCGGAGGATCGCGCCCACGTCGGATGCATTCAGGAAGCACCAAAGCTTCTGCTCCTCCCAATAGAATGCCGGCGTGACGGCCCGGATGCGCTCATAGGCGGCATAGGGATCGCCGTAGAATTCCGGGTGGGAGGCGTCGATCGAGACCGAGCGCCTTTCCGGGCCGATTCTAAGCCATTGGGGATCGTCGGGGGGCATTGCTGCTAGGCAATCGGTCGCGCGTCGAAATCAGCCCGGGTGGGGCGGATTGCCCGCTGCCGTTCCTGCAAAAGGCGTCTCGCGGGCGAATCAATGGAGGAACAAACGTTTCCCCGGCCGAATTCCTGTCAATTTTTATTCTCTTCGGCAGGCGGGGCGATCAGGGTCGAGCAGCGCCTATTCCGATTGAGAATGCCCCGCCGCCCCTTGAAATCCAGCCATCCCCACCGGCAGCCGGCCGCATGAACACCACCCACGCGATCATAGCCTACAACCGCGGCCGAATCCCCGCGCTCCTTGCCCTGAAATGGGTGAGGATGGTAGGGGACGGATTCGCGTTTTTCCGGGGGACGGCGCCGCTTTTCTTCCGGAACTGGGCAACGCTTTCGCCGGGAGGCTCCCCGCTTGCATGGATATGCGGCGACGCGCATCTCGAGAACCTGGGAAGCTACAAGGGGTCCAACCGGGTGCCGTATTTCGACCTCAACGATTTTGACGAATGCTGCCTTGCGCCGGTCGACTGGGAGATCGGACGCGCCCTTGCGGCGCTTTACGTCCTTGGGAAGCCCGACATGGCGCGTCTTTTTCTCTCCACCTACGCCCTGACCCTGCGGGGCGGCAAGCCGGGCCACATCGAGCCCGAGGTGGCGGAGGGCCCCATCGCCGAGCTCCTCGCCAGCGTCCAGGAGCGAAGCCGCAAGGTTTTCCTGGGCAAGTGGGTCGCCAACGAACGGCTGAGGATCCGCGCGGGCCGTTCGTTCGCGCTGGGCCGCGCGGAAAAGGCGAGGGCGCGCCGGAAATTTGAAGCCTGGGCGAAGCGCCAGCCCGATCCGGGCTTCTACCGCGTGCTCGACCTGTGCGGGCGAATTGCCGGAAACGGAAGCCTGGGTCTCGAGCGCTACATCGTCCTCGTGAAGGGCAAGAGGCAGCCGTTCATCCTGGACATGAAGGCCGCGGCCCGCGCGGCCCCGCTGGCCTTTCTCAGGGTGAGGCAGCCCGCCTGGCCAAGCGAGGCCGAGCGGGTGGCCACCGTGCAGCATTTCATGCAATACGTGCCGATCGCGCGGTTGTCGTGGATCGGCTCGGCGCCGGTGTCCTACATAATCCATGCGCTGCAGCCGGCAGAGGACCGCATTGCCGTCGCGGACCTGTCCGCATCCGGCTACGCCGAATTCATCCGGCAATGGGCGGGTCTCGTGGCGTCGGCGCACCTGCGGACCGGGGGGTGGAAGGGAAGCGCCGATCTCGACACGTTGATCGGCTTCGGCCGGTCGCTCGACCGCGGTTTCCAGCGGCGCCTGCTCAAGGCGGCGCGCGAGGCAGCGTCGGAGCAGCGCCAGGCATGGACGGAGTTCAGGAACTCGAGGCTCGCCATCGCCCCGGCCGTCAGGCGCTGACCGGCCCTGCCACGCGCCGAGTGAAGGGGAGCCCCAAGAATCCCTTTGATGCCGGGGAACTATCCTGCCACCCATCGTCGCTGCGGCGCCGCCGTCGCCAAGCAATCCCATGAACGAGAAAAAAGGCGAAAAACTGCTGCCATGGCCGCGGTTCCTGAAGCGGATGGCCCTGTCGTCGCTCCTGGCCCTTGGAATCGTTTCATTCGCATTGGGGGCCGGGATTGCGGGCTACCACTCCATCGCCGGGCTCGACTGGATCGATGCCCTGCTGAATGCATCGATGATCCTGACCGGTATGGGCCCCGTGGATCCCATGAAGAGCACGGCCGCCAAGGTGTTCGCCTCGGCATACGCCCTGTTCAGCGGGGTCGTGTTCCTCTCGGCGGTGGCCGTCGTGCTTGCGCCGATCTTTCACCGGGTCCTTCACAAGTTTCACCTCGATGACGACTGACGTTCCCAACCCGGGCCGTGGGCGCTGAATCCGGGCCGGGCCAGCAGCCACGCCCGGCGCGTTCCCCATGAAGAAGATCAACACAAGGGACATTCCCGAGGAGATCTGGGCGTCGCCGAAGGGGAAATTCGCGAGCGCGGACACCTGCATCTCAATCAAGCTTGGGCGCGACCCCGCTTCGATGGACCTGGCCAAGCGCCACCCCTTTGACGTGGAGATCTGCCGCATACCGCCTGGAAAGAGCGCCTGCCCCTACCACTCGCACAGCGCCCAGTGGGAGTTCTACCATGTGATCTCGGGAAGGGGCGCCGTCCGGGACAAGGACGGCAAGACGCCCGTGGAGGCGGGAGACGCCTTCATCTTCGAACCCGGGCTTCCGCACCAAATCGTCAACGACAGCGATGCGGACCTCGTGCTGTACATTGTCGCGGACAACCCGCTCGGGGAGTCGTGCCACTATCCCGACAGCAACAAATGGCTCCTGCGCTCGCCGGAGCGGGTCCTCATCCGATCCAATCCCCTCGATTACCTCGATGGGGAGGAATAGCCCCGCTTCGCCCGCGATGAACTACTTGCTGTGCCGCAACCGGGTGTCGGATTTTCGCCGCTGGAAGCGGGTGTTTGATTCGCATGCCGGCGCCCATCGTGCGGCCGGCCTCAGGCTGAAGGGGCTCTGGCGCGAGCCGGCGAAGCCGAACGAGATATTCTTCCTTTTCAAGGTGACGGACATGCGAAAGGCACGGGCGTTCATTTCCGCGCCCGAGGCGGCCGAGGCGGGAGCGGATTCGGGGGTCGTCGACGGCGAATATCATTTCATCAGGGACGCCGGAATGGCGGGCTACCGGCGGTCCGGTTGAACCCGGGATCGGCGGCCGCCCCTCCCGTGACTTGCCCCGCGCCGGGACGGGAGCAGCATGGCGCCATGCAGCTCCGGCACCTTCCCTGCGCATTCCTTTTGGCCGCGGTCGCATCCGCCCAGCCCGACCGCATCAACGGGCTGCCCTTTGCCACCCGCTCCGCCGTCCTCGGCCAGCACGGCATGGTGTGCACCAGCCAGCCGCTCGCCACGCAGATCGGCATCGACGTGCTCAAGGCCGGCGGCTCCGCGGTCGACGCCGCGATCGCGGCCAACGCGGCTCTCGGCCTGATGGAGCCCGTCAGCAACGGCGTCGGCGGCGATCTCTTCGCCTTCGTCTACGATGCGAAGACGAAAAAACTCTACGGCCTCAACGCCTCCGGCCGTTCGCCGCTGGGGCTCAGCTACGAGCAGATGAAGGCCGAGCTCGTGAAGGCCGGCAGCCCTTCCCACATCCCGCCGACCGGCTTCCTGCCGATCTCCGTGCCCGGGGCCGTCAGCGGATGGTTCGAGCTCCATGGGAAATTCGGCCGGCTCTCTATAAAGGACGACCTTGCGCCGGCCATCCGCTATGCGGAGGAGGGGTTTCCGGTCACGCAGTACATCGCCTACCTCTGGGCCATAGGAATCCGCCACGGCCAGATCGAGAAGCTTCCCGGCGCCTTCCTGGACGTCTATGCGCCGAACGGCCGCGCGCCCGCCGAGGGCGAGATCTTCAGGAACCCGGCGCTCGCCCACACGCTGCGCCTGATCGCCGAGCAGGGCCGCGACGCCTTCTACAAGGGCGAGATCGCGGACAAGATAGACGCCTTCATGGCCGCGAACGGCGGCTTCCTCAGGAAAATCGACTTCGAAAGGCACACGGCGACCTGGGTCGAGCCGGTTTCGGTGAACTACCGCGGCTACGATGTCTATGAGCTGCCTCCCAATTCCCAGGGCATAGCCACGCTCCAGATCCTGAGCATCCTCGAGGGCTACGACCTGAGGGCGATGGGCTACAATTCGCCGGACGCCCTGCACCTGATGATCGAGGCGAAGAAGGTGGCGTTCGAGGACCGGGCCAAGTTTTACGCCGACCCCGCGTTCGCGAGGATCCCGTTGGCGGGCCTGATCTCCAAGGACTACGCCGCCGAGCGCCGGAAACTCATACTTCCGAACCGCGCCGCGAGATCGTACCCCGCGGGAAATCCCGCGCTGCAGGCCGGCGACACGATCTACCTGTGCACCGCCGACGCCGAGGGCAACATGGTCTCGCTCATCCAGAGCAACTACCGCGGCATGGGCTCCGGCATAAGCGTGCCCGGCCTCGGCTTCGCGTTCCAGGACCGCGGCGAGCTCTTTGCCCTCGAGGCCGGCCACGCCAACGTCTACGCGCCGGGCAAGCGCCCGTTCCAGACCATCATCCCCGGATTCGTGATGAAGGACGGGGAGCCCTGGGAGGCGTTCGGGGTCATGGGGGGTGCGATGCAGCCGCAGGGCCAGGTGCAGGTGCTCGTCAACCAAATCGACTTCGGCATGGACGTGCAGGAGGCGGGCGACGCGGCGCGCTGGCAGCACAACGAATCTTCCGAGCCCACCGGCGAGAAGATGACCGACGGCGGCTACGTCGAGGTCGAGAGCGGCATCCCCTATGCGAGCGTGCGGGCCCTCGTGCAGCGCGGGCACGATGTCCGCGCCGGCAGGGGAGATTTCGGCGGCTACCAGGCCATTCGCTGGGACGCGAAGAACCGCGTGTACCACGGTGCCAGCGAGAGCCGGAAGGACGGCTGCGCCATGGGCTATTAGGCCGGCCGCAAGGGCGATGAAGCCCTTTTCCTTGAAGGGCGCAGCGTTCTTGCCGCAGCAAGGGCCCCCGATCCCGGTGAGGGCTCTAATCAATGAGCGCCCAGGCACATGCGCATTCGCTGAAGCCGCGATTCAACCTCCCGGGGCTGCGCGGTTGACAGGCGTTCCTTGCGCGGAGAGGATCAGGTTGGCTTCAGGTGTGTCGGTTACCCCAGGGCCCTGTGCGACAGGGCAGAAGTACCCCCGTTCTCAGCGTGCCTTTTGCATCAATGACAGTCCTGATCGTGGCGCTTGCCGCCGCGGTCCTCGGCGGCCTCGTCGCGGCCGGCATCATGCATTTTCGCGCGGGGAAAACGGCCGCTGCGGCGAAGGCCGCCGATATCCAGACCGCCGCCAAGCAAGAGAATTACCAGCTTATCCTCGATACGCTTGACCAGTCGAACATCCTGCTCTGGTGGGCCAGGGTGACACGCGAGGGCACGGCCTACGTGTGGAAGATAAGGACCCCTCCGCAGCTCAAGGGAAACCCCGTCTACCGGCTGGCTTCCCTCGTCGGCGAGGGAGGGCTCTGGAGGAACGAACAGGCCCCCGACCACGCGAGGACGGTGCAGACCGCCGAAATGGCGCTCGCCGAAGGGGCGAGCAGGTATCAGCAGGAGTTCCGGATCATCGGCTCCGACCGGATGCACTGGCTCTCCGAGGAGGTCATGATCCGGCCCGCGGGTCCGAACGTGTGGAACCTTGCGGGCGCGGTCGTCGACGTCACAAAGCGGCACGAGGCCGAGGAAAGCCGCAAGCGCACCGAGGCCGACCTCGATCACATACTGGAGGGGGCGGACTGCCTGCTGTGGCAGGCGTTCGTCTCGCTGAGCCGGGACTCCCAGCTCGAGTGGCAGCTGTTCCTAACCCCCTCGGTCCTGTACAAAAGAATCTTCGGCGAGGAGTCGAAGCCGGGCCAGAATAGGCTCTGGACCAGGGAGACCGTGCCGGAAATGGACGAGATCAACAGGGTCTCGAAGCGCGCCATCCTCGAAGGCAGGACGGACTACGACCAGGAGTTCCATGTCATCGCCGGAGGAAAGACGTTCTTCGTCCACGAGCACGTGTCCATCGCCCGCCTCGGGCCCAACAGGTGGAACCTCGTCGGCGTCATCGTCGACGTCACCGCGCGGCGCGACGCCGAGATGGCGCTCGCCTCCGAAAAGGAGCGGCTCGCTGTGACGCTGGGCACGATGAGCGAGGGCGTGATCACGATGGACTCCAGCGGGCGCGTGCTCTTCATAAACCGCGCGGCCGCCGACCTGATCCAATGGAACGCGGCCGAGACCGTGGGCCGCCAGGTCTCCGAGATATGCCGGCTACTCAACGCGGCGAGCGGCCTCGAGACCATCTTGCCTGTCAACGAGATCCTCGCGGGCGGCTCGCTCGCCGAGCTCCCTCCCCAGACGCTTCTCAAGGGCCGCTCGGACCGCGTGAGGCTTGTCGAGGGCCGGCTCGCCCCCGTCGCCGACCCGTCAAGCAAGAGGGTGGGCGCCGTCTTTGTCCTCCGGGACGTGACGGACCGCCAGCGGATGGAGGAGAAGCTCCAGAACGCGGCCAGGATGGAGTCGGTCGGAATACTGGCCGGCGGCATCGCGCATGACTTCAACAATATCCTGACCGCGATCCTGAGCAACCTGACCCTTCTCCAGCTCGACCTGACGGGGATGCCTGAGGAGGCGGGTCTGCTCGAGGAGGCGGTGCTCGCGACGAAGCGCGCGGGCGAGCTCACGCTCCAGCTGCTGACCTTCGCGAAGGGGGGCGACCCGGTCCGGACGGCCGTCCAGCTGAACGAGGTCATCCGGGAGGCCGCGACCTTCGCGAACCGCGGATCAAGCGTGAAGGGGGAGTTCGAGATGGCGGCCGACCTCAGGGCCGCGAATGTCGACAAGGCCCAGATCAGCCAGGTGATCCAGAACCTGGTCATCAACGCGTCCCAGGCCATGCCAGGCGGCGGGACGGTGCACATCGCGGCAGCGAACGAGCGTATCGCCGCCGGCGCCCATTCCTCCCTCGTGGAGGGGGATTATATCCGTATAGCTGTCTCGGATACGGGTTCCGGGATAGCCCCGGAGCATATCGGCAAGATCTTTGATCCGTATTTCACGACGAGGGTGCACGGCCACGGGCTCGGGCTCGCGACGGTGTTCTCGATCGTCAAGAAGCACCAGGGGCACGTCGAGGTGAGCTCGGTCCTGGGCCAGGGCTCCGTGTTCACCATCTGGCTCCCGGCGGCGCCGCAGGCGCAGGCCGTGCCAGTCCGAAGTGCGGCCAGCACGGGCATCGAGCGGGGGAAGCGGGTCCTCTTCATGGACGACGAGGAACCCATCCTTAAGATGGCCGAGAGGCTCATGGCCCGGCTGGGGCTCGAGTTTGGGTCCGCCCTTGACGGACGGGAGGCCATCGAGCGCTTTCGCGCGGCCAGGGAATCCGGCGCTCCCTTCGACCTGGTCGTGATGGACCTGACCATTCCCGGCGGGATGGGGGGCAAGGAGGCCATTTCCGTCCTGCGCCAGATCGATCCCGGCGTCAGGGCGATCGTGTCGAGCGGCTATTCGAGCGACCTGACCATGGCGGATTTCCGAAAGCACGGCTTTCGGGGAATGGTCGCCAAGCCCTATGACATCGCCGAATTGGCCGCCGTCATCCGCACGGTGCTGAGCGAGCCGGACCCTGCCTGAAGCGTTGGCATTGGTCTTTCAATTCGACCTGAACGGGCTTGGGTATAGGGAACGGCGCTTCGACGCAGACGAAGGCCCCTCGCCGGCGCCTTGGCGTCAGAATTGAATGGGCAAGATCATATCCGTTGCCTGCGGGAGCCCATTTTTCACGCGGGGCAGGAACAGCCACGCGCCCATTTGGTTTGCGACAGATTGCAACAGGACCGGATCCTGGGAATCACTCATCGACACGGATTCGAAAAATCCAGCCGAAGAGACCCTGACGCGCATCCGCAGGGTCCTCCCGGCATAGATTTGCTTGAGTAACGGATCGAAGCTCAGCGGAAACATCCGGCAGATCATGGGGGGAAGGTCACCGGTCGTGCGCCCCGCAATTATGGAGTGCTGGCTCGCGCGCTCGACGGAATCAAACAATGCGTCCAGCGTCCGATTTCCCAACGAGGTGTGCAACTGGTGCCGGCCGCGAAAAATCAACGCGGTCCATTGCAGGGGCTTGTAGGCCTTGAGCCGCGGAAGGGCTACTTCCATCGATTTCGCCCTCCCTTTCTTGAGCGTCCCGATCTCGTAGCCAACGACGGCGACGTTTGGCCTCTGGGAATAATCTCCGGTCATCGCCTCAAATGCCAGGAGCAGGATATACGCATCGTCCAGGTCACAGTCCGAAACAAAGGTACCGTTGAACGTCGGTGCTTCGGCATTCAGGGTTCCGGCAATCCCGCGGACGTAGTTTGCGCTCGCAGTTGAGGACGAGAAATTGACGAATCCAGGGTCAAAGTTGCCCCCTGGGACCAGTGATACAACCCCTCCCGAAACAGTCTCCCGCTGGCCGTTTATTTCCGCCCGAGGGTCCCCGAAATGAAACGCAGCAACGTTGGCGGAGGCCTTTCCCACGTAGACTACCGGAATGGCGGCCCTGTCGCTTAGGGGATTCGGCGCGTCCTTAACGATCTCCGCAAAGACGGCGGAAGCCGAAAAAGCAAGCAAAGCGGCCGTCCGGGTGATTTGCATGTCTTGCCTGAATTGCAGGCCTGCGCCGATCGCGCAGATGCTGCCTGCGCGCCCGGTACAACACAATGCGAAACACCGCCCCGGTTCGTCCTGGGTTTTTGCAACGGCGAAATTGCTTGTCACTCAAAGCGATGGACTCGTAACACCTGCCACTCATCCTTTCATGCCAGGATGGCTCAGTCGGCAGGGCAGGGGACTGAATAAGACAAATTGGCCGTTCCGGCCTGATTCATCGCAATTCTGCGGGCGTCACCTGCGGTTGGTTAAAAAACTTCCTACGGAAGAAACAAATCATCCTGATTCATGCCGAAACATCTTTGTTGGGCCCTGACGACGTGCTTTACCGTTGCGTTCAACATCCGCTGAACATCGGATCATCCCGCGAATGATTGCAAGCATCTGTCGTGGATGGCGTCCCAAGGTCCGTTTTCGGGCATTGTTTTGGTGGGATGGCTACCGCTGTTTTTCATTCCTCGCCGCCGCCGCCTTCGTTGTTGGAGGGAGTGCTGGATCACGGGCCCAAGCGCAGACCCTGCCCGGAGTGACATGGACGACGTCCACCCAGAAGCCGAAGACGGGAGCCAGCCCCCAATCCATCGCGGTCGGGGATTTTAACGGTGACGGATTCGCCGACCTCGCGGTCGCGCAGGCAGGTTCCATCGGCGTCTTCTTGGGCAACGGTGATGGCACCTTCAAGCCCGCCGATGTCGGCAATGACGGCATGACCATCCAAGCCTCCCTGAGCGGCACGATGGCGATTGCGGCAGCTGCGTTCCAAAGCGGCAAGCCCGACGGCATCATCGTCGTCAGCGGCACCCACGACGCCACCATCCTCAGCAGCGGAACGGGCGGCGAGATGGCGCCCAATTCCTTTTCTGGTGTTGGATCCTGCACCTCGGTCGCCACCGGCGCATTCGTTGGCGGGGGGAATCAGGGCTTTGTCGTCGCGGGCCTGAGCCCCGGCAGTCAATCTCCCGTGTTGGGCATCTACCTAGGCGCGGGGAATGGCACGTTTGGGGCGCCGACGCTCATCCCCATTGATACCAGTACTCCTGTGTTCGTGGCGGCGGGGGACTTCGTCGGGAACAGCTTTCTGGATATTGCTGCGACTGACGGCAACGCGGTGGATGTGTTTCTGAACGACGGATCAGGAGACTTTTCCCAGGGGGTCGGAGCGCCTGTTGGCAACGGGCCCGTTGCCATCGCGGTGGGTGATTTCAACGGGGACGGGAAGCAGGACCTGGCCGTCGTGAACCAGGCCGACGGAACGGTATCGGTGCTATTGAGCACGGGAAATATTGGGCAGTTTAACCCGGCGCCGACCTTGAAGGTGGGCAACGGTCCCTCCGCCATCGTGGTGGGGGACTTCAACAAGGACGGGAAGGCGGACCTGGCCGTGACCAACCAAACCGACAACACGGTGACGGTCCTGCTCGGCAACGGAGACGGAACGTTTGCGGCGCCCATGACATTGCCGGTGGGCAAAGCACCCACATCCCTGGCGGTGGGGAACTTCAACGGGAACGGCAACGTCGACCTGGCCGTAGTCAACAGTAGCGACAATACCGTGACGATTTTGCTGTCCCAGGTGACGGGGACGACGACGCCTACCCCCACGCCCACGCCCACTCCGACGCCGACCGGAGGGGGAGGGGGCGGCGGAGGCGGATCCTCGGCGCGCCTGATCAACATCGCCACCCGCGCCCAGGTCGGGACGGGCGGCAACATCCTGATTCCCGGGTTCGTGGTTGGCGGAAGCGGCACGGAGACGCTCCTCATCCGCGCCGACGGTCCCAGCCTGACGCAATTCGGGGTCAGCGGGGTGCTGGCGCAGCCCAGCCTGAGCGTGTTCAACAACGCGGCGAAGGTGATCGCCTCCAACACAGGCTGGGGAACGAATGCCAACCCGACGCTTATCGCGAGCACCGCAGCGTCTGTCGGGGCCTTTGCGCTGGCTCAGGGCAGCGCGGATTGCGCCCTGATCGTCAGCCTGCCCGCGGGTGCGTACACGGTCGAGGTCTCGGGCGTGGGCGCAACAACCGGAGTGGCCCTTGCCGAGGTCTACGAGGTCTCGTCAACCGGCACCCGCCTCATCAACATCGCGACGCGCGCTCAGGTGGGAACCGGGGGCAACATCCTCATTCCTGGTTTTGTGATTTCGGGAAGTGGTACGGAGCAACTGCTCGTGCGAGGCGACGGGCCCAGCCTGACGCAATTCGGAGTCAGCGGGGTACTGGCCCAGCCCAGCCTGAGCGTGTTCAATAACGCGGGGACGGTCATCGCTTCCAACACAGGCTGGGGAACGAATGCCAATCCGACGCTGATCGCGAGCACGGCTGCCTTCGTGGGGGCCTTTGCGCTGACTTCAGGGAGCGCGGACAGCGCCCAGATCGTCAACCTCACGGCAGGCGCCTACACGATGCAGATTTCCGGGGTGGGCAACACGACCGGCGTTGCCTTGGCGGAGGTTTACGAGGTTCCGGCGCAATGAGGAGCGGGTTCGGCGTCTGGTGCGCTGCAACCAAAGGAACAGTGCGGATTCCGGCCAAACGGCGGTTCGCGGAAGGGAAGAGCGAGCTTTCTGAAGAACACCACATGATCGGCGAGGGACATTTTCTTTCGGATCGACCGGAAAAATGGAAGGGTGCGGTTGCCGCCTATCTCAGCAGCCAGTCCGAGGTTAATCGATGGGGCTGTTGACAACGCTGTCAGAATGTATCTACATGTAGATATGCCTGCGATATCTACCCGCGCCAAACTTTTTCGCCACGGCGGTTCTCAAGCCGCTAGGTTGCCGCGTGAATTTCGCCTCCCGGGCAAGGAGGCCGCGATTTCCCGGACTCCAAATGGCGGTGTACTTCTTGAACCCTTGGATGCCGATTTCGAGGCGAGACGTCGGCGTTTCATCGCTCTCGCCGGATCATGTCCCGACCTCCTTGACGTTCCTCCACACTCTTCTCCCGACATTCCTCGCGACGAATGATCTTCCTGCCCGACACGAACGCCATTTCGGCATACATGCGTGGGGACAACGCCAAGCTTGTGGAGAAAATGAGAGACTCCTTTGGTGAGCTTTGCCTTTCGGTCATTGTGCTCGCTGAACGAGAATTTGGCGTAACAAAGGGCACAAACGCGAACGCTCGCCTAAAACTTGCTGAACTGGCCCAGACCCTCCCGGTCGAGCCATTTACCAGGGACGATAGCACCCACTACGCGGCCATTCGCCACGATCTTGAGGCACGCGGAGAAGGAATTGGGCCTATGGATACGCTGATCGCCGCGCAGGCCTTGCGGCTTGGGGCGACTGTCATCACACGGAACGTCCGCGAGTTTGAGCGCGTGGCTGGATTGAAGGTCGAAAATTGGCATGAGTGATGCCAAGCCGAGCCAATGGCGAAATGGCTTGTCACTCCGATTGATAGCACCGTAATACCCGCCACCCATCTTTACTTGGCAAGATAGCTCAGTTGGTAGAGCAGAGGACTGAAAATCCTTGTGTCCCCGGTTCGATTCCGGGTCTTGCCACCACTTTCAAGTGGTAATCCGGGCGGCGGTCGGTCGGTCACTTTCCCTCCACAATGTGCCCGCGGTTGTTCATGTAGACCGCCGGCATGAAGTCTCCCTCGTAGGTCTTGGTCCAGTATTGGCCGGTTGTTCGGTGCGTTTGATAGTCGGTGAATGCGAACTGATAGACCGGCATCCGGACCGCGGTCGGCGTTCCGCCGGGGAACGGGTTGCCTTTGAACAAACGAATCACGTCCGGGTTTCCCAGGATCAACTGAGCCGCCACCCTCGGGATGACCGTCGATCCGGGGATATTTACCGCAAGCTGGAGGGTCGCCTCGAAACGGTCGAACCAGGGCGCGACGAAGGGGCAGATTCGATCGACCCGCTGCGGCTTGAACCGGAAGTCATAGGTGCGCCATGTCTTGCCGCCATCGTTGGAACCCTCGAACTCGACCTCGAACTTGTGCGGCGGGAACGACGCGTAGGGTATGTACGCGTTGGCGCTGTCGAAGTCCCTGAAGAGGAACTCAACGGGCCGGGTTCCCGCGTGCGGTATATCGATCAGCGACTTTCCCGCGAAGACGGTCCCGAAGAAATACAGCGTGAGGCAGAAATGGGCCCCGAGCAGGGCGCGCAGGCCGTAAAGGCGCCAAGGGGTGACGGCTCTCCCCGATGAGTTTGCCGCAGCCGGCCTGAGGCAATTGGCCAGCCTGCGGAGACGAAGCCTGTCAGCGGCGCCGGCGAGCATCTGGTCGTCGAGGAGCAAGAGGCCCAGGGCGATCGACGCCGTGTTGAGCCAGCCGAAGCTTGTCGTGAGCTCGATGCCGGCCTGGAAGGCCACCCAGATCCCGAGCGCGAGCCAACGCCCGCGGCGGCCCGCGAACAGCGCCAGCAGCGGTGCGGCGATTTCCGCCGCGAAGGTGAGGGCGATCTCGAAAAGGTGGTAGGCTTGCGGCAGCTGGTGGTCCAGGTACCCGAAGATCGTGGGAAGGGGGCTCGTCTCATACATGACCTTCATCGCCGTGAGATCGCGCCAGTGGGTGTCCGCCCCGGTCAGCTTGATCAGGCCCGACTCGAACATGACGCGGAAGAGGAGCCACCGCATCGCGAAGACCGCGATCGGGCGCGGCGGCGACGCCTTGCCCAGCCCGGGTCGCAGCCCCGCCGGCGCGAACGCGATGCAGAGCAGCGCGGTCTCGAGCATGAGCTGGTCGTCTATGGACGAGGTGAAAATTCCCCAGGTCGAGACGAAGGACAGGAAAAAAAGCCAGCAGGCGAAGAGCGCCATCCGAGGCCAGAGGTTGAGGAACACCGCGGCCGCTGCGGCCAGCCCGCCCCATTCCAGGGCCGCGATCGCGCTCGGGCTTGAGCTGAACCAGAACAGGCTCGGCGCCCGGAGGGTCCTCTCGATGGCATTCGGGAAAATCCGTCGCAGCGCCCCGCAGAACTCCGCGATGGGTGCGATTCCCCGGGGTCCAACCAGCGCGCGGCCCTGGTCAATTATCCCGGCAAAGATGATGATGTAGACGAGCCCGACGGCGCGGAGCACGATCCACCGCGGCCAAAAATACGTCGCGTTGCCGCCGAGTGCACAGAAATCCTTGAGCTGCAGCCAGGCATTCCGGAACAGCCGCATCGAGAGTGGGCAGCGGCTCAGCGTCCGGCTTTGCGGCGCACGCTGTCTGTTCTGATCGACACGGATTCACAACAATATGGCATCGGGCAATGTCAAATCCGGCGTGGGTTCCCGAGACCCAAGCCGTCTGCGGCGCCCGGCAGGTGTCGCGTTTGGGCGCGGATCGCGATGGGTGTCGTGCTCCCCCGAATCCATTTGTGTCCCAAAACCGCTTTGCGCGTAATCGGCGGGTCTCGCATGAGCCAAAGAACACGGATGAAGGGTCGGCTGGAGGAGGCCGCGGGAGCGGCTGCATCCGGTG
>Ga0182018_10002356_pt1 | contig 19142 bp, 20 predicted proteins | sample 812P2MmetaG_FD_120490 | JGI IMG/M metagenome (GOLD analysis project Ga0182018, IMG submission 120490) | Permafrost microbial communities from Stordalen Mire, Sweden - 812P2M metaG | ecosystem: Environmental > Terrestrial > Soil > Wetlands > Permafrost | place: Sweden: Stordalen | collected... | reverse complement strand
TCCGAAAGTGGCTCGTCAGGCCCTCAATCGTCCGGCGCTCCTGCTCCAATTGCTGGGGATCATTAGTCTGTGCGATCACGTTGCCCGTTTCATCGCCGTCCTGAATCGCGCGGCGGAGCTCGGCCGAAAGGGGATCCGCTAGTCCATTTGCAGCGGTCTCAAGCTGCTGCGTCTTCGAAATCATCAGGTCGAGCGACCTCCTGTCCCGAATCAGTGAAAATAGCACAACGGCGCGGTTGACGAGGCCCGGCGATCGAGCCGACGCGGGTGCGGGCGCCGTCGTATTCGCGCTCGGCGAGATGCCCTTCGACTCCATCAACACCGTGGGACCCGCCTGCTCAAGGGCTGAGATCTGGGCCGCTAGACCCGCGGTGTTGCTGGAGTCGTCTGAGCTGGCGAAAAGTGATGCCGCCTTTTCAATCGAGTCGCCGATGGACGTATCGAGGTCGATCTCCGCCTGGAGGACGCTGCGCTGGGCCAGAAGCGTGGCCCGGTCCTGTTGCTGCCGGCCCGACAGTTTCTCATCGAGCGCGGACTCCTGGTCCTTCAAGTCGACGAGGCGCTCGGTATACGCGACGTCCAATGTCGCGAGGTGCTGTTCCCGCGAGTCGCCGGAGCGGGCCTTTGATGCGGGTTGCTCTTCGTCACCTATCACCACGACCATCGCATGGGCATATTCAAAAGCGCTTACTACGACCTCGTTCGTGAGGTCGTGCTGCGTGTTCCTATAAAACTCATCCTGGGGTTGCTCGTTCCAGCTATCCGCACGCTGAACCTCGTGGTACCAAGCTAGAGTGGTATTGAGGTGGGAGAGAATCGCCGCTTCCTGCTGCGGGATCTGCGCCGAGACCGGCGCGGGGCTCGGACCCGCGGCATACGCAACGGCTCCAGCTGATGCCCATGCGATAACGCGGACAGACCGCCTAAACAAAGTCGTGGGCCCAATCATGATGCCGAAGTGTCTACGGAAACGTTCGATGATTCGAAAGCAAGAACGCCCGAACACTGGCATTTCTATCGTTTCGCCCTATCCTCCTGTGGTCTCGCCACCCATCACCTGGAGAATGATTCCGATGATATAGGATGAATCGGCGTCCGACGCCAAAAACACATAGGCCGATCTGGGGAAGATTGAAATGGGTGCGATTGGCAAAGGAGCGGCGCCTCTGCCTATAGGAGGGCGGCATGCGCTGATTGCTTTGTAAGCAGGCGGTTTTTCGGGAAAATTGTGCTATGCCCCGTTACAGCCGTCTCGTGCGCGACGACCTGCCGGTCGACACGGTCGATCTCGCACGATTTCTTGTCGGCAAGACACTCATACATGATTCACCGGGCGGCCGCGTTAGCGGGCGGATTGTTGAAACGGAGGCTTATGTAGTGGGTGATGCTGCGGCGCATTCCTTCCGTGGAATTACTGCCCGCAATCGTTCGCTCTTCCTGGAACGGGGCCACGCCTATGTCTATTTCATCTACGGAAATTGGTTTTCACTGAATGTCTCGGGAGAAGTCGAGGGCGTAGGCGCGGGAGTCCTGTTGAGGGCGCTTGAACCGGTTGAAGGCATTCCATTAATGGAAAGTCGCCGTCCAACGGCCGCTGTGCACCGCTTGGCCTCGGGGCCCGGATGCCTGGCGACCGCACTGGATATTGACCGCAGGTACGACGGTCTGGATTTGTGTGGGCGGGGTGCCCTATGGCTGGGTAGAGCTTTGGTTAGAACGCACCGGATCATGATTGGGAGGAGCGTGCGCATCGGCCTCACGAAGGAGGCACATCGCCTCCTTCGTTTCTATGAGCTGGGCAATCCATGCGTGAGCGGCCCAAAACGGCTTCGGGAATGAAAAGTCCCGCCCCGGTGGGAACGAGGCTGTGCAGCGCTCAGGCGAGAATCTTGTTTTTCGTTACGGGAAGCGCACGAACCCGCATTCCTTTGTCGTGATAGACGGGGTTGACGATCGCGGCCCCAATTGCCGTGATGCCGATCTCGCCAACGTCCCTCACTCCAAGTGAGTTGAATTGCAGATTCGGGTGATCGGTGAACTCGACGGTGATATCGGGTTGGTCCGCATTCACCGGTACAAGGTAATCTGCCAGATTGCGGGTAACGGGTGCTCCCCAACTAGGATACCGGCGCCGCGGCATCAAAGCACGGCGGCGGCCTCCACGATGCGTCGGAGCGGGGGCCGGAGCAGATAGGAAAGGGCAATAATAATGAGCGCCACGATGGGCATCGTCACTTCCCGTTTTTGGCCCGAGGCAAGTTGGGACATAATGGCTCCCAGGAATGTGAAGGTGAAACCGGCATAGGCCCACTCCTTCAATTGGGGCGTTCCAGGGATCACCACGACGATGATGCCGAGAAGCTTTGCCACTCCGAGGATCGTGGGAAAATACGGCGGATATCCCAGACTAGCGAAGGCCACCATCATCCTTGGGTCATGCGTCAGGTAGGCGTAGACGTTGGATCCCATATAAGCCGCAAAAAGAAGCGTGGAGACCCAGTAGGCGGCTCGTTTTCCTTTCATGGCGCTTCCGACCGTCCGCTGCTGGTCTTTCTCTCGAAGCGAAATCCCTTATCCGCGGAAAGCATGCATCCAGGCAATTGCGATTCCCCCGATGAGAAAAAAAACCGCGACGGCGAGCACCATGACGATGTTCACCTTGGTCGTTTTCTTTGCCGGTTCCACAATAGGTGTACCGTCGTTTTTATCGAACCCCATGATGGTAATTATGTTACAGGTTGTCTCCTTCCCCGTTACCCAAAGAGAAATATAGCGCACTCGATATTATTCCGATCCTTAGTATATCGGTCGTTTTGGTGGTTCCTGAGTAAGTGTTGAGCGCGTCGCTGGACCGGTTGGAAATTTAGCCTTTCCGACCCGACTGGCCTCGAAGGGATTGGTAAAACGGCGCGCCAGGCCTTCGATGCCCCCGAAGCACCCATTTATCTGTCATTAGGTTACCCGGGTCCCGGCTATTTGCCCAACTTACCACGCGACTGGACGCACGTGCATCTCAAACCCACCTCAAGCAATCCTTCGATATTTTGATGAACCTGCTTTCATCATCGCCGTGCCTAACGGCTCTTGGCCAGCGGTCGCGCATTGGCCAGAGCGGGAGACGGAGGCTCCTGGGTCGTTCGCTGATGAGTCCGCACGCCGGAATAGATATGGGTAAATTCCGCTCCGAGGAGAAAAATCTGCGCCGAATAGTAAACCCATAGCAAAAAAACGGCTAGGGAACCCAGGGCGCCAAAAGCCGAAACTGTCCCACTTCGTCCCAAGTAGATGCCGATAAGCTGCTTGCCCAAAGTGAAAAGCATCGATGTCGTCGCCGCGCCAATCCAGACGTCCTCCCAATGGACCGTGATCTGGGGAATGATCTTATAGATCATCGCAAACAAGACGGCAATCAGGGCGAAGCTCAGCACAACATTGAGTACTTGGGCTATGAGCGCCCATTCCGCAGACGCGGGCCCCCACCATTTGCCGAGCGTGGAGAGCGCCGCCGAAACCAGGAGCGATACCATGAGCAGAAAAGCGATGGCCAGAATCATTCCAAATGAAAGCAGCCGTGTACGAACCAGGGCGAAAAAGTGGGCCGTATGGGCAGTCCTTTGGACGCGCCAGATCCGATTCAGGGAATTCTGCAGTTCGGTGAATACGGACGTCGCGCCTATCAGGAAAACCACGATGCCGATGCCCGCAAAAAACGACCTTCGGGAGGCGTTGTTCGCACTGGCGATCAGGCCCTCAATCGCATGGGCCCCGTTTCTTCCCATCAACCCGGCCAATTGGTCGTAGATCTCCCCACGTGCGGCGTCGGCTCCGAAGAAATAGCCGGCGACCGCGATGACAATCATCAACAGGGGAGCCACCGAAAAGAGGGTATAGAACGCGAGAGCGGCACCCATACTCGGCGCGTAGTCGGACAACCACGAGCCGAAGGTCTTCGTAACGAGGCTCCATGCCTGATGCGTGCTCAGTTTCATTTCGTTCGTAATTCAGAATCGGAATCAGTCTACATCCTCATCCAAAGGACCGAGCCCGCCGTCCATGGTTCCCCCAGACGCCTCCAAGGCCGCCGATTGCTGCGAATTACGGTCTGTTCCGCTCTCAAGGAGGAACCGGCGCACCGGATAATATACTGAGGAACCCGATGAACGCGTCCGACAATCGCGCCCCAACGCAGCCCAAGGAGCGTGTCGCTCGATGGAGACTGCCCCTTACTCTGGGCGTCGTCATACTTGTATTTCTTGTAATTGCCCGTCTGTCAGCTCCTTTCGTGATCAGGAATGCCATCAATCACCGGTTGAATAGGATTCCCAACTACAAGGGAAATGTGGGTTCGATCGGCCTGCACCTCTGGCGCGGAGGCTATCGCATCGGCGAGATCCAGATCGTCAAGAGCAACGGGAAGGTTTCAGAGCCGTTTTTTTCGGCTGACCGAATCGACTTCTCCATCGCCTGGCATGAGCTGCTACGAGGACGGTTTGTCAGTGCGATCACCATCCGCAACGGCCATTTGAATTTTCTCCGCGGTCCCAGCGAAGAGACGAGCCAATTGAATGCCGACAAGCGGTGGCAAGATGCGATCAACGACCTTTTCCCGATCGATATCACTAACCTGGAGATCCGAGGAGGCACCTTGAGATTTGTGGATACAACCCACACCCCGCGCGTCGACGTGGCGATCCACGACCTCACCGTCCACGCCACCGGCTTACAGAACCATACCACGGCAAATGCCGATCGCTACCCCGCTAAGATCGATATATCCGGTGTGACGATTGGAGGAGGCCGCCTGCACCTTTTTGTCAGGCTGGAACCCCTCGCTGACCCGCCGCATTTCGAGGTTGCCGCAGAATTGAAGAACGTCTCCCTGCCCGACCTCAATGATTTCCTGAGAGCCTACGCAAACGTCGAAGTCGCACAGGGGCAGTTCGAGGTGTTTTCCCAAATGGCGATGCGCAATGGACATTATGATGGCTATATTAAACCCTTCATCGACAATTTGGAGTTCAAGACCTTGAGCGATGAAGACATGCTGCTCGGGCATCGTTTGTGGAACAGCATCGTCGCCGGGTTCGCAAATCTGGCAAAAAACAAAGAAACCAAACAGGTGGCGACTCGGATACCATTCTCCGGGGAGGCCAATAGCCTAGACATCCACACTTGGAAAACGGTTGAAAACGGCCTACGCAACGGCTTCGTCAAGGCCCTTTCTCACAGCTTTGAGGGAACCCCCGATCCCGACCACGTCGACCCTAAGGGCGCCGCTGCCATAGAAACGCCGAGCGCTCCAAAATCCTAGGCTACGCGACTCCATTGGATCGGAAGACGCATTTCTATCCCTGGTGGGCCTCAGCTTTCGGCCAGCCAAAGCGTGGGCGGCATCGCATTGAGCGGATTCGGCATGGATTCGGATATCGAAGAGAGCATCGCGGCCAGGTTTTCGCGGCACCTTATAAAACCAATAAATGTGTCATGGCTACGTAAGACCATCAACGAACTCATGTCGGAGCGCTGAGGAGTAGCGCAGCGCCATTGCCGGCGCCCTGTTTCCCGTATTCCCAATTGAACACTGAATCGTCCGTCACGGGTATGCGTTTGTTTGAGGCGGCATCGTGGCGCCCAACTCAATTGGATGAGGCCGGGGAACCTGCCACTAAAGCATCTGTCGGTTATTCGGGTCATGAATACATTATCCCCTGATCTTGCTAAGTTTGTTAATCGGGCAGCGCCGCACGCGCGTGCTCTAATGCTCTTAAGCGGACTTGCAGTTTTTGCCGGTTGCGCATCTGAACCGGATTCCCACGTGGTGTCGGCGCCTCCACCGCCTGCACCCAATGCAATGGTTTCTCAACCCGTCACCGTCACAACCCAATCGACGACGACCGGGCCCGTCACGACCACCCAAACCCAACCGGTCAGCACCGTTGTCGTCACTCAGGTCCCTCCTGCGCTTCAATCCGAGGTGGTTCTCGCTCGCCCATCGCCCGACTACGTTTGGGTCGCGGGCTATTGGACCTGGCAGGACAATCGCTATGAGTGGGTTTCTGGACAATGGGTCATTCCGCCCCATTCAAACTCCGCCTGGGTGTCTCCCCACTGGGAACCGGAAAATGGAGGCTATCGCTTTTACGAAGGCTACTGGAACTAAGCCTTGTAACCTACCTATCGGACTGACGGCGCGGAAGACCTCCGCGCCGTCTTTGTTTGCCTGAAACGGCATCGTGGGCGCCGAGGCGGAGATCGGGGACAAGCAGTGGGAAACGCATGAAGTTTTGGGTTACTGGATCAAGAGTCTGGAGCTCATGCCGACGACACTATCCGCGCAAATCCCTACCCATCCCTTGGGGTCGCCGCTGGAGCTGGCTTTGTGGCCGGCTACCTGATCTCTTGCCGGCGCTCCGACTAGCGGTCCTGCATTCATTTTTCGATTGCCGCAGGTGCGGCCTCCTCGCGATGCGAGCTGCCGCGCCTGCCCAATTTGAAATCCTCGGCAGCCCTAGGACCTATCGACGCCTTCCCGAGCCACTCTTTTTTCCGCCTCCGGTGCGTTTGTTGACGGTGGCCCAGGCGCGCTTCTCGGCCGTTTTGTTGCTAAGGCCGTTTTTCTCGTATCCTTCCTCGATGTGCTGCGCCTGGCGTTTCTGCTTGTCGGTATAGCTGGATTTACCGCCGCTCGGCATCGTTTTGCCTTTTTTTTAGGTTTCCGCTGTCTTTTGCGCGCCGGCCCGCTTTTCGGCAGGTTCAATGCGCTCGAACGGGGTTCGGGCTCGCCTTTTCCGTCCAATGTCGGGCAGAGCCAGAAATTGAAGGGCTCCCTTGAACAAGGGGTCGCGTTTCATCTCGGACTATTGACTCCCAATTCCGGCAACGGATCCTCCCGCCCGCCCGCTCTACTCGAAAGGTGACATTCGGGCGATTTTTCAGCATAGTTTATTCCCCATTTCCACCGACCCCACATATGTCGCGCTCCTGCACGGCCCCGACCAGCCTGGACTGGTTGCGAAGGTCGCGGGATGGATTTTTGAGCGGAAAGGGAACATCCTCCACGCCGACCAGCACCGCGACATGGAGGTCGGGGTTTTTTTCCAGCGCATCGAGTGGGTGCCCACCCAAAGCGGGCCCTCGAAGGAGGGAAAGGCGGCGGATGCCGCGTCTTTTGTCGCCTTTGCCCAGTCGCTGGGAATGACGGCTCGCGTGGGAATGTCGACGCACCGGCCGCGGGTGGCACTCTTCGTCTCAAAGGCCGACCATTGCTTCCACGACCTTTTGCTGCGCTGGCGCGAGGGAGAATTCTCGTGCGATATCGTCGGGGTGGTCTCGAACCACGCGGACCTGGGCGCGGCGGCGCGCGCGTACGGGCTGCCGTTTCACCACTATCCGATTACGGAGAAGACCAAGGCCGCGGTCGAGCGCCGTCAGCTCTCGCTGCTCAAGGAGCTCGGCGTCGAACTGGTCATCCTTGCCCGTTACATGCAGGTGCTGTCCGGCGGATTCCTGGAAAAGCTCGGCGTGCCCGTCATCAATATCCACCATTCGTTCCTGCCGGCCTTCGCGGGCGGGCGACCCTACCACCAAGCCTACGAGCGCGGCGTGAAGCTGATCGGGGCGACGGCGCACTACGCGACGGCCGAACTCGACGACGGCCCGATCATCCAGCAGGACGTCGCCCGCATGACGCACCGCCACAGCGTCAATGACCTGGTCCGCAAGGGCCGCGACCTCGAGAAGGTCGTCTTGGCCCAGGCGGTGCGCTGGCATCTCGAGAGCAGGGTCCTTGTCTACGGGCGCAAGACCGTCGTGTTCGATTGAATTCGACCCGACTATTGTTCATCCCGCCAGCGTGGCGAAAACGACCGCCAAAACTCAACTCGATCACACCCTCCCAGTGCTGCTACTACCCAGCAATACGGCATTTGCGGATTTATCTTCACTCGTTAATCAGACAGCAGTGGACTAAATGCCTAAAAAGGGGGGTGTGAAGGGGCGTGGCGGGTGCCGGGAAGCGTTGCAGGGTTGCAGCCCCGTGCCGACGGGCCAATGTTGGACCGCTTATGTCCCTTTTCAGCCTTCTCGACGTGAACCTCTGCTTTGGCGGACCGGCGATCCTGGACCGGGTCAACTTCCAGATCGACCCGGGCGAACGCGTCTGCCTGCTCGGCCGAAACGGCTCCGGGAAATCGACCCTGATGAGGGTCATTGCCGGAGAGACCAAACCCGACACGGGCGAGGTCTTCCGCCAGCCCGGCTCCGTATTCGCAAGGCTCACCCAGGAGGTGCCCGAGGAAGTGGACGGCACGGTCCTCGACATCGTCATCTCGGGACTCCGGCCGCAGGCCGGGCATGAGGAGGACTGGGAACGCGACGTCCTTGTACACGACCTCCTCGACCACCTCCAGCTCCCCCCGGCGGCGACCTTTGCCGAACTCTCGGGAGGCCTGAAACGCCGGGCGCTTCTCGGCCGCGCCCTTGCGGCGAAGCCCGACCTTCTCCTTCTCGACGAGCCGACCAACCACCTAGACCTGGAGTCGATCCTCTGGCTGGAAGAATTCCTGCTCAGTGAAAAGATCACGCTTTTCTTCGTCACCCACGACCGGGCTTTCCTGCGTCGCCTGGCCACGCGGATCGTCGAACTCGACCGGGGCCGGCTGGCGGGATGGGCCTGCGACTACGACACCTACCTTATCCGCAAGGAGGAGGTCGTCGCCGCGGAGGAGAAGCAGCAGGCCGCGTTCGACAAGAAGCTCGCGCAGGAGGAGGTCTGGATTCGCCGCGGGGTGCGCGCGCAACGCTCGCGCGCACGCGGCCGGATCCACGCGCTCATGAAGATGCGCGCCGAGCGGGCGGCGCGCCGCTCGCGCACGGGGAACGTCACGCTGCGCCTTGCCGAGGCCGAACGCTCAGGCGTGAAAGTCATCGACGTCGAAAACGTTTCGTTTGCGTATCCGGGCGGAAAAACGCTCATCCACGACTTCACGACGACCCTCACCCGCGGCGACAAGATCGGCATCATCGGGCCGAACGGCGCAGGCAAATCGACCCTTATCAAGCTCCTGCTCGGCCAGCTTGCGCCGAGCACGGGCACGATCAAGAACGGGACGCAGCTCGAGGTCACCTACTTCGACCAGATGCGCGCCCAGATCGACAATGAGAAGACGGTGGCCGACAACATCTCGGGCGGCAACGAGACCGTGTCGATCGACGGGAGGTCGCGCCACGTGATCAGCTACCTCCAGGATTTTCTCTTCACCCCGGACCGCGCCCGGACCCCCGCGCGCGTGCTGTCCGGAGGGGAGCGCAACCGCCTGCTTCTCGCCCGCCTCTTCACCAAGCCGGCCAACGTCCTCGTGATGGACGAGCCCACCAACGATCTCGATGCCGAGACGCTCGACCTGCTTGAGGACCTTCTCGTCGACTACCAGGGCACGCTCCTGATCGTGAGCCACGACCGGGACTTCCTGGACAACGTCGTCACCAGCACCCTTGTCTTTGAGGGCGAAGGCCGCATCGGCGATTATGTCGGCGGCTACGCCGACTGGGTCCGCGAAAAGGAGAAGGCCGCCGCAAGGGTCTCGGAGCCGTCGCCCGCGGCGGGCGCGAAAGCGGCGTCCGCGCCCCGGGCCAAGGAGCGTCCCCTCACCAACCGGGAGCGGCGTGAGCTCCAGGACCTGCCGGGGGTGATCGACGCACTCGAGGCGGAACAGGCCGAGCTCGGTTTGAAGCTCGCCGACCCGGTCTTTTACCAGAAGGAGAAAGACGCGGCCTCCGGCACAAGGTCCCGTCTCGATGAACTGGAGCGCCGGCACGGCGCCGCGCTAGCCCGCTGGGAGGAACTCGAGGCCCGGCGCTAACCTATTCCGCCGGTTTGGGGGGATGGTAACACCCCATATCGCGGCGGCTGCCCCAACGTTATTATTGAGTCTATGTCCCCCCACCGATGCGCCCCGATGCGCACCTGACATGCCGTCTTTGCGGCCAAGATCATCGGCCGATTGACCTGGCTCCGGGTGAAAAGGCCCTTTGCACCCGCTGCGACGCCGTGCTGGCGACGGGCAAGCGATTCGGGCCGGACACCGCCCTTGTTTTCTCCGTCACGGGCCTCATTCTCGCTCTTCCCGCGGCGTTTCTGCCGTTCATCAGCGCGGGCAAGCTCGGCGACGAGCGGGTCAGCCACCTGTTTACCGGCGTGGAGAGTTTTTGGGGAAACGAAATGCAATGGGTCGCCGTCCTGATCTTTTTGTGCGGCGGCCTCTTGCCGGTCGCCCTGCTTGCAGCCCTGGCGGTCCTGCACGCCCCTGCGTTTTTTGGATGGCAGCCCGTCGCGATCAGGCTTCTGTCGCGATCCGCGCATCACCTCGAGCACTGGGCCTTTCCGGAGGTGCAGGTGCTGGCCGTGCTCGTGGCTCTTATGAAACTGGGCAGCCTGGTCGACGTCACGATCGGACCGGGATTCTGGTTCTACTGCGCGATGTCCCTCTGCCTTCTGGTCGCACAGCACAGCTTCGATTTTGAGCCCCTTCCTCCCGTCCAGTCGACCGCCGGAGCCCGCGCCGAAACCTCCGCCCCGTGAGCCAAACCCCGTCACGGTTCCAATTCAAATCCCCTTCGACCGCGGCCGCCCTGGCCCTGGCGGCGGCCGTCATGCTCGTGCCGGCCAATTTCCTTCCCGTACTCAGCACGGAAACGCCGGGTCGCGACCGCAACGATACGATTTTTTCCGGCGCCCTCGAGCTTTGGCGGCACGGGCTTTGGGCGATCGCCCTCATCGTCTTCACGGCCAGCATCCTCATCCCCGTCCTCAAGCTTCTGGGTCTCGGGTGGCTCCTGTTGAGCGTGCGCCGCGGTCCGCCCCGCGACTCGCGCCGGCTGACCCGAATCTATGCCGCCCTCGATTTCATCGGGCGCTGGTCGATGCTCGATGTCTTCCTGGCCGCCTTCCTGACCGGCCTCGTGCAATTCGGGGAATTTTCCACCGTGCAGGCAAGGAGCGGCATCGTGGCCTTTGCGGCCGCGGTCGTGCTGACCGTCCTGTCCACCCAGGCATTTGATCCCCGGATCCTTTGGACGCCGTCCCCGCCTGTTTCCCCAAAAGAAGCTTCACCATGACCTCATCGCCAACCCCCAAAGTGTCCCGCGCCCCTTCGTTCTCGCTCATCTGGGTGGTGCCCTTGATCGCCGTCGCCGTGGGCGGCTGGATGATCTTCCGCGAACTCTTCGATCGCGGCCCGGAAATCACGATTGATTTCGCCGATGGCTCCGGTTTGGAGGCGGGCAAGACGGCCCTCGAATACAAGGGGGTCACGGCGGGAACGGTCAAGGAGGTGGAGCTGAAGCCCGGGTTGACCGGCGTCACCGTGCGTGTTCGGCTCGCCAAGACCGCCGCCACCCTCGCCCGCGAAGGCTCCCAGTTCTGGATCGTGCACCCCGAGATCGGCTTTTCGGGCGTCAAGGGACTCGATACCCTCGTCACCGGCGTTCGCCTGACCGTGCTGCCCGGAACCGGCCCCTTGACGAAAGAATTCAAGGGACTCGACAAAACGCCGGCCCCCGACGTCACCGACGAGGGCCGCACGTTCATCCTCGAGAGCGATCAGCTTGGGTCGCTGACCACGGGGGCCCCCGTGTTTTACCGCGAACTGAAGGTCGGCGCCGTCGAGGCGAGCCGGCTCTCCGATGACGCGACCTCGGTCCTGATTCGGATCCATCTGGAAGCCGCTTACGTGAATCTGGTTCGGACGAATACCCGGTTCTGGAACACGGGCGGTTTCTCGTTCAAGGTCAGCCTCTTTGGGGCGCAGCTGAAGGACACGTCGCTCGAGTCCCTGGTGACCGGCGGGGTGGCTTTCGCAACGCCCGATACCATGCCGCTGGCGCCTGCGGCTGCAAACGATGCCGAGTTCTCACTCGCCTACGAAGCCGACAAGGACTGGGGCAAATGGGCTCCAAAGATTCCGATCACATCGACCACAAACGTTTTCGAGCCGACCTCGAAACCGGACGTACTGCCGTCGTTGATCAAGCCCTGAGAGCGTCTGGACCCCCCGTGCACAATGCAAAGCCGCATTTGCGGGCTGTTGCAAAGCGCCTGAAGGCCGGGGCCATCAAAAGCAACCGAAGTTCCTAACCCGTTTGAATTAAAATTGTTAGGTATTTCCTTTCAATGCGGCATCCTTAATGCATGGGAGGAGGTGCATCTGGCCGGCCCACGAATCGCGAGAGGCCTGATCCATCCAAAAAACCCACGCCCCTCATGTCTAAAATTCCTTCCATCGCATTCCTCGCCGTCGGGATCGTGCTCCTGGTTTACGGCCTCGACGCCTCCAACTCGATCGCGTCGTCGGCCACTCAGGCCGTAACCGATTCGCCGAGCGACAAGAGCATTTGGCTTATTGTCCTCGGGGTCATCGGGATCCTTTCCGGCGGAGCCGGATTGTTCTTTCGCAGAAGCCCGTAATGCGGGATCCGCCCCAAAACCTTTTCCCACGTACAAACCACAATCCCACAAATCCATACGACCATGTCCGAATCCACTGCCACCGTTGAAAACGACCCATCGACCACCATCGACGACCTGAAGGCCCTGATCCGCGAGGCGGAGCAAGCCCTCAGCAGCGCTGGCGACAATGCCTCCGACGAGCTCCGCGAGCGCCTCCGCGAAGTCCTGGCCGACGGCCAGAGCCGGATCAGGAACCTGACCGATACCCTCCGTCGCCGGGCGGGTGCGGCGGGTGATGCCATTCGCGCCAACCCTTATCAATCGATCGGAATCGCCACCGGCGTCGGTCTCCTGGCCGGGCTCCTGATTTCGCGCAGCTGCAACGGCTCGCGCTGAGGCAGCGTTTTTTCGCGGGATCTATGACACTTTCTTCGCCCGCAGACGCCCCGAAATGAGCATTCTCGTCCGCAAACCCAACCCATAACCCACCCACTCCCATGTTACGCTGGATCCTGATATTCCTCGTGTTCGCAATTCTTGCAGGCGCCCTCGGTTTCACCGGCATCGCCGGCACCTCGGCGGCCATTGCCCAAGTCCTGTTCTACCTCTTCCTGGTTCTCTTCGTTCTGTCGCTGCTCACTCACCTGATCCGGGGCAGCGGTCCGAAGACCGACCTTTAGCCGAGTCGATCAGCCCCAAGGCTAAGAGCCGCCCGGGGCTGCGCCGCCGGCCGGTGCCGGCGAATCCGGCACTCCCGGGCAGGAACGATTGGAGAAACCGTCCACCTTCCTAAGGATGAAGGCCTGCGTTCCGGGTTGGGCCGGCGCAGCCACGTGATCAAATTCGGCTCCAGCTACGTCCTCGAGGACCACCGGAGGCCTGAGGTCGTCGGACGCGGTCCGAAACCGGGTGTCGCGCACCACCAGGTCGACGACGTGCCGGCCAAAAAAAGCCCAAGAGGGGGTAACGCCAAAACGGCCCGGTTCCGGGTACTCGTTCTCCATCTCCGGGACGGAGCGGGCCGCCTGCGCGCGGGTGCCGCCCCCGGCAAATTCGATCTGGATATTGTCGAGCGTGAGGCCCTCGATGGGATGGTCCGGGACGCCCGTGATCAGGATGCCCTGGTCCCCTGTCACGCCCTCCGCCACGACGTTGGAGATCAGCACGTGCCGGATTCGCCCCACCGTAGACGTCGCCGGCCCGCGCATGCGGGCCCCGAGACGAAGGAATAAGGGCGCCCCAAAAATCCGGCGCATCGTCAGATTGGAGACCACCACATCCTCGAGCAGGGCGCCGTCGACGCTCTCAAGAGCCAGTCCCCGCGAGCACTCGAATTGGCAGTTGACGATCGTGATCGCCTTGAAGCCTCCGTTCGATTCCGTCCCAAACTTGATTCGGCCTGTCGGCGCGGGGTTGTCCGGATCGGTATGCTTCCTTGTTCCGTCGAGCATCGTGCCCTCGTCGTAGCCGCTCACGAGGCAATCCGAGATCGTGACATTTTCCGTCGAGCGGGCCTGTCCGAGGGCAAACGAGCTCTTCAGGCAGATGCCGTCGTCCTTGGGCGAGTTGACCGAGCACTTTGAAATCCTCACGTTGACGCAGCAGTCGATGTCCATCCCGTCGCGGTTGGTGTCGATCTTGAGCCCGTCGATGGTCAGGTTGTCGACCCCGGTCGCGAGGATTCCGAACCACCCTCCGTGCTCGATCGTCACGTCGCGCAGGATCACGTTGCGGCAATTCTTGAGCGCGATCGCCTTGTTGCCGATTCCCTGGGCCGACCGGTCCGACTCGACGCCGCGGCCCAGGCCCTTTCCGAATATCCGCCCGGGCCCGGTGATCGAAACGTCCGTCAGGTCCTCGCCCCAGATCAGGCTGTTGTGCCAGTGGCTGTGGCCCGCGTCCTGGTAGCCGAGGGAATCGCCCCATTCGTTCTCCTCCGGCGCGTCGTAGGTCTGCGGATCCGCCGACGCCACGATCGTGGCTCCCGGCCCGAGGTGGAGCTCGATGTCGCTTTTCATTCGGATGGAACCCGAGACATAGGAGCCCTCGGGCACCACCACGGTCCCTCCGCCCGCGGCGCTCGCCGCCTGGATGGCGTCGTTGATCGCGGCGGTGTCGTTCGTGTAGCCGTCCCCCTTCGCCCCAAAGGACTTAACGTCATAGACCGCGGACGGAGCCGCGGCGCCCAGGCCGTCGCCCGCCAGCAACGCCGCCGCGAAAACGATCCCTCGAATGCGAAACGCGAGGACCCCGCCAGTCGTTTTTGCGGTCATTTTGCCGTCCCCCAGCGTTTGGTGAACGGATAGTAGATGAACAGGGGCCTTCCGACTACGTCCTTCTCAGGCACGAAGCCCCAGAAGCGGCCGTCGAAGCTGTTGTGCGAATTATCACCCATGGCGAGGTAGCCGTGTTCGGGAACCGTGACCGTCTCCCCCTCGAAGAGCTGGGTGTACTGTGGGTCGTCGCGCGACGCGTTGGAGTAGCCCTGGTAGGGGCTGACGCGCCGGGCGTTGAGGTCAAAAGCCACCGAACCGGTGATGGGCGCCCCGTTCCGGTAGATCACGGGATCCTTGATCTCGATCTGGTCGCCGGGCCGGCCGATCAGCCGCTTCACATAGTACTGAGCGCCGAACCGGCGCGCGATGTCCGGGATGTTGTCCGTGCGGAACACAAAACCCTGACCGACCTTGGGCCGCATGAATTGGTAGGTCACGCGGTCGACAAAAAGCTGGTCGCCCGCCATTAGGTCGAAGCGGACGATGGGGTCGCCGGCGCGAACGGATTTTCCAAGCGGGACCAGGTCCGCCGGATAGGTATCTTCCTGGTTTTCGTCCGCCTGCACCCGTATCGCCTCGATCTGGCCCGCCTGGGCGGCGCTCCGGCGCTGCGCCTCGAAGGCGGAGCGGTCGGGGAAAAAGGTGTTGAACACGATGTCGTCGAAGTCGCTGAAATCCTCGGGCACGCTGACGGTGGCGGCCTCGCCGTCGACATAGAAGGTGTACTCCTTCACCCGGGCCGGGAAGATGAGCCAGGTGCGGCCCTTCTTCATCGTATAAGCCATGCTGACCTTGTCGCCCCTCGTAAAAAGCGGCACGGAAACCTCCCCGTTGCGCGGGGCCACGGCCGTGCGACGCTGCGCGCCAAAGGCGAAGAATCGCCCGATGCGCTCCAGGTCGTTGGGCGCGGCGGCTCCGGGGGGAAAGTTTTCGGCCGTGATCCCGTAGTAGGTCGGCCACATCGAATTAGTCGGGATCTTGAAGGGCTGAACGAAGTAGCTCCGGATGCCGAGGATCACGATCGCGGCCACGAGAAAGAACTCCACATTCTCGACCAGCGATGTCTTGGGGTAGATCCCGCCGCCGGTGCGCCTGAGGACGCCTTCAAGGGATTCGATGGCTTGCTTGAGCCGCGCCGCGTCGGCGCGTTCGGCGAGAAGCCGCCTCAACTCGCCCGTGCGGGCGTCAAATTCCGCGATTTCCTTGGCCCCCAGGTGGTCCCGACGGTAGTTCCAAACCTTGTCGGCGACCTCGAGCCAGTTCGCCGCGTTGCGGCGCATCTGCCTATCCGGGGATTCGAAGAGTCTGAACATCTTGAAGCGTCAGTTGTTTCTTAAGACCTTGATGAAGGTGTCCGGGGGAATGGAGACTTTTCCGATCAATTTCATCTTCTGTTTCCCTTCCTTTTGCTTGTCCAGCAGTTTGCGCTTTCTCGAGATGTCCCCCCCGTAGCATTTCGCCGTAACGTCCTTGCGCATCTCGCGCACGCTCTCGCGGGCGATGATCTTTCCCCCGATCGCCGCCTGGAGCGCGATGCGGAACATCTGGGGCGGGATGATCTCGGAGAGCTTCTTGCAGAGCTCGCGGCCCCGGTTTTCCGCCTTGTCGCGGTGGACGATGCTGGCGAACGCATCCACCGGATCCCCGTTTACGAGGATCTCCATCTTGACGAGGTCTGACGGCCGGTAGTCGCCCAGCTCATAGTCCATCGAGCCATATCCATGGGTGACGCCCTTCAGGCGGTCGTTGAAATCGACCAGGATCTCGTTCAGCGGGAGGATGCAGCTCATCATGACGCGCGTCGAGTCGAGCGTGTGCGTATTCTCGACCGTGCCGCGTTTTTCCATCACGAGCGCCATCATGTCGCCCATCGAGTCGTTCGGGATGTGGATCGACGCCTTCAGCGTCGGCTCCAGGATCCTCAGAATCACGGCCGGATCGGGCAGGTTGACCGGGTTGTCGACCTCGATGGTCTCCCCGGTGTGCTTGACGACCTTGTAGATGACGCTCGGATAGGTGGAAATGATCTCCACGTCGTGCTCGCGCCGGATGCGCTCCTGGATGATCTCCATGTGGAGGAGTCCAAGGAACCCGCACCGGAACCCAAACCCGAGGGCCACCGAGCTCTCCTGGGAATAGACGAACGCCGAGTCGTTGAGCCTGAGCCGGCCGAGCGCGGCCTTGAGCTTCTCGTAGTCGGAGCTGTCGATCGGATAGAGGCCGCAGAACACCATCGGGCGGACCTCCTTGTAGCCGGGCAGCATGTCCTGGGCCGGCCTCGCGGCGAGGGTGATCGTGTCGCCCGTCTTCATCTCGCCCGTGTCCTTGATGTTGGAGACGACGTAGCCGACATCCCCCTGCTCGAGGAAATCGCGCTTCTCCATCTTTGGGGTGAAGACGCCCACCTCCTTGATCTCCGATTTCTGGCCGGTGCTCATGAGCATCATCATCTCACCGGCCTTCAGGGTACCGGAAAAAACCCGGGCATAGGCGATCACCCCGCGGTACGAGTCATAGATCGAGTCAAACACCAGCGTTCTCACCTGCGGGTAGTCGGTCCAACGCGGTGGCGGCACGCGAGCGATGACCGCCTCGAGGATGTCGACGATGCCGATTCCAGACTTGCCGCTCGCGAGAATGGCCTCCTCGGCCGGGATGGTCAGAATGTCCTCGAGCTGGCTCAGGCACAGGTCGAGGTTGGCGCTGGGCAAATCGATCTTGTTGATCACTGGAATGATCTTGAGCTTTTGCGCGAACGCCAGGTGCGCATTCGCCACCGTCTGGGCCTCGACGCCCTGGGACGCGTCGATCAGGAGGACGGCACCCTCGCAGGCCGCGAGGCACCGGGAGACCTCGTAGGAAAAGTCGACGTGCCCCGGGGTGTCCATCAGGTTGAGCTTGTAGGTCCGCCCGTCCAAAGCGCGGTAGCTCATAGTGACCGGGTGCGATTTGATCGTGATCCCGCGCTCCCTCTCCAGGTCCATCGAATCGAGATGCTGCTCGGTGAGCATCCGGTCCGAGACCGTGTGGGTTTCCTGGAGGAGCCGGTCGGACAGCGTCGTCTTTCCATGGTCGACGTGCGCGATGATGCAGAAATTGCGTGTGAGCGGTGCGTCCATCGTCGATCGGCGGCTCCGTCTCAGGCCGCGAGGTCCGCGTACTCGGAAAGGCTGCGCACCTTCCAGGAACGGTCGGTCCGGCGCGCGAGGCCGGCCAGGACGCCGCCGGGCCCGAGTTCCAGGAAATCGGTGGCACCCGCGGCCGCAGCGGCCCGCATGCAATCCTCCCAGAGAACCGGCGAGACGACCTGGCGCGCCAGCGCGGATTTGATCTCGGAAGGTTCGGACACCGCCCGGCCGGTGGTGTTGGTGAAGACGCGGAAACGGGGCGATGCGAAGGGAATATACCTCAGGAAGGCCTCAAAGGCGGAGCGCGCGGGCTCCATCAGGCGGCTATGGTAGGCGCCGCCGACGTTGAGAAGGGCCTTCTTGATTCCCCTCTCCTTTGCGGCCGCCACGGCGGCGCCCACGTTCGCCCGTTCACCCGAGATGATGATCTGCCCGGGCGCGTTGAAATTGGCGGCCTCGACAGCGAACTCGCGGCACAGGGAGGCGACCGTCTCGCGCGATTCGCCGATGATGGCCGCCATGGCGCCCGAGCTCGCCTCGGCTGCGGCCTGCATCAGGCGCCCCCTCTCGGCGACAATGCGCAGGCCGGTTTGGAAATCGAAGACGCCCGCCGCAGCGTAGGCCGTCAGTTCCCCCAGGCTCAACCCCAAGGCGATATCGACGGAGGAAAGCTCTCCTTTTTCCTGAAGCGCCGTGACGAGCGCCATCCCATGCACAAACAGCGCCGGCTGGCACACCCGGGTCTGCGTCAGCTCGGACTCAGGTCCCTCGAAACTGACCTTGGCCAGGTCCCAGCCGAGCACCCGCACCGCTTGCTCGTACAGGCCTTTGGCGCCGGGCGAGGATTCGTGCAGCGACCTGCCCATCCCTACCTTTTGGGCGCCCTGCCCCGCGAATAAGAGTGCCAATGCCATTGTAGAACCGACTAGGCAATCTTCCGAAGGCGCGGAATCCAAGCCAAATAACCGTCCTCTCTCCGATACCGGGAGCCGTCGTCGGGGAGGTCCCTTCAGAACCGCTTCATCTGCCTGAAATATATATCATCGTCCGTCGGTTGCGCGAAGTCGGGAATGAACGAGCGGGTGCTGTCGGTCGGCGCCGGATCGGCGGCCGACGGGACGCTGCCGCGCAGGACATACGGATCGCCGTCGGGCGCAAAATCGGGAAGCTCCGGGGGCACCGCAAACACCTTCATCGCGGGAACCGGCGCATCGTCGAGCGCGAGGTAGGGATTGCCGGCCTGCTTTGGCTCGGACCACGAAGCTTGGTCGGGCGACGGAAGCGCCGAGTCCG
>Ga0182018_10002355_pt1 | contig 19146 bp, 14 predicted proteins | sample 812P2MmetaG_FD_120490 | JGI IMG/M metagenome (GOLD analysis project Ga0182018, IMG submission 120490) | Permafrost microbial communities from Stordalen Mire, Sweden - 812P2M metaG | ecosystem: Environmental > Terrestrial > Soil > Wetlands > Permafrost | place: Sweden: Stordalen | collected... | reverse complement strand
TCATGCAACAGGCAGCCGCCACCTCGCCGAAAACCTACGACACCTTAATCGGCGGCACAAAACCCGAAAAGCGGGCGGCACAACAGGTTGGGGTCGGGTGAGTCAAGGGGATACCCAGTTGGCTTCATTTTCCAGCGCGAGGGCATCGGCGCGGCAATCGAACGCTTGCGAGACGATGTTGTGGATCGCGTGCCCTCGGTCCTTTGGAACCGCAATTGCAATTGAGTGGAACTGAAAGTCCCTTAGTTCCGGGATCACTGAGCCGTATGAGCGCTGAGCAACCTGGATTTGGCCGTACGGAGAGGCGACGAAAGCGTAGAGATAGCCAGGCCAGACCTGAGACTCGTCAGGCAGCAGTCTCATCACATGTTGAGAGACGGCCCATCCTTCAAAATTGCGGTGGACGAACAGCGTACGGCCGAGGGTTCCTCCACAGGAGACCAACGTCCAGCCCGTCCGCACCGTTTCCTCTTGCAGGTTGCGAGTGAGCGCCTTGGACAGGTAGTTGACATCCGACGGGCGCACCTGCATCAGTTGTTTGCCCCCGATCATCGGCACGCCATCGGATGGATCGTCGACGTAGAGCCGCTTTCGAAGCCGGGAGTTGCGGACTCCAAGTAACACCGAGCCCAATTCCTTGCCACCCGCGCCCAAGATTATGTTGCGCAATTTGGTGGCTGTCCGGTCGTAGTAGGTCGCATCCAGCCGAACCGATCCGAACTGGTTCTCTCGGCCAAACACTTCGTCCGAACGCAGGTTGAAAATCTGCGCGGAGGACAAACTGCCGATTCGCTGAGCGCGACCAATGTCAGCCAAGCTCGGCAATCCGGATTGACGCTGCACTTCCGCTTCAGCCTGGTCCAGCAGACCATTTCCGTTCGCCCGCAGGGTAGAAACCTGTTGCACCAGTTCAGTCAGGTGGTCGCGGAGCTCGCGTGGGAGCACAGGGACAAGCAGACTCGACACATCGGATTCGTAAATCGACTCGACCACCGATCCTGAGCGGCTCCGCTTGATCAGGAACTGTCCGGCGGGGCACAGCAGAAAAGAATATAGGAGACCACGGTAGCTCGGACTATTTGGAATAACGCGGATCGCGTGCTCTGTTACCGCAACACCGTCAAAATCTCGGCCACAGAAAGCAACGTTACCGATAGTGCCAGACCGCGAGATGAGGATCGTGTTCTCCCGCACTATCAAGCTGTCGAGATTTCGCGAGAGCAGCGACGAAACGTAACGGTCCGGCGCGAGGCGGGCTTCCATCATGTCCGAACTGGAAAGAAACGGCACTCCGCGCTGCTTATCGTCGATAAAAATCCTGGGAAATGGGCCGAACCACAATACTTTCGCTCTCGATCCGAGGTCGACGAGTTCAAATCCAGAGCGGAACATCGCCCGCGCAGCGCGATAGCCGTCCGATCCGTAAAAACTCCCCTCCAGGCGGTATCCCGACTTGAAGACGGCGTCGGAGGGGACGGTAAACGCTTCGATTGGGTGCACGGCAGCCATGGTTGTCATGAGCGAGTTGGGTCGGCTAACGGTCATAGGTCAACTGCCCGCTCTCCTTAGTTGCCAAAAACTCGTGGTAGGCTTTGGCGATGAACGGCAGGTCGTCATCGACCATGCGGCCGTGCTCGTCCACTTCTGGCTCGAAATCGACCACTGTTGAGCGCCGGCTAATCTGGTAGTAATCGATGCCATCGAGGCGCCTGAAGTGCTCCAGCACCCGTCCGTCGCGGTCGCGCATGTGCAGGCGATTCGCCCGCCGATCCTTACCTACCTTTTTGGCAACCGCCATGAAAATTGGGTATGAAGCCGGTTCGCCGCTCAAGCTTTCCTGGTTCATCTCGTCGGTGCTCTTTCGGCGAAGGAACACGAGGTGCGTCTGAATTCCCACCTTTGGCAAGAAGAGTTCCACCGGCATGTCCACCAGCGCGAGAACCTCGCAGTGCTTCAGCAGCCACACCCGGATATATTCGTCGTCCGGATTCCCGAGAATGCCGTCCGGAAGGACGATACAGAGCTTGCCTGTCCCTGGCTTCAGCAGACGAACGCACCGTTCAATGAACAGGATTTCCGGCGCCACTCCGGTTTGCAGCACAGGCGTCGGCGACCACATCTGACGTTCCCGGTCGTAACTCCATTTGTGCGCCAACTCGTACTGGGAGAGCAACGAGCCCTCGATCTTGATCTTGGTGCCGAAGGGCGGGTTGGTGGCGCAGATATCGAACGTCCCTTCCACCAGTTCCCGGCGGAAGAACTTTTCGATGTCCTCTTTGCCGATGGAGCCATCCTCCTTGTAGAAGCGGTGGGTTCCGGACGCGAAACGCCAAGCCTCGGGCCGGTCTAGCGAATTCAGATGCGTGATGCCGCCCTGGCCGTCGTTATTCATCACCATGTTCATGCGGGCGACACGGACCAGGTTCGGATTGATATCGATGCCGAAAATGCGCTGGGAGGCCTGACGGAGCTTGAGGGTGTACCGGGCGCTGTCCTTGCCGTCTGGATCTCTTCCCTTCGCTGCCATTTGGCGTTTGAGGCGCTCGGCAATGTAGTTCATGATGACCACGATGAACCCGCCAGTACCGCACGCTGGATCGATGCACTTATCGCCCGGCTTCGGGTCCAGGATACGGATGCCCAGCTTGACCGCATTGCGAGGTGTGAAGAATTCGCCGCGAGTTCCCTGGAGGTTCTTGCCGACGATGGCCTCATAAGCCTCACCCTTCACGTCAACGGAGGACTCCAGGAAACTGTACAGCTCAAGCTGTGCGACCACGTAGGAGAGGATGGGGCCGGAGAGGTCGATCTCATCAGCCTGGCCGCCGAACAGTTCCGGATATGCGGCCCGGACCTCCCCATAGAGCTGTTCCAGCCGCTGTTTCACCGCCTCGGCCTTCTTCTCGTCGTTGCGTTCTTCAAGGCTGGCTATCCGGAACAGTCGCTCCTCGTTTCTCCCCGAAGCGGCGCCTTGCTGGAGCCGGCGCTCATCCTGAATCTTCGCGAAGACGACTTTCAGGAATTCCCAAAAGACCGCCTCGTTCGATCCACCGCGATTGGCATACACGTGATCGTGGCAACGCTGGAACGCCTGCCGGAGGGAAAGGCCGCCCGCTGGCCGGAGGGCTTGCTTGTCAAGCGTGAAGCAGTCCTCGGCCCCCTTGCCGAAGCGGGGAATATCGCTGATCAGCTTCGTGCGGATCTTGATGCGGCCGGCTTCCTTCCACCAGACGATTCTTTCGGTGCCGTTCGTCCAGACTGCGAACTCGGCATGGGGCGTATCGCGAAGAATCTCGGCGAGCGCCTCCGATCCGTTTTTCGGATCATCGAGGCGAGTCTTCTCCGGCTGAATGTCGATCAGGATGTAGACCCTATCCTCGGGCTTGGCTGAGCCACCGTTGACCACGGGTCGAAGGACAGCTAACGGCAACCGCTTCGGCTTTCCCTGCTGGGGCTTGACACGATAATCCAGCCGGATCAGGTCCTTTTTCTGCGCTTCGGGGTAGCCGAATTCTTCGAGCAGCTTGCGCTCTTCTTCCTGGCGGACAGACTCCTTCGGGCTGAGTTTCACCGGATCGCCGGTGATCAGATCCACGACCTGGCCTTCGTCCATCTCGGCGTCGTCGTCACCGTTTGCGGTCACCGCCGGTTCTGCCGGGTCGACGGCTTCAGCGAGGTCCTCATCTACCGCCTGGGCGGCTGTCGTTGCTTTTCGCGTCATTTCCTTAAACTCCCGCGCCACTGGGCACAGGCGCGTCCTCCACAATCGGAAACCTGGGGCGGATGACCTGTGAATTTGAAGCGTCCGAGAGGGCCGTGAAGAATCCCAACTGACGGAGCCTGATTTTCAAATGCTCATAGTTCGTGGCCAACGCACGATTGGTCTGTTCGTCCTCCGGCACATTTTCCCCGAGGTTGTCGATCAACAGCCCGTACCGCTCCTGGAGCCAACGAACAAATTCACCGATCTCGATCTCGCGGGAATGCCATTTCTGATCGCTCTCCCGCTTCTTGAGCACCGCCAATTGCAGGAGCACTTCCAGTAGTTCGTTCCCGAGCGCATACCGACGTTTCGCCCGCCCGCGGCCGACTCCGGTGAGGAACCCACGATCCTGCTCGAAGCCGCAAAGAGAAGAGATCAACTTGCGGTGCTGGTCCCGAAGCTGGCCGTGCTGAAAATGGCAGAGGATGTCGACGAACGTGTGCAGCTTCGACTGCTTGCGCTCCGTTCCAATATCGATGATTCGTTGAATCGTGGGATCATCCTGCCCAGTCTCGTCGTCACGGGCGTTGGCCTGGATGTCGCTTATCTTCGCGGCGAAGAACCCGTCCAGGTGATTGTGTTTCATCAGGCCCAGCAGCAGGCTGATGTAGTCCTTGCCCTGCATCTCGCGCTGCTGAGGTGTGACGTAGCCGCTCAACGCGAACTCCTCCAGCTTCTTCATCAGATACGCGGAGTGGAAGTAGGCTCCGACTTCGGTGAAGTGCTCCGTGTACCGCCTTTCTGCCATCTCTTTGACCTTCGGATCGTGCCCGCTGGTAAGATCGCAAAAGAAGTCGAGCTTGAAAGGGGCGCTGCTGCGGGCCTCGCCTGGCTTCGGGTCGGTTCCACGTGCGGGAGGCAGCTTCGCGTTCTCGACCATGTAGTTCGTGATCCGCGCTACCTGGAAGAAGTAGAGGGCCGCGTGGAACGCCAGGAGCGTCATCATGTAGTTGATCAGTTCCCGGCGAGGAATCTTCCCCTTGTACAGGAACAGTAACTGGAGATCCTGCCTCATGAGCGCGATCTGTTCGGGGCACAGAAATGAGAAGGAGGCCGCGCGCTCGTCTTTCTTTAGGCCAAAGGTGTCCGCTTCGAACGGCTCCAGGAGTCTGAGCAGAAAAAGTAGCTCGATATCGATACCGCCGCCACTTGCCAGCTTGGTGATCTCGGCCTCGTCAACTTGAAAATCCGTGGTGCCGAAGTGCCGGACGCAAACCCCGAAGAATTGCCTGAACAGCGAATCGGAATTGGATGCCAGCGCTGGGTCGTCCTTCAGCGCGTTGAAAAAAAAGTCGCTGAGGTACCGGTCCTGGGATCGTACCTTCGGATTAAACAGCTTGATGATGGCGAAGTGCAGAGGCCGCATGCCGGTGATTCGCTGTTCGCCGAGCTTCCGCGATCTCGTCATGATGGCGAAATGGGAACCGACCCATGCGCTAAGAAGCTCTTTACGCTGCGAGTCGGAAACCCCTTGGAAGTTTTCGGGCTTCTCCTCAAGGACGATGTCAATCAACGTCCCTGGCACAGCCTGTTCTTCCGCCAGGTAGAACGGTTTCGATGTAGTCGCGATCTTCCGCCCGCCCGTCCGGAGATAGATAAACAGCTTCGCCATGGCCTCGTCGAGACTGACGTTGTTAGCGTCGAAAGGGCAGACGCTCTCCATGCGGAAAAGCTTCTGCTGGCGGGTTAGGATACTCTTGCTCATGGCGTTTTCCTTAGGCCAGGCTCATCACGATACCGTTCTGCGGAGTGCGGCGAAGCTGATAAAGCTGATAGTCGCTTTCGGCCAGAAGCATTCGTTCCGACGGGGAAGACATCAACTGCTTTTTGAACATGAGCAGGTTTAAGAAAAATGCCTTCATCTCACCGGCAGCAGGCACGTAGCCTTCGCGGATTCGCATCAACGTCTCATACAGGTCGAGGCTGATGTCGAGGGCGATATTCGTCCCCGAGTTGCCGGCGTATTCCAGACGGAGCGCCGAAGGGAGAAACTCAACGTACTGGGCCTGCTGGTTTGCCTGTTCCAGGGTCAGCTTGAACTCCGAGGCAGGATATGTGTAGAAAGCTCTCACGCGGCCATTGCCTTGCTGTCGCGTTCGAATGCAGACGTTCTCCCGGCCGCGCTGTTCGTCATAGATGCTTTCGCTGCGGCTGATCGCCAGGATGATCGCGTCCTTGAGTTTGCCGTGCACGTCCTTGCCGCTGGCGATGAAGTCGATGAACTCTCTGACGTTGTCGTATGGAATCAGAGCATCCAGAACGCGGTGTTCCTTGATCTCTGGATCAAGGCGGCCCTCAAAAAACAGCTTGCGGCGCAGTATCGTCACGTAGTCCTGCGCGGCTTTGAGCTTTTCGGGGGTGCGCTCCTCAGGGCTCTCGGGCCGCTCCGCGTACAGTCCGAGCAGGTCGTCTTCATCGATGCGCGAACGGCTGCGGGAAGTATTTGTGAGGCTTTCAAACAGGAAGAAGCGGCGCCGGAACTCCTGGCCTTTCGGCTCCACGAAGCTCAGCTCGCTGTCGATACGCGGGTTGGAGGCCAGCCCGACGTCAAACTCACGAAGAAACGTGAGCACTCGGTCTTTCTCCTGCGGATCGAAGATCGCGTTGAAGTAATAACGGGGCGTGAAGTCCGTATCGCCGGCCTGAATCTCTTTCTCGATTTCGCTGCACGTCTTTTTTCCGAAGAGCGCGTAGGCGAGGACGGACCGCACATCGCGGATTGTGAGGTGGATGCGCTTGCGGAAGTGAAGGATCTGAAAGAGAGACTTGAGGCGCACCCTGGCGGCGCGGGCCTCTTCGTTGTACCGTTGGACGTCTTCGAGTTCTTTGCCCTGAAGGCCGTCCTCCGGCCGCATCCGGAAGGTGTCCACGTTGAATTTCACCGGACAGCGATGCCGCGACGGGCAGTTCTGGCATTCGTCCCAGAACTCGGGCGCGACGTACCGGTCAAGGATCCGGTCGAACAGACAGCCGGAAAGTTCCTCTTTGGCGTCGACCACGGATCGCAGATTCAGGTTGACGAGGACGATGTCTTCCGGAAGTTTCGCGTTGAACTGGAGGTGATCGAGGAGGGTCTTGCTCAGCCAGCGGTGACGGGTCGAGCTTGAAAAAAAGTCGCGGAGCTTGCCTTCGTTCATCGCGATGATGCGGCAGATGTCCGAGGTGGGGGGCGTGGCACCCTCGAAATCCTTGAAAAACTCACGGAGGACTTCCGTGTTGCTTTTGCCGTCTACATCGATGGAGCCGTCATATAATGTCCGGAAGTTGCGGCCGCCGTTGTTGAATTCGGAGCGGTGTAGGTCGAGGGTGGTTCTGACGGTGCCCTTCATGACCGCAGCTTCCTCGACCTTCTGAATGAACGCCGTTTTGCCGTCGCCGGCGTTGCCAGTCAGGATGACGAGCCGGAATTTGTTGGCGAGAATGGCGTCGGTGAGGTCGTTGTCGAGCTTGGTGCGAACGTAGGTCCGTCGGGCGAGGTCGTTGTCCAGACCACGCGTAAGACCGTTGCCAGCATCCGCCTGGCTGTAGAACATCAGAAACTGGTCGAGGAAGATGTTGTACGCCATGTCGCCCTCTGGCTCCTTTTAGTTGGTGAAGCATCAATTGTAGCGGAGTTGCAGCTTTATAATCACCATCATCCGGGCGAGAGCGTCGCGGTATTCCTCAAGAAACCGTCCTCCCGGACTTGTCGATACGGCAGGCGCCATCAGGAGGCGATGCCCACCGGAAGTGGTGGACGTTGTGCCGCTGCGCTCCTGTGAAGGTGCGGGTCGCGGACGCGCCACACGGAAGTTGACGGCCCCGTCCAGCCCGGCCAAGCAAAGCTGCACATTTTCCAACTGGTCTGAGTATTAGTTGACAGGGAGCGCGAACGCGCCCCGGAACACCAGATAGCGGGCAGGCCGCCAAGCGGGACTCGTTGTGGGTGCTGGACATTGGGTCGAGCAACCACTGCGGCCATACCCCTCCGTTGTCGGCACCCACCTCTCCCTCGCCAGGCTGCGCGCCCTTGGAGGCGAACACATGCAACGCGGCGAGGAACCCAAGGTTGAGGATGCCATCAAGGAGATCGCGGCATTGCTGGCTGCGGCATATAAGCGGCGTGCCAGAATCCGGCTCGTTCACACGAGGCCCGAGCCGCTCCAGTCAACAGAAGGACTTGATAATACGGGTGAAACGAGCCCTCATGAACTGAAGTTGACGGGTCGGAGAAAGGATTCAACACAGCCATGAGGAAACGAGACGGACTGCCGCAGATCGCGGATCTGCCTAAAATGAGCGCACCACAATTGCAGGCCGTGCACCGCCAATTATTCGGAGCGGAGCATCCGATTGCGAACTCTCAGCACCTACGGCGGAAGATCGCTTGGCACCTGCAGGCGGCGAAAGACGGCGGTCTTCCGGAGTCGGTTCGGCAATACGCCATCGCCATAGCCCGCGGAGCAGAATTGCGCTTACGCATCTCGGAGAACGCATCCCGGCGACAAGCTGGGGTCCCCTTGGAGCAGACGGCGACGACGGTGGTTCAGACGCGGGATGCGCGCCTACCCATGCCGGGGAGCTTGATCGTGAAGAAGTACAAGGACCAGACCGTCGTGGTGAAGGTCCTAGACGGGAGGTTCGAATACGATGGCCGTCGATTCACCTCGCTCAGTGCTATCGCGGGCGAGATAACCGGCACGCGCTGGAATGGCTTTGCATTCTTCGGGCTGGAGAAGGAGGCACGTCGTGCGCGGTGAAAGAAGTCCGAAGGAAAACGGGACCGGCCCCGCGGCACGGGCGGGTATCCGTTGCGGGATCTACACGAGGAAATCGACAGAGGAAGGCCTCGATCAGGCCTTCAACACTCTGGACGCACAACGCGAGGCGGCAGAATCGTTCATCAACAGCCAACGGCAGGAAGGATGGGCGGCGTTGCCGCAGAAGTACGACGATGGCGGCTATACCGGTGCCAACATGGACCGCCCGGCGCTAAAGCGGCTGCTTGCCGATGTCCAATCCGGTACCGTGAACTGCGTCGTGGTGTATAAGGTGGACAGGCTTTCGCGATCACTTCTCGATTTCGCGCGGATCATGGAGATCCTCGATAAGCACGGCGCGACCTTCGTGTCGGTGACGCAGCAGTTCAATACGACTAGTTCCATGGGCCGGCTCACTTTAAACGTCCTGCTCTCGTTTGCCCAGTTCGAGCGGGAGATGATCTCTGAACGCACCCGCGACAAGATGAGCGCTGCGCGACGAAAAGGCAAGTGGGTTGGCGGCAATCCGGTGATGGGCTATGACGTCGCCCCGCAAGGCGGCTCCCTGGTGGTGAATCAGGAGGAGGCGCAGCGGGTTCGCGAGATCTTCGCGCTCTACCTCGAACTAGGTTCGCTGATCCCGGTGGTGGAAGAACTCGACCGACGCGGATGGCGGATGAAATCCTGGACGACGCGCGAAGGCCGGCAGGCGGGCGGAAAGCCGATCCCCAAGAACAGCCTGTACAACCTGCTCACGAACATGATCTACCTGGGCAAAGTCGAGTACGGCGGCCAAGTCTACGAGGGCGAACACGAGCGCATTATCGAGGAGGAGACCTGGAACCAGGTCCAAGGTGCCCTCAGCCGGAACGGCAGACGCGGCGGCCGCAACATTGGCAACAAGTACGCCGCGCTCCTTAAAGGACTGGTACGATGCGGCACCTGCGACGTCGGCATGGTGCACACCTACGTCAACAAGAAGGATCGGCTGTATCGCTACTACGTGTGTGTGAAGGCCCACCAGCGGGGCTGGGCGCAATGCGAGACGCGATCCGTCTCCGCTCCCGCCCTGGAGAACGCCGTCTTGGAGCAACTCCGCGGCATCGCGCGGAATCCCGTAATGCTGCGCGAGGTCTTGCGGCAACTCAACGAGCATCGACAGAGAGACTCAGCGGAGATCGAAAGGGAGCGGACGGACATTGAGAGGGAACTCAAGAAGATCGCTCAAGAGATGAAGGCGGCCGTTTCGATGGTCGGCAAAGCAGGTCCCTCGGCCGATCTCGCCACCGACCGTCTGGCCGAATTGCAGGATCGAGTGTCGCACCTCAACAGCCGACTGGCCGAGCTTCGCCAACAGGGGGCCGCAATCGAAGCAGAAGGCGTCGACACCCAAGACGTGGAGGAGGCTCTCCATGAGTTCGATTCGCTTTGGGAGCAGTTGTCTGCGTGGGAGCAGGAGCGGTTCATCCGGACGCTGGTTGAGCACGTCCGCTACGATGGCAAGACCGGGACGGTGACTCTCGGTTTTCGTTCTCGGGGAATCAGAGAGTTTTGCAGTTGGGCGCCAGCCCTGACGGAGAAGCATGAGCATGCCAAACAGCACAGTTGAGATTCAGTTCCGCCTGCACGCCACAGGACGGCCATTGGGGGGTCCGGGGCCGTCGGATGCGCCACCTCCAGGAAACGGGCGTCTGCCCCGAGTCACGCAGGTTATGGCGCTGGCCATCCAGTTCCAGGACATGATCCAGAGAGGCGAGGCAAGAGATTACGCGGACCTGGCTCGGCTTGGCTGCCTCACGCGGGAACGGATGAGCCAGATCATGGAACTCGTATGGCTCGCGCCGGACATCCAGCAGGAGATCCTGGAGTTTCCACCGAGCGGGGCGGCGCGATTCCCGATCAGTGAGGTGGCGGTGCGCAAAATAGCGGGTCCTCTCTCATGGAATGAACAGCGCCACGCATGGCAGACGCTCAAGAACAGTTTGCATATATGATGTTTCAGGCCGTGGTAAAATCGAAATCGTATGCCGACTATTAGAATTGCTGGCGAGTTCCTGCTTCTGATCGAGTCCTGGAAAGTCTGGCGTACCTCGAACCTGTAAGCGGCAGAAGCACATGGGACCTCGCTGGAAGGCGGGGTATTGTGTCTCAGCCGTACAATCCGCGCGTCGTCGTTGAGAAAACGCCGAACGCACTCCTTGAAAAGTTCCTCTCCCCCTACAAGAGTTTCCTTGACTTTGACTGGACGAAGCTGCCAGAGGCCGACGCTGAGCCGATTCTCCAACGTGTGCGCGCAGCGGAGGAGTCTGATCGGCGCCTGATCGGGGTAAGATTCCGGCAGGTACACGCTCTGGCGAATTCGCGGGGAACCGCGGTTCTGATAGCCGCCTCCGGCGACCAGCTTCCAGATCTCGCGATTCATCTGGCAGCCAGGAAGAACGCTTACGAGCGGGCCTTTTGGTGTCTCGTCGAGCACCCGAAACTGTTCGACAGTGAGCCGGTCTATGCTCACACTTATTCTCTTCCCAAATCCTCCCGAGAAACGCGGGTTGGGTTTCCCGAGGGGAAGGTCGTCATCACCGAAGCGATGATCAACAGCCTGAGGGAGCATATCCAGGCTACCTTCAAACGCGAGGAGCGCGCGAAAAAATGCAAGATAGACCACCGGGAACAGGACGGCGTCCACTTGTTTCATGCCTATCCTTCCGATTACAGCGATGAGATTGACTCCTACGGCCCAGACGACCAACTCGTCGGCGTGAGCGTGATGCCACCGTTCCCCGTCGTCTACTACCTTGACGAAACTACAGGCGGCGTGACCGTACTTACCAAGGGTGGCGCCCACAAGATCGAGGCCTTGTTTGATGGCTTCGGCAAAGTAGTCTTTGACGCGCCCGCACCTCCGAAAGCGGGGAAGAAGACATATGATTTGAGCCTCTTCAAAGACCCCAAGTTCGAATATAAGACAGACCCAGCGCATCAGCTCAGGACCCTTCGGGTATCAGCAATGAAAATCCATTTCCCTGGCAGGCCGCGGCGCAGGGCCCGGTTTGAGGTAAACCCCCACGATCCGCACGATGATCTCTATGCGCTGCTCCGATCCGAGCTGCGCGGAGGCCTGGACAAACTCGCGAGGTCAACGATCCTCAGTGTCGACCTGCAGGCGGTGTTCGGCGCTTCAGGAGGTAAGGAAGAAGTCGTTGATTTTAGCATTTCAGCGCCAAGGTGGTGCACGCTGGGGCACGACGGCAAAGAAAGCGTCCTTCGACGGTATCTTCGGCCCTGGGGAATCGAAAACGATGGAAAACGCGTGGCAGCTCTTCCTAAGGCAGCTCGCGTCGCCTGACCTATTTACCTACGACGACGTGTGCGGCTGGAGCGCGGATGAGTTCGAAGCACTGACTGGCGCGGGACTCATCAGCGAGATGGCTCAGGCCACTCACGTTACTTGCGCTTGCCCGGAGGGGCATTGGGAACGAGTGCGGTGGAGCGCAGACGGCAAGCTAGCGTTCATCCCGTGTACCGTGGCCGGTACTCTCGTGGAGGTTAGTCTCGAACGCCTGCGCCAGTGGCGAGTAGATGTGGGACACCTGGCAGTCCTATTGGCCGATGCACTTCAGATTTACCAGCGACCCCAGCCTCTGGCCTCCAGCCGGCTCTGGCGTCTGGGTCGCCGTCGTTTTGGAGGGCGGTTCCGAGACTTGTTCTTTTCCGTCTCGCCCGAGGAGGAGTTCTCTGCCGCGATAAACGAAGCTCAGCAACAGCTTTCCTCTGGGACCGGGTTGCTGATTGCGGCCTCCGATGCGCGCGTCGATTCCGGTTGGGACCCTTCTCGGTTAAAGGTTGTTGTGCTCTCCGAGATAGCCACATTGGCGGGCGGAAAGATCGCTCTGGATCTCGACTTCATTGAAGACATCTGTGTCCGCGATGGCGCTGACACCAAGAAGCCCGGTGTCCGTGGCCTCTCAGTTCCGGATGGTGCGAGGTGGCAAGACCTGCTGATCGACGTTCTCGATACAGGGCTTAGGGTCGAGGTCGCTGGGTTCCAAAGGGACGTACCTTTTGACGAGGCCGGTTTCGGAGAGCGAGATCAAAGACTGGAGACGTTGAAATCTCTCGCTGCCAGCAGCGGCCGGCTCGCCCCGGATCAGGCCACTCCAGTGCTCCGAGGCAAAACGCCCATAAAGAATCGCATCAACGCGCTTCGGCAGCTCTTGCAGGCCCTCATCCCAATCGACGGTAATCCTGTCGAGTACAACAAGCGTGCTGGCGTGTATGTGTGCAAATTTCGAGCACGCCTTGCCGGTCAAGAATCGTTCCCAACACCTGCGAGCGCCTCGTGGCTTGATTTTCGGTTTGTCGAACGCCGCGATGGGCGGCTGTCAGTCAGCGTTAACCAAAAGAAGATCTTCCGCGCGCACCAGGCTGAGCGTGGTTCCGGCAGGCTAGTTGAAGAGGTTGGCCAACGAGACGAGATCGTCCCCCATTTGTACTCGCTCGAAGACCTCAAGCTGAGGAACACTAAAGGCAGACTCACTCCTGAGGGAACCATGCTGATCGAGATGCTGCGCGGCCAAGGCCGGCTCAAACGGCGGGGCGATGACACGGCCGTACTCAAACTGGGCGTGTGGCTCCGGAAATGGATAAGCCTGGAAGGTGACCCTCTGCGTTACAGCGAAAGCACACGAACCTGGACTGCGACGTTCGAATGCTCAAGCGAGCAGGGAGAGTAGAGTCACTTTTCACCGTCGCAGATAATGCAACCCGAAAAATCTTCGAACTCTATTATCCCTGATCTCAGCAAATTATAGTCAGCAATCTTCCATAAACGGTCGCGAGGGTGAGATTTCACCCTGCCAGTAGCAGAGGACACGATGAGCACGAATCTCTCTGCTACACCAATCGCGAAGCGGGCGGCTCAAAAGCCCGCTGCTCCCCGCACAAATCCTGAGTCCCTAGTCCGCGAGTCGCTTGACGATATTGCCCTCGTAATTGGAGGCGCTGCTGCCCTCCACCATATCGACGATGACTTGGTCTGGAGCGTCATGAAACGCCTCGACCGGATCCGGGTCCGGCTGCTTCGAGATCTGAAGGGACTGACGCCGTACGACGGGTACCCGCCGAATGCCGTTAAGCCGCCCCGACTGCACGCTGCCGTCGAGGAATTCCTGGCCCGCAATCGAGCCGGGATGGAGGAGTGAGGTAGCCATGCCGAAGCTCCTTAGATTCTCCCAACTTTCAGCGCCTCGACAGGCATTAGTCCGACTGTGCCAGGAGACGAACTACGGCTGTGTTCGCGGCCTAAGAGTGAAGAATACAGATCCGGTGTTCGACCCCCTGCCCCAGGTGCTGGTAGACGTGAAGCTCGACGCTGATGAAGGTCCGCGGCCGGAGGTCGATCTGACCGATTTCGTGCTTCGCGATGAAGTCTGCCGGCTCATGACTCGCTTGGACGAACTCGAGAACGCGGTGATCGAGAGTATTGAAGTGCGCGCCGGTATCCCGCGCCGGGTCATTATCGAGCGTCGTCTCACGGAGTCATCGCGATGACGCCGGTCGACTCCTACCTTTTCCAGCAGGCGTCCTGCCGCGCGAGCCTGTTGGTTGCCTCCGCTGGCTTTAGATCAGATGACTGGGAAGACCTGAAACACGAGATGGTCCTGGACGTCCTCCGCCGCTCCCCCAAATTCGATCCAGCGCGTGGCGACTGGCAGGGCTTCGTGCGTGGTGTGGTGCGCAATCACGCCGCCGTACTTGTCATGCGCGAACGCCGGCGGGCGCCGGAGATTCTCAGTGATGACTTGGTGAATCGAGAGGATGCCAGCGACGCCGACTCGCTGGACGTTGTCGATAAGCGCGCGTCCTTGGGCGTCGTGGATGCCCTGCACCTCAGTCTCGACGTCCGACAGGTTGTCGAAAGCCTTCCAGCCCACCTTCAGTCGCTGGCTGGGTTGCTCGTTCAAATGCCGGTCCAGGATGTTTGCCGGCACACTGGCAAGTCCCGCTCGCGGGTGTATCAGATGACCAGGCAGATTCGCGAAGCCTTTCTTCGCGCCGGCTTTTCGTCCGCGCACGCGAGACGTTGCCCGGAGCCGATGAAATGAGCCATCCATCATCGTTCGGCGTGCGGGACTACTACCGCAGGATCACATCAGTCGATATCGGTGCGGTAGCTCGCGAGCTCTTGAATGGGCGGATCACTCAATCCTCGGAGCGAGCCCTGCTCTGCGATTGCCCGAATCACCAGAGCCAGTCGAAGCGATCTCTGAACATCATGCTCGACAAGCAGGGCTGGTATTGCTTCGGTTGTGGCGCGGGTGGAGACGTCCTGCAGTTGGTAGAGTTTGTCCACGCGGGCTGCATCACACGCGGTCAATCTGGCCGGATGCCGGAGTCACACCGCGAGGCGCGCGATTTCCTTGCCGCCAGGGTTGGGATGCCTTCTCTTTCCCACGCCGGGCTGTCGCCGGAGGCCATCGAGGAGATCGAGCAGGAACGGCGGAAAAGCCTTCGGGTATTCGAGGCGTTAACATCCCTTGCCGACTACTACTATCTGAGGCTGCTCGCAGATACGGAAGCCCTCAATTGGTTCCGGGAGAAGTACAGGATCGGCGACGAGATGATCGCACGGCTAAAGATCGGCTACGCCGAGAACACTCCCTGGACCGACTCGGACGGAAATCGGCAGTGTGGCGTCCAGGACGCACTCTGCAAGGGTCCGAATGCATTCACGAGTGCTGAGTTGTCAGGAACGTCCGCGTTTCGGCATTTTGGGAACGGCATCAGCCCATTCTTTAATCGGAGAATCGTCTTTCCGTACTGGAGCCACGGCCACGTAGTCTTCATGATTGGTCGTAAGACTCCCTGGACACCAGAGGCCGACTGGGAGGCACCGAAGTACAAGAAGCTCGCCGTGCGGAACGGTGACAAAAACGCGCACGTCGCTGCGTGTATCAGGAACGACGTACTGTACAACGAAGACATCCTCGCGGCGCGGCCGGACCGGATTGTTATTACCGAAGGGGTCACTGATTGCATTTCGCTCATGGAGCACGGGTTCCCCGCCGTATCTCCCGTCACCGTTCAAATCAAGGATGCTGATTGGGAAAGGATTCTGCCGAAGCTGGCCGGCGCAAAGACTATCTATATTTGCCAGGACAACGAGCTATCAGACGCCGGTCTCCGGGGCGCCCTGCGCACGGCACAGATCTTAACTGAAAACGGGATCACGACCCGCGTGGCGACGCTGCCTCTCGGCGAGAAGCAGCAGAACGCCCGGCAGCAGTTGAAGGACTGCTTCGGTCTCAACGGGCCCGCGGATTCTCCCAAAGCGGCGGCATTGGAGGGCCGCAGCAAAGAGGAAACCCAGCTTGCCGCAGCTCTACTGGAGCAGGCCAAGCTCGACGTGAATGAGTACTTCGCCGAGGGCAGGACACCCGCAGATTTTGAGGCAGTCCTCGCGGCCGCCCAAACACCGTTGGAGTTATCGATCTCGCGTCTGTCTGCTGGTACGGCAGAGTCTGAGATCGACCACGCGCTGGAGCCGATCCTCGCCGCAGCGAAGCGCCTGAGTCCCGTCGAACAGGAAAGGCATCTCCGTCTGATTCAAAACCGGCTTGGCAAAGAGCGGATTTCCCTTTCGGTTCTGCGCAAACAATCGCGAGCCACCCCAGTTGAGGAGGCTACCAAGGGCAAGGCCAGAAGTCTCTTGGGACGTTCGCCGCAGGTTCAGATGGAGAACGCGGCGGCGCTTCCGCGCATTCAAGTCAACAACCGACAATTGCGCGACGTGGTTGCGGAATCCTGGTCTGCCGTTCACCGAGCGAATCAATCGAGTGCCGCCGTTTTCCGAAACACGCCCTACGTTTTTCGCCGAGGAGAGCACCTCGTGTTTTTAGCAGACAGAGATCCAGCAATCGAGATCGAGCAGATGAGCGAGGCCGCCGTGTTCGGGTTGATCGCGCGAGTTGCCGACTGGTATCGAGCTACGGACGAAACCAGTGTCGATACGATTCCTCTGAAGGAGGCCGCGCGCGACATGCTCGCCTACATTGATCCCAGTCTGCCGCAACTGCACGCCGTCATCCGCACGCCAGTGTTCGGGTGCGACGGCTCGCTGATCGCCACACCGGGCTATCACCCAAAAGATCGGGTCTGGGTCGATGCTGATTCAACGTTGCAGTTGGGCCGACTATCCAATACACCAACCCCGGAAGAAATTCGAACTGCGCGCGACCTGTTTTGCGACGAGCTGCTGGTGGACTTTCCGTTCACGGATCTCTCAGATCGGGCACACGCGGTCGCCGCGATACTGTTGCCGTTCGTCCGGAGAATGATCGAGGGCCCGACCCCGTTGCACCTGATCGAGGCACCCTCCGTTGGCTCCGGCAAGGGCCTTCTCGCCAACGTCGTCGCAGTCGTTGCAACCGGGGCGAATTGTGAGAGCCGCACACTTCCTGAGGATGATGACGAGATTCGGAAGATGATCACCGCCGAGTTGCTGAAGGCCCGTCCAATCGTGCTTCTGGATAACGCCGATGATCGAAAAAAGCTCCATTCCCCCTCGCTCGCGTCCGTGCTAACGGCGGTCAGATGGACAGATCGCGTGCTTGGTGAGTCGAAGATGGCGTCGCTTCCCAACCAAGGCCTGTGGATGATGACCGCCAACAATCCTCATCTCGACCTGGAACTCACTCGGCGATGCATTCGAGTCCGGATTGATCCGCGATTGGATCGACCTTGGAGGCGCACCGAGTTTCGCCATCCCGACCTGGTCCGGTGGGTGAAGGCGAACCGCGGCTCTCTGGTCCACGCGATCCTCACGCTGGTACTCGGCTGGATAGCCACGGGCAGGCCTATTGACCAGAAACGACTAGGCTCCTTTGAAGGCTGGTCCGAGCTCGTCGGCGGGATACTCGGCGTAGCAGGAATTGACGGCTTTCTTGCGAATCTCGATCAACTATATGATCAGGCCGATCAGGATGGCCAGAAGTGGCGGGAGTTCACTGCGGCATGGTGGGAGGCGTTCGGCGACGCAGAGAAGCAGGTGAGTGATCTCAACGGGTTCTGCGAACAGCGCGGCCTGATGCTGGAAATCCGGGGTAACGGCCAGCCGCGGTCCCAGCAGGTCCGATTGGGGAACGCCCTGTCGAGGTGCCGCGATCGGCTGTTCGGAAACCTGCGCGTCGAGAAGGCCGATGGAGAATCGAAGCACAAAGGAGTCACCTATTACCGGCTCGCCGACGACCAGTCGCAGTGATGGGGATCTTGGGGATCTGTGGGGATCTTGTTCGTGCGAGATCCCCACCCGCTAACTCTTTAAAGTACAACAACATGTGGGCATCTTGGGGATCTTGGGGATCTCTTCCCCTTCTACGCGAAGAGCCGACAGTGGAACACGTTCAGCGCGGAAATGCGCACGCATCGCACGCGTACTGAAGGATAGCCCCCAGAAGTTCCCCAAGATCCCCAACCGGACGACGACTTCCTCGTAACTTCCACTGGACCGCTTACTTGCGGGCGGGGGATCTGGGCGAGTGGAGATCCCTGGGAATTGGGGAACAGTCCCCCACCAGACCCCGCGTTCGGTATCATTCGGCGGCGCGAGTGCACATTTTGCGATGGCGGCGAGTATTCGTATAGCAGGAGTCGGTTCGAATCGACCAGCGCCCGGCGCACCGGTTGAAGGACTCCCGGCAGTGGTGCTATGCACCAGAGCGCCGGGACGCTCTCCAATCTCATTCCCGCAGCTTTCCTGCTGGTCCACGTGTGTCCAAAACTATGAATCTCTCGATTCCTGTCTATCAGGCCGACGGTAGTTTGTACGCCTGCGTGTCCGAACAGCGGTTGGCGAGGCTGCAATCGGCCGGACTCGTGGCGCGCGTGGTACGCCATCGCAAGGGCCACATCAACCGAGCAATTCTTTTCATGAGACCTGGCGAGCCGAAGCCGACGTTAGCCACTTCCGTAACTGGCACAAGATACAGCTTCAAAGAGCCTCTCGACCACGGACAGGCCTGGGAACTGAGACATCTCGACGGGAGCCGCGACGGGAAGACGTATGCGCCACCGGAGACGCGCGCTGCCTTCCTCCAGGTTGTAGCTGATTGCACAGTCACATGAAAGGCCGAGGACAAATAGGCGCGCGCCACATCGCGCGAGTCCGTGGCGCGTTTGTTCGAAACCCTCGACGGCAACAGCCGGTTAAAGCCATAGGTACTTCCGGGCGCGCGGCGGCGGCGCGTTGAAGAGTAGCGCAACTTCGCTAGCGTCAGCCGAAAAAAGAGGTGGTCGGTGGTCACCTCGCGCGGGCGCGCCCGTGGGCGGCCACCCGCCAGCCTGGTAGGACAGGCCAACCCGCCGCCACCGGGCGCAACGTGGGCCAACTGTGCGCGAAGGGGCGGCCAACGACGCCCAAGGCGAAGTAGTTCAACCGTGACTCTCGTGCTCCAAGAACCGGTTTCAATCACGCCCGCGCTGGCCCGGCGCATCGAGATCTGGCCGGTGGGCCGCCTGGTGCCATACGCGCGGAATGCGCGCACGCACTCGGACGCCCAAATTGCGCAGATCGCGGCATCCATCGCGGAGTTCGGCTTCAACGCGCCAATCCTGGTGGACGGCAACGCCGGGATCGTCGCCGGCCAC
>Ga0182018_10002354_pt1 | contig 19147 bp, 11 predicted proteins | sample 812P2MmetaG_FD_120490 | JGI IMG/M metagenome (GOLD analysis project Ga0182018, IMG submission 120490) | Permafrost microbial communities from Stordalen Mire, Sweden - 812P2M metaG | ecosystem: Environmental > Terrestrial > Soil > Wetlands > Permafrost | place: Sweden: Stordalen | collected... | reverse complement strand
GGTGGAGGCGAAGGTGGTGTCCATCTTCTCCACGTCCAACCCGCAGTTCGACATCTTGGGATGGCAGGTGGCGCAGGACGCCTTAGTGGTTTGCCCGTGCTGCGCGTGGCAGGCCACGCAACTGATGCCTTCGTGGACGCCCATGCCGGTGCGATCGTCGCCGCTGCCTACCTGATCGGTGGATAGCGGCGCGTGGCATTGGTAGCAGAGAGCCTGACGCCGGTCGGGGCTCATCTTCACCGGCCGGGTTCCGTCGAACATCGCCGGCAGCGGCAGGTCGGCTAGCGGGATGTACTGCTCGGTCCGCCGGTCGAAGAACGCCAGCGAGGGCCGGACGATTTCCTGCGACGGCCCGAGGACGGTGCCCTTTTCGCCCTCCTTATTCATCGGCTGGCCCTCGCGATGCATTTCGTGGCACGTCACACAGGGCATGGACGGCGTATTGGCAAGCTTGGCGTCGATCAGGCGCCAAGGGCCCTGGCGATCGACGGGCGTCACCAGTTCGCGGATGCCGCCTTCGAACTGCGCGCCGTGGCAGCGCAGGCAATCGTCCATCGGCATATTGTCGGCGTTGTATTTCTTGTCGAGGAAAATGCGCGCATAGGTGGCGCTGTGCGGGCCGGCCTGCCACGCGGCGAATTCCTGCCGATGGCAGCTCCGGCACTGCGCGTCCATGGCCTGCGCGGAACGGTTGGGAAACGCTATCTGCTCCGGCAACTCGCCGCGCAGGTGCTGATAAGCGCGCTGCAGATTATTGCGGTGAAAGGCAACGTCCGTGGTGAGCGCGCCGCCATGGCATTTGTCGCAGTTGATACCACGATGGCTGGAATCGGCCCACTCGTTGTAAATCGGCTGCATTTCGTGGCAGTTGGTGCAGCGCTGCCCCTTGCCGCTTTCGAAATAGAGTCCGCCGGCAGGAACGGCGAGCACCGCCGCCACGGCCACCAGACTGATCCCAAGAATCCACTTCTTCACGAGCGCACCTTCGATCCCTTCCAGGCGCGCAGCAGGTTGGAAGAAGTGCGATAGGCATTCGCCAGAATCGTGAGGGCCGGGTTGAACCCGCCGTTGGTGACGTGCACACTGGCATCGATCACGTAGACGTTATCGACATCGTGCAGCTGGCAGTCGCGGTTGACGACCGAAGTCTTCGGGTCATTGCCCATGCGGCACGTGCCGGCCTGATGCTGTCCGCCGCTGAGTCCCGGACCCGGCGGGCGCTGCCAGATCCGCGTGGATCCGGCCTCCTTGAGCCACGCTTCGGCTTTCACCGCCAGGAATTTGCCCATCTCGAGCGTGTGCGGATGGCGCCCGCCGGAAAGGCGGGCCACAGGAATGCCCCAGGCGTCCTTCACTTTCGGGTCCACCTGCACGCGCGAGTCGAACACCGGCATTTCCTGCACCGGTCCGAAGATCACCACGGTCCGCTTGTAATATTGGCGGATGAATTCCTTCTGCTCGATGCCCCAGCGCGGCACCCACGGCGGTAGAGACGTCGCGTAATGGATGGGCAGGCGGATGAATTCGTTGGCCAGCATGCCGCCGCCGGCCAGCCCGGGATTGCCGTGATTGTAATCGCAGATGGCGATGGAGGCGCCGGGACCGATATCGTCGAAAGTATCGTAATCGAACAGCCCGGCGGCGCCGGAATAGGAGTGACCTTGCAGATTGCGGCCGACCCAGTCGCTGCGGTTGCCGAGTCCGGCGGGAAACAGGCGATGCTTGGTATTGAGAAGCAGGCGGGCCGATTCCACCGCGCCTCCGCTGACGATGACGAGGTCCGCAGTCTGCTGCTGGAGTCGTTTGTCGGCGTCGTAATAGGCCACGCCGGTGGCTTTCCCCGCATCGTCCAGCAGGATCTCACGCGTCATGCATTCCGTGCGGAGCTCGCAGTTGCCGGTGGCGAGCGCGGTGGGGATGACGGTATTGTGGCTCCCAGTGCGGGCGTTCACTTCGCAGGCGAAGCCCACGCACCAGCGGCAGCGCATGCAGGAGCGGCGGCCGTTGTAGGGAACGGAATTCCGCAGCATGGGGATGTGAAATGGGTGCAGACCCAGGCGGCGGGCGGCCGGTTCAAGAATGGCGTGCTCTTTGCCCGGCGGCAGAGGAGGCATGGGCAAGGATTTGCGGCGCGGCGCTTTGAAGATGTTACCGGAGTCGTCGCCGGAGACGCCCATTTCCCATTCGGCCTTCTGGTAGAAGGGCTCCAGGTCGTCATACCCGATGGGCCAGTCTTCGAGCGTGCTGCCGGCCGGCGCGCCATACGTGGAGCGCATGCGGAAATCTTTCTCCATGTACCGCCAGGCCTGCGCGCCATAGCTGAAAGTTCCGCCGCCCACGCAGGCGGCGTTATTGTTGTACGCGCCATCGCTGGGGTTCACGATGGACTCGCGGCCGTGGTCGTCGACGAACACGCGCGGATTGCGCTCGTCGTCGGGGCCGAACTTCGCGCCGAGGATGGAAGTGCGTTGATTGAAGAGATCGTCCTTACGGCAATCTGCGGCGGAATACCACTTCCCGCGCTCCAGCAGAACGACGCTCAGTCCCGCCGTGGCCAGCTCTTTGGCCACCACGCCGCCGCCCGCGCCGGCGCCGACGATCACGGCATTGACATGTTTCAACATTACACGCCCTCGTAGTGCTGGCGCCCGCGCAGCGGGGGGAAATCCAGCCCCACCATCTTCCAACTGGCGCGATTGCGATTGCCGCCGTGGCGTGGATCGCCATAAAAGCCCTGGCGGGCGTGGGCCAGGATGAGCTCGAAGAATGGCCGAGAAGTTTTCTCGACGTCGTGCAGGATGTCGGTCTGCCGCTCGGGCGCTAGATCCGCGAACGCGCTGCCGAATTTCGCGCGGCTGGCGGAATCGATGTCGGCCAGGCCTTTTCGATACGCCTGGCGGTGCTTGCGAAAGGCTTTGGTGAGCTGAATGTCGATGTAGTTAACCACCCCGGCCGATTTGCCCCCCGGGTCGCGGTCTGCGGGTATGAACTGCTCGCAGACCGCGTCCACGGTGCGGGCCTCCGAGGGCGTGAAAAAGCGCCACGTAGCGGCGGCGCGTCCCCCCGCGCATCCGATCAGCGATCCCGTAACGGCAACGGAAGCGCCCGCTCCTAAGAATGTCCGGCGGCGCATATTAAAAGACAAGTGTATCTGAATGTCGTCGCGGATCAAAATGATCCGCGCACGCGCTAGCGCTTGGTGCAAATAAAGGAGTTAGCGAAAGGCGTCACGGATCAAATGAGCCGATTCTTGCACATTTGGACAAGCTAAAGCATGTCCCACGCTATTTCGCCGCGAGCGTCACCGCTTTCGACTTGGCGTTCCAGCCGTCCACTTCCACCACGCCGGCCCCGCGGCCCGAGTATGTCGCCGTTACCTGCCGGCTCTCTCCGGGCAGAAGGGAAAAGTAATTATCCTGCCACAGCACCGGAAGGATCTCTTCGCCCGCCGCATTCTTCACTTTCAGATGGACCGCGAAGGCCAGCGCTTTGCCGGGATTCGATACCGTGACCGTGGTCATCCCCTCCGACTCCGTTCGCGCCGCCACATTCAGGTCGACCGCCGGCAGACGATTCAACGCGCTGTAATCGGCGAACGTCTTGGTCGGCGTGACGTACCAGTTCGACTTCTCCCAGTCGAGCGTTTCCGGCGTAGTCGACAGCCAATAAAAATTGCGGCTCACCGTCTTTCCGGACGTGTCGGCGAGCAGCAGGCTGACAAAGTAAGTGGAGCTCAGCCCCGGGATCTCAGGAAGGTTGAAGAGACGCGTGGCGCTGTTCTCCTCGACGTCCGCCGTGGTCTCCCGCGAGAATTTCTCGCTCATGTCGATGTTGTAAACCTTGGCCGAGACCTTCAGCCCGGAGAACGGCTTCATGTACGAATTCACAATCGCAATCGAGCGGTCGTCATACGAGTACTGAATGTGGAGCGGCTCGCAGCCTTTCTTGGCGCCGAAGTAGGAACCGCCCGGGCGCAGGTACCAATCATAGAGATGCCAGATCAAGCTCGGCCAGGCGTTGTTCAGCATCCACTGGATCACGCCCGTGGAGCCGAATTTATTGCGGCCGTACGCCTCGAACATGGCGCGCTCGCCTTCGTACGACATCGCCTGCGCTTTGCGCGTGAAGTCCTCGACGTTGGCCGGCGTGCCGTAGCGCTTGTCGAGGGCTTCCAAGAACACGTGGATATCTTTGAATGCGCCGCCCCCGGCATGGAAATCCCAGGCGGAATCGATGGGCCAGAGGTGCTCCGCCGGCAGCATGCGGCGGAGGCTTTCGAGCGGCGGCGGCGCGGGCCCAGGACTGGTCTCCGTGTTAAACCCGTGCGCGCCCCCATTCTTGGTATCGGTCAGCCAGTAGGAAGGCGCCACGTACTCGTATGGGCCGGTCATCTTCAATCCGGTCTGACCGCCCAGGCCCGTGGGTTTGGCCGTGGCCGACGATTGATAGGGGTTGGGCCACTCCACCTCTTTGATGATGTCGCGGTACATCTTCTCGATTTTGGCGGGCGGCGGATTGTCGCTGCCGTACAGCCAGTCGAATACCGAAGGATGTCGTGCCAGCCGCCGCAATTGATCGCGCAGCGCGTCGCCGGCGATCGCCTCGTCTTCGTCGTCCCAGTTCTGCCACTGCTCCCACCGATCGCAGCAGCACCAGCCGGCCAGCACCAGGATTCCGTACCGGTCGGCCAGTTCCAGAAAATGGTCGTCTTCCAGTTTGCCCTCGAAGCGCACGGCGTTGAGGTTCATATCGCGGACATATTTAAGATGCTGTTCCTGCTGCTCCGGCGTGGAGCGGAGCAGCATGTCGAAGCTGTATCCTCCGCCGCGCACCAGAATCTTCTTGCCGTTGATGCGGAAGAGACGATGACCGTTGGCATCGAGGTCGGAGGTCACTTCGCGGATACCGAACTGGATGGAGGCCGAATCGGAGGTCTGGCCGTCCACGCGGAAGCTCAGATCGAGCGGATAGAGATTCTGCTCGCCGGCCTGTACCGGCCACCAGAGCCGAGGGTGGGCTAGCTTGATCTGATCATGCAGCACGCGGCTCTCCTGCGGACCGAGAGTCACGAGCTTGGCGGCCACCAACGATTCGATCTGGCAGTGTAGCCACCCAACCACCGGGCGATTCCCGGCGTTCTTCAACTCCACGCGGACGGTGAGCTCGGCCTCATCGTTAGCGAGGTGAGTCGCCACGCTGGGAAATCGCAATGCCACCGGGCCGGTGGCGGAAATGCGGACGTCGCGCCACAATCCCATGTTCTTGTCGGGCGGCTGGGGATTCCAATCCACGAATGTGGTCGCCAGGTCGTGCGGCTGGGGCGCGAGCACTTCTACGGCGAGCGCGTTCGGTTCGCCGGGGTGCGCGGCCGCCGTGACGTCGAACTCGAACAGCCGCCACGTACCGGCCATCTTGTCGGAGGACGCGATCTTCTGCCCGTTCATCCACACGTTGGCGCGGAAACTGATGCCGTCGAAGGCCAGCCAGATAGTCTTCCCCTTGTAGTCGGCGGGCAGTTGGAAGTCGGTGCGATACCACCAGGAGTGGCGGAATGGACTCTCCGGCGGCATCTGGATATTCGAGAAATTCGCCGCGATCGGGTACTGTACGCCGGGCAGCGAGCGCAGGTTCATGCCGGTATAAGGGTCGGGATAGACGCGGTCTTCCACCAGGGCGCTCAATACGGTTGATGGCACGGTAGCGGCGTACCAGTCGCGCGCCGGGAACGACGGTTTGGAGATGGCATCGCCCGTCGCGCGCACCGCATCGGACGATTGAATGGCCCATCCCTGGCGCAATAGCATGGCGGGCGCGGCGGCGGCCAACTGGGCGATCAGTAGAGTGAGTAACGCAGGCCGTAACGACGACATAAATTAAACCTCATCCTCCGCGGGGGTATCGAAATTCACCAGATCGCCGCGGAAACCGCGCGTCTTCCACGCTCCGAAGGCGATCCCGACGGCCATCCAGATACTGCCCGCCACCAGCGCGGTGCGGCTGAGGTTCAACCATAGCAGCAGGCACACCGCAAACCCCAACAGCGGCGGAAGCAGGTTGCCCATCTTTTTCTCCTTCTCGCGGACGTAGTAGCGCAGCAGCGCGGCGGCATTCACTCCCATGAACGCGATCAGGGCGCCGAAATTGAGCATTTGCGCGCCCAGGTCGAAATCCAGGAGAAACGCGCCGATCAGGCTGGCCACGCCGACGAACATCACATTATTGCGTGGAATGTGGCTCTGGGGATCGATGACGCCGAAGAACGATTTCGGCAGCGCGTTGCTCCGTCCCATGCCGAATAGGAGCCGCGCCGCTCCCAGTTGCGCGCCCATTCCAGAGCCGACATTGGCCAGTACGAGCGTGAATCCGACAATCGCAAAGAGCGGCGCCCAGGTGCGTCCGGCGACGTAGACGAAGGCCGTGGTTTCATCCGGGAAGGGCTGCGATGCCGGCCATGCCAATTGCGCGGCGTACACTTCGGCGGCGGAGAGCAGGCCGATTACCACGCAGGTGAATACCGTGGCGAGCAGAATATCGCGCCGTGGATTCCTGGCTTCCTCGGAGAGCGTGGAGATGCCGTCGAATCCTATATAAGTGAGCACGGCGATGGACGTGCCGCCCAATACGGCGCCGGAACTGAAAGTGGCGGGGTCGTAAAAGGGGCGCGTGAAGAAATCGACGCCGCCGTGCGGATGGCCGAAGATGTAGCGGGCGGCGCACACGAAGAAGATGGCGATCACCACTCCCATGCCGCCTGCCAGGCCGGCATTCATGCGCGCCGAGGTGCGGATTCCCTGGAGGTTCAGCCCGGTAAACAGCAGCGCGAAGAAAACCGCCCAGCCCCAATACGGGACGGCGGGTGCGAATTGGTGCGCCTGCTGGCTCACCCAGATGATGCAGATCATGGGATTGAGCATGTAGTCCATCACCATGCTCCAGCCGGTGACATATCCCAGCGCCGGGTTGATCTCGCGGCCCACATAGGTGAACGCCGAACCGGCGCTCGGGTAGACGCGCGCCATTCTGCCGTAGCTGATGGCAGTAAACAGCATCGCCACCATGGCGATGAGAATGGTGGTGACCACGTGGCCGCGGCCGCGATTGCTGAGCACCCCGAAGACCGACATGGGCGCGGTAGGCTGGATCACGATCACGCCGTAGAGGATCAGGTCCCATAGTCCCAGAGCACGCCGAAGGGTAGCCATGAAGAATCAATTGTCCCACTGAAGCGCGCCCCAATATTTCACCACGGAGTCACGGAGACACGGAGAAAGAAAAAAGCGCAAGGCAACACCGAGAGCACTGAGGTGGCGGAGGCCACGGAGGGCGACGTCGGTGAGATGGTTGGCGGCGGCGGGCCACTACAGAGTTCATGCGCCCCGCCGAGTATCGCCCTGACATCGATGGTTTGCGGGCGATCGCTGTCCTGGCGGTGTTCGTTTTCCATCTGAATCGCCGATGGCTGCCCGGGGGATTCTTCGGGGTCGATATCTTTTTCGTCATTTCGGGTTACCTGATTACATCCATCGTTCGGCGGGACTGTGAGGAGGGCCGGTTTCGCTTTGGCCGCTTCTATCAGCGGCGGATTGCGCGCCTGCTGCCGGCTTTTGTAGCGGTCGGGCTGGCAACGCTGGTTGGGGCGGCTCTCGTCTACTCGCCGCAGGATCTGGCGTCGACCGGGGCGACGCTGTCGGCGGCGGCTGCGTCGGTTGCCAACTTGAAATTCCTCCTGCAGGGGAACTATTTCGTTCTCTCGCCGGACTCCCAGCCCTTCCTGCACTGCTGGTCGCTGTCGGTCGAGGAGCAGTTCTATCTGCTGTTTCCGGCGGCGTTCTTGGTGTTGTATCGCCGGCCGCGTGCTTTGATCGGGCTTTGTGTGCTTAGCTTTGTATGCTATATGGCACTCGGTCGTGTCCGGCCGGAATGGGCGTTCTATCTATTGCCTGCGCGCGCGTGGGAATTGCTGGTGGGAAGCATTTGTGGGGCATGCTTTAGCTTGCCCAGGCGAGCGAGGTTCGCCCCCTCAGTTCTCATCGCGATTTCGTTCGTCTGCGGACAATATGCCATCCTGCCGGTGGTTGGAACCGCCTATCTCCTTTTGTCCCGGGCGAATTTCTTGTCTTCCAAGCCCCTGGTTCTCATCGGACGAATGTCGTATTCGCTCTATCTTTGGCATTGGCCGGTATTCTCACTCGTCGATTATCAATTCTGCTGGCAGCCTGCGATCATCCGGCTGGCGCTCAAGGTGACAATCAGTTTCGTCGCCGCGGCGGCCTGTTTCTTGTTCGTCGAACGTCCGGGCCGCATCCTCTTGAACCACCCCGGCAAGCGGCGGCTGGCCTTCGCTGCCCTTGCCTGTTCGCTGGCAACGCTGATACCCCTCGGCATCGCCGTGCGCAACGCCAATTACTTGAATGCCGACGCGCGCGCCATCCGCGCCGGCGGCGTTCGCTTCAACCCACACGGCAAGAACGGGTCGATGGTGCTGATGGGCGATAGCAACGGTTCCATGTATGGCAAGGTGGCGGCGGAAATCGCCCGCGAGCGCGATTTACGGCTCGCCGTGATCAGCGTGGAAGCCGGCGATCCGCTGCCGAATACTGCCCTCTGGGGCGATTCTCTTGCCGTAGTGAAGAAAGAAAAGCCCGAGTTTCTGGTGCTGGTGTGCAATTGGAACAAGCTGCAGGACGACCGATCGAGACTCACCGTAGCCCTCAGCGAACTCAAACCCTACGCCCGCGAAATTCTTCTGCTCACGCAGCCGCCGGCATTACCCGAAAACGCCAACCGGGAAGCCATTCGCAACGGAAATCGTCCGCCCTTCCGCGAAGATGCCGCGGAGCGTGCGGCGCGCATTGAGCGGAACCAATTCGTCAAGAGCGTGCAGAGCGAGAACGTTCGGGTAGTCGATATCGAGCCGTTATTCTCGCGCGAAACAGGCGAAATTCGCTTCGTCGACGACCGCTGGAAGCAGCTCTATCAGGACCGCGATCATCTGTCCGTGGCCGGAGCTGAGCTCGTAAAACCCGAACTGCTCAAAGCCATGAACGGCCTCACTGCTTCACGCTGATATTCACAGGCGGGGAAAAGATGGCCGGGGCGCTCAGGATCACCGGCACGGCGCTCAGCGTGGTTCCCGCGGGCAGAGAGGCCGGCAGTTGCACATTGATCTGCGTCACGCCTTCGATCAATCCGGGCGCGGCGCCACTCCAGAGCGTTGTACCGGCGACTCCCGCGAAGGTCAGCAGGGGAGAAGCGAACTCAGTAACGTCGAAGGGCGGTGGAATGGGCGCCAGGCTGCCATCGGTGACCGGATTCTCCAGGTGTCCTGTGCCGGTGCAATATACCGAGACGATCGATCCCAAAGGCGCAGGATTGGCGGGCGTGTTGACCGTGCCGTCCTGATTGATAATCGCGCCTTGCCCGTTAATCGAAAAGATGCCAGGGTTGACCTCAACCGCGCCGAGATCGAGCGGCGGCGAATTGCTGCTGCCATACGCTACCTGGACGGCGGCGAAAAAGAATCCGAACGGTGCTACCGCGTGGATCTCGTTGGCGCTCACGTAGAGCACCGGCGCGGGCGTAGCGCCGAATAGAACTTGCACTCCGCCGAGCGAGGTAGGATATTGGCCCGCGGCATTCGGCGCCGCGCCGATGCCTTGCGCGGGGCCGATCCCGTCGCCGGTGAGCATGAAGATCTCTCCCGGAGCCAGCCCCGCGCCCACCAGTCCCGTTGCCAGGTTGGCCGCGCAGCCGAACAGGGCCGTGGGTTGCGCCGAGAGATCCATCGGCACGGCGGTGGAAGTAGCGGTTCGATACAGCAGGACGTGGTTGGGAGCCGTAATGGAAACCGCGGTGTCGTCGCCCTGACGGAAATAAGTGGCCGCCACAATGTTGCCGGCGGCGTTCGATTCGATCGTGAAGCTTCCGCCAGTTGGCGTACAGGGCGCGGACAACAGTTGAATCGGCGCGGTGGGCATTCCTCCCGTTCCGTGGCCGAATGCGAAGGAGTTGCCGGACGAGTCGAACAGGATGGAATCGAACTGGCTCTTGCCGATATCGGTCTCCGCAAGAATTGCGCCGGCGTCGTTGGCCAATTCGAACAGATAGCTGTCGCCGGGCACGCGTGAGGGAGGAAGCTCGCGAAGGAAGTTGTAAGGTGGCGGCGCGGGACTCACCGACAGTTCCAGGTTTTGCGCGGCATTCAAAGCGATGGCGACACCGGCGCCCGCCAGATTCGCCTTCAAATCTGGCAGTAACGACGAAGCCACGACGGTACCGGCAACGGTATCGAGGATTGTCACGTAGGGTTGACCCGTCGGCGTATTCGGCGCCTGGGCGTAGTCGCCGGTAAGGTAGGCGCGACCCTGGTTATCGACATCGAAGGCCAGGATGGAGGAAAGGAAATAAGTGGAATAAGTCAGGCTTGTGCCGGTAGCGTTCAGACGCGCGAAGAAATTGCTCGTGCCCTGGCCTGTCAGAGCGTTGGCGGTGACGGGAAAATCCGTGGATAGCGTGACGCCGGCGACATAAATGGATCCCGCAGGATCGACCCCGATCAAGGTGGGGAAGTCTTCGCCGCTGCCGCCCAGGAACGTGGAAAAACGCAGCGTGCCATCGGAGGCGAACTTGGCCAGAAACACGTCGCCGCCAGGAACCACGTTAGTCGGGCCGAACGGGGCGCCGAGATCGACGAATGTCGCCGGACCAGGCGGGCCGGCATTCTTGCTTTGGACAACCCCCGGTGTCACCGGAAAATCCGCGGAGTAAGTATAGCCGGCGAGGTACACGTTACCCTGCGCATCCGTGGTGAGAGCAACGCCGCCATCCTGACTGCTGCCGCCAAGATAAGTGGCATAGAGCACGTTGCCGGAGGGGTCCTGTTTCGTGAGGTAGGCATGCTGGCAGTAGATATAGGTCGGGGGTTGGAAGGGCGAAAGGGTCTGGGTGGCGCATAGCTGAGAGGTCGCGGTCTTCTGAAATGCCGTTGGGGTGGTCTGGAGAACGTTGGTTTGACCGGTCTGCCACACGTTACCGGCAGCATCGATGACCGTGGTACCGCCGCCGGCGGCCCCGAACATAGGGGCGGCAAATAACAAAAGGGCGAATCTCATGCATGTATCGGACCGTGCAACAGGCCGATTCCCGCCAGCCGCAGGATTCCAGCGGTGCCCCACATCGCCACACGGGCGTGTCCGCACTACACTGTTGGTACATGGAACTCAATCGACGCGATTTCCTTACGGTCCCGGCGGCCCTAACGGCGGCCTCCCTATTCGCTGCCGACGCTACCGTCCCCTGGCAGCATAGAATCCGCCGCGTCGGCCAGACCAATATGACCGAGCATGACCCGGCGGTGCTCGATATCGAACAGTGGGCCGATTACTGGGCCAGCCTCAAAGTGGATGCCGTGATGGTCAGCGTCACCGGAATTCTGGCATTCTACCAGACCAAGGTGCCGTTCCACCGCAAGGGCAAATTTCTCGGCGATCGCGATTTCTTCGGCGATTGCTGCGCGGCGGCGAAGAAGCGTGGCATCCACGTGGTGGCGCGCATGAGTCCCGACCTCAATTGGGAAGACGCGGTCCAGGCCCACCCCGAGTGGTTCCAGCGCGATCGGCAAGGCAATGTGGCGCATCACACCGAAGACCCGCGTTTGTTCCGCACGTGCATGTTCACCACGTATATGACCGACTACATGCCGGCCATCATGAAGGAGATCAACTCGCTCTACGACGTGGACGCGCTCTTCACCAACGCCTGGCCGCCGCTGGGCAATCTGCCGGTCTGCTATTGCGAGCAGTGCCGCAAGCTGCCGCCGCCGGGGACCATCGAATACTGGGACAAATTCAATGAGCGCACCGTGTACCTCTGGAAGCTCTACGATTCCATCGCCAAAGAGAAGAAGGCGGGCAATTTCTATTTCGCCAACCTGGGCGGCGGCATCCGCTGCTCGGCCGACCTGGTGAAGCTGGGCGAGTTGTGCGAGTGGTTCCAGTGCGACAACCAGGGCCGCGGCGGCGACGACACGCCGATCTGGGGATGCGCGCTGCAGGGCCGTGTGTGCAACGCCGTGCAGAACGGCAAAATGGCAACGAATGTTACGGGCGCGTGGTCTACCGGCACACCGCGCTGGCGCAATGTGTACAAATCGCAGCAGGAAGAGCAGATGTGGTTCGATGAGACGCTGGCCTCGGGCATGGCGCCGTACCATCACCTGATCGGCGGCGAGAACGGGATGGGCGAGGACCGGCGCTGGCTCGCGCCCGCGCAGAAATACTTCCAGTGGATGGCGCGGCACGACGTCCACTTCATCAATAAACGGTCCATCGCTAATATCGGCGTGGTGATGGGGCAGCGCACGCACCTGTTCTACAAGCCGCCGCCCGGTGCGGCGATGCGGGAGTACATGGACGGCATGTACTACGCGCTGATCGAGGGCCGATTCCTCTTCGATTTCGTGCACGAAGACAGGCTGGCGCCCGAGGATCTCGCCAAATACACGGCGCTGATTCTGCCCAATACGGCCCTGCTGAGCGACGAACAGTGCCGGCAATTGCGCGCGTATGCGGATGGCGGAGGGTCATTGCTGGCGACGTTTGAGACCAGCCTCTACGATGAGCGCAACCGGCGCCGCGGGGATTTCGGGTTGGCCGATGTCTTCGGCATTCGCAAGAACGGCGAGGCGATCGGCACGCTAGGCAATGCGTATCTGGCGCGCATCGAAAGGCAGCACGAAATTCTCCAGGGGTTCGCGAACACCGCCTGGATTCCCGGCGCGGAGAACCGCGTACCGGTGGCGCCGGTCGATGGGCCGATTCTGACGGTGGTGCCGGGATTCGTAGCTTACCCGCCGGAATTGTCGTACCCGCTCGAGGACCGGACTAGCGAGCCGGCAGTGGCGATGCGGCAGAAGGGCGCGAGCCGCCGGCTGTACTTCCCGGGCGATATTGAGCGGACCATGTGGAAGTCGGGCCATACCGATCTGGCGCGCTTGCTGCAGAATTCGATTCGCTGGGTGGCTGGCGGAAACGCGCCGGTGACGGTGGAAGGCGACGGCGTGATCGAGACGTTCGCCTGGGAGACGCAGGCGGGCTTCGCCGTCCACGTGTTAAATTACACCAACCCGGCGATGCATCGCGGATGGCTGCGGAAGTTCTACCCGATCGGCGCGCAGAAGGTGAAGATGGCGCTGCCGAAAGGCCGGCGAGTGACGCGCGTGGAGCTGCTGCGCGTGGAGCGGCAGATTCCCTTTGCAGGCGGCACGGGGACCATCGAGTTTACGATTCCGCGCGTGGAGGATTATGAAGTGGCGGCTATGTATGTGGGGTGAAAAACGGATTTGGCCACGGGATGGACACCGATGAACACAGCGCGGCATAGCCGCAACCAAAAGAATATTCACCACAGAGCCACGGACACTGAGAAAAGCAAACTCAAAGGCAATACCGGAGCACACGGAGGCGGCGGAGGCCACGGAGAGAATCCTCGCGGCGCGCAAAGATTCAGCGCGTTAGTTGCACAGAGACACCGAGAAAAACAAATCAAAGGCCAGACCCGAGCGCACGGAGGTGGCGGAGGCCACGGAGCCGTCGGCTGGCGCCATGGGGTGTTCGTCTGTGGCCCCTAAATATTCTTCGGAACTACCGAGTGGAGGAAGAATGAGGCGAGTATTGACGTTAATTTGCGTAGCTGCCGCGGCCGCCATGGCGCAGGACAATCCGGCGGCGCGCGCCGCGAGGGAATGGCGGCAGCAGCATGAGCGGGCGATTGTCGACGAGTTCTTCGCGCTGCTCGCCATCCCCAATATCGCGCGCGATCGCGAGAACATTCAGCGCAATGCGGAGACCATCGCGCACATGCTCGAAAAGCGCGGCGTCGCGGCGCAGCTGGTGAGTGTCGCGGGCTCGAACCCGGTGGTATTCGGCGAAATCCGCACTCCCGGCGCGACCCGCACGCTCGTCTTTTACGCACACTATGACGGCCAGCCGCTCGACCCGAAGGAGTGGGCGAGCCCGCCATTCGAACCGGTACTGCGCGACAAGCCCGTACAGGATGGCGGCAAATCGATTCCGCTGCCCGCGGCCGGCCAGCCTTTCGATCCGGAATGGCGTATCTACGCGCGCGGGTCGGGAGACGACAAGGCTCCGATCGTCGCCATGCTGACCGCGCTCGATGCGATGCGCGCGGCGGGGATTCAGACGCGCTCCAACATCAAATTCGCATTCGAAGGCGAGGAAGAAGCGGGATCGGCGAATCTCGAAAAGATCCTGACAGCGAACAAGGAGCTCTTCGCGGGCGACTTGTGGCTGATGTGCGACGGTCCGGTGTACCAGACGCGGCGGCAACAGATCGTCTTCGGCGCCCGCGGCGACACGGGCCTGGACATCACGCTCTACGGTCCGCGCTACGAACTGCACAGCGGCCATTACGGAAATTGGGCGCCGAATCCGGCGATGATGCTGGCGCAACTGCTGGCGTCCATGAAGAACGCGCAGGGGCGGGTCACCATCGACCATTTCTACGACGGCATCACGCCACTGACCTCGCTCGAAAAGCGCGCCATCGCGGAGGCTCCCGACATCGACAGCGGGCTGATGCGCGAATTCTGGCTCGGATCGACGGAAGGGGGCGGCGCCAAGCTCAACGAGCTGGTCACCCAGCCGGCGCTGAACGTGCGCGGCATGGCGAGCTCGCGCACGGGCAATCAAGCGTCGAACGTGATCCCGGCTACTGCGACGGCATCCATCGACATTCGCCTGGTGCCGGGCATGGACGCGCATGAGACTACCAGCCGCGTGGTCGAGCACATTCGCAAACAGGGATTCTTCGTAGTGGACAAGGAACCGGATGCCGACATGCGCCGGGCGCACGAAAAGGTGGCGCTGGTAACGGTGCGCGGGGGCGATAACGCAGTGCGCACTCCCATGGACTTGCCGATCGCGCAGGAAGTGATTCGCGTGACGGAGAGCGTGCGCGGTCCTACCGTGAAGCTGCCGAATATGGGTGGGAGCTTGCCGCTCACCAGCATCGTGCGTCCTTTGGGAACGCGCGCGATCGTGGTGCCGATCGCCAATCACGACGACAATCAGCACAGCTTCAACGAGAATCTGCGGGTGCAGAATCTTTGGGACGGAATCGAACTGATGGCCGGTTTGCTGGCGATGTAGCTATTCGCCGCTGAGGAATTGGATGGCGCGCGGGAGGTCGGCGTATTGATGGAGAAAATAGTCGGGCGTCCTCTCCGGAGGGCAGCCAGGGTTGCCATTGGGGCAGAATAATATGGTCTTCATCCCCACCTGCCGCGCCCCTTCAACATCGCGGAAGGGGTCGTTGCCGATGAAGACCGCTTCTTCCGGACCGATGGCTAACTTCTCCAGGGCGGTTCGATAGAGCCGGGGGTCGGGCTTGCGGTAGCCGTAGTCGCCGGAGATGACGATGGGGTCGAAAAACTCGGCCAGGCCGGCGCGATGGAGCTCGGGGATCGCATAAGCGGTCTGGGCATCGGAAACGATGGCCAGAGAATATTGCGTCTTCAACTCGGGCAGGATCTCGCGGATTTGTGGAAAGGCCACCAGACGTTTGCGCGAAATGCCGCGCTGCACTTCCGCCAGGAAGAACGGCATTTGCTGAAGCTTTTTCGGATTGAGAGAACGGGTGAAATCGGTGGCCTGGCGGCGTAAGAATTCCCGCCAGACCGCTACCACGTCGAACTCGGGATATTTTTCGGTTTTGGCGGCGAACTGCTCCTTCATGAGCTGGAAATAAAGGTCGCGGACTTCGCCGCGCTTCATCCTGATTCCCTGATAGGTAAGGAAGTGCGAGATGGCGCGGTACGCCTCCTCCATCCATTCATCGGTTTCGATATCGATTAAAGTTCCGTTGACGTCGAAGAGCAGGGCGCGAATTTTCATGGTGTATGCAATATGATTTTCGCTTCTTCCACCAGCCGTCTGCGTTGCTGAACGCTCACCCATGAGTTTCGCGCGATTCGCAACAGAGTGATGGCCATCTGGAAGGGCAAACGTGCGGTGATGGAGCGGAATGCGCTGCCGCGGTCGGGGAAGTGGCAGGCATACTCCCACAGAAAATGTCCGATGAACGGCTCCGCGCGGTCGGTTCTCCCGGTGGCCTCCAGGAAATAATGCTGCAGCTCTCCGGCGATCCGGCCGAGATCGAAAACGCGGTCGGCCCGCGTCATCCGCTCCAGATCGATGGCGATCACACTGAGGCCGCGGCCGAACAGCAGATTGCTGGGAGTGGCGTCGCCGTGCACGAGCACCTGATTATCCTCCCACATGCGGGGTTTCTCCCGCCAGCGGTCGCGCAGCCAGGATAATTCATCCACGTCCCAGGCCCCGATTATGCGCTTCGAGTGGAGCTTGCGGACCAGCTTGTCGAGGTAAGCGCAGTCCTGATTGAAATCCACCCGCTCCCCGAGGGCGGTACGGTTGTGCAGCGTGGCGAAGAAGTACGCCAGGGCTGTTAGCTTCTCGAAAAGCGGCTGCGACTGCCCCTGGTGAATCGCGTCCGTGACGAAAGCGCCGAGCGGGACGCCTTCCGCATACTCCTCCACCAGAATGCTATTGAGCTGCTCGTTCGTGCCTAGCGGACGGACGACGTGATGGGGATAGCCGGCCAGCCCGTACCCGCGCAGCAGTTGCAGGTTGTCGAACTCGCGGCGCATGCGCTCCATGCCATTTTCGGAATTATGGCAGCCGCTCATGAAGAACTTGCCCACCACCTGGGCGCAGCTGTTACGCTCCTCGTAGAGATATACTTTGTCGTCTTTCATGCTGAAGACGCGGAACTCGGCGGAGCCGTGGCGCACTCCCGCGCCTATCTGCGGCAGCACGGACTGCGCCAGATAGGCGTGCAAAGGATCGTGCGAGGAGAGATGTCCAAGATACTGTTTCGACACAGGCACACTCTCAAAAGTAGTTTTTGCACCTGTGAGAATCGCCCTCCGACTCGCACCCAATCACACAGGCGTCATCGAATTGTAACACGTTCGTAATCTATGGGTTCAGGGTAGGGCACGTGGGACGAGCTTCAGCTTGTCCAAGCGAGCGAAGCTCGCTCTAGCCGGACTCGAACTTGGAGCGCTTCTACCGTCGGCGGGGAATCGCCTAAGCGTCGCGGGAGCGCGGCGCGTTCACGAGGAGTAATCTCCCACACGGGGCCTTCAGTCTCGCATCCAGGGTTGGCTCCCCGTCAGGCTGGAGTCCGCTGCCAACTTCCGGATGCGCCGACAGGGAGGGGAGTCTTCCGTCTGGGCGTTTCCGATAGAGTACTAACGTTTCTCGTTACCAATCGGGAGCGGCCTGCCTATTTGCCTGAATCTGCATCGGTTCAGCCGCTAAGGTACGGCGCTTCATAAATACGGTCTCGCATTTGTGGAAGACCGCTCCCTCGCGGCCGCGGCTCATAACGGAGCCGCGCGCGTGAGCAAGCGGTCGGGCAATACGTTAGTGAACTTCTGAAGTGACCGACTAAGGTACGGCGCTGGCCTGCCGGCCGCCGCCCCCGCCATCCCTTTCGCTAAGGACGATGCTTTCGAGCGCGCCCGCCGGTTGCACATCGCCCTGAGCGACCACGGCCAGGAGATCATGTCGCGCTATCTGGAGGGCGAGCAAATTCCCCAGACCAAGGCCGATTTCGAGCGCTGCGCGAGCGACTTCGAGGAGGCCCTGCTACTCGATCCCGGGGCGGATTTCGACCGCAGCCGCGCTTTGTTCTGCCGCGGGCGCGCCCTGGTTTTCGATGCGCAGTATGACAGCGCCGAAAAGCTGCTCGCCGAATCCATTGCCATCGATCCCCACCGCGCTTACGCTTACAACGCGTTGGGCATCGCTCTATTGGAGCGCAGCGCGCGCACCGGCCAAGGCTTGGCGGAAGCCGCCGTCAACTTTCAGTCCGCCATGCGATACGCGCCTTACTGGGCCTATCCCGTGCATAATCTGGCGCTGCTCGAAACCGAGCGCGGCAATTATGACGAGGCCATCCGTCTCTATGTCCGCGCCATGTCGATCGCGCCCGGGTATTCGTATCTTCCTTATAACTTAGGCTTGCTCTATGAGCGCATGGGCGATCTCAATCGCGCCGGACGCTGGTTCGCCGCCGCTCGTCAGGCAGCCGAAACTTCCGGCCGCCGTCCCTCCGGCGCCTGGCCGGAACGATCGCAAATCTGGAACGTCATGGGCACCGTGGCGCGTGCGCAGAACCACCAGTCCAAAGCGCTGGCTCTGTTCGAAAAAGCCCTCGCCGACGACCCCGGTAATGCCAACGCCCGGCACAACCTTGCCCTTCTCTGGTCGCAGCGCGGCGATCTTGCCCGCGCCGACCGGTTGTGGCAGCTCAACCTGGCCCAGGAACCTAAGTTTATGTCCTCGTGGGTGGCTTACGCGGAATCGCTGGCGTCGCGCGGCAGCGCCACCGCAGCCACTCTGCAATTCGAAGGCATCGTCGCCGTTCAGCCCGATTATGTGGCAGCGCGCGAAGCTCTGGCGCGGCTCTACCTGGCCCGCAACCAGCCGGCGGACGCATTAGCGCAGGTGGAAGCGTCGCTGAAGCTGTCGCCCGCCAATCCGTCCCTGCTGGAATTGCGCGGCGACGCAGCGCTCGTCGAAGGCCAAAAGGATGCCGCTCGCCAGGATTGGACCAGCAGCCTAGCAGGCGCGTCCGATACCGCCGCCAAGTCCCGCCTCAAGCGCAAACTCGCCCTGCTTCCAAATTAAGAGGGGTCGCGGCGAGTTGTTTATGTCATACTCAGCCTCAATGAGTCGCTATGCGCTTGCGATTTTGGTGGTGCTGGCCTTCGCCGCCACGGCGGCCAGCCAGCCGATCCCCGCGTTTGAACAGTACAGAGTGAAGCCGCGCCAGATCGAGACGCCGGCTCAGCCCGTGCTGAAGAAGGAATTTCAAGAGAATACGGTATGGCGGGACGCGATTATCGAGGCCGCGAAAGCCCCCGCGAATTTCACTGGGCAATACAGCATGATTTCGCTTCCCGGCGCGGGCACAGGAGTGGAATACTACGTCGTGCTAGACCTGGTCAGTGGAACGGTGGCGCTGGGGCCCGGCGACGCCGGCGTCATCAGCTACCCGATGGAGCCTCTGAAGTTCGAAGGCGGGGAGATGGGAGTGCAAT
>Ga0182018_10002353_pt1 | contig 19151 bp, 15 predicted proteins | sample 812P2MmetaG_FD_120490 | JGI IMG/M metagenome (GOLD analysis project Ga0182018, IMG submission 120490) | Permafrost microbial communities from Stordalen Mire, Sweden - 812P2M metaG | ecosystem: Environmental > Terrestrial > Soil > Wetlands > Permafrost | place: Sweden: Stordalen | collected... | reverse complement strand
TGATTTCCCTTTCGGCCAGCTCGCGCAATCCCGCCGCCAGCGTCAGCAAGTGGCCCGCGAGATTGCCGCTGTCGACCGTTGAAATGTAAAGGGGCAGCAGCGGCCGAAGATCACGCGTGTCGTACCAGTTGTAAAAGTGGCCGCGGTAGCGCTCGAGGCGCTCCATCGTCGCAAGTTGATCCTCCGTGCGCTGCAGCAGGCGGCCGACTGAGACGTAGCCAAAGTCGCGGGCCGCCAGGTTGCTGAGCAGCGACAGACCCATGTTGGTCGGCGACGTACGCGAAGCGACCCGGCGGACGGGTTCCTCCTGAAAATTGTCCGGCGGCAGGTGGTTCTCCTCGGCTGTGACGAAGGATTCGAAAAAGTGCCAGGTCCTTCGGGCCGTCAGCCGCAGGAAAAGCCCCTGCGCCTTTGTCAGGCCGGTCGGCACCGCTTGGATGGGCTGGCTGATGCGCCATGCGATCCAGGGTGCGGCCAGCCAAAGCAGGAGCAGGGGAGTTGCGTCGGCCAATGGATGGGGTTGCCAACGCGCGAGGGCCGCGGCGCATCCGACGGCCAGCACCGGCGCGCACCACATCGTCCGGAAGAAATCCCTGAGCTTCAGTTTTGCGTTTCGCGCGTCCTCTCCGGCGGAGACCCACTCGAGAAGCCGCCTTCGTGTAAAAAACACCCGAAGCAGCGTGCGCAGAATCGCGTCCGCGCTGACAAAGGAGTCATACGGAAGAAAAGCGAGGGTGAGAAGGATCTGGCCCCCTTGGATTCCGAGCGAGGTCGCAATGCCTTTGAGGTGAAGGGCGACGGGCAGCTCGTCGGGCTTGCGGGCGATGTCGGCGATTGCAGCGAGGAGCGTGGGGAGGACGACGATCGCGACGACGAGAAGCGTGCCCGCGCCTGCAAATCGTGGGACAAGGGCCCAGGAACCGAGCAGCACGAGAAGGAGGGCCAGGGGCACCAGGCTGCGCCGGAGATTGTCGAAGATTTTCCAGCGCGAAAGCGTCGACAGGGGATTTTCAATCCACCGGGCGTCGCCTCCCGGAACCCGGGGCAGCAGCCACTGCGCAATCTGCCAGTCGCCGCGAATCCACCGATGCCGCCGGTTCATGTCCGCGTTGTAGCGCGACGGGTACTCCTCATAGAGCTCCACGTCGGAGACGAGGGCCGACCTCGCATAGCATGATTCGATCAGGTCATGGCTGAGAACCGCATTTTCCGGGAACCGCCCTCCGACCGCCTGCTCGAACGCATCGACGTCGTAGATGCCCTTCCCGACGAACGAACCCTCCTGAAAGAGGTCCTGGTAGACGTCGGAGACCCCGCGGGTATAGGGATCGATCCCGACGTCGCCCGCAAAGAGCCGCACAAACCAGGACCGCCCGGCCCCGGGGAGGCTGACACCCACCCGCGGCTGCAGGATGCTGTAGCCGTCGACCACGATCCCGCGTTCGCGGTCAAACCGCGGTCGGTTGAGCGGATGGGCCATGGTCGCCACCAGCAGGCGCGCCGCGCCGCGCGGCAGCTGGGTGTCGGTGTCGAGCGTGATGACGAATTTCACCCGCGGGAGGATTGCCTCGTTGCCCACCAGATCGCAGAAGGCTGCAGGATTGCCGCCGCGCAAGAGGGCGTTGAATTCCGCAATCTTCCCCCTTTTGCGTTCGTAGCCCATCCAACGCCCCTCGGCCTCGTTCCAACGGCGGGGTCGGTGAAAAAGGAAAAAGAGGTCGTTTTTCTCCGAGCCATATTTGTGGTTGAGCGAGGTGATTCCCGCCTTCAGGCGCGCGCGCAGGTCCGCATCGGTGGGCAGCGTTTCCTGGTCGGCGTCCGGAAAATCAGTAAGGAGGGCGAAGTGCAGGCAGGGGTCGCGGTTGGCGAGAAAGTGGATCTCGATCGTTTCCAGCAGATGCGCGACCGCCTCCTCGTCGGCCACCAGGGTGGGGACGACCACCATCGTGCACGCTTCGGGAGCGATCCCATCTGAATAATCGAGGCGCGGAAGGACGCGCGGCCCCGTGATGATTGACGAGAGCCAGTTGATGAGGGCCACGGCGAGCTGGCTGAAGCTAAGGAGCAGCACGGGCGCGAACACGGACAGCATCGCCGGGCTGATACCCAACCGATGTCCCTCCAAAAGGGTGACCGCCAGGCCGAGAATGGTCAGGATCAGGATGCCCCCTATGTAGAAGGTCGCCGGGAAGCCGAGCACCGCACGCTCGAGCCTGACTTTAATCGGCCACCGCACCTGAGTTCCCGCTTCGAACATCGGGCGGCCTCCCGCGATCAGGTAGTAGCCGACGTGCGCGGTCCGGTCCTCGCGGCCGTGCTCCCGGGCCCCGGCCTCCGCGAGCTGCACGGCCTTCTCCGCAGCATCCGCCTCGGTGAGCCCGCTGTGGCGGGCCAGAGCCTCGACCGCATGGCGGTAGCAGTCGCGGGTCGCGAAATCCATCTGGCGGTAAATATCCGCCGGGTCGGTCCGCAAAATTCTTTCCGCGATGCTGGCGGTTTCGACGAAGCTGCGCCAATCCCATGAACTGAGCAGGCGCAGGCCGGTGATCGTGTGGTTGATCGAGACTTGGTCGGCAGCCTGGCTCTGGCTCTCCTGGCGCACGAGATGCTCAATCGAGAGGCTGTTTTCCGAAAGCCGTTGCTCGAGCCAGCTCCTCGCGAGGGGCACGGACGCCGACGAGCGGGACAGGCGCTGGTAGAACTCGGCCACGAACGAGCTCGACATCGGCAGTTCCGCCCGCGCCATATCGGCAACGACAACCACGATCTGCGAAGGCTGGCTTTCCGCGATGCCTTCCAGCCGCACGGCCCATTGGTCGGCCAGATCGCGGTCGTGCCGGCCGAGGTTGAGCCGGTCGGTGATCCGGCGCAGGTTCTCGATCAATGCGAGCCTGATCATGATCGGTACGGCCCAGAGTTCGCCCAGCTTCAGGGGGGTCACGACCTGGTAGGCGGAAAGAAACGAGGCCAGTGATTCCTCCTCCAGCTGGGCGTCGACGTGGGACACGAATCCCAGTACGACGTCGTAGACCCGCGGGAGTCCTGCGGAGCGGCCTTCGGTGAGGCGCGGCAGCTCTCGGCTGTACCGTTTCGGAAAATGGCGCCGCGCCATCTGGATCTGCTCCTCGATCAGGTAAAAATTATCGAGGATCCACTCGGAGGCGGGCGTGATGCGGCGGGCCTGGTCCGCCGCATAGGTGGCCAAGTTATACTCAGCCAGCAGCCGTTCGTTCTCATCCAGCCGGGCGAGGAGCCCGTTGGCACCGGCGCTAATCTCGGTGCGGTGCTCGACCGCCAACAGCCGGGCATGCTCCGTCAGCTGCTCCGCGGTAAAGAGCACACTTGGCGCCGAAAATTCTGCGCCGATTGGGAACGTATCCAGAGCCTTTGCCACGCGTGTCGGGGCATAGACCCTCTGGCGCCCAATTTGTTGCGATTCCAATAGGGAAAATGGGCACAACCGCCCAGACCCACCGATGCGGCCAGATCGGTGGCCCTAAACTACCGGGCGCCTATCCTAACAGGGCCGTCTTGCCTGACTCTCGAATTCTACTTTTTCTTTTTAGCAGACTTCGATTTCTTCTTCGGTGCGGATTTAGCAGGTTTCTTAGCCATGGTGGATTCTCCTTCGATTCAGGTTAACTCGCCTTCGGAAAATTTATTTTCCCGAGAGCGTTGCTCATTCTTCAATAAATTATCGCCGTTGTAAACAACAGTCGTCGCATGTGCGCGGCCACCGGTTCGGAGCCGCTCGCCGGAAATTATTCCGTGGTCGGCGCGAGGACCATGGGTTCTCCTGGAATCGGACGCCGTCGGTATTCCGAATAGTCGGGCACGATGCGTTCGTAGGTCGAATCCATGAGGGGCGACGAGATGATGAAGTCGGCGGAGGAGCGGTCGCACGCGATCGGAATATTCCAAACGACCGCCATCCGCAGCAGGGCCTTGACGTCCGGATCATGGGGCTGGGGCTCAAGCGGATCCCAGAAGAAAATCAGAAAGTCGATCTCGCCGTCGACGATCTTCGAGCCGATCTGCTGGTCCCCGCCGAGGGGCCCGCTCTCGAGGCGCTTGATCGGAAATTTCAATTCCTTCTCTAGGACGGCTCCCGTGGTGCCCGTGGCGTAGATCTTGTGGTGGGCGAGAAGATCGCGGTTAAACTTGGCCCATTCAATTAGATCCCGCTTCTTGTTGTCGTGAGCCACGAGGGCGATTTTCTTGTTCATCCCCATCTCGATGGTCTTGTAGTTCATGTCTGGCACTAGGCATGGCCGCAAACCAAGCCGGACGCAAGGGCCTCGCTGTCCTATCCTCCGGCCCTGGGCGGATCACTTGGCCTGGGACTCGATGAGCGAGGTCGGCGTGCCTATTTCGACGTCCCCCTCGGGAAGGCGCCGGCGAATCAGGCCATGACTGTCGCGGCCGAAATATTTGGAGGCATATAGAGCCATTCCCGGCAGGCGCCTGCCAAAATCGTTGCCGAGTTGGGCGATGCTGAATCGGGTGACCCCGAGGAGCCTCGGCTTGTGCTGCTTCCAGGTCATCTGGAAGTCATAGGCCATCAGCACCGCGAAATAGCGGCTGTATTCGATCTCCCTGATGATGTCATCGCGATAGCCGGTGTTCGCGTTGTGAACCAGCTGCAGCCCGGTCTGGGGCAGTTCCGAATCGTAGCCCAGGATTCCCGCATTCTGCCAATCGACGTCGTCGCGCTGCTTGTTCTCAAGCGACACCATGAGAAAGAGGCTCAGATCATAATTGTTGGGAGTGCCCTGGATGCCGCCCTTTGAGCCGGGTATCGGCGTTCCAGGAACGGGCAGCTGGGGGACGTCGGGGGAGGGAATTTCGTTTTCCTGCAATTCCTGATAAGCATTCGAATCCGATGAATTTCGGGTTCCTCGCGTAGCCCCTCAATAGACCATGATCAGGAGCTTGGTCTCATTCGGGTCGCGCGCCGGCAGGTAATTCTGCTGGGAGAGGGGGCCGGCCAGGGTCTGCGCGATCGCCCGGAAGGAAAGACCGTCGATCGTGCCGTCTCGCATGCCGGAGCTCAAGACCCCCTCCCCAAAGGCATAGGATTCGGACTGGAATGACCCGTCGGAATTCTTGCTGCGAACATATCCGTCGCTCGCGCTGGCCGCCACCGTGGTAAATTCGCTATCCGGCGAGGCCCGTAAGGAATGGGTCGTGACCAAAACCCCGCAGCCGAGCAGGACGCAAGCGATAATCCGAACCGCGCGAGAGAACACTCGTGTTTCTCTCTTATCAGAATTCGTCATGGCAGGGGTGTGCCGTGCTTACCTCCCCGAGTATGGCCCATTAGCCATCTGAAGCAACAGCTTGTTTCACAGGGTTGGAGCGGACCGATCCGGAAAGGACGCTTCTTGCGAATCGCCAGAATCTCGGCTAGCATCGTCTCCCATGAAACGAAATGCGTCCGCGGAATGGCATGGCAACCTGAAGTCCGGCAAGGGAACCCTGTCGACGGACAGCGGTGTCCTCAAGGAAACGCCCTATTCTTTCGCGTCGCGCTTTGCGGGCGACAAGGGAACCAATCCGGAGGAGCTTATCGCCGCCGCCCACGCCGGCTGTTTTACAATGGCCCTTTCGGGGTCGCTGGAGCAGGGCGGCTTCGTGGCGGAAAGTCTCAACACGACGGCGGCGTTAAGTCTGGAAAATCACCCGACGACGAGCTGGACCATCACGAGCATCCACCTGACGACCATCGCCAAGGTGCCGGGCATTTCCGCCGATAAATTTGCAGAGATCGCCGCGGGCGCCAAGGCCAATTGCCCGGTGTCGCGCCTGCTCAAGGCGGAGATCACGCTCGACGCCAAGTTGGCCTGAGGGATCGCCTGGGCGCGCGGTCCTTGGACCGCTTCAGCGGGGGTCCCCGGGGAAATGGCCTGAATCGAGGCCCGGATTCGGCATCAGTCCTGCTTATCTAGGCGAGGTGAACCCGCCCGCTAGCGCATCGATGCCCAAAGCGGCCTACCGCCTCACCAAGATCGTTTTTACGCTTGGCCCCGCGACCGAAGACGAGGCCATGCTGGAAAAGCTGATTTTGGCCGGGGTGGACGTTTGCCGCCTCAATATGGCGCATGCGGACGAAAAATGGACCCGCACCATGATTCGCCGCATTCGCGAGGTCTGCCTCCGGACTGAACGCCATATTGCGCTGCTGATGGACGTAAAGGGGCCGGAAATCCGGACGGGGGACCTGGCCGCGCCCGTGGATCTCGTGGTGGACCAGTTGATCGACCTCTTGCCGCTTCCAGGCCACGCCGAGGACGGGGTGTTCGCGGTGGGAGTCAACTACCCGCTCATGGGCGAGGACGTGTCGGTTGGGACCACGGTCCTGGTCGACAGCGGGCTCATCCGCCTCGAAGTGCTGACCACGTCGTCCGCGCGCGTGCGTTGCCGGGTGATCGTGCCCGCGAAGCTCGGAAGCCGCCGCCACATCAACCTGCCTGGCGTCAGGGTGCGCCTGCCGGCGCTCACCGCGAAGGACCGCGCGGACATCGCCGTGGGAGTCGAGGAGCAGGTCGACTATTTTGCGCTGTCGTTTGTTCGCGAGGCCGACGACGTGGACATTTTGAGGCGCCTCTTGTCCGACTTGAAAAGCCCCGCTCGCATCATCGCCAAGATCGAGGATCAATCGGGGATCGCCAATCTCGATGAGATCATTGTCGCCTCGGACGCCGTGATGGTCGCGAGGGGGGACCTCGGCATCGAGGTGCCGATGGAGGATCTTCCCTTGATCCAGAAGCGGACCATCGACGGCTGTATCCGGCACCGCAAGCCGGTCATCGTCGCCACGCACCTGCTCGAATCCATGATCACGTCCCCCGTGCCCACCCGGGCCGAGGTGAGCGATATAGCCGGTGCGGTGTGGTCGACGGCGGACGCCATCATGCTATCCGGTGAGACGACGACCGGGCGGTATCCGCTCGAATGCGTGCAGTTTATGAAGCGGGTTGCGGGGCGCATCGAGGGAAACGCGACCAAGGGCTATAACTCGGCCCTTCCGCTTAAGAACAATAAGGACCGCCTGCTGCGGTCCGCCATCATGCTGGCCCAGGAGATTGGCGACGCGGGGATCGTGGTGTTCACCCGGAATGGCCTCTTGCCCCAGGCGCTCGCGGCCTTGCGGGCCTGGCGATGCCCCATCTATGCGTTCACGGATGAACCGCAGGTATTTCGTCATATGTTGCTCATGTGGGGCGTCGAACCCTTCCTGTTGCCTTTCACTCCCGACCCAGAAGAGACGATCTGCCAGGCCTTCGCCTACCTCCTGCGGCGCGGCTGGGTGAAATCGGGCGATTGGATGGTCGTCGTCACCAATGTGCTTGCGGGCAAGAAGACGATCGACTCGATCCAAATGCGACCCGTGGAGTGAGCGCCCCGGTCGGAGCTTGGGGGGCGGAGAGCGTCGGGTCCGTCCCGGCGACCCGTGCCGCCGCCACCTTCACCCATAGCATATGCCCTGAGTGTACGGCAGGAGAAGGGGCCAAGCTCGACGCTTTGGTGGGATCCTAGTCGGGCCGGTCCGCACCCGCACTACCTCGAAAGAGCTGGCCCCTGCAGGAACGACGCCGTCAGCGCCATTCACCCCGGGTCTGGCGCCAATGGCCGTCCCGGTCCCGATCCCAATGCGCTGCAAACCACTGAGCATGCGCGTGGGGCGGGCGATCCCAATGGCCCGGGGCCCAGGCGTAGTGACCCGGGGCGCCGTCCCAAAAGCCGCCAATCCATACATAGTCGGGTCCCGGCCTGACACCGATGATCTCCTCGTGCCTTGGCGCAGGAGGCGCATCGAGTCCAATATTGATCGAAATATCGGCCAACATCGTCGATGCAGGGAGCGAAGGAGCCGAGAGTCCGGCAAGGGCGAGGAGCCCGAGTCCACCGGCGAGCCGTAGCGAAGCGCCGGAGGTGTGAAGCAAACAGTTAATATGCGGTTTCATCTTGGGTCCCTTTGACCGCCCCGCCGCACTTTACGCACGCGAATCCCCGAAAAACTAGGTGAATACCCCACTTCCTTCGCAGCCCGGCCGTCGCCAATCCTACCCCTCCCCGAAGATGTAAATTGGTGGACCCGATCAGGGTCCATCATCTCTCTATGATGCAGGAATCTGTTTTGCATTAGTTTCGCGTTCCGAGGGATGTTTCCGGGATTCTTCGACGAATTATTCGGCAAGCATTCAAAGGAGGTTCGCCTTATGCGTATAAGTGGCCCGGGACTATAGTACCACTCGAGAGGCCGACCCTATTCTATTCCCAGTTGCGGCGAATATTTCGCGAAGTATTGCCGGCAATCTTCCGGAAGTCTGGACAGCTCCCTGCAAGGGATAAGAAAGTCTTCAATCGACGAGCAGATGGGTTCGCCTCCGAGACGGTGAATCCGCCAGCAATCTTCACAAGTTTTACAGTGCTCGATTTAACCCAGAAAGCCTTCGGTAAACGAATAGTCTGGAAACGCCCAGAATTGAAGACCTTGGCGGTGACGGCTGTCATTCGTTTTGGGTTCGATGCAGAGAGAATTCTATCCCAAGCCGAGGTATCCGCGAACTGCACGCTGAATTAACTGGCGCCTATTTATCGTGACAGAACCCGTTGAGCGGAGAACCGACAATTTCCTCGCAACATATACGAGGGAACAGTCTACCAGGGTAGGGAACTCCAGCCCATCTGAAGCATCTAGGATTATCTGGTGGTTTCGTGCGCTCTCGCCAGGCTGCTTCTTGGTACCCGTTACAACATTGAACCGCTGCTGCCTGCTATCGGCCATTGTGTCGTCCGACGAAAGTATCACCGCAGGGTGTCCAACCGGATCCTTCTCATCCGTGCGGAGAAAGACGATGTCCCAACGATGGTGATTCATAAGGACTCGCCGAACGTGTTATGCAGCTCAAGTTCACGCGGAAGGAGCTTCAGGCTTCCGGCAGGAAATGCGGGCACCACTTCAGGGAGCTCGTATGGAGCGATCTGAATGAAACCGTTTGGAACGCGCACAATGACGGGTTTCTTGGAGCGGACAACGTTGCGTGCGATTCCACTGAATGTAGCCTTGGCCTTAGAAACGGTGAGCATCTTCATGGATGTAGTCCAATATATGACCTGAAATAGGTCAAGTAAATGACCTGATTTGCTCAACTCCGATTCCAAAGATTTAGACGCTCAAAAAGCTGCCGTTTGGTTACCCAATACGAGCTAATTCTGTTTCGCGTTTGTTTCGCGAAACGTGGCGAATATTGACCTCCGAATTCCGTATTACCCAAGAGGCCGATACCGGGCTAATCCCTTATTGGGCAGGACATAGAACGAGGTGGTCCCCAGAAACTGGACAGGTCGGATCGTTAAGTCCAAACCAGAAACACAATCCCGCAAATGTCCACGAAACGACGCCAGCATAACCCTGAATTCAAAGCGAAAGTTGCTCTTGAGGCCCTGAAGGGCATCGAGCCGGTACACGCCATTGCGGCGAAGTACCAGGTGCATCCGGTGCAGGTGAGCCAATGGAAGAAAGAGCTCCTGGAGGGCCTCCCTGGGGTGTTTGCCACGAAGCGCCACCGAGCGTGGCGGAGGCGGCGGCCAAAGAGGACCGTCTGTATCGGAAAATCGGCCAGCTCGAGGTAGAACTCGACTGGCTTAAAAAAAAATCTGAGGAGCTCAACGGTTGAGAAGCGTAAGATGATCGATCCCGACCATCCGAGGATCTCGAGGGCGCGGCAGTGCCGACTGCTAGGCCTGCCGCGCTCGACGTCCTATCACCGGCCGAAGCCGAGGTCGGCGACGGACCTGAGGCTTATGAGGGTGATTGACGAGGCGTACCTGAGCTATCCGTTTTACGGATCGCGGCAGATGCTGCGCTGGCTGCGCAGGCAGGGCTATACGATCAATCGCAAGAGGGTACGGCGCCTGATGCTGGAAATGGGCCTGGAGGCCATCTATCAGAAGCCAAATCTGTCACGGGCGAACGTGCAGCACCGGATTTACCCGTACCTGCTGCGCAATTTGAGAGTAAGCCGACCGAATCAGGTCTTCGCCACCGACGTCACCTACGTGCCAATCCAGGGCGGGTTCATCTATCTGTGCGCGGTGATCGACTGGTACAGCCGTGCCGTCCTCGCCTGGGAGCTGTCGAACACGCTGGACGCGACCTTCTGTGCGAATGCGATGCAGCGGGCGATAGCCGAGTACGGCGCGCCGGATATCGTCAACACCAACCAGGGTAGCCAGTTTACCTCGGCGGAGTTTACCGAGCCGCTGCTCAAGCTCGGCATAAAGCTCTCGATGGATGGCAAGGGCCGCTGCCTCGACAACGTCTTCGTCGAACGGCTCTGGCGCACCGTGAAATACGAGGAGATCTACCTGAAATGCTACCGCTCGCAGATCGAGGCCTATGCCAACCTGGATGCCTACTTCCGTTTCTACAACGGGGCCCGGCCACACAGCGCCTTCGGAGACGCCTTTCCGATGACTCCGATGGAAGTCTACCGCGGGGCCGTACCGATCGCCGTCAACCAATGAGCCGCCCCGACTCCAGCGCTGTTTGGTCGCCTCCTGCGGCAGGTTTTATAGCCTCTTTCCTCGGAGGCGACCAAACAGCTTGCTCTCCCCGCAAATGTCTTAATCAGTTTACTCGGTCCACTTGTCCAACCAACGGGGACCACCTCAATCTGCCCGGTGACAAGTTCGCTCCATCCGACCTGGCGGACACGTCTACAGATTGAACTCAACGGCAAACAGTCTGAGATCGCCGTTGATCAGATTCGGGTCGTCAGCAAAGACCGACTTACTGCCAAGATGATCGGGCACCTGAGCTCAAAATCAGAGGCTGCACTCCGCGATCTTCTCTCCGAGGCATACGCTCAATAGACCTGCGGGATTCAATGGAAATTCAAAGACGTCCCAAGGACGCATTTTCCATTTAAAATTTTATATAACTCATTTATTGTCCATGAGTTGGTGGACCCGATCAGGGTCCACCCACTCCCAATGAGGAACAGTTCTGGTTTGGATTTGGTTTGGGTTGGCGCTGGTCAACTTCCATTTTCGGAACGCGTTGCTTCGAGGCAGGCGGAGGCTGCCTTCTGAATTGGGAATCGATAAGAAATTAAATATTTGCGCTACCTTCGTAGTTGACTACGGGTGTAGTTATTACATCTTGAAAATGATGAAAGCATTCCCCATCTCTACCCGTTATACGGCTTCAGAACTGAAGCAACTAGACCGTACCGCAAAAGCGGTTCAAATGTCGCGCTCTGAGCTGATTCATGCTCGGTCACTCGGCAAAGTTGTCACAACACACGAACTCGCGGACTGGGCTGAAGCAGAATTGGCGAAGAATGCCCAAGGAAAGACCCGCCGTGTCTCCCACGCTGCTTGATTCCTCGTTCCTGATCGACCTTGAGCACGAGGTCGAATCCGGCCAAGCGGGTCCCGCGATCGGTTGGCTTCGGAGGAACCGGGCCTTTCCGGATAGAGCCCTGTTGGTTTCATGCATTACAGTGGCCGAGTTCCTTGAAGGATTCGAAGAAATCGAACGGGGTCTGGCATTCATCACCCGTTACGTTCCTCAAACGATCGGGTTCAAACATGCTAAGAAGTGCGCCGAGCTTCAAAGGCGCGCACGCAAGGCAGGCAGGCGATATGGCGAGAACGACGCCTGGCAACTTGCTTTTGCGGAGTGCGCCGGAGCGACCATTGTGGCACGCGATCGAAAGGCATTCGCCCATCTCGGCAACCGCTACGAACGTTTTGACGCGGCCTGAGGTTGATTCACTACCGTTGCGAATATTGTACAGAGAATATTGATCTTACAAGGGCCGCGATATCCCATCGCTGACGACGGTTCTATAATTTCCGTGGGACCCTAAAAGTCGTTTCTAAGTGATTCTTTACTAATGACTTATATAAGTTGTGGACTCGATCAGGTTCGAACTGACGACCTCCTCAATGCCATTGAGGCGCTCTTCCAACTGAGCTACGAGCCCATTCGCAGGTGCGAAAGGCGAGGAAAATCGGTTTTTCCCGGACGAACGCAAGGAGTTTTTGCCGGGGAGTCCACGGCTCCGGAGGACTAGTTGTTGAGAACTGGCGGCTCTTCGACGGGTGAAATCCCGTAATGCTGAAGCAGCGCCGCCCTCCAATGGGCCTCCTCCACGGCGCGCTGTTTAACGGCCCGGTATTCCGCCTCGCCCGCATAAAGCAGAAAAGCGATGAGGAACGCCCGCAACACCAAGTACCCGCTGCCCTCCTGATTCGACGTGACCCCAAAGTAGAGAGAGGCCACGAGTGCCGGCACTGCGAGCACCCTCGCCACCATCACCGCCCAGAACGTCGCCCGCAGATAGGGAAGCTTGAGGGCGAGGAGCGCGCGCAGGATCCGGCCTCCGTCCATGGGGAACGCCGGAATGAGGTTGAACAGCCCCATGACGACATTGGCAAAAAAAAGGATGCGCCCGAAATCCGCGAGTGTGAGGGGAATCGCGACGTCGTCCCATCCTGCCGGAAAATCCACCGCCGCCCAGAGCAGTGCGGCAAGGACGAAATTGACGGCCGGCCCGGCCAGTGTGATCAGCAGTTCGTGGAGCGGTTTTCTCGGAATGGAGTCAAATTCCGCCATGCCGCCGATCGGCATCAGGAGGATCCGGCGGACGCGAACCCCGAAGCGCATGGCCATGAACGAATGGCCCAGCTCGTGGAGAACCACGCAGCAGAAGATCAGCAAAAAGATCGCGCAATACGAATAAAGTCCCGGCATGGCGGCCTTTTCCCAGCCCTCGTGGCCCACGTAGGCCAGCAGGAGGAGGAAAAACGGGTGCACGGAAATCATGATGCCGCGGATGCGGAACAAGTTGATTGATCGCCCAAGCATGGGCTTTAATAAATCCCTGCTTCCTCAAATCGCCAGCCGAACCTTGGAAACCACCGCCAAAACCGCCACAATCCTCGTCATCGACGATGACGCCGAGATCCGCTATTCGCTCTCCCGGGTGCTCTCATCAAGGGGTTACCTGGTCTCCGAGGCGCCCAGCGGCGAGCAGGGTGTGGCCGTCGTGAAGAAGGGTCCCACGCCCGACCTGATCTTCCTCGATATCCGGATGACCGGGATGAGCGGGCTTGAGGCCCTGCAGCACATCCGTTCGGTCAATCCGAAGCAGCTCGTCATCCTGATGACGGCGTTTGGGACGGCGCAGACCGCGATCGAGGCGATGAAGTTTGGGGCGCTCGACTACGTCATGAAGCCCTTTGATCCCCAGAGAGTTTTAACCCTGGCGGAAAACGCCCTAAAGACCCACGCCGATCTGAGGGCCGTAGGTGACTACAAGCCGACGCTCAACACCGAGGACTACAAGGAGGGGATTGTCGGGTCCTCGGCCGTGATGCAGGAGGTCTTCAAGGTGGTCGGCCAAGTGACCGCGAGCGACGTGACCGTTATGATCACGGGCGAGAGCGGGACCGGCAAGGAGCTGGTCGCGCGCTCGATCTGGAAGCACAGCCACCGGGCGAGCAAGCCGTTCATTGCCGTCAATTGCGCCGCCATTCCCGACAACCTGATCGAGAGCGAGCTCTTCGGGCATGAGAAGGGTTCATTCACCGGGGCGACCGGCCAGCGCATCGGTAAATTCGAGCTGTGCGACGGGGGAACCATCTTCCTGGACGAGATCGGCGACATGGCCCTGGCAACCCAGACCAAGATCCTGCGGGTGCTCCAGCAAGGGGAAATCCAACGCGTAGGCGGAACGGAAACGATCCGGGTGGACGTGCGGATCATCGCGGCGACGAACAAGGACCTCGAGGCGATCGTCAAGGCGAAGGCCTTCCGGGAGGATCTCTATTACCGCCTCAACGTGGTGCGCATCAAGATGCCGCCGCTTCGCGACCGGATTGACGATATCCCGCAGATCGTCGATTTCTGCGTGCAGAACCTGGTCAAGCAGCGCAAGGCGCGCACCTCCAGGGTCTCCCCGGAGGCGATGGCGGTCCTGACGCGGCACTACTGGCCCGGCAACGTCCGCGAGCTGGAGAATGTCGTCTATCGGAGCGCGGTGGTCGCCCAGGGCGATGCCATCCTGGTGAAGGACCTGCCCCCCGAGATTCGCGGGCATGCGGGCGAATCGCCGGCGCCGACCGCGCTCACCCTGGATTCGGCATTGGACTTTGTCGCCGCGCAGCTGGGCGCCGCCGAACGCCCCCTCCTCGCGCACGTCGAACGGGAGATCGTCCAGCGGGTGCTCCATTCCGCAAATGGCGACGAAACCCTGGCCGCGCAGCGACTCGGGCTCACGAAGGTCGCGCTGCGCAAGCGCCTCAAGCCCGAAGGCACCTAACGCTCCGCGAATCCCTCGGGGTGCGCCCGGTGCCAGTTCCAGGCGGTCGCGACGATTGAGTCGATGTCGGGATACTTCACCTTCCAGCCCAGCTCCCGTTTCGCCTTGGCGGAATCGGCATAGAGGGCGGGGGGGTCGCCGGGCCTGCGCGGTCCCTCGATCACCTTGATTTTCTTGCCCGTCACCTTTTCCACCGCCCGAATGACCTCGCGGTTTGACGACGGGGTCCCCGTGCCAAGGTTGTAGAACAGCGCCGCTCCGGGCTCCGCGAGCCGGTCAAACACCGCAATGTGCGCCCGGCTGAGGTCGTCGACGTGAACGTAGTCGCGAAGGCAGGTTCCGTCCGGGGTGGGGTAGTCCGTGCCGAACAGCTGGAGCGAAGGGCGTTTTCCTGTCGCCGCGTCGACGGCAACCGGGATCAGGTGCGTCTCGGGGTCGTGGTCCTCCCCGATGGAGCCATCCTCGGATGCGCCCGCGGCATTGAAGTACCGGAAGGCCGCAAATGAGAGCTTTCGGGCGTGCGCGAGCGCCCGCAGCGCATTCTCGATGTCGAGCTTCGTCTGTCCATAGGGATTGATGGGAACCTGCGGGAGCGTTTCGGGCATGGGGAGCGTGTCCGGAACCCCATACGTGGCGCAGGTCGATGAAAACACGAATTTCCGAACTCCCGCCCCTTGCATTGCGTTGAGCAGATGGAGGGTGGCGGCCGAGTTGTTCAGGTAGTACTTGAGGGGATCCGTGACCGATTCGCCGACATAGCAGTACGCTGCGAAGTGCATCACGACATCGATTTTTTCCGATAGGAGGACCGCGGTGACCGCCCGCTCATCGCCGAGGTCGGCCTCATGGAATGGCACTTCGGACGCCACGGCAGCCCTGTGCCCGTAGACGAGATTGTCCAACACCACGGGATTATGGCCCGCGGCGGACAGCTGCCGCACGCAATGGCTTCCGATGTATCCCGCACCGCCGACGACAAGAACATTCATTGAGAAGAAGCTTTTATTGCGTTCGCCATGCCGGTGGCTAGCGATTTCCTTCCTGCACTCGAGAATGAACCTTGCGCGAATCGTCATCACGGGCGTCGGCCTCACGGCCCCCAACGGCAACTCACTTCCCGAGTTTCGACGCAATCTGCTCACCGGCGTCGCCGGAATCGAATGGCTGGACGTGCGTTACATGGGAAGGCTCCTGGCGGGGGTCTGCCACTTTGACCCGCTCAAATACCAAAAAAAGAAGGAGGTCCGGGTCGGGACGCGCGCCGGCGGGATCAGCATCTGGTGCGCCCGGGAGGCGATCGCCGACAGCGGCGTTGCGTTCGCGGCGTTTCCGAAGGATCGGGTGGGCATCTTCATCGGCTGCACCGAGCATGGGAACGTCGAGACCGAAAATGAGATCTTCGCCATCTCCAAGTTCAACTACGACACGAAGTACTGGTCCCATTACCACAATCCCCGCACGGTCGCCAACAACCCCGCCGGCGAGGCGTCCCTCAACCTGGGCATCACCGGCCCCGCCTACACCATCGGCGCCGCCTGCGCGGCGGGCAACCTCGGGCTCATTCACGCCTCGCAGATGCTCCGGCTGGGAGAGGTCGACCTCGCCGTATGCGGCGGTGTCAGTGAGAGCATCCACACGTTCGGAATCTTTGCCGGCTTCAAGTCGCAGGGAGCGCTGGCCACTCATGAGATTCCCGCCAAGGCGTCCCGTCCCTTTGACAGGGCCCGCAACGGCATCGTCGTTTCCGAGGGGGGATGCCTCTACACGCTGGAACGCCTCGACGACGCGCTCGCCCGCGGCGCCCGGATCTACGGCGAAATCGCCGGCTACGGCGTGAACAGCGACGCGAGCGACTACGTCCTGCCGAATCCGATCCGCCAGGCGGAATGCGTCCGCAAGTCGCTCACGCATGCGGGGCTCAATGCGGCCGACATCCATATCGTGAACACCCATGCCACGGCCACGACCCTCGGCGACATCCAGGAGTGCGAGGCGATCCGCTCAGTCTTTGGCGTCGGATGCCCCGAAACCCACATCAACAACACGAAAAGTTTCATCGGTCACTGCATGGGGGCAGCGGGCGCCCTGGAACTCGCCGGCAACCTTCCCTCGTTCGAGGACCGGATCGTCCATCCCACAATCAATGTCGACGACCTCGACCCGGCCTGCGCGATGCCGGGACTTGTCCTCAACACGCCGGTCAAGGCGGAGCGGGTCGATACGATTCTAAACAACTCGTTCGGGATGTTGGGGATAAATTCCACGTTGATTGTGAAGCGATTCGTGGCATAACTGCCCCCACCGACCCACCCATGACCCAAGAAGAATGCAAAAAGGCGGTTTTGGACATCATCGCGGACATCGCGCCCGACGAGGACCTGACCCATGTCAAATCGGACGTCCGCCTCCGCGACCAGCTTCAGTTGGATAGCATGGACTTTCTCGATATTGTCATGGAATTGCGCAAACGCCACGGTATCGAGGTCCCCGAGGCCGACTACCTGCAGCTGGCCTCACTGGACAGCTGCGCCGCCTACCTGACGCCGAAGTTCAACGCGCTTGCGGCGAAGAGTTGAATTCGGGCTCGCAGTACGACGTAGCCATCATTGGAGCCGGTCTATCCGGCCTGGCGGCGGGAATAAGACTCGCGCATTTCGGCAGGCGGGTCTGCATCTTTGAGCGCCACAATGCGGCCGGCGGGTTGAACAGCTTCTACAGCCTCGGCGGCCGCAAATACGACGTCGGGCTCCACGCCGTCACCAATTATGTGCCGCCCGGGGTCAAGGGGACTCCGCTCGGAAAGATTCTTCGCCAACTCAGGATCGAGCGGGAGGAGTTTGCACTCTGTCCCCAGAAGGGTTCCCGGGTCGCCTTCGGGCCGCGGGGAGAGACGGTCCTGAAATTCACCAACGACTTCGCGGTGCTTTCGGCCGAAGTGAGCGCCAAGTTCCCCCGGCAGGCGGACGGATTCGCGAAGCTCGCCCGGTTCGTGCGGGAGACACCGCTTTCGGGGGACGGCGACGAGGCATCGGCCCGCTCGTTCCTCAGAACCCTGATCGACGACCCGCTGCTCGAGGAGATGCTCCTTTGCCCGCTCATGTTCTACGGGAGCGCCCGCGAGGACGACATGGACCTCGGGCAGTTTGCGATCATGTTCCGCGCGCTCTACCTCGAGGGCTTCGCGCGCCCGAAGGAGGGGGTCCGGGTGATCATGAGGGTGCTATTGGACAAGTTCCGCGAGGCGGGTGGCGAGCGCCGGATGAAGTGCGGTGTCAAAAGCATTGTCGTCCGGGAGGGCAAGGCCTCCGCCCTCATCCTCGATTCCGGGGAGGAAATCTTCGCCCGCCAGGTGCTGTCATCGATCGGCCTCGACGAGACGAACACTCTCCTCGGCACCCCGCCACCCGAGCGGCGAACGCTGGGCTACGTCGAGACGATCTCCGTCCTCGACTGCGCCCCGGCCACGCTCGGGTGGGGAGAGGACACGATCGTGTTCTTTAACGATTCGCCGCGGTTCAGCTACCGGGATCCGGCCGGCCAGGTCGATGTGCGCAGCGGAATCATCTGCTTTCCCAACAATTTCGAGTACGGCGGGGGAGGGGGGCTTTCGGAGGGATTTCTTCGCGTGACCTGCTTGGCCAATTACGACGCCTGGGCCCAACTGCCCGAGGACGCGTACCGCGCTTCCAAGCGGCGCTGGTTCGACGCCATCCAGGAATCGGCCCTGCGCTTCCTGCCAGCGCTGGATCCGCCCGATGCGCTGGCCCGCCGGACGGTCGCGACCGACATGTTCACCCCCACGACGGTCGTGAAATACACCGGGCATTTCCGAGGGGCCATCTACGGGGCGCCCGCGAAGAACTCGAGCGGGCGGACGGCGCTCTCCAACCTGTTCCTGTGCGGAACGGACCAGGGCATGCTGGGGATCGTGGGCTCCATGCTGAGCGGAATATCCATGGCCAACCAGCACCTCCTTCGCACGTAGCCCTGCCGCGCGCCCCGAAACCAGTTGCCGACGTGCCGCACGCTGCTCCAACCTTGTACCTCCATGGCTTATGACTGGCTCAAAGGCGTCTCCGACGAGTATGACGTCATCGTCATAGGAAGCGGCCTCGGCGGCCTCACGGGCGCCAACGTGCTCGCGAAGGCGGGCCACCGCGTCCTCCTGGTCGAGCACCATTACCAGTTCGGGGGACTTGCCACCTGGTTCACCCGGAAGGGCGGACACATCTTCGACATCTCGCTCCACGGTTTCCCGGTCGGAATGATCAAGTCGTGCCGCAAGTACTGGACCCGCGAGATCGCCGACTCGATCGTCCCATTGAAGGACATTCGCTTTGTGAATCCGGAAATGGACGTCTGGACCACGTTCACCCGTGAAGATTACACGCGTGTCCTCGTGGAGCAGTTCCGCCTCGAGCGTGCCCACGTCGAGCGTTTCTATGAGCACCTGCGAGGAATGAATTTCTACGACAGCAACAGCGAGACCACCGGCGAGATGCTCGAGCGCTTCTTCCCCGGCCGGAACGACGTGAAACGCCTGCTCATGGAGCCGATCGCCTATGCCAATGGATCGACCCTCGACGATCCAGCCATCACCTACGGGATCGTTTTCTCAAATTTCATGGGGTCGGGGGTCTATACGTTCCGCGGCGGATCGGACCTGCTGATCGAGAAGATGACGGCCGAGTTGAGGAGGAACGGCGTTGAGCTTCGCAAAAAGGTCCTGGTCGAGCGCGTCCTCGTGGAGGAAAGGGGAGGGATGAAGGTGGCCTGCGGGATTGTCGTCAAGGGGGGCCGCACGATCCGGGC
>Ga0182018_10002352_pt1 | contig 19152 bp, 17 predicted proteins | sample 812P2MmetaG_FD_120490 | JGI IMG/M metagenome (GOLD analysis project Ga0182018, IMG submission 120490) | Permafrost microbial communities from Stordalen Mire, Sweden - 812P2M metaG | ecosystem: Environmental > Terrestrial > Soil > Wetlands > Permafrost | place: Sweden: Stordalen | collected... | reverse complement strand
TGCCGGAACGCCGAAAAACACTAGCATATCTCGACCAACTGATTTCCATCCGCCCGGTGCGGTTGGAGGATGTTCGGCACATGATCGAAACTCGGGGATTTGCCTCGAAGGGGATCGGCTTGACGGACGCACATTTGATTGCCTCCTGTCGGGCAACTCCGGGCACCCAAATATGGACCCTTGACGGGAAACTTGGCAAAGTCGCCGAATCCCTAAGCGTCCGCACTACTCTCCCTTAGTCGGAAACACAGGTAACGTCGCGACTGACACTGCGTTACACAACATATTGTGGCAGGGTGAGTCAAGCAGATACCCAGCTACTCCAAATTGGGCAAGAGGGTAGCGGCCAATTCACGTCCGCCGCGAGCCACGCCACCTTGATCATCGCTGGCCAGTGACCTCGACGGCATGATCCGCCAGTTCCGCCTCGATGCAATGCAGGCTGTGCGCTTCCTGCAGTCACTGGTTATCGCTGTGAAGCCGGCTACTGGCTCTCTTTCCCCACGCCGCGGGGTCATTCCCAGCGGCGTTTCTTATCGCATTCCAAAATCTTCATGCTCCCTTTGTTCTCCCTTGCTCCGCCCTATGGTAGCCTCCGATTGAGGACCAGTTCACTGCATTGCGGTGGCAATCACCGCCGCCGTGGCTGCATCCAAACCCTAGAGAGATACACCGCATGAGCGCCGTCAAGTACGACCTGATCGTCATTGGTTCCGGCCCCTCCGGGCAGAGAGCCGCCGTGGCTGCCACCAAGATGAAGAAGCGGGTGGCCGTCGTCGAGGCTCGCGCGGTCGTCGGGGGCGTATGCATCAATACCGGGACCATCCCCTCCAAGACCATGCGGGAAGCCGTAATGCATCTCTCCGGATATAACTACCGGACCCTTTACGGCATGAATTACCGGGTCAAGGAAAAGATTACGATGGCCGACCTTTCCTTCCGCGTCCAGGCTGTCATCAAAACCGAGGTCGACGTCACCGAGGCGCAGCTCTCGCGCAACGGCATCGACATCTTCCATGGCATCGCTCACTTTGTCGATCCGCACCAGGTTCGCGTTGAAGGCCCTCAAGGAGACATCACCCTCGAAGCCGACCGGACCATCATCGCCGTCGGCACCAGGCCCGCGAACTCGCCCAAGGTCCCCATCAATGGCCGCACCATCGTAAACAGCGACCAGATTCTCGACCTGCCGGAATTGCCGCGCACCCTGATTGTGGTCGGCGGCGGCGTCATTGGCGTCGAGTATACCTGCATGTTCGCCGTACTTGGCGTTCGCGTCACTCTTATCGAGAAGCGCGACCGGCTTCTTGAATTCGCCGACCGCGAGATTATTGAGGCTCTCAGCTACCACCTTCGCGACAGCCGCGTCACCATGCGCCTGGGTGAAGAGGTTGAGAGCGTGGAAGAGCTGCCCGACGGCACTGTCGTTGCAAATCTCGAAAGCAAGAAGAAAGTCTCCGGCGACGCTCTTCTCTACGCCATTGGCCGCCAGGGGGCTATCGACGATATGAATCTGGCCGCAGCCGGACTTGAGGGCGACAATCGCGGCCGCATCCCCGTCGACCAGAACTACCAGACCAAAGTTGGGCATATCTTCGCGGTCGGCGACGTGGTCGGCTTCCCGTCACTGGCTTCCGTCTCGATGGAGCAGGGCCGCATCGCCGCCGCGCGCGCCTTCAACGACGACGCTACCAGTTCCAACCCCAGCTTTTACCCCTACGGCATCTATACCATTCCTGAGATCAGCTTCATCGGTAAGACAGAGGAGCAGTTGACTGACGAGGATGTCCCTTACGAGGTCGGTATGGCCTACTATCGCGAGACCGCGCGCGGGCAGATTCGCGGAGACACGACTGGAAGATTGAAGCTCGTCTTCCATCGCGACACCCGCAAAGTCCTCGGGGTTCACATCATCGGCGAGGGAGCTGCCGAGCTGGTCCACATCGGGCAGGCTGTCATGATCCTGGGCGGCACCATCGACTATTTCATTGACACCGTCTTCAACTACCCCACGCTCGCCGAATGTTACAAGGCCGCCGCCTTCAATGGCCTGGGCCGCCTCAATCGCTACCAGGCCGGGTAACCGTCAACCATGTACAATCGCCCTGCTCCTCAGGGAGGCCGCAATGACCACCGCAATCGGCGTAGTAATCACTGACCACATTGGAGCTGGAAGGCTCCAGGACTTGCGCCTCACTGGAAAGCTCATCCGCTATCCAGAAAACGACGATGAGGTCGACGCCTTGTCCGCCATCCCCGGCAGCGAACTCGTTGACCTGATGGTCACCCTCATCGCCGCCCTGGCTGCCATTGACACCTTGCCGGTGGATGCCATCGGCGTGGCCGTTCCAGGCATCGTCCGCTCCGGCGTGGTGGAGGATTCGCCAAACCTTGCGCAACTCAAAGGCATGCACCTGGCCGATGAGCTGACCAGAGCGCTCGGCCTGCGCGACATCACCGCCCCCGTCCATGTTGCTAACGATGCCGACGCCATTGCCGCTGGAGTTGCCGCCACACGCGGCCAGCTCAACAAGCTCACCCGTGTGTGGACGCTGGGCAACGGCATCGGTTATGGACGCTGGCCTTACGTCGACGGAGTCTGGGAAGGCGGCCACGTCACCGTCTCCCTCGACCCCAAGGAGCGCTATTGCGGCTGCGGCGGCCTCGGCCATCTGGAAGGCATCATGGGCACCCGTGCCATGCGCCTCCGGTTCCTGGACCTGGAACCCGAAGAGATCTTCGCCAATGCCAGCCAGGGCGACCCCCGCTGCCGTTACTTTGTCGATCTATGGCACCGCTCCCTCGCCGCCGCAACGGCCTCTTTTATCCACCTGGCCGGGCCTGGACGCTTTTACTTCACAGGGCGAAACGCGCACTTCCTTGATCTGGCCACACTCCGTGCCCATATCGAGTCCATGGTCAAGATGAGCACCCTGCAAAGCTTCTCGCTTGAAGTTCTGGAACCTGACGACGAAACGGCCCTGCTCGGCGCAGGCGTCTCAGCCTTGCGTGCCCTCGCCTCCTAAGAAGCCGTCGCTCGGCGCACGTTTGGCAGCGAGTGGAAAAGGCCGGACCTCCATAGAAAGGCCGAGTTTCTAAATGGCCCACAACACCCGCGCAGCCGGTTTGTATTACACAGCGTGTGGCTTTCTACTTTACTTTGTGGCCGCAGCGGTTTCCTTCAATGGCTACTATGACAAATGGCACTTCAACGAAAACGGTGTTGCCGGCGAAGACCATCGATTCCAGTTTGAAATGATGGTGGATGGTACAGCCTACCGGCCCTTCATCTACCGTCAAATGCTGCCGTCGGCCGCTAACTGGATCGACCGAGCCACACCGCGTTGGTTTGAAACATCGTTGTTCAACTATCTGGAGGCCGGTCGTGGAGCGCGCATTCAACCCGTTTTTGAGTCCCCGACCGCCGAGAACCCCATCTACTTCTTCCGCTACATGATCGTTTACGTCGCCACGTTTCTTTTTGCTCTGCTTGCGGTCTGCGCGATGCATCTGGTTTGCCGGGCCATCGATCTGCCACCGCCAGCGTCGGTCTTTGCCCCTGTAGTCATCATCCTGCTGTTCCCCTACATTGAGAGCTGCGGCGGCTTCTTCTACGACTATCCAGAGCTCGCATTCCTGGCCCTGGCTGTCTGGATCGCGGCCAAGTTCCGCTGGTGGTGGGTTATTCCTGTGGTCGCGCTGGGAACCTGGAACAAGGAGTCATTCCTGTTCATCATTCCCACCCTCTATCCCTTCTTCAGACAGCGCAGTTCCCGCCTTGGCGCCAGCCTTGCTGTCGCCTTCCTAGGTCTTGTCTCGATCGCCATCTACTTTCCTATTCGCCTGCGCTTTGCGCACAACCCCGGCGGAGCGCTTGAGGTCCATTGGCACGACCAATTGATCTACTTCATGCATGTGCGAGATTTCTTGCTGGGAACGGAGATGACCTACGGTGTGCCCATGCTCAAGGCTTTCACGGCCGCTCCCTTGGCCCTTCTGGCATGGACTGTGTGGCGCGGCTGGTCCCATCTGCCACAAGTCGTCCACCGCCACGCACAAATCGCAGCGGCCATCAACTTTCCGCTCTATTTTCTCTTCTGCTGGCCGGGTGAGATGCGCAACTTGAGCATGCTCTATCTCGTATTTCTGCTTGCCCTCGCAGCCAATCTCAACGAGTGGATGAACAGTTCCACCGCCTGCAAATGAAAACGGGTTGATTTTCCCAGCTAGCGTGCGAATTTCCGGGAACAATTCGAGGCTCCAGCGCGTAAATCAGATTGGCGCAAAACTGCCTGCATTGTGGTGCGCCACCGATTGCAAAGGAGAGTCCTATGAGGAAGTTCGTCAGCGTTGCCGGCTTGGTTACATTGCTCTGTCTCGTGGTTCCTGCCAGTTTTGCCGGATCGCCCCCAACCAGGAGCGGCCAGGGCACGATCGTCATCGTCTTCAAGGATGGACACCGTCAGACTTTTAATCTTGCCGATGTATCCCGGGTCGAGTTTCCTCAGTCGGGCGATTCCGCCAGCGGGTCAGCGGCAGCCAATTCCAACTTTCCGCGGCATTTCCTGGGGAAATGGGAAGTGGGTGATGGCGGTGGAAACAACTTCTTCATTACGCTCTACGAGAATGGCGATGCGAAGCGCTCGCTCGGCGACGTGCATGGCAAGTGGGTCGACGTAGACGGCGAGGCGCGCATCACCTGGGATGATGGCGCCCAGGATGCCATCCGCAAGGTCGGTTCCGGTTATCAGAAGCGCGCCTTTGGATCGAATAAGTCCTTTACCGACACGCCGGACAATGTTGCCGCCGCCCACAACACCACTCCGCATCCCATTTAGCCAGGGTCAGGATCTCCTGACCTACCTGAAGGTTGGCATCTGCCTGAGATTGCAGAATGGAAGGGCTGCCATTCTCTTGCTGAGCGAAGCTGCGACCACCCACTACCGAATCAGTCGACAAATTCGTTCGATGAGAGCACCCGTGCTTGAGCTGTTGCTGTCCGGGGTTCAGTAGGCTTTGCGCAGATATGTCTCAGATAGGCGGTCATGCCAGGTTAGATGATCCTCGTCGAAGATCGCCCAGGCCACTCCAAGTCCCACTGGAAGCAGCGACAACACCAGAGCTACCAGCCGACCGCACCGTTGCCCGCGAGTCGGCCGGGCGTCACCAAGCGTGCGCACTGAGATGTGAGCCCACTTCATGCCTGGGGTCGCCTCGCCCAATGCAAAGAAAAGCACCTGGTAGGCGACGAATATTCCCGCCCACGCAACTGCCGCGCCGATCTCCATTCCCTTCAGCGCAGGCATCTGTTGCATTCTCTCAAGCACCCAGATGGCGCCCGCCACAAGTACCCCTGTGATCAACGAGCAATCCACCACCGTTGCCATTATCCGCAAGCTGATCGACGCCGGATGCAGAACAACGTCTGCCGGTGCGGGGTCGCTACCAAGGTCCCAATCCACACTGGGATGTTCGTCAAGTTGGATGCTCGACCAATCCACGACCGGCCATGCTGTCTCGACAGCCATCTCCGGCGCCAGCGGTTCTGTCGAGATGCTCCCAGGAACCACTTCAAAGATGCTTAACTGGCCGACGGCATCGCCCGCAGACGCATTGGGCCCGTCGATGAGACGAGGACGGACTTTGCGCGTTGCTACCAACTCGCGTGGGAACTGGATCAGGTTGGCATGAAGCGGCTGCGCTGGTTCAACAACCTCAACCGCGCCAGTCCCCCAAATACCATCTTCTGCGTCCCGCGACCGGATGGACCTTTGCCACCAATCTTTCTCGGGGTTCTCAAAGGCTCCTGGCCCGTGCGTTGCGTGAACCAGTGCAGGCACCGTCTCTCGCACCGGCAGATCTGCCTCCCAGCGGATCCCATAAGACTCCTGCTTCATGCGCTCGCTCGACGGCTTGGTTGAAGCTTTGATTGGAACGGGTCTAAGGGGCTCCGGTAGTTCAGCCTTTGGCTCCCATGCCTGATCAACATTCTCGAGTGAACGCTCGCCCTTCTCTGGCTCCCACGACTGCTCCTCTGCGCCAGCTTCAAGACCAGCCAAGACAAATTCAGCTGCTGCCTGCGCCTCGAGTGCGGCGCGCGATGCGGCCTCTGCCGCACGAACAGCGGCACGAGCCTCTCCGGCAAGCATTTCACTATAGCTGGGCGCCTTGGCATAGCGAGCGGCCACCCGCGCCGCGGCCGCGGCGGCAAGATTGCTTGACAATCTCTTTGCAACGCCAGTTCGATCCGGCAGCGTGGTAGTGCCGTTTTTGCGGCTCAGGTGCGCGGCAAGGCGCTGATTCACTTCCTGTTTCCAAGTAGGCGCCAGTTCAGCTTGGCTTGCGGATGTGCTCAAAGCTCCAGTATCCCTTCTCACGCGCCCAGGGCGTGTCTGCAGGCTCTCCTGCATGCAAGCCCTTACACTTCTTCCATCTCAGGCCAATCGTAGCCGGGGCAATTGTTTAAGCCGTGGTGAAAAGAACATGGGGGTATCGCAAGGGTAAACAGTTGTGTCACATTTTTTTGGCCCCGCCTGATCTTCAATGAACGGGAGCTGCCTTTGCTATCCTGAGCCTTGGTCGTGGGATGCGTCTTCGTACCTTGCCAATCATCGCGCTGCTGAGCCTCTGCTCCCTCACCCTTGGGGCGCAAACGTTCATCATTGCCACCAGCAATGCGACCGATCCCTCCGAAGTTCCCGACGACCCCGGCCAGGAAGCAATGCCTCTTGCCCAGCCCGAGCCCGCACCTGCAACCGGAGTGCCTTTCCAGCTGGAGGCCCTGCGCCAGACACGGGCCGGCGATCTCTTGACACTCAGCGGCGACGTGGTGGTCCACTATCGGGACTACATTCTTCGCGCTGATAAGGCTGTGTACAACCAGGCCACCTCGGAACTGGACGCTGAAGGCCACCTCCAGGTCGCCGGCGGACCCGACGATGTGTTGATCAGCGCCTCTCACGGCGAGATGCGCCTCAACATGCACACGGCGCGGTTCTATGATGTCAATGGCTCGGTGGGTGTGCGCAATGCCGGTCGTACTATTGTTTACTCCACCACCAACCCCTTCCTTTTCTCTGGAAGAGTTCTGCTTCAGAACGGTGAGGGAAATTACCGAATTGTCGACGGCACGATGACCAATTGCCGCCTGCCTCGGCCAGACTGGCAGGTGATATCTCGCGCCATCAACCTGGTGAACGGCAACGCCTCAACATCCAACGCCTTCTTCAAATTCCTTGGTGTGCCCCTCTTTTACCTGCCTTATCTTCGCCATCCTGTCGACGAATCCGGACGCGAGAGCGGCTTGCTCATCCCCGTGCTCAGCAACTCCTCCATCAAAGGTTTCATTGTGGGCGAGCAGGTCTATTGGGTCATCAATCGCAGCATGGACATGATTGTCGGCTCCGAGTACTACAGCAAACGCGGCTGGGCGCCGAATGGCGACTTCCGCTACAAGGGACCGGGACTAGACCACCTCACCGTTCGCTGGAATGCACTGCTTGACCGCGGTGTGGAGCAGCAGGTAGGCGGCATCCTTCCAACTCCTGCCGTTCGCCCAGCCGATCTATTGCCCGGCCCCGTGGGTGAAGAGCTTGTCAACCAGGGCGGCGTGGATGTAGTGGCCCTTGGTCGTAAGGACATCACTCCCACTACCTATGCTTCCGGTGTTGTCGAATACCTGTCAAGTTACGTATATCGCCTGGTCTTCAACGACAACTACTCCCAGGCCGTCACCTCAGAGGTGGCAAGCGACACTTCAATCACGCACGTGCACAATGGATTCATCCCCTCTGTTGTCCTTGATCGTTTCCAAACCTTCGCGAGTTCCACAAATGGCGCCGAAGCGCGAATCCTCCATCTGCCCATGGTTCGCTATGATGTGCTCGACCGGCCGCTGTTTACGTCTCCGTTCTACTGGGGCCTCGGATCGTCGCTTACTTACCTCACTCGCTCGGAGCCGCATTTCCACGCCCGGAACGTGGGCCGGATGGACTTCTATCCGCACCTTTCTCTTCCATTATCAGCAGGTGGCTGGAGCGCGTCGGCGGACGTTGCGTTTCGCGACACCTTCTACACCATCAGCCAGGTGCCTGACCTGACCGGCGCCAGGAGCGGCACCCCCACCGTCAGCCATGATCCGCTGGATCGCGCAGACCTCGAAGCTTCTGTGGACATCCGGCCGCCTGCCCTCGAGCGCGACTTTGTTCTTCCGGGCAGGAACCGCGAGCTGCGCCACGTCATCGAGCCGGAGCTCACCTATCGCTACGTTGGCGGCATCGGCGCCCAGGCTCAGAATGTCCTCCTGGTCGACACCACGGACATCGCCACCAACACGAACGAGGCAGGCTACTCGCTGACGCAGCGCTTTTACATGCGCCCCATCAATCCGCGGCCTTGCACTCCTGAAGAAAGGGATGCCTCCGGCAATTGCCCGGACAAGGCGCGCGAGTGGGCCAGCTGGCAGATTGCTCAAAAGTTTTTTATCGACCCGAACTTCGGCGGCGCGCTCATCCCCAACCGGCGTAATGTATTCGACTCCACCCTCGATTTGAGCGGCGTATCCTTCCTGACATCGGCGCGAGGCCTCTCTCCTGTGACCTCGCGTCTTCGTTTTGAAGCCGTCGATAATCTCCGTATCGAGTGGGACCTCGACTATGACCCCAAGAGTGGGCGATTGGAGTCAAACAACCTGTTTGCCGGTTACAGTTGGGGCCGAACCACAGTTGGTCTGGGCCACGCCATGCTGAATGCCGTGGATGAGAACGGAAGCGCCGCCTCCACCATCCAGAGCCAGCAGTTGCAGCCATTTCTCTCCATCGGCAAGCAAAGCGGAGCCGGCTTCAACTTTGCCGCCAACGCGGGATACGACTTTGTTCTGGGCCAGTTGCAGTACGGCGGCTTGCAAGCCGTCTATAACTGGAATTGCTGCGGGCTCACCGTTGGATACCGCCGCTTCCAACTCGGCACCGTCCGCGACGAGACCCAGTACCTCTACAGCTTCACCCTGGCAAATTTTGGCTCCGCTGGCGACATTCGCCGCTCCAACTCGATCTTTCGTGACCCGACTCTGCCCCCTGCTTATTAGCCCTTCGGTTGCCTTTCTCCCATCGCCGCGTCAACTTAATATCACCTTGGCGGACACCCGCTGCGCCGGCACTGAATCGGCCCCGGCTGGAGTATCCTTTTCTGAGAGGAATTTATCTTGTTGCGTATTCGTTTATTGCCTGTCCTGCTCACACTTTGCGTTGCCGGAGGTTGCAAGGCTCAACCACCCCAGACGCAGGCCGCACTGGACCCCGCTGCTGTTAATCGCCGCATCGAGATTATGGTCCGCTCCGAATTCAATGTCCCGCAGGATTACACCGTCTCGATTGGCCAACGGACGCCCAGCAAAATTCCCGGCTTTGACGACCTGCCCATCACTCTTGCGCGGGACAAAAAGTCCCAGGTGGTCCAGTTCCTCATCTCCACCGACAGTCAGACGCTGGCACGCCTTGAAACCTACAACCTGGCTAAGGACCCCGTCTTCTCAATTGACGTCGCAGGCCGTCCCATCCGCGGAAATCCTAAAGCCAAGGTCACGGTCATCAACTTTGACGACCTCGAATGTCCGTACTGTGCGAGGATGCACCTCTCGCTCTTTCCCGCCACGCTTGAGCGCTACAAAGACAACGTCCGCTTTATCTACAAGGACTTCCCGCTCACCGACCTGCATCCCTGGGCCATGCACGCCGCTGTGAACGCCAATTGCCTCGCTGCCCAGAGCGGTGATGTCTATTGGGTCTATGTGGATTACCTTCACGCGCACGGCCAGGACATCACCGGCGATGATCGCAACATGGCGAAGAGTTTTGATGCACTGAATCGCATCGCGCGCCAGGAGGCCACGCTAGCCAAACTCGACCTGAAGAAACTGGACACCTGCCTTGCCGCGCAGGACGAAACCCAAGTGCTTGCCTCGGCCAAGGAAGCCGAGTTGCTAAAGATTGATGGTGCTCCCGCGGTCTTTGTCGACGGAGAGCGGATTGATGGGGCCGTTCCCGAACAGCTGGTGTGGCAGGTGATTGACCGCGCTCTTCGTGCCGCCGGCGTCAACCCTCCGCCTCCTCCAACCGCTCCGGCGTCGCTTACACAACCCGCCGGGGCTGGGAAATAGGCTCTGGTGGCGCTATCGCCGCGCCGCCTTGTGGATTTATCCTTGAATGCTGGGGCATTGTTCGACCCCATAGGAGAAACCAGGTTGCAAGTTGAATCCTTTTTCCCGTCACGTTCCGGTTGCGCCGTCCTCATTCTCTGTAGCGGAACCATCTTGGCGGCGGTGGCCGGTTGCCACCGTCCACCCGCTCCAGATGTGGTAGCCACCGTGAATGGCAAGGATATTCTGCGCGCGGAAATGGAGAGATACTACAAAGCGAGCATCGGAGATAATCCGGAGCAACCCTCAGCAGATCAGGCAGACATCGTTCGGCTCACCATTCTTGATCGATTGATTGATGCCGAGATTCTGCAGCAACAAGCGGCCAAGGCAAACCTTGTGGCAAGCGACGATGAAGTCAACACCAAACTCACCGAGATGAGGGCGCTATCGACGCAGGAAGAGTTTGACAAGACACTGAAGGCCAAGAACGAGACACTGGATGACCTGAAAACTGAGATCAGGCGCAACCTTACAGAAACCAAGTTGCTGAACAAGGAGATCGAATCCAAGGTCAACATCACTGACGGTGAGATCAGCGACTATTATGCGACCCACAAGGCAGACTTCAACCTGATCGAACCTCGGTACGGCCTTGCCCAGATCGTGGTAACCAGCGCGCCATCCCCACAGATCAGCAATTTGCAGAACAACAAGGCATCCGGCGATGCGGACGCAAAAAAGAAGATCGAGGCCTTGCACAACAGGTTGGAGAGTGGTGAGGACTTCAGCACCCTCGCCATGCAATTCTCAGAGAACAGTACCGCCGCGAACGGCGGCGACATGGGCTTTGTCCTCGAGTCCCAGTTGCGTTCCGACCCGGAAGCTTACGCCGCAATCAGCAAGCTCAAGCCGGGCCAGAACACTGAGGTTCTTCCCGTTGTTGACGGCGCCACGCACCGCACGATGGGCTATGCGATCTACAAGCTGATCTCCAGGGAGCCCGCGGGGCAGCGCGAACTGAACGACCCGAGCGTTCAGCAGCGGATTCGCCAGGGCCTTCGTGAAGGCCATGCACAACTGCTCAAGAGCGCCTACTTCGAAAAGCTGCATAACGATGCCAAAGTACACAACTATCTCGCCGACCAGATTCTGAGCAAGGGCGCGAGTTAGATCACGCGAGTCCGGTTGCAAGGTCGGCAAACTGTGGAGCCGGCCGTCGGCGAGCTGGAGTCGGCTGTCGGCAAGCTGGAGTCGGCTATATGCTCCCCCGATTCCTACTAAAGAACGAGCTGTGGTAGCCCAGGGCTTGGACATGGCCCGCTCCTTGCCCTTTCGGCCAACACTCAATTTGCCGGAACCCAACTGATTTTCATCCTGATGATCGAGCATAAGAAAAATGGCCTCCGCAAAGCGGAGGCCATTTCCAATTACCGGCGACAGACTGAAGTTACTTCAGGTTGCCGTTCGAATCCATTGTGATGCCGCCAGGTCCAGCGTTCTTCTTCGCTTCGTTGGCTTTGCGCGTTCCCATCGCCTTTTGGCGCCAGTCCTCTGCCGCGGCTACGTCGGCCTTGCGGGCAGCATCATCACCATAGTCCACGTCCGCCTTGCGCCGGTAGATCAGGTTCAGATAAGCCATGGCATCGTCATAGTTCGGCCTGTTGTCCACCGCCTGGAGAAGATAGTGAAGGCCTTCCTCGACAAGGGGACCATTCTCAGCCTTGATCGTCTCCATCACCTTCTTCGGCGCCTTCGCGTTTCCCTCACCGTCATCGGTTGCGCCAGCCGGCGTCAATTCGGCAAGCACGTGCTCGTGGGCCAGGGTCCAGTCGATCGATCCAATCGTGTAGGCGGCTTCGGGATCCTTTGGATCCACCGCCAGCACCTTCATCTGCCACTTCTTGGCCTCATCCAGCTTCTTTACGTTGTAGTAAATGCCTGCAATCTGCTTCAGGCTGTTCACATCGGTCGGGTCCTTGTCCAGAACTTCCTGGAAGATCGCGATCGACTGCTGCGCAGTCTTCAGGTTGTCTGGCGTATCCAAGCCCGGCACTACGTTTTGCGCTAGCGCAGTTGCCAGATAACTCTTCGCCATCGGCAGTCCCGGATCCAGTTGAGTGGCCTTCTGGAAATGTCCGATCGCCTCTTCATACCGTGCGCCCTTGTAAGCATCCACGCCCTTGTTCAACTGGTCACGGGCGGCAAGTTTGTCGCACCCGCTCATGGAAATCACCATGCCGGCCAAGCCAACCGCAAGCGCCATCAATCGTGCGGGTCCATTCATCTTCTTTTCCTTCTCCTTCAGGTCGTCTCTATCGAATGCACGCCTGGATTCTGATAAAAACTGGCCGCGGGCGGGAGTACCGAAACCAGGGTGAAAAAATTGTACTCCTGCTCGCCGCCCGGATGAACCACTCGACCGCCACCGGGATGGGCTATCAACTCTGGATAAGACCGGGGCCTTACAACGGCCCCTTCCACAAGCAGCTTGCCTGAATTCTATGCTTCACAACGGACTGCGGATTGTGACATTCGCCACTTTACCGGCGTCGGCCTGCCCCAGGATTGCCCTTGCTGAAAACTGCGCTACTGGCCAGCCATGATCTTCGGCGTCATCAACCCGATGTGATCCACGTTGGCTGCGCGGCCAATATCAATGATCTCGGCCACGTAGGCAAAGTTCACGTCATCGTCGCCTTTGACGAACATGACGCGTTCTGCACGGTTGGCATAGATCTCAGTGAGCTTGGGCAGCAAATCAGCCTTAGCATAATCGGTCTCGTTGATCTTGTACGCCGGAGGCGCGCCTGGCCGGTAAAGAACCTGCACCACGATGGTGCGATCCGTCGGCGGCGGCTGCTTGGTCGGATCCTTGGGCGGCTGAGGAACCAGCGCATCCAGTCCTTTCGGCACCGTCGGCACGATGACCATGAAGATGATCAGCAGCACCAGAAGGATGTCGATCATGGGCGTCACATTGATGTCTGACGAGTAACCGCCCTCGCCTCCACCTGTTGTCATTGACATGGCTTAGAACTCCTTGATTTCTGCTAATCGTTAAAGAGGCAACCCGGCGGCGCTTTTACTGGCCCGCCGCTGCGGGACCTTCGCGCTTTTGCGTCAGCAAGCCCACGTCGTCCACTCCCGCGGTGCGCACTGCGTCGATGGCATCTTCAACCGCCCGGAACTGCGCACGCGCATCTGCGCGAACGAAAATTGTCTTCCCCGGCTTGTCAGCCAGCTTGTCGCGAACCAGGCCGCCAAGCTCTGTGACAGCGACTTTGTTCTGCCCCAGAAAAACACCGCCATCGCGCGTAATCGCAACAACGATTGCGTCTTCCTTGTCGGCGTCAGGCATGTTTGTCGGATTATCGACCTTTGCCATGTCCACGGACACCTTGTTCTGGAGCATCGGGGTAATGACCATGAAGATGATCAAGAGCACCAGCATGACGTCGACCATAGGGGTGACGTTGATATTCGAATTGACCTTACTGCCTTCGTTGCGAACCGCAATTCCCATGGTTGGGCTCCGTGCCTGAAGATTTTTGTTCCGGATGGCTTCCGGCGTTGCTGCGAACCAAATGGCCGGCTTGAGCTTCAAAGCGGTGGGCAGAAGAGGTATGCTCTGCTGCCCCCCAGAAAACTCTCGCTCGAACCTACAGCCGCTTCGCTTAGCGCTTGTGGCTCTGCTTGATGAAGTAGTCGATCAGTTCGCTCGAGGAGTTATCCATCTCCACGTCAAAGTTCTCGACACGACCGGTGAAATAGTTGAACGTCATAACGGCGGGGATGGCCACCAGCAGGCCGAACGCCGTGGTAACAAGAGCTTCTGAAATACCGCCGGCCACCGCGCCGATACCCGAAGTCTTCTGGGTAGCGATCTGTTGGAAGGCGTGCAGAATTCCGATAACCGTGCCGAGCAGCCCAACGAACGGTGCCGTGGCGCCGATGGTGGCCAGAACAGAAAGGCCCCTCTTCAGCTTGGCGTGAACGATGGCTTCAGCCCGCTCCAGTGCGCGTCCCGAGCTCTGGATTGTCTCGTCGGTCGCCAAACCGCCTGAGGCACGGAACTCCTGCAGGCCAGCCGTAACAACCTCGGCCAGGTGCGACTTCTTGTTCCGGTCGGCAATCTTGATGGCTTCTTCCAGTTTGCTGTCCTTCAGCGCGCCGGCAACCTTGGGAGCGAACTCACGCGACTGCTTCCGGGCTGCTGCGAAGTACAGGTAACGGTCGATCATTACGGCCAGCGACCAGATCGACTCAATGAAAAGAACAATGGCGATGGCGCGGACGGCCCATCCCATGTGGTCCCAAAGCTGCATGGGGCTAAAGCCGACTGCCTGATCTTCCTGGAAGAGTGCAAGGCTGCTGACTGTGTGCGAAGCGATATGTGCGAACTGAGCGAGAATCACTGAATCGTTCCTCCTAAGGAGTTTCTTGTGAAGTGCAATCCGCCGCGGCGGACGATTGCTGCGAATGCGCCTCTTTCAGGATTCGCATTCAGGTAAAAAGTAAGACCCCTGCCCTAAAAGCTGGCAGAGGCCAAAGATTCGTCAACCACCGAGTGTGAAGACTACGTTCACCGTTGTTTCCACTTCCACCGGCTCGTTGTTCAGCAGGTAGGGCCTGTATCGCCAGGACCTCACGGCGTCCATGGCGGCCGATTGCAACATAACCGGACCACTGATGACGTGCAGTCCCTCAATCATTCCTGACTTTGAGATTGTGGCTTGCAGCACCACCGTTCCCTGGACACGAGCTGCCTTGGCAATGGGCGGATAAATCGGCATCGTCTTCTGCAGCAACAAGCCCGAGGACACGCCGGCGGAGATGTTTACCTTGGTCGGGGGCGCGGCCTTGACCTTGGGGCCGCCCTGTCCTTTGAATAGGCTGTCAGTCATCGCATTCGAGCTGCCGCCCAAACCTTCCATGCCGGTCACGCCAAAAGATGACGGCGGCGCTTCCCTCTCCGCAACAATCTTGATGTCATGGGGAATCTTGGTGGGCGCGGTCAGCTGGTTGTTCATCATTTCTGACTGAACATGAACTACGTGGACAACCTCCGGCGGTGGAGGCGGCGGTGGCGGCGGCGGTGGGGGCGGAGGTACCGTCAACTGCGTCAGCATCATGGTCTTCGGCAGTGCCTCGGGATAAATCAGAGGGATCAGAATCAGCAGAATGAGAATGGAGACATTGACCGAACCTGTCGCGATCATCCAAACCCCGCTTTTACTCTTGATCCGGTTTCCAGATGCAAACGTGGAATCTTCAAACATGGCCAGCCTCGAATCGGGTGTTTGTTACTTCTATTTTAGACACCACGGGAAGTGCAAATGTTCCCGAATTGCCTACAGACACCAAAACTGAACAACAAAAGCGCCATCAACCTATACCAGAATAAACGGCACACATGCAAAACCTGCTGCAAAACCGGTGCAATCTCCTGGCAAATCCCTAAGCCTTGGGACGCCTCGCCGCGGGCAATGCAGTTGCCTTGCCTTGCTGCGCCCGCCACTGCTGCCACGCCACCAACATTGGCGCCGCAACTGCAATGGAGGAATATGTGCCGATAAGAATACCCACCACAAGCGCAAATGAAAAGCCCCGCAGGACGGGGCCGCCAAAAATGTAAAGAGAAAGCACGGTCAGGAAGGTCAATCCAGACGTGAGAACCGTCCGGCTCAATGTCTGGTTGATGCTCCGGTTCACCACGTCCGGAAGCGACTCGCGGCGGCTCAGGCGGAGATTCTCGCGGATGCGGTCGAACACCACGATCGTGTCGTTCATTGAGTAGCCAATGAGCGTGAGAATCGCCGCGATCACTGTGAGGCTGATCTCCTGGCCGGTCAGAGCAAATGCGCCCACCGTGATCAGAGTATCGTGGAAGCACGCAACCACAGCAGCAATGCCATAGATCAATTGGAACCGAAACCAGAGGTAGACCAGCATGCCCAACAGGGAGTAAAGGGTCGCCAAGGCGGCCTTGCTCTCCAGTTGATGCCCAACCGTTGGACCCACAACGTCCACCTTGGTAGCCGCAGGAATGATCGGGTTGTCGTAGTGTGCCTTCAGCGCATCTTCAATGTGCTGCCGCCCCGCATCGAGAGAGGTCTCGTCGTGCTGTTCCGGAAGGCTGATCAGAACTTCGTTGTAGCCGGGTTCGTCGTAGGTCTCAACCTTTGCATCCGAAATGCCAGCTGCAGCCGTGGCGCTGCGAATCTTATCCAGGTCAGGGGCTTGCTCGAATTTCACCTGCACCTGGGTGCCACCGCGAAAGTCCACGCCAAGCCGGACCGGGCTGCCGATGTGCGACCAGTTGTAGGCCATCATCCCCACGCCAGCCACACTGAAGATCAATGAAAAGCCAAGGAAGCCCCACTTCAGCCTCAGCCAGTCAACATTTACGCCGCGAAACAATTCCACTGGTTCTTTCCCTTCCCGTTCTTCCCTGTTCTGGAGGCCTCAGCGGACTCCAGCAATCCTCGTTCTCAGCTGACGATCAACAATGCCGACCGGGCCGCCCAAGTACCCAGACCTAGATCGAAAGCATCTCCCCGGTCTTCAGCTTGTTGACATGCGCATCAAAGATCACCCGCGAGACATACACAGCCGTGAACAGGTTGGCCAACAGACCGATCGTCAGGGTGGTTGCAAATCCCTTTACCGGGCCGGTGCCAAACATGAACAGGATGGCCGCCGAAACGATTGTCGTGACGTGGGTATCCAGAATCGTCGTCCATGCGTGCGCAAATCCCTGGTCCACGGCCGCCGACGGAGCCTTCCCCGCCCGCACCTCTTCTCGGATGCGCTCGAAGATCAGTACGTTGGAGTCAACGCCCATGCCGATGGTCAGAATTACTCCGGCAATACCCGGCAACGTCAGCGTTGCCGTTGAAAAGCCCATGAAGCCAAGCAAGATCACCAAGTTCAAAACCAGCGCCAGGTCGGCATTGATTCCCGAGCCACGGTAGTAGAACAGCATGAACGCCATGACCACCAGGATGCCCACAATCGCTGCTGTAACGCCCTTCTTGATCGAATCAGCGCCGAGCGACGCGCCCACTGTCCGGTCCTCAAGATAGTTCAATGAGGCCGGCAGCGCTCCGGTGCGCAGCATCTTGGACAGCATGGTGACCTCATCCGGAGTAAAGCTGCCAGTAATCTCACCGGAATCGCGAATGGCGCTTTGGATGGTGGCGACTTCGCGGACGCGTCCGCCCATGACTACGGCCATGCTTTGGCCAACGTTTTTGCTTGTGTAGTCGTAGAACTTGTCGCCTGCTTCATTTGTCAGCGTGAAGCGAACATTCCTGCGCCCGTTTTGATCCGTACTGGGATCGGCGGAGCGAAAATCCTGGCCGCCTACGATGTAGGCTCGCTGCAGCACATACACGCTGTCCGTATCGGAACCGGTTGCAAGGGTTCCTGAGCCATGCACCAGGATGTCGTCTGGCGGAACAGAAGGCCCAAGGCTGGCCATTGCTTCCTGGTCGTCCTTGTAGGGCCCGCCGACAACGGCGTGAATTTCAAGCCTCGCCGTCGACTGAATAATGCTCTTCACCCGGTCAAGATCGCTGATGCCCGGCAACTCAACCAGGATCTGGTTGTCTCCCAGTCCGTACTGCTGGATCAAAGGTTCGCTCACGCCCAATGTGTCCACGCGGTCGCGAATCGTCTCGATTGCCTGCTCGACGGTCTTCTGCTCAAGTGCCGTTACCACCGAGGGTTTCATGGTCAGAGTCCAGGTGTTGTCTGCCCCGCCGCCGGCAACGTCGTATTCATTTCCATACTTACTATCGAGCGTGGAGCGTACCGTTGTGGCCTGGGCCTGCGTCGTACCCTCGATGCGGATTGTTTGCGGCTGTTTGGTTGGATCCGGTTTGAAAACCTGGGTAAAGCTCAGGTTTGCGCCCTTGAGAGCCTGCTCGATCTGCCCCGCGGTGTTGTCCGTTTCAGCGCTCACAGCCTCCGACACCACCACCTCCAAAATCAGGTGGACGCCGCCGCGCAGATCCAATCCAAGATGAATCCGCTGACTCACGGCATTTAACAAGGCGGTGCCGCTTACTCCTGATGGCACGCCGATAATGCCGTATCCGCAAACCAAAAGGACTGCAACAATCAGGACTACTTTGTTCTGGAGATTCTTCTTCATCGTCCCGTTTCTCTAGTTCAAATCGGTATTTCTGAAATGTGGGTACCGCATCCTCCGCGCCTGTTGTGGTGCAAGGGATAAAAAACAGAATCTATGAGCCCGAAGGCCCCTCTTGCGTTACCGAAGCAATCGCGCTCTTGGCTACTTCAAGCTTGATGTTGTCTGGGGCCACGCGAATGACGATTACATCATCTTTGATGGAAAGGATAATTCCGCGGATGCCTCCCGCGGTGGTCACCCGATCCCCGGCCTTGATGCCGCCCAGCATCGCCTGCCATTCTTTTTGCCTCTTTTGCTGGGGGCGGATCATTACCAGGTAAAGAACCGGAATCAAAAGCAAGGGGAGAAGCATTGGAAGGCTGCTTCCACCCGCTCCGGCGGGCAAACCCGCCAATACTGCAAAACCTGTCGCCACGATCATCCTTTACTCACCCTTGGCCGCACAACCGCCGCTGCCGTTCAGGGCAAAGGCAAACCCGGCTCTGAACCGGATGCCTGCAAGAAAATTTGTCTCCGGGAAAGAACTTTGCTTGATCCAGGCCGATGAACACGCCCGGCCCAGGCTCAAGCCAGAATCTGCGTCAGGTTCCGAGAAAGGCGCCCTTGTTGCCGCAGGCCGTTCGGGTCTGGAATCCAATTTCCCGCTCGCGCCCATCCCTGAAACTCAACAGCCGTCTGCTTCCTGTTCGACACAGCCTTCCTCTTGAACTCCCAATCAGGTTGAACTCCCAATCCAGAGCTCATTGTTCAGAATGAGCGCGGCTCAGAAAGTGCTCATTCTGACCGGATTCCAAAAAGAATGCCTACAAGATAAGATACGCGCGCACGTTGCTGTGTCAAGGTAAACCACGCCTGG
>Ga0182018_10002351_pt1 | contig 19159 bp, 18 predicted proteins | sample 812P2MmetaG_FD_120490 | JGI IMG/M metagenome (GOLD analysis project Ga0182018, IMG submission 120490) | Permafrost microbial communities from Stordalen Mire, Sweden - 812P2M metaG | ecosystem: Environmental > Terrestrial > Soil > Wetlands > Permafrost | place: Sweden: Stordalen | collected... | reverse complement strand
GACTATTCTACCCAACCGGCCCGGTTGTTTGCTACCCCCGATCCCCCCAAAGCCGATTGGCCTTGGCGCTAGGGCCCTCGAGCCGCTGCTTCTTCCAGCTTTTCGGCCCCCAGAGGTCCCCTTCGCTCGCGATGCGGGCGGGCGTCGTGCGGATCGTGAGCTTGGCAAACTCGTCGGCCGGCGCTATGCCCGAGCGCCGGCGGCCAAAGGCTTCAACTTCGGCCCAATGCAGCGGGGTCGAGACCGGTGCACCATCGCGGGCCCGCACGGAGTAGGGTGCCACAATGGTCTTCCCAAGACCCACTTGGATGTAGTCGATGTAGACCGCGGTCTCCGGGCGCTTGGCGATCGTGCGCTGCAAGGTCGCCAGCTCACGCAGCTCCCCCGCCGCGTGGCGTGCGACGATTTCGGCGAAGACCTTGGCAGTCTCGTACGAGTAGCCGGCGGCGAGCGGCACGACGACATGAAGTCCAAAACCGCCGGTAGTTTTGACCAGCGGCTTCAACCCGATCCCCACGAGCAGGTCGCGGATCGTAAGCGATACGCTCGCAAGCGTTCTGAGCGTGCACTTCTCCCCGGGATCGAGGTCGAAGAGCAGCAGCTCAGGTTCGTCGAGCGCTGGGACGTGTGAGGTCCAGACGTGCAGCACGATCGCCGCCAGATTTGCGAAATAGACGAGGCTCGGCTCGTCGTTGCAGAGCGGAAAGGTAACCTCGCTGCGCGACCCTCCAGGCGTCGGCACGGTAACGCGTTCGATCCACTCCGGCATGCCCTTTGGCATCTGCTTCTCAAAGAAGCTCAGCGCGTCGATTCCATTCGGATAGCGCTGCAGCGTGAGCGGCCGGCCCTTCAAGTGCGCGACGGCATACGGAGCCACGCCGCGATAATAGCCGATCAGATCTCCCTTTGTATAACCGTCGCGCGGCCACAACACCTTTTCTAGATTGGAGAGGGAGAGCGTGCGTCCACCGACGCTGACGCTCGAACGCTCTTTTGCGCTCATGCTTCCACCGGGATTTCCGCGACGACGTCGGCGGCCGGCTTGTCGACGCGGAGGCCGACGTACGCGGGTTGGCGCAGATAACCGTCGCGCGTCCATTCGGCAAAACGTACCTCGACGACGAGCTGCGGCGAGCACCAGTGCGTTGGCGCGTTTGCATCAACGTCGTTGACGAAGGGCGAGCTCTTGCGCTCGATCTTTCGAAGCCGCTCGTAGAGCTCGGAGAGTTTCTTTACCGTAAATCCCGTTCCGACCGAACCGACATACCGCAGCCGTTTTTTTTCGTAAACGCCGAGCAGCAGTGCGCCGAAGCCTTTGCGGCTGCCTTTGGGCTCGGTCCAGCCGCCGACCACGAACTCTTGCTCGTAACTCGTCTTGATCTTGACCCAGTCGCGGCTGCGCCGTTCTTGATACGTCGAATCGCGCCGCTTTCCGATAATGCCTTCTAAATGCTTCTTGCGCGCGACTTCGAAGAGCTCTTTGCCGCGGTCGAGCACGTGCTTGGAGTAGAGCACAAGGGTATCGTCTTTAATCAATCGTTCGAGCAGCGCTTTACGCTCTTCGAGCGGAGTAGAGCGCAGATCCTTACCGTCGGCATAGAGCAGGTCGAAGACTGCATAGGTCAACCCGGCCGGTTTCTTCTGCGATTCCTGTAGGCGCTGAAACGTCGAGCGCCCTTGCGCGTCGAGGCTGACGATTTCGCCATCGACCACCACCGGCAAACTGGCAAACGCGCTTACGAGTTCCTTGAGCGACGGAAAGCGGCCTAACATGTCGAGCCCATTGCGCGAGACGAGCGTGAGCTCGTTCTTCTCATCGACCGTGCAGAGCGCCCGATAGCCGTCCCACTTGATCTCAAAGAGCCACGCGGAGTCGTCGAATGGCTCGGCGACCAGCGTTGCCAGCATGAGCGCTTTGGGATGCGGGATTGGGTCGCGTTTCGCCGCGCGCTTGCGCGGCGGTGCGGCCGCATAGCGTGCGGCGGGTTTGGATTGCCAGGTCTCGGCCCGCGGATCGGCAGCGATATCCGCCAGCGTCTTGCCGCTTTTGACCGATTCGGGATGATCCGCCGGATCGTACTTCGGATCGGCATACTCGTCGCGATCTTTGAGCAAGAGCCACGGCTCGCCGCGCTCGCCCTCGCGGGCCTTGATTTTGACCAGCGTGAACTCGCCCTTGAGCTTCTTGCCATGAAGGATAAACTTGATCTTGCCGCTGGCGATCTCCGCGGCCGGGTCGGTGCCTTCGACCAGCGTGTAGGTGCCGCGATCCCAAACGATCACGCTCCCTGCGCCGTACTGCTTCGCGGGAATGTTGCCCTCGAAATCCCGGTAATCCATCGGATGGTCTTCAACGTGCATTGCGAGCCGCCGGTCGAGTGGAACGAGGGTCGGTCCCTTGGGCACCGCCCAGGAAGCGAGCACGCCGCCGGCTTCCAGGCGGAAATCGTAATGCAAGCGTGTGGCGCGGTGCATCTGCACGACGAATCGCAGCTTCTTGGAGACCCGCTCCTTCCGGCCGCTCGGTTCGGGCGTCGCCTTAAAATCGCGCTTCTTGCGATACGTCTCGAGCGATCCCGGGCGCGCGCCCGGCTTCTTTACTGCCATCGTATTTGGACTTCGACGACGCGGCGAGCTATTCTTAGACTCCATGATGTATAGCATTGCCGGCCTGGTCCTGGCGCTTGGCGTCGCGGCCGCGGCCTGGCGGCACAGCAGGCGCGCGGGCGGTTTTTACGACGCGCAGATTTACGGAATGGATCGCGCCATGCACCGGCGCTACTGCACGATCAGCCTCGGCTTTGCCGCTTTTTTCGCGCTCGCGTACGCGTTGCATCTCTACGGCGCAGGCATCGGGGCACTGACGCTGTACGTCTTGGTCGCCGTGTTTTACGCTAGTTCGTTTCTGCGGGGAGCCGCCGACGCCGATGAGTGAGTTTCGCTTCTCACCGCGCCCCAATCGCGCGGCCGAAATCGGCTGGATCGAATGGGGTGCCGAAGCTTTCGGGCGCGCGCAGGCGGAAGACCGCCCGATCCTGCTCTCGATCTCGGCCGTCTGGTGCCATTGGTGTCACGTGATGGACGAGACGACCTACTCCGATCCGGGCGTCATCGAAACGATCAACCGCCGCTTCGTTCCCATACGCGTCGACAACGACAGGCGCCCCGACATCAATGCGCGTTATAACATGGGCGGCTGGCCTACGACGGCATTTTTGACGCCCGGCGGACGAACGCTGACCGGTGCGACCTACCTGCCGCCGGCGCAGATGCATCGCGCGCTCGAGGAGATCGCGCGCTTTTACGACGAGCAAAAGAACGAAATCGCCGAGCTTCCCGCAACGTCGCGATCGCATGACGCGCTGCGCGAACCCGCAGTATCCGGCGACCTAAGCGACGCACCGATCACGCGACTGCTCGAAAATCTTGAAAGTAACTTCGACGAGGAGTTTGGCGGTTTCGGTGACGAGCCGAAGTTTCCGCAGCCGGAGGTACTCGAGTTCTTGCTCTCCGAGTGGCGGCTTTCGGGCAATCAGCGCTATTACGCGATGGTTTCGAGGACGATGGGCGGCATGTCGCGGGGCGGAATGTACGATCACGTCGAGGGCGGTTTCTTCCGTTACTCGACGACGCGCGACTGGAGCGTCCCGCATTTTGAGAAGATGGCCGAGGAGCACGCGGGCCTGCTCCGAGTTCTCGCGACGCTCGCGATCTTTGCTCCCACCGACGATTCTCACACGACGCTGGTATCGGCCACAAACTACGTTCGCAACGTTCTGCTCGATCCGCAGACGGGGTTCTTCGGCGGCAGTCAAGATGCCGACGAAGCCTACTTCGCGCTGCCGCTCGACGAGCGCCGCCGGCTGGTCGCGCCGTTCGTCGACCGCACCTCGTACACCAACTGGACGTGCGCGCTTGCTGGCACATTCTTTCGGGTTGCGCGAGCGCTCGACGACGATGCGCTGCTCGCGCAAGCCATCACGACGCTCGATAACGTGGCGTCGCGCCTCGTCGATCCGGACGGTTTGCTCTATCACGTCCTCGTCCCGGGCGGCGCGCCCGAGGTGCGCGGTTTGCTCGTCGATCACGTCGCCTACCTTCGCGCCCTGCTCGACGCGCACGAAGCGAGCGGGGAGGAGCGTTTCTTGGAGCGCGCGCGAGCGCTCGCGCAAACGACGATCGAGGCTTTCGAAGCGCCGGGCGGCGGATTTTACGACCGCCTTGCGGGCCGCGAATCCTTCGGCAATCTCGCAATTGCCGACCGTCCGATCGCGGAGAACGGCCTGCTCGCGGACGCGCTCCTGCGTTTGGACGCACTTACGGCGCAGCCCGCGCACCGCGATCGCGTGAGGCGAACGCTCGCGCTCTACGCGGCTACCGCTGCGAACGCCGGGTCGTTTGCGGCATCCTATGCGCGCGCGCTACGCCGGTATCTCTCGCCCGAGGTTGTCGTTCGCATCGTCGGTGATGCGAAGGAGACCGACGAGTTTCGCGAACTTGCGCAACGGCTTCCGTCACCGTTTGTTTCGGTCCGGACGCTCGCGGCCGATGCGGCCGCGGAACTCGGGATGCCGGCAGAACCGGCAGCTTACGTCTGCGCCGGAACGACGTGCGGCGCTCCCGTTGCGGATCCGAGCGGCCTTCGAGGAGCCTACGACGCGCTTTCCCAGCGCCGATAAGGTCGTAGCACCCGCGGGCGAGAAACGCTACGAATGGAATGTCGCTGCCGGCCGCCGTATCTCGAAACGCTTCGTTCGCTCGCGAGCCTGAACCGGGGAGCTTTCGTCGCCATGGCCGGCAGCCTGGTCGCCGCGTCTTCGGTGCGCGTCGCCGCGGCAACGGCCGGCGCAGCCGACGCGATTCTCATTAACGGCCGCTTTCGCACGATGGCCGGCGCCTCCGTTGTGGACGCGGTCGCCATAACCGGCGGACGCTTCTCGGCAATCGGTTCGCGGACGCACGTGATGACGTATCGCGGGCCGAAGACGGAGATCGTCGATCTGCGCGGCGCGACGGTTCTTCCTGGATTCGTCGAGCCGCACATGCATTTTATCTACCAAATCGTCATTGCGAACTTGCTCGTGGCGCGATATCCGCAGTGCGCGTCGCTCGAAGCATTCTTGGCGGCGCTCCGTGGTGGGCTCGCAAGCGTGCCGGCGGGAAACTGGTACGGCGCGTTCGGATTCGACAACTCGGTGATGACGCCGTACCGCCAGCTAACCATGCAAGATCTCGATACCGTCTCAACCGACGTACCGATCTTCGTCATAAATCCGTCGGGACACATCGGTTACGCGAACGGCAAGGCATTTGCGATCCTCGGCATCACGGCGCAGTCGCCCGACGTGCCCGGTGGCGGTCGCTACGGCAAGGACGCAGGCGGCGCGCTCGACGGCGTGATCTACGAGCCGCCGGCGATGGCGCCGTTCATCGAAAAGTTGCTCGCGAGCGTCTCCCCGACGCCGGAGAAGATCGTCGGATGGTATGGCGGATTGTTGGAAACGGCGGCCAAAGCCGGCGTTACCACCGTCCACGATGCGGGGATCGGCCCAACGGGCAAGGTGCCCGACGACTGGGCCATCTACACCGCGCTCGTCTCGCGCGCGAACAATCCGGTGCGCATCAGCACGATGCCAGACTTTCAAGAACACGCGACCTTCGACGACGTTGTCGCCAAGATCCCACGCAGGCCGGGCGCACCGATCTTCCTCGCCAACGGGCGCCTCTCCGTACCGTGCGTCAAATTCTGGGCCGACGGGTCGCTCCAAGGTTTCACCGGCGCGCTTACGCAGCCGTACCTCGGCAAACCAAATAACAAGGGCTCGCTCAACTGGGAGCCCGGTCCGCTCAACGAGTTAGCCGCTCTTGCTAAAAAGAATGGATGGAGCGCCGCCATCCACGCAAACGGCGACGCTGGGCTCGATCTCGCCCTCGGCGCGTTTTCCAGCGCGTACGGCAGTACGGCCGCGCCGGGATTTCGTAACCGTATCGAGCACTGCACCGTCACGCGGCCCGAGCAGTGGGACGCGCTGCAAAAGATGAACCTGGCCGTCTCGTTTACCGAAGGGCACATCTACGAGTGGGGCCTTCCATTCGCAGAACGAATCCTCGGCGAGCCCCGAGCCGAAGGCCTCGACAACGCGCCCGAAGCGATCCGTCGCAACCTGGTCTGGAGCATGAACTCCGACTACGCCACGACCGACATCCAACCGTTACGCTACATTCAAACCGCCGTCACACGGGTGCCGCTGGGAGCGACGAGCCCGCTGGGCCCCGGCTTGCGCGTTTCCGTCGAGCAGGCTCTGCGGGCCATGACGATCAACGGCGCGATCGCGTGTCAGCTCGAAGACCGCGTCGGCAGCATCGAGCTGGGGAAGGACGCCGATCTCGTGGAACTCGCTGCCGATCCCGCAACGGTGGATGTTTCGTCGATTGCAAGCATCCCCGTCGTGGCGACGTGGTCCAGAGGGATGCGTTTCGTGCACGCGTCCTGACGCCGTTGCCGGCGCGCTCGACGCACCTACGTTCGCACGAACTGCAGCCAGTACCAGCATCCCCAAACTCCCACGACGATCGAATAAACGATGAGGGCCTTCGCCCATGCCGGCACGCGCTCGCGTACCGCGAGCATCATCAGTGCGACGAGAAACGGCTCAAAGTCGAGCGCATGGCGCATCCCGAACTGCGCGAAACCATTTACGTAATAGAGGAAATTCGGGATCGCGACCAAGATGGCCGCGACCCAGAGTGCGAGCACCCAGCGAACGGGTGAACGAGCGAAGAACGCGAGCAGTAACGCGGGGGACGTCCACGTTAGGGCGACGCCCGAATACTCCGGACGCAGCCACGGGAAACCCGGCAAGAACGTCGGCAACTGCACGAAAAACGACCAAAGCTGGTTCGGCAGATACTCTAAGCGAAAAGGCGAGCCGGTCGGCATTCCGGCTTGGTCCAGATGGTACCAGGCGCTGTAACCGATATCGCTCAACGTTCCCCAGCGCGCCTCGTTGTAGAGAACCCAGAGGATGCCGACGGGAACGAGCATCGCGCAGAATGAGCCGAGCCTTCGCACTTGCACGCCGCGCGGCGACTCAGCCGCCAGCAAAAAAGCGTAGACGGGTAACGCGACAATCATCGAAAAGCGCGACTCGAAGGCGCAAGCGGCGAAGATCGCGACGAGCCAGCCGCGCCGCTTACCGGCGAGCTCGACCAACGCCAGCAAGGTAAAGCAGACCGCGGAAACGTGCGCGGTAAACCACACGTCGCCCAGCATCGCGCACCACAAGAGATCGGTCCCCGCCAGAAGGAACGCGCAGATCCACGCGATGCTGGTGCGGCGTACTCCAAAGCGCTCGCCAAGCTCCCACGCCGCGCCGATGGCAACGGCGGCAAGCACCAGCGCCAAGCCGGTTTGGTTCGTTCGCGCTCCGAAGAGCGCCACCAGCGGCACGAGCAGCAACGCCGGCAGCGGGCCTTCGATCACGAAATAATGGCCATTGTACGGCAACGCATCGATGAAGGCACCTGGCCAGTCGATCCACGTGTGACCCGCTAACAGCGCCTGCGCCAACAGCACGAAGTTGTTATATGGCGTTGAACGAAGTTGCGATACGAACGCCGTCACGACGAAGGCGACGAGGGCAGCAGCGTGCGCCGGCCGAATTCGTGCGGTCAAATGGTCGGGAGCGTCGCCTGCGGGAGCGGTTGAGGCGGCTGGAATGTTGAGGGTGGTAAACTCTGCGGGAAGCGATAATCGCTCCAGGTGATCCGCTCGCGTGCCGGTTTGCCGCCGACTTGCGCGGTGGCGGCGGCAACGACCGGCATCCAATACTTGCCGAAAGGCCCGAACTCAACCTCGCCGCTGCCTTCGACGCCCTCATTGCCGCTCAGAAAGTGGACGGCGCGCGGAAGGAAGTTCGAGCCGTCGATCGTCAATCGGTCGATTCGAGCACCGGGAGAACGATTTAACGGCGTCGCTTCGTAGACGTAGTCAAAATGCCGGCCGTCCTTTACGGTTCCGAGAAAGAGCAGCTCGTACGACTCGGTGCTCGGCGCAAAGCGAGCGATCGCATAACGATCCACATGCCGTGAGATGCGCACCACCTTGCGAAGCAACGTTATTCCATCCACTGAAAGAGTATCGTCGCGCACGTCGAGTCCGCTTCGATAAATTCGATGGTGTTGCTCGATGTTGCTCGGCCCGACCTGTGAGACGGTGTAGGAGAAGACGACGACTTTCGGGGCGGAGGCCGCAACGAGTGCCAAAGCGTATCGCTGCAAAACGTATTGCGAGTCGAGGTGATTTGCGCTCGCACCCACCGACCCCACCAGTGCAAGTATCGAAATCGCTCGCAAGCGGCTCACGTCAGCACGGCGTCGCGAATCGCTTGGAGGGCCGCCTCGGCACCGGCGCCGTCGCTTCCGCCGCCCTGCGCCAACGCCGCCTGACCGCCGCCTTTACCTGCGACCAGCGGAGCCGCCAGCTTCATCAGTTTGCCCGCGTGAATGCCGTCACCGATCAGATCTTCGCTCGCGCTGACCAAAAGGCTGACGCTGCCGTCATCGATACCAGCCAACGCCACGACGCCGCTGCGAAAGCGATTTCGGATCGCCGTGTTGAGATGGCGAAGGGCTTCGCCGTTGGCTTCATGGAGCACCGCGCCGACAAAGGCGCGATCCCCTTTTCGCTCGGCCTTTGCTACGTATACGTCGGCATCGGCTGCCGCAAATCGAGCGCGCAGCTGCCCAACTGCCGTCTGCATCTCTTTGAGGTCGCGGTGCATCCGCTCGAACCGCTCGAGCAACTCGTCGGGCGCTGCCGACATCGAAGCCGAAAGCGTGCCGATGAGGTCGCTCTGCTTGTCGACGTACTCCTCGGCAGCCGCCGAAACGCATGACTCGATCCGGCGAATGCCGCTGCCGATCGACGATTCCGACAAAATTACGAAAAGTCCCAGCTCGCCGGTTGAGTGCGAATGCGTACCGCCGCAGAATTCAATGGAAGGCCCCGCCTCAACGACGCGAATCATGTCGCCGTACTTTTCCCCGGCCATCCAAATTGCTCCGGTCTTTCTCGCTTCCTCGAGCGGAAGCACGCGTGTGACCAGATGCGCGTCGTCGCGGATCATCTCGTTGACGCGATGGGCGACGGCACGCCGTTGTTCGGTCGTCAGCGCGCCCTTCGGCCAGCGGAAGTCGAAGCGCATGCGGTCGATGCCCACCCAGGAACCGGCTTGGTTGACCTCGTCGCCGAGCACGTCTTTGAGCGCCCGTTGCAAAAGGTGCGCGGACGTGTGGTGCCGTCGAATCTCGCGTCGCCACGATTCAAGAACGCCGGCGCGGACCCGATCGCCGGCCGCGAACTCTCCCTCGAGGACGCTGCCGTAGTGCGCGATCGCTTCGCCCATGTACTGCGTATCGCGCACCTCGAAGAGCGCGCTAGGCTGCACTGAGCCTGTCGAAGTAGCCTGCACTGAGCCTGTCGAAGCAGCCTGCACTGAGCCTGTCGAAGTGCGCAGAATTCGCCCGCGATCGCCGATCTGCCCACCGCGCTCCGCATAGAACGGCGTGCGATCCAAAATCAACACACCTTCGTCTCCCTGCGATAACGAAGCGACGGACTTCCCTTCTTTGAGTGCCGCCACGACCTCGCCGTCGGCTTCAAGGCCCTCATCGTAGCCGGTGAAGCTGCTGCTGATCGCCGGCAGATCCGTCAGCGCTACCACGTCGCGCTTCGCGGCGGCGTCGCGACGCGCGCGTTCGCGCTGCTCTTCCATCAAGCGGTCGAACGCGACGGCATCGACGACCGCGCCGCGCTCGCCCGCGATTTCACGCGTAAGCTCGAGAGGGAAGCCGAACGTGTCGTGCAGCAAGAATGCTTCCTCTCCGCCGATCACTCGGCCCGGCCGTTGCGTCGCCTCGTCGATGACGCGTTCCAGCATCGTCATCCCGCGTTCCAGCGTCCGGTCGAACGTCTGCTCTTCTTGACGTAGTGCCGTCGTTATTCGCGCGGCGCTTTCGCGAAGCTCCGGGTAGCCCGGCTCGAGCGATTTCACCGCCGCGGGCACGAGCTCGGAGAAAAAGCCGTCGGGATAGCCAAGCAGCCTTCCATTGCGAATCGCGCGGCGAATCAGAAAACGCAGCACGAACCCTCGGTCCGTGTTCGATGGATAGACGCCGTCATTGATCAAGAACGCCGCCGAGCGAAGATGATCCGCGATGATATTCTGGCGCGCCCGTTGCTCGCGCCGCTCGAGCGTCGTGTGACGTATCGGTGGCTGCGCCACGACTAAATCGGTGAAGAGGTCGGTCTGATACATCGAGGCAAAGCCGTTACACACGGCGAGCATGCGTTCGAAACCGGCGCCCGTGTCGATCGACGTGCGCGGCAGATCTTCGAGCTTGCCGTCCGCCGTTCGGTTGTACTGTTGAAAGACGACGTTCCAGATCTCGACGTACCGATTCCCGCGATTTGGTCCCGTGTCGTCGGTGCCGCTCGCGTGCTCGGCGCCCGTGTCGTAAAAGATCTCGGTACACGGTCCACACGGACCGGTCGCACCCATCGTCCAGAAGTTATCTTCGTCAAAACGCGTAATGCGTGCCGGATCGAGGCCAACTTCCGCGCTCCAAATCCGCGCGGCTTCATCGTCGTCCGTATGCACGGTGACGTACAGCCGCTGCGGATCCAGACCAAGCACCTGCGTCACGAACTCCCATGCCCACGCGATCGCTTCGCGCTTGTAATAGTCGCCGAAGCTAAAGTTGCCCAACATCTCCAAAAAAGTGCCGTGCCGCCCCGTCCTCCCAACGCTCTCGATATCGCTCTTCGCACCGGCGACCCGAAGGCAGCGCTGCACCGTCACGACGCGCGGAGCGGGAGCCGGCTGCTCGCCGAGAAAGACGGGCACGAACTGCTCCATGCCGGCGATCGTAAAGAGCGTCGTCGACATCTCGTGCGGAACCAGACTCGCCGGCGGCAGCAGCTTATGCCCCTTGCCAATCCAGAAATCAATCCACGCCTGCCTAAGCTCCTGGCTCTTCATTCTGCCTTACTATAAACCGCCGCGGGTCGAGGCGTCGATGAGTTTGACGTGATGCCGAGGAGGCCGCGCAGCGGGAGCGGGCGGGGAGCCGCGCATCCGTGCGGCGGGGCTTGCGAAGGAGGAGCGGAGGCAGGATGCCGGCAGCGACGACGAGCGGAGTAGCTTTTTCGCAGGATGCGAAAAAGCGAGCGTCCCCGCAGCATGGGTGCGCGGGCCCCTGACCGCGGCGGAAGCGCGTTATTCCGCGAGAACGGCGCGGAGCTTGTCCAGCGCCTTGGCCTGCAGGCGCGAGACGTGCATCTGCGAGACGTTAAGGCGTTTGGCGATCTCCGTCTGCGAGACCGACTCGTAAAAGCGAAGGTAGATGATCACGCGCTCTCGGCCGGTGAGGACCCGAAAGGCCCGTTCGAGATTCGCGCGGTCTTCGAGGAGCGCGAGGCCGGCGTCGGCGATGCCGACGGTGTCCGCGAGCGTCTGCGACTTTTTATCGGTCTCGCCGGAGATTTCGCTATCGAGCGAGAGGAGGTTATAAGCCTGACCCAGTTCCTGGGCCTCCAGAATCTCGTCGTCACCCGCTCGCAGGTGCTCCGCCAACTCGGTTACCGTCGGGCTGCGGCCAAGCGATATCGAGAGCTTATCGCTCGCGCGGTTGACGGCGAGATTGAGTTCCTGCAGGCGGCGAGGCACCTTCACCGCCCAGCCCTTATCGCGAAAGTATCGCTTGATCTCACCGACGATCGTCGGCGTCGCGTACGTCGTGAACTCGACACCGCGTTCGAGATCGAAACGGTCGATCGCTTTGAGCAGTCCGACGGTTCCCACCTGCACCAGGTCGTCGAGCGGCTCTCCGCGATTGGCAAATCTCACTGCAAGAAAACGAACGAGATTGAGATGAACGACGGCGAGCTCGTCGCGCAGCCGTTCGTATTGGGAATCCGCGGTTTGGTGGTCTTGCGAGCACCGCTCGCGCCGCTCGATGAAGCGCTCGAAGAGGGCGCGGGTCCGCTCGCGGTCGCGTCGCGCTTGCTCCCGTTCTTGCACTAGTGGCCTAGTGGTCCGTAGCGCCGGTCAGCCTCTTGACCATCAGCAGATCGGTCCCCTGCGGACCGACGTCGTAACTAACTTCGTCCATTAACGTCCGAATGAGGAAGACTCCAAGGCCGGCGATGCGAGCTTCATCGAAGTTCATGTTCGGCGCTTGCGCGCGTGCGACGCCGTGACGCCCGCTGTCGCGCACCCGAATGCGTAACAAATCGGAGAGAGCCTCGCAGGTCACGTCGATGAATTCGCCGTGCCCTTCATGCGCAATGACGGCCGTGCACGCCTCCGCGACGGCCAGTTTCACGTCTTCGATCTCCTCGATCGAAAAGCGCAGGCGGTTGGCTACGGTGGCGGCGGCTAGGCGGGCTAGTGCTACCCATTCGGGTCGAGAAGGTACGCGTAGTTCGACGAGCTCGTTTTGGGAACGCTCGACGGCCGGATTCATACCAACGCTTTCATCGCCGCATCTTCGCTTTCAAAGATACCGAAGATCTTGACCAACCCCGTTATGTCGAAGATCTTCTTGATCTGCGGATTGGTGCAAACGAGATTGACCGATCCGCCGTGCTCGCGCACGCGTTTGAGCCCACCGATCAAGACGCCTAGACCCGTGGAATCGATGTAACGTACCTTCTCCAGATTGATGACGAGGAAGTATACGCCTCGGTCGATCAGCTCCCCGATTGCGTCTTTCACCTTCGGTGACGTGTAGACGTCGATTTCGCCGCTGAGGTCAACCACGTAACAATCGCCGGGAGCCTCCCGCACGTTCACCTTGATGTCCAAATCGCTATCCCTCCGCCTTCCGCTGGAGTTCGTCGCGAGTCTCTTCCGCCGTCGTCTGCCCCTCGGCAACGGCGGCATCGAAATTGGACCGGGCGCTCTCGACGACTTGCCGGCCCCGTTCGTACAGATCCGATACGCTCGATTGCCATTGCGACGTAACGTCGCCCACCTTCTCGCGGAGGTCGCCGGTCGCGTCCATCGCAAAGTTTCCCGCCTCGCGGGCCTTGTCGGCGAGGCGATCGCGCGCCTCCTCTTGCGTCAAAAATGTGGCTGCGGCCACACCAGCAACCGCACCGATGAGAAAACCGGCGAAGAATCGACCCCCGCCATTGCCTTTGCCCATAATTGAAATACTCCCTAGTTATTTAGTCTTTCCCGTAACCAAGCGCCGTAAACCGGCACTGATGCCGCCAATCGCCGCGCCGACGTTAATGATGGCGGGCGTAACGGCGCTCTTGGTAAGATCGGCAGTGCGCGAAAGAGTACCTACCGTTTCCTCGATCGTTCTCGTCAGTTCGTCAACGTGCGCCAGCGTGTTGCTGACGGGCGTGCCGACGTTTTCGAGTTGCTTGTCTACCTCGTCAAGCGTCGTCCGTACTCGGCCCAGCGTTTTAGCAAGCGCCAGCGCGGCGACAAAAATCCCAACGCCGACCAGCAAAATGCCCACTCCCGCAAGGACGTCAAGGATGAATGGACCATACTCCGTTCCGTTCAAGCTCCTGCCTCCAGCCGCGCGCGGTTCGTTTCGAGTCTACCCATTCCCCCCGCGACTGCGGCCGATGGGCCCGAAGCCCTCACATCCGCAACCACGGCGGGGAGAATGCCGAGAACGCGCTCGATCTCTGCCGGCGTCGTCGCCGTGCCGAGGGAGAACCGAACCCCGCTCGCGGGACCGGCCCCCTCCCAAGCCATAGCCACCAGCACGTGGCTGGGCTCGAGCGTGCCCGACGCGCAGGCACTTCCTGCCGAGGCGGAGACTCCCGCGAGGTCGAGCGCGATGATGAGCGCCGCCGGGTCGACCCCTGCGAAACTCAGGTTGCTACAGTTGGCGAGCCTCTGGGCATCGCCGCCGTTGACGCTGACGCCCGCCACGCGCGAGCGAATCCCGGCTTCCAAGCGGTCTCGCAGGGCCGCCACGTCCTCGGCAGCCTGCGAGCGTTGCGCGACGGCCAGCTCGAGCGCACGCGCCATGCCCACGATGGCCGGCACGTTCTCCGTACCGGAGCGGCGGCCCGACTCTTGCCCTCCGCCGATAATGATCGGGGCAAGGGGAACTCCACTTCGGACGTAGAGCAGCCCGACGCCTTTTGGGCCGTAAAACTTATGCGCCGAGATCGAGAGCAAGTCGACACCAAGTGCTCGCACGTCGACCGGCAGCCAGCTCGGAGCCGCTACGGCATCGGTGTGAAAGAGAACGCCGCGGCGGCGGGAGATCTCAGCAAGGTCGGCGATCGGCTGCACGGTTCCCACTTCGTTGTTCGCGTACATGACCGAGGCCAGGACACTCTGGGGCCGGAGCGATCGCTCGAACTCCGCCGGATCGACGCGACCCTGGCGGTCGACCGGTACCAAACTCGTTTCGAATCCGTCTTCACGTAACCGCTCCAGAGCCCCCAGGATCGCGCGATGCTCGATCGCGGAGGACACGACGTGCGCGGGACGGGCGAGCCCTCGCGTCGCCCCCAGCAATGCCAGATTATTGGCTTCGGTTCCGCCGGATGTGAACAGGATCTCGCCGCGGGTGGCGCCGATCGCCGCGGCCACGCAATCGCGCGCAGCATCCAGCGCGGCGCGCGCCCGCCGTCCCTCGAAATGCAGGGAACTTGGATTAAAATTGTATTGGTCGGCGGCCTCGCGCATCGCGTCCGCGACCGCGCTGCGCACCGGTGTCGTGGCCGCGTGGTCCAGATAAATTCGATTTGAATTCACAGAATGCTCCAAGTATGCCGCACTATTATTGGCTGGTGCGAAGCTCCAACGCACAACTCCGAGAAGTAGCAACGGGAAACTGGCGGTTCGAGTATCACTCGGACCGCCTTCTTTTTTCCGCCTCGCGCGCCGGTGTCGCGGCCGAGTGGTCCAAATAAATTCGATTTGAATTCACAGAATGCTCCAAGTATGCCGCACTATTATTGGCTTGTGCGAAGCTCCAACGCACGACTCCGAGAAGTAGCAACGGGAAAGTGGCGGTTCGAGTATCACTCGGGCCGCCTTCTTTTTTCCGCGTCGCGCTCCGCGATGATCCGTTCGGCCCCCTGCTTCCTCGGAGTGTAATACCTCCGATCGGCCAAACTCGACGGCAGGTTGAGTTGTTCGACGTCGTAGTCGTCGTGCGCGTAGTGGTAACCCTCACCGTAGTGGAGCTGACGCATCAACCGGGTCGGCGCGTTACGCAAGTGCAGAGGCACCGGATCGTTGCGCGTCTGCAAAACGTCGGCCATAGCAGCGCTGTAGCTCGAGCCGACACTGTTGCTTTTTGGGGCCGTCGCAAGATAGAGCGTCGCGTGAGCCAGCGGAAAGAAGCCCTCGGGCATCCCGACAAAGTGCACGGCCTGCTGCGCCGCGACGGCCACTTGCAGCGCGATCGAATCTGCAAGCCCGATGTCTTCCGATGCCAAAATCACCAATCGTCGAGCGATAAAAAGCGGGTCTTCGCCGCCCTCGATCAGACGCGCGAGCCAGTACAGCGACGCGTCCGCATCGCTTGCACGAACGGACTTGATCAGCGCACTGATCGTATCGTAGTGCATCTCGCCGCCCTTGTCGTACCGGGTATTGCGGCGCTGCATCGCTTCGCGCACTACCTCCACGTCGACGTGCGGCGGCTCCCCGCGCGCAGAAGCGGCGGCGAGTTCGAGCGAGCTCAGAGCCGCACGCGCGTCGCCATTCGCAAAGCCGACCAGCAGCGCTCGAGCGTCCTCATCGATTCGAAGCTCCTTCGCGCCCAGGCCGCGCTGCGCGTCGCGCAGCGCGCCATCGACGATCGTTCCGACCTCCTCATCGGAGAGCGCGTTAAGCACAAAGACTCGAGCTCGTGAGAGCAAGGCCGAGTTGACCTCAAACGACGGGTTTTCGGTCGTGGCGCCGATCAGCGTGACGGTGCCGTCCTCGACGAAGGGCAGTACGACATCCTGTTGCGCCTTATTGAAGCGATGAATTTCGTCGATAAAGAGGATCGTCGGTTTTCCGGAGCGCCGCCGGACTCTCGCGTCGTTGAGAACGCGCCGCAGGTCGCTGACGCCGGCACTTACGGCCGACATTCGCTCGAAGTGGGCGCCGGTACGACCGGCGATGATTTCCGCCAGCGTCGTCTTGCCGCTGCCCGGCGGACCCCACAAGATCATCGATGGTACGGCGTCGCGTTCGATCGCAGCGCGCAGCGCGCGCCCGGGCCCTAGCAACTCTCGCTGTCCAACGAACTCGTCGAGCGTGCGGGGCCGCATTCGCGCGGCTAGCGGCATGACTATTTCCTGAAAATCGAAGAGCATGTCCCCGCCTTTACGGTGGGGCAGGCACCTTGAGCGGCTTCGGCGTCGCCAATTTCCGGTGAAACTGGCTGGGAAACTGCATCGTAACGTCATTTTCGGCGTGAGCATCGCCGGTCTGCGTGTTGTATAACACTTTGCCGGCGCTCATCTTTCGCGTCCCCGAAACAATGCGCACGGCGCCTTGCAGAAGCAAGGTATGTGCTTGGTCGTCCAACGTGCCGGTGTCGGCGGTAACGTTGGTATCGGCTTGCACGTAATGAACGTTTCCAATGGCCCTGTATACTTTCGCCGCACCGTCGATCTGCGCTTTATCGGCCGTAAGCGTCGAGGGGCTCGACGGATGAGAGCCGCCGCCACTCTCCGTCAGGCTTCCGGCGCCGCCTTGCGAATCGTGCATTACCACGTGGCCGTTGAGATAGAGCTCCTGTTTCTTGTAGTTGCCGTTGGCGCGATCTGCGGTAACGTCGCCGCCGACGCGCGTCATGACGACCTTGGCCGGAGTGCTGAAATCGCCCGTCTTAAAGTTTGCGTCGAGCGAGCTGGCGTGAACGGTCCAAACGCCGAGGTCGAATGCTGCAGGGGCCGAGCCCGGCGAGGGGCTTACGTTCGGCGACCTCGGGGAACGCAGCGGCGACGATGGCGACACGCTCGGCTGCAGCGATGGCGAGATGCTCGGCTGCGGCGAGGGTGAGGAAGAAGGTTTGGCGAGTGCGACGAGGGCCAGGGTGCCAACGAGCAGCGCGAGGAGGCGAATCATAATAATTGCGTACGTACCTTTACCAAAGGACGCTCAATGGGTCCTAGGAGCGCTGCGAAGCGACTCTCCGAAACGGCGCCTTCGCGCAGCAGCCGAGGACGCGCGCCCGAAATATCGATGATGGAGGATTCGACGGAGTACGGGACCGGCCCGTGCGCGACGAGCAGATCCGCAGGGGGAAGCATCGAGCCATCCTCATCGCCGAGATATGGGGGGCCTCCCGGACGGATTGCGGTCGTGCCGGCAATCGGTCCGCAGCGTTCGAGCAGCGCACGCGCGAAGGGCTCGTCCGGCACACGGAAAGCGAGCGTGTGCAAGCCTGCGGCCAGCTCGTCGCCGATAAAGGCCGGTTTGCGAATCAGAACGATCGGGGACCGGGAAGCAACCTTTTGGCGACGGTCGCCGCCAGCGGATTCTCAAATGCGTACTCGAGAAACTCCTGTGCCGACGCCACATGCATCGTTAGCGGCCGGCTGTCCGGTCGCCCTTTGGCCGCATAGACCCGATCGATCGCGGTCGAATCGTAGGGATCGCAGCCGATGAAATAGCTCGTGTCGTTGGGTAAGATGACCGTCCCGCCGGAGAAGACCGCGCGCGCGACCTCTTCGGCAACGTCCTCAATCCGCGCGGCCGATGCATCGATGACGCGCCCCACGCATTCCAGAGCCATTCCCTCATCATTCCTCGTCGACCCGAGTCTTCGCTGTGCCACGGGTCCGCGGGCGCCTAAACGCGCACTCGCGCGCCCGTGCCGATGGCAACGCACGAAAGCGGATCATCTGCGACGATCGCCGGCACTCCCGTCACGTCGGAGAGCAGTTTGTCTAAGCCGCGTAGGAGCGCTCCGCCCCCCGTTAAGATGATGCCGCGATCGATGATGTCGGAGGCAAGCTCCGGAGGCGTTTTTTCCAGCACCGATTTGACCGCTTCGACGATGGCGGCGATGGGCTCGGAGAGCGCCTCGCGTACCTCTTCGCTCGTGATCTTCACGGTCTTCGGCAGGCCGTTGATGAGATCGCGGCCGCGAATCTCCATCGCCAACTCCTGCTCGAGCTTGTAGGCGGAGCCGATCTTGATTTTGATCTCCTCGGCGGTGCGCTCCCCGATCATTAGGTTGTAAACGCGGCGGATAAACCGAACGATGCCTTCGTCCATCTTATTGCCGGCCACGCGAAGCGACTGCGATACGACGATGCCGCCGAGCGAAATCACGGCGACGTCGGTCGTTCCACCGCCGATATCGAGGACCATGCTGCCGGAAGGCCCGTCGATTGGAAGACCGGCTCCGACCGCTGCAGCCATCGGCTCTTCGATGATCTCAACATCGCGCGCGCCGGCCAGCTTCGCGGCATCCTTGACCGCGCGTTCCTCTACGCTCGTAATCTCCGCAGGTACGCAGATCGTCACGTGGGGTTTGGGTTTGGCGATCGACGACCACCACGAACGGCCCTTCATGACTTTCTTGATGAAGTACGAAAGCATCGCTTCGGTCACTTCGAAATCTGCGATGACGCCGTCGCGCAACGGCCGAATCGCCATAATATGCGCGGGCGTTCTGCCGAGCATTTGCCGCGCCTCCTCGCCGACGGCCAATACCCTGCCCGTGTTCATGTCTTTGGCGACGACGGAGGGCTCGCGCAAGACGATGCCCTTTCCTTTGACGTAAACCAAAACGTTAGCCGTACCGAGGTCGATGCCTATTTCCAAGAACTGACTCCTACTCTAAGAAAGCGCTAGCTCGCCGAAACTCGCGGGTATTCGCTCGTTTCAAAGAATCCCGCCGGCTCGACGAGCGGCGTCACGCCGCTGCTGCGCTGCACCTGACCGCCCAGCTCCGAAAGCATCTCTTCCAAACGGTCGTAGCCGCGATCGATGTATTCCAGCCCGATGATTTCGGTTTCGCCCGCGGCTGCGAGGGCGGCGACTACGAGACCCGCGCCGGCGCGAATGTCCGGTGCTTCCACCGGTGCCCCGGAAAGCTGCTTGGGACCTTTGATGACGGCAGCATTACTTTCCATCGTCACTTTGACCTCGGCTCCCATGCG
>Ga0182018_10002350_pt1 | contig 19165 bp, 12 predicted proteins | sample 812P2MmetaG_FD_120490 | JGI IMG/M metagenome (GOLD analysis project Ga0182018, IMG submission 120490) | Permafrost microbial communities from Stordalen Mire, Sweden - 812P2M metaG | ecosystem: Environmental > Terrestrial > Soil > Wetlands > Permafrost | place: Sweden: Stordalen | collected... | reverse complement strand
TCCGTACCGGGAATCGCGAGCCAGAGCGCTTGTCCGTGCCGGGAATGCCCATCTCGTGATTATGCCTCGGTGTGTTCGTCCTCACACATTTTGCTTGCGACCTTCTGCTACCATAGGGACGATTGCAGTTCCCGCCGCCGGAGAGGCCGATCGAGCGTTCTGATCGACTCCCGCCCACGCGACTTGAACCAACCCAGCAACAGAAACAAGCGGCATTTCCAGTCTTGCCGCATCTCAGGAAGGAGAATTTTTCTATGCCTCTAGTCTCCATGCGGCAGCTCCTCGACGAGGCCGCCAAGGGCGGTTACGGCGTCGGCGCATTCAACGTCAACGATATGGAACAGATTCAGGCCATCATGATGGCGGCCAAGGAAACCAGGTCGCCGGTCATTGTTCAGGCCAGCCGCGGCGCGCGCCAGTTTGCCGAGGATCTCTACCTCTTCCGGCTGATCCAGGCAGCCGCCGAGCTCAACCCCGAGATTCCCATCGCCATGCACCAGGACCACGGCAACAGCTTTGAGACCTGCAAGAGCGCGATTGCGCTTGGCTACACATCTGTGATGATGGATGGCTCGCTGAAGGAAGACGGCAAGACCCCTTCAAGTTTCGAAGAGAACGTCGATGTCACGCGGCGCGTGGTGGACTATGCGCATGAACGCGGCGTCACGGTGGAAGGCGAGATCGGCGTGCTGGGCGGCGTGGAAGACGGCCACGGCGCGGGCGGATCGGGACTCGACCACATCACCGACCCCGACCAGGCAGTTGAGTTCGCGGAGAAGACCGGCGTCGACGCACTGGCCATCGCGATCGGCACCAGCCATGGCGCCTACAAGTTTACGAAGAAGCCCGATGGCTCGGTGCTCAAGATGGACGTACTGATCGCCATTCACAAGCGCCTGCCCCATACACACCTGGTGATGCACGGCAGCTCGTCGGTGCCCAAGGATCTGCAGGACGAGATCAACAAAGACGGCGGCAAGCTGAATGAGACATGGGGCGTGCCGGTGGAAGAGATTCAGCTCGGCATCCGCAACGGCGTGCGCAAGATCAACGTCGACACGGACAACCGGCTGGCCATTACCGGGGCTATCCGCAAGGTGTTTGCCGAGACGCCTGAGAAGTTTGACCCACGCGACTACCTGAAGCCCGCACGCGAGGCCATGAAGAAGGTTGTGGCGCTGCGCATGACGCAGTTTGGCCAGGCCGGCCACGCGGGCGACTACGCGCCCATCCCGATCACCGAGATTGCGAAGGGCTACGCCAACGGCACGCTCAGCACTCAGCCGCTGGTCGCCGCCAAGTAACTCCGGCAGCGGGCGTTGGCGATACGGAACGCGGGCGCTTCAACACGGCCGAGTAACTTCCGCCGACACAGCCAATCGGGCCGCTTCGCTTCATGCGAAGCGGCCCTTCTACGCTCTTGTCATTACATGGGCCGTCTTTTCATCGGCTGCAACTACGTTTCGACAACGCAGTTATCTCATGAAAACACGAACGTTCCTTTGTCCCATTGGCCCCGTCGCCAACTCATCCGTGCGATATGCGAGCTACAGCCTCAGTGCGTCAAGCGAAGGAGAATCTTCGAGGCGACCGTTTGGAAAGCTGTATCCAAGTCGGCCGCCGTGGGAGCAAACTCGGCGAGTCCGGTCGGCTCGCTGGAGTTGTACGTTGGACTCGCAGGGTCATTCGCGAGCTCCTGCAGATAAGTCTGGTTGATCTTATCTCCCAAACCAATCGAGTAAACCGTTATCCCCTGAGATCGCATGGTATTGGCCAGTTGGACCGCACGATAGTCGGCCTCAGTGGCGATATTGTATATGTCAAGCGAGGCGGGATTGGTCAGCTGGGCAGTGTCTTGCGCAGTAAAAGTAGAGACACCATAGCATGAGCCCACTTGATAAATCGAGGTTGCGCCTAACCCCATCCCCGGGACTTCATTTCCAGTGTTGGGGTCAATACAAGCAACTGCATTGCACCAGCCGACCGCGAACTCAGCCGGAGTGCAGCCTCCATAGTTCACCAAGCTGCCACCCAGCGTGTCCTGATTCATATTGGCCCAACCGTCCGTGAAAAATACGACTACATTCACGGCATTTGGCGGTGGGTTGGCAACGCCTGTGACTTGGGCCTGGGCATCCAGCAGTCCGCCTTGCGCAAAGGTGCCCCCGCCGAACGCCATCCCACTCACGGAGTTCGTGATTGGCGCCTGGAAAGTTTGGGTGATTGGCACATCCAGGGTTGCGATGCTGGAAAAGCTTATTTCTCCAAGTCGATCGGTGTTTTGTATGAAGTAGCCAAGGAAATCCTCCACCGAGGGAGGCAAGGCTGCTGCGCCACCGTTCAGATTCATTGAACCGGATCTATCCAACACCAGCGAAAGGATAACCGGCGGGCGGGTTGCCTGGGAAAACTCACCTATGTTTTGAGTAGCAAAGCCCGCAAATTCAATGAAGAAGGTGTGGATGGTCGCGGTCCCGGTAACATTGACAATGGGAGCGCCATATGCGTCTGTCGAATAGCTGATACTCACGGTGGGGGGCGAAGCATTCAAACTCGATTGAGCATTGTAGTTTAAGGCGAACACGCTTTGACCGATGGTGGAAGCCTCGGTCTGCCCTTTGCCCAGGTTTCGCATAGTCGCTAACGCCGCCGCATCAGCCGCCCTCGCAAGTTGGGCTTTCGTCACATAGCCCAACCCAAAGTCGATTCCGAACCCCACACAAACGCATAAGAGGGACAGCCACAAGGCAAACACAATCAAAATCTGCCCGCTCTCTTCCCCAGTTGCATTCACACCCCGAGTGAGATGCACTCGATCCTCCCTCAAAAATACGCCGCGACATACATCGTGGAAGCAAGAGATGTCTTAAGAAATCCACCTATCGGTGTCATGGGAGAATAGGCGTAAAACACCTCAGTTACATAGAGCGTCTGGCCCGCGTTCAGCACTGTGACGGCACTCGGCGGCACGCTGGCTGGATTCCCAACCCCAGAGCCAACCGCGCTGGTTACCGAGATACCGGTGGACGATTCCGCCTGGCCCACAATTTCCGGATTGCCATGGACATCGTTGGCTACCTCAGTCACGATAATCCTCCCCTGAGTGCCGAAATTCAATGAAGCACCCTGAACACCGAGTGCCGACACCGTGGCTGTCAGGGTCGTTCCGCGGGAAGCGAGGTCGGAGCCTTGCCTCGACAAGCCAGTCATCACTTGCTGGTCTAATATCATCTGCGAAAAATCGATGACTCCAAAGGCCATGAGAAGCAGTACCGGCAAACAAAGCGCTAGCTCAATGAGGGCATCCCCTCGCTCACTCTGCGGTCGCTTTGCCGGCGCCAAGCCTTCGCTAAGTCGCTTGATCATCCTCGCGTTCCCCATCTAATTTGTTTCGCCGGACGGAAAGGGCTCATTCATAACCGTGACACTGGTTGTAAAAGTGAATTGCCCATTTGGAAACATTTGCGCGATCACCGGCGTAATCAAAGCAATTGTGCACGTCGCCGAAACGGTCATCATATCTCCTGGACCACCGGCACTCGTTGAGCCGCCGTTGACGCTCGATACTTGAATGCTCGAAATCTGCACGCCCGTTACGTTGTTTTCGAATGTGTCAATGATTGATGTCACCCTCGATAGATTATTTCCCGGATTGTTCGGATCCGGCAGATGATTCCCGGTCGACCCATATCGAGCGGCCTCTTGAATGGCGTTCTGAACGTCCATTTCCACGAAGAACAGGTGTCCGAAATCAATAATTGCAAAGACTAAGAATATGAACAGAACGAATGCCAACGCAAATTCGACAAGGCTCTGCCCTTCCTCCGACCGCGATCTATATAGCAAATGCCTCAGATTGTGAATCCAAGTAACCGTTTTTCCCATTCCGCGCCATTGATCCCCGTCCGACAGAATCGAAGATTTCGATATATAGCCGCGAAATCGCATTGAGCGAAATCCTACTCGATCTTCTGCTCCTTGCGAGTGCGGCAAAAAATCTCCACTCAGCCGAAGAAGCTCTATCGCCGTCGTCCTTCGTTGGCTCCCAATGCCAACGTCCCCGGCTCCCGGAACTCGCGCGGGCGCTCTCTCGGCGTGCTGCGTGTGTGGAGCGAACAATCGAACGAGTGTCCTCCCCGGCAATTGCCAACAATAGCCGTATGGTCACATGGTTCCCATTTATTGATGCCGGTCTCAGCTCTTCGACAGGGGATGCCTGAGATAGTCCGGCTGCGCACACGTTCTCGCTTCGAACGAACGCTCGTGAGTGATGCACTCATGGTATGGCTCCTTCTCAATTTTCGAACCGCCAATTTCGCATCGGCCACGGTACGAACTCGCATCGGCCACGGTACGCAAGTAACATTTCGTCACCAATTTATGCAAGAAGCCGCCATTCTGATAGTAAGATACACAGCTCGCCGAGAACGCTTCCCTTCGACCAGCGGTTCAGCCGAGAGCTCAACAGCAACCACATCTCGGGCCGTTTCGCTCATGCGAGGCGGCCCGATTCTTTTGCCGGCTCGGCTTGTCTGCGACAGATCAGGAATTACTCCACCGTTAGGCTCACCGGCGCTGTGTGCGTGAGCGTTCCGGACGTGGCAGTCACCGAGAAGCCGGCGCTAAACGTTTGGAAGCCTCCGTTGCAAGCGGTGGTGTTCGAAAGCAGAATCCCCACAGCCAGCATTCCAAGCAGCGAGAGGAACTTCCTCCGCTTCCGGAACAATCCGCCAATTAAGCAAAGGGCAAGGAACTCGCCTCCTGAGACGGCTCCATTCTGCGCGGTCGTCTTGTTCGATGCGTTCGATGCCGCGGAAACCGTGAGCATGCTTTCCAGAGGGGCGCCTGCGGGTGTGAGGGACGAAGGCGAGAAGGAGCAGGTGACGCCCTCCGGCAGTCCCGTGCAGGCCAGCGTCACCGGCGAGTTGAATCCGCTCAGCGGGTTGATGACTATCGTTGCTGCCGTTGCGGAATCGTGCAGGGTGAGCAGGTTGGAATTGGGGATCGAGAGGGAGAAGTCGGTGTTTGTCAGGTTGAACAGCGCGGTTGTTGAGGATCCGGTTACCGATCCGACCACTGCATAGCCGCCCGCCGTCGAGTTGGCAGTGGCATTGATGCTCGCCACGCCATTTGCCCCGGTTACAGCCGTCGCAGCCGATAGAGTTGCACTCGCCCCGGACGCGGGAGCCGTGAAGTTCACCGTGACTCCGGGTACCGGATTCGACAATGCGTCGGAGACGGTGACCGAGAGCGGTGTCGGGAAGGGCTGCGTCACGGGCGCAGTTTGTGCAATGCCTCCTGTGGCGATCGGTGCGCCGGCCGAGCAAATGCCGGGCAGGCTGAAGGCCGTCGATTGCGCCGCGCTCTGGCGTGACTGGTCGTAAGCGCGGGCCACCAGGTTGATCGGACCCATACCGGGAACGATAAAGGTGTAGGGCAAGCTCCCGAGCGCGACATTGTTGTATGTGTTGCCGCCGTCTAAGCTGAACTGCACCAGCGAGAGCGGCGCGCCCTGATTGCCCGGGACAGCTGCAATCGTGGCGGTTGTGCAGTTGGCGGAGAGCGAGGTCGTCGTCAGTGTGAGTATCGGCCTTCCTCCGCCAATGAGCACGCCGATCGATGTCGATATCGAGTTGCCGTCTGAGTCGGTTGCAGTCAGCGTGATCTTATGCGCGCCGGGGTTGAGCTTCACCCAGAGCGGCGAGCCGCTGCCCAGCGCGCCCTGCTGGTCTGAAGTCCACTGCAGTGCGGCGCCCGAAAGCTGGCCATCGTCTGGGTCATAGGCGCCGCCGCTGAAGTACACCGGATCTGCCGAAGACTGCGCATATCCCGTTGCCGGTGACGTGATCTCGATGACCGTCGGAACCTTCTTTACCACCGTAATTGGCGCGGAGATCGCCGTTCCGGTATTCACGCCGTCGCTCACCAGAACCTGGATAAGCGCGTTCGACGAGCCGGGCAGATCGGTAAAGTCTTCCACAACGGAGGTTCCTGTCGTCTCGTCCGTCTGATACCAGGTGGTCCCGCCGTCCGGCGAGTAGAATACCCGCGCCGTAAGGTTGGTCACACTCGCTTCCGTTGCTGTCCACGAGATCGTCTGTTGCGACGTCGATCCGACGAAGCCGGCCGTCGGGCTGGTGATGGCTACCACCGGTGCTGTGCCCGTAATCGGCAAATCCCCGATGACGTTCGAGTTGTTGTCGAGCACGGCAAACGACGCGGCACCCGCTGTGACCGGAACCCACTCGGAGAACCGCAGGTCGGTATCATTGTTGCCATCGATTGTGTCGTCTGCTGGTTCAGATGGTGTGAAGAAGCGCGTGTACAGCACCTGGCTCGTGGATCCGAGTACTTCAATCGAGTATGTTCCGGTTCCGGGGTCGGGGCTGCCGGAGACGGTTTGCGTGAAAACCGGATTGAGCGTCAGCCCAGCCACCGGGTCGATGGTGCCCGCGATCTGCCAGTAGGGCCCGTTCACCACGGTCGGGACTGGAGATAATTTTGGCTTGGCAAGCGTCTCTTTCGCCGCAGGCAGGCGCTCGTGCCTGCTCATCTGCGCCGACGCCGACACCGCGCCTCCGCCGAGCATGGTAATCGCGCGCTCGTAGTCGATGGGCGCAATCCAGCGCGGCGTGCAGTAGGCCATGATGTCGAAGGTATTGGACGGGTCGATGACTGTCTGCGTAGAAACGTTGAACCCATCCTCAAGGCCCTCCGCGTCTCGAATCAGGTTATCCGCGTAGGGCCAGTATTTATCCGGGTCAGGCGCAGTGTTCCAACAACCGGGCGGAGCCGTTGCCTTGGGGTTGACCGTCACATTGGTGTGGCGAAGGCCTTCCGTATGCAGGGTCTCGTGGGCCATCTCGTCGGCGGTTACATCCGCCCCAATGTACGTTGCTGTTGTGGGTCCAGCGGCGCCATGCGCACTTATTATGGCGCACGCTCCGTCGTCAATCGATTGGATGTTGAAGTAGGTGCCCAGTATCGAGGGATAAATGGCATAGTAGGTGCTTCGCTGGTTCTTGGTGAAATCCGTCGCGGAGTCTCCGGCCGTATACAGCGCGTCGGCCTCCTTGGCTATGTTGCAATTGAATATGTCGTTATCGTAGCCGTGCGCGCCGAAGTTATCGCTGACCGTGTTCCAGGTTGACGAGCTGGTCACGGAAGCGGTTGGGGCAATCTGCATTAAGGAGGCTTCCTGCTGAAACAGCGCGCTGCGCGTTCCGCAAGCATCATGCGGGTTCCCCTCGTAGTCGGGCCCCTCGTTGCATGCCTTCACCGACCACAGATTAATAGATTGCGTGGTGCGGCTGTTGATGGGCCCGAGTGTCTGCTGATCGAGCTGGTTGCCTGCGGTGTCGGTGAGGGTAAGAGTCGCATTCCAGGCCCCGGCCGGCGGCGTGAAGTAGAAGTCCATGGAATCGCAGCCGTTGTTGCGCGCGCGCTGGTCGGTGGGTGAGCAGTCCGGCAGCAGCGATGCAGTCTTCGAGCCGGTGACGTCGCCCGTCGCGGTGAGTGTCACGTCGGTAGCCGCCGTAACTGAGTTGAGGTAGACGCGCATCACCGCAGGCTTGTTGGCGATGATGGGGACCGGAGGCTCGCCGTTGGACGAGATGGACGCCTGCAGGCCGGCGAGCAGTTGATACTGCTGAACGGCCTGGGTAAATTCGACTGCGGCGATCGTTTCCCCAACGACGGTAATTGTCACCGAAAAGGCTCCATCGTTGTCGTAATTGTTGTTGAAGTCATTGACAGAGAAATAGAGATAACCCGAGGAGGGAGCCGTGAATGTGAGCGAGGTTCCCACGAGGTACCATGTCGAAGGGTAGTCCCCGGAAGCGTCAGGACCAATTGCGCCGACGAGTGCCCCGAAGGGCGCGCTCAGAAGAGGGGCGCCAAAGACGGGGTACTTCTTCTGACCGGCGGTTGGAGCCAACCCCGCCGGGGACGCATTGTTTAAGAAGTACGAGTATGCGTCTGAATCCGGGTCAGGCCCGACGGTGATCGTCCCGTTTGCGTCGGTATAGTATCCCCCATTCATATCGGAGATATCGACGGCGCCTGTCGCGGCTATCTTCACCGTCTGGCCTGCCTGGACGTAGACACCCGACGCGACAACGAAAAGATCGGCATCCACCGTTATTGTCTGTGTTTGCGCCCGGCTTGCTTCGGAAGACACGAAGGTGAGCGTAAAGAATACGGCGGCAAATGCTGCGCTGCGTCTTAGCATGCTTTCTCCTAAGGACAGAGTGACAACGCGACTGGCGGGATTCCGTCGAAGGCGAAAATCGCCGCTCGCCGGATGCACTGGGCCTCGACGCCCAATCCGCAAATCGATTCGCGCGGATCCCAAACAGGTCAGATGGATCAAGATTCCGATGCTTCGATGCACATCAGGCACACACGCTGGGGGTAGCGCGAACGCATCGTCGTGCAATGGACCCTGAAAACGCCAGGTGGATGTTATAGGGGCTAAATGCCTTCATGCAGACTTGTCAAGATAAAACCCCAATCTCCCCGCCTGCCTGGATCAGAACGCCTGAATACCCGCTCACTCAGAGTGCGGAGAAGCGCGGCATACTGCCTCACGGATTGGCCAGGAAGGCCCCGCCGCCTCCATGAGAGAATGCTCTCGGCGGCCCATCCCTCTCCAAATCCCCGGCCCACGGACATTCCTTCATGGCTCTATCCGGAAACGTATTGACTCTGCTTTTTGGGCGTCCGCTCGCGACCAGCGAAGAGCGCGCCGAGCACATCGGCCCCGTCGCCGGCATTCCCGTCTTCGGCCTCGATGCCCTGAGTTCCGCGGCATACGGACCCGAGGCCGCGCTCACGCTTCTGATTCCGCTGGGGCTGTTGGGCGTGCAATACATTGTGCCCGTAATCGCGGCGATTGTGGTCCTCCTCTTCATCGTCTACTTCAGCTACCGGCAGACCATCGACGCCTATCCCAAAGGCGGCGGCTCGTACACCGTTGCCAGCCAGAATCTAGGCGAGGGAGCGGGCCTGCTGGCCGCGGCTGCGCTCATGATCGACTACACGCTTACCGCGGCTGTGGGCATCTCGGCCGGCGTGGGGGCGCTGATCTCCGCCGTACCCAGCCTGCAGCCACACACTCTGCAACTGTGTCTTGGCGTACTGGCCATTCTCACCATCATCAACATGCGCGGCGTGCACGACACCGGCGTTGCGTTCATGATTCCCACTTACCTGTTCACGGGCACGCTGCTCATCGTGATCGCGGCCGGCACCTGGCAAGTGATTCACACGGGAGGGCACCCTCACCCGGTGACGGCGCTGCCCGCATTGCCCGCGGCCACAGCAGCGGTCAGTTTCTGGTTGCTGCTCAAGGTTTTTGCTTCCGGCTGCACGGCCATGACCGGCGTTGAAGCGGTAAGCAACGGCGTGATGGCCTTCCGCGACGACACGCGCAAGAATGCAAAGATCACGCTGACCATTGTGATTGTTCTGCTGGCCGTGCTGCTGCTGGGCATTGGCTTCTTGTGCCGGGCCTATGGCGTTGCCGCCACTGACCCCAACCCTCCCGGCTACGAGAGCGTGCTCTCCATGCTGACGCGCGCCGTCATGGGCCATGGGGTCTTCTACTACGTCACCATCGGCTCGGTGCTGCTGGTGCTGGCGCTCTCAGCCAACACGGCCTTCGCCGACTTTCCGCGCCTCACCCGGGCCATTGCCATTGACGACTACATGCCGCACGTCTTTCTGCTGCGCGGCCGCCGCCTGCTTTATTCCTGGGGCATCTATGTTCTGGTGCTGCTGACCGCGATCTTGCTGATCGCGTTTGGCGGCGTTACCGACCACTTGATTCCTCTCTACGCCATTGGCGCATTCCTGGCCTTCACGCTTTCGCAGGCCGGCATGGTGATGCACTGGAAGCGCCAGGGAAAAGCCGGGCTCAAGATGTTTGTCAACGGCCTGGGCGCCGTGGCCACGGGCATCACCACCATCGTGGTGCTGGTGGCCAAGTTTCTTGACGGCGCATGGATCACCGCGCTGCTCGTCGCGGTGCTGATTGTGCTGATGCGCGCCGTCAAGCACCACTACCTCCGTGTGGCCCGCGAAACCGCGCTCGATTTGCCCCTCATAATCTCCGATGTCAACGAACCCATCGTTGTCGTTCCCATGGACCGCTGGAGCCGCATTACGGAAAAAGCTCTCGCCTTTGCGCTCTCGATGTCGAACGATGTGCGCTGCCTGCACGTGCAGGTTGCAGATGAGCCTGACGAGATTTGCCAGGTGTGGGATGTCGATGTGGCTGCGCCACTGCGCGCGGCGGGCAAGACCGTCCCCAAGCTGATCGTTTTGAAGTCGCCTTACCGCTATATCCTGACGCCCGTCGTGGATTACATCCTGGGTGTGGAGTGCGAGTCTGCAACACATAACGTCTGCGTGCTGGTGCCGGAGCTGGTGGTTCGTCACTGGTGGGAAAACCTGATGCACAATCGCCGCGCCGACCTGCTCAAAGTGCTGCTGCTGGTGCGCGGCAACAAGCGGATCGTGGTCTTGAATATTCCGTGGTATCTGGAGAGGAATTGAGGAGCTGGCTATTCGTGCGCGCGATCGGCTCCAGGCTCTATTCATTCACCAGCCGACGGTTGGCAAGGCGCGCGGAAGATTCGGGATCGTGAGTCGGCAGATAGACCGTCGGGCGATCGCTACCGAGCTGCCGGATTGCGCCGAGCGTTGCGCCGGCCACGTCGTCATCGGCGCTGACGCCGTCTATTCCACCCGACAGCATAAGCCGCTCATCATACGAAGTGTCACCTGCTAGAAAGTATGTGATGCCTTCGTCTCGAACAACGACCGAGAGATGATCCGCCGTGTGCCCGGGAGTTGCCACCGCGATCACGTCTCCGGCTTTGGTCAATCGCATGCTGTCGGCGAAGGGGCCGAACGGTTCGCCCGCGAGATCGAGGGGCACTGGATCAAACCATGAGGGCCAGCGATCCGGGAGGTATCCGCGCACACGGCCCATCCAACCGCTCGCCTTTCGGAGCTCACCGCGCGCCACAAGGATTTCGGTTTGGGGAAAATGTGCAAGGCCACCGTCGTGGTCGATGTGCAGATGGGTCAGGACGACGCGTCTCACGTCACGGGGCCCTATGCCGAGGGCGCGCAACTGCGGACCGATCTCCTCATCTCGCTCGATATGAAACGCCACTTCCCATCGAATGTAGGGATGGAGAGATTTGCCGCTCTCGAGCAGATGCGCCCCTTGTCCCGTATCCACCACGATGACGCCCTCGGGATGGTCGATGACCCACGCATAGGTGGGAAGCCAGCCGGTCCAATGTTGGTCTGCGAACACACCGAGCCGGCGTCTCAGCCCCCGTCCGCGCCCCTCGACTTGTGCACACTTGATGCGGACGGAGCCGGTTTGGATGGCGTGTATCTTCATGCGCTCACCGCGATCGACCGCACGATCTCCGGCTGATCGAAGTGCACCATGTGGCCGGCATTGGGAACAAGAATCGCCGTGCGCGCTGGAGCTTCAACGGCTGCTGGCAATCGCTCGACAATTGAACGAGGTGTCAGAGCGTCTTGCTCGCCGAAAATGTAGTGAACAGGGACCGCTAACCGCGGAGGATTGGCAAACAAATCCAATGACACCAACTCCGGCAGCAGCTTGCGCTGGATCAAATTCATATTGCGCAGGGCTTTGGCGGCGCCAAGCAAACCATAGGTGCGGATCATGGCAAATAGCGTCTCTCTCAAGATCGAATTGAAGTTCTTGCCCTGTTCGATCGAGCCAAGGTCGGCCAACAAGCTGGCTCGGCCCTGGAACGCTGCTGAATCCGTGTAAGGCGGCCCTCCGAGTTTCTTCACACGTTCACTGAGCCGGCTATTTATTGCAAGAGCGCTTTGGTCCCGGAGAAATGAGAAAGCGGCCGCGTCACTTTCGGCGGTATTTGCATCAGGGGATATGGCGATGACCGACTTGACCTTATCAGGCTCACTCTCCACTGCCCGCAGGGCAATTGTCGCGCCCAGAGAAATGCCGAATACCAGGATGGCCTGCTTCGTCTCATTGTGTAACCACCGAAGGATCGCGCGGAGATCATCGACCTGCTGGAGCAAGGAGACACTTTTGGCATCCTGCTGCGAAGCGTTGCCACAGCCTCGTTGTTCCCAATAGCTCACGAGGAAGTCTCTTTCCAGGTGCAGGCGTTGCTGAAACTTTCTCACTTCGTGAAGCAAGGGCAAACCTGGCCCAGCCTGGACGATGAGGAGTGGTGGCAGTCCGGTACGCTCGGCGCACATGCGGACTTTCTGGGTAGAACCGTTGATTTCCAACTTCACGGTCTGGGCGATCGCCATGATGGTTAGAGCTCCTGTTTCGGATTAGAGCATCCTACATGGAGCAGCGCCTGTATAAATTGCTTGCTATTCGGACCTCGGAAAATATGCATTCAAAATGCCGGTGCAGCGGTCGGGACGCTCGCGACGTGGCTGGTCTCCTGGTGCTTGTACTGGAGCCGGTAGAGCTTGCAGTAGAGGCCGCGGCGGGTCAATAACCGCTGAAGCGTGAAGCCCAGCGAAGTTGCAGCAACGTTGCAGAAAAACCGGCGGCGCGCGATCATGAGCGTGCTCGACTCAAAGCATCCATGGGGGATGTTCCCGAAGCAGGGATCATCCGATCTCATTCAAGTGCGGGACAAGCTCGCGTCGCCGGGTTTGTCATTCGCCCTCAAAGCGATGTACAAACGGAGTGTGGAAGGCAGGACCAATACAAATGAATAATCTTGATTTGACGCCGCATTTCCGTCTGGCGCGGCGCTCCGGTTTTGCCCGGGGCCTGCTCGTGGCAGCGCTGATAGCCGGATGCACAGTCTCTGCTTCTGCCGTGGACCAGACCGCGCACGAGCGGATACAGGCGCTGGCGCGTGCCATGACATTTGATTGGGCGAAATCGCATCCGCTGACTGCGACCTTCCTTGGCCTGAGCGATGAGGACGGGCGCCTCGACACGCCTTCAGAGGCCGAGAATGCGCGCGACCTGGCGACGATTCGCGCGTGGGAGAGCGAGCTTGCGTCGATTTCCCTTGATGGCGCGCCACTGGTGGACACGGACGACGCCAAACTGCTGCGCGCCCAACTGGTGGGCATGGAGCGGCAATACACCGTCTACAAGGGCTACGAGAAGGACCCGTCGGGGCCCTCGATGGCGATTGTCAACGCGATCTATGTGCAGTTTCTGCACCTGCCGATTGCCGGCACGGAGGGCGCGACAAGCGCTGATGTGGCCGCAGCGTGGGAAAAGGTCATCGCACGGCTGGAGGGCGCGCCGGCATACATTGCGGCTGGCAATACGCTGGTGACCCACCCTGGACATCTGCAGGGCGTAACCGGCTCAGAGCAGCTTGATGGCGCGCCTGGATTCCTTGCCGGAGCGCTGACAGACACAGCCAAACAACAGTTGCCCGCCGATCGCTTTGCGGCGTTCGTCAAGGCACGGGACGCAGCGCTCGCTACCATCGCCGAAACGAAGAAGTACATCGACGCGCATGTTGCGTCGTGGCCCGAGAACTACGCGATCGGCCGCGCCGCTTATGACGCAATGTTGCACGATGAAGAGCTGCTGCCCTATAGCTCCGACGACATTGAGCGCATGGGCCGCGAGGAGCTGGGGCACGGCTGGACGGTGCAGGTCTGGTTGGAAGAGTTGGCGGCGGAGCGTGGCACGCCCATCGGCCCTGACACCGGCGGGGGCCTTGCGCCTGGTGGTCCGGCGCTGATCGAATACTATCGCGCGCGGATCGCTCAACTGGGAAAGTTCGTCAACGAGCATCGTGTTGTGGATGTGCCCGATTGGCTGGGCCAGATCGATGTGGTCGAGACGCCGAAGTTCATGCAGCCGGTTTCTCCGGGCGCGAGCATGTTTTCTCCGCTGCTGTTCAGCAAGCAATCGAAGGGCTTCTACTTCATTACTCCTCCCGTGTCGCTTGTCGACGCCGCAAAGAACCTGGATGCCAACCAGGATTTCGACCGCGACCGCATCTTATCGACGGGCGCGCATGAGGCCATGCCGGGACATTTTCTGCAGCTCTCGATCGCCCGCCGTCACCCCGACTTCGTGCGCAAGATTCAAGGCACCGGCGTATTTGCCGAGGGCTGGGCATATTACGGCGAAGAGATGTTTGTGCAGCTCGGGCTCTTTGGCGACGATCTTGATGCGCGTTACTACACGGCGCAGTGGGAACGAGTGCGTGGCGCGCGCGCCATCGTCGATCCGAAGCTGGCAAGCGGCGAATGGAGCGTGGACCAGGCGGCGAAATTCTTCGCTCATGAAACGGGATTCACCGAGCAGCAATCGAAGGAGGCCATCGCCGGCATCGCTCTCGGCCCGGGGTACGTGATTGCGTATACGGCAGGGCGCGCGCAACTTGAAACGCTGCTGGCGGAGTATCGCGCCAAGGCTGGCGCGGGCGGGTCGCTCAAGGATTTCCACGACAGGCTGCTGTGCTACGGGACCACGCCCTTTTCGATTGTCGAGCCCGAGCTGCTCGCGGACCTGGCCAAGCCGCTGGCTGAGGTGAGGGCGGGGGCGGGGTACTGAGGCAAAGATGATGAACAACCCAGAACTACCGGAATTGCCGAAGGATTTCCGCTCACTGACTCCGGCGGCGTCCGCGTGATTGCTGCTAGCTAGCTTGCCAGTTCGCCGACGGGGCGATCGAGCAGGGCGTGGTTGGTCTCCTGGTCCTTGTACTGGAGCTGGTAGAGCTTCCAGTAGAGGCCGCGGCGGGCCAATAACTGCTGATGGGACCCCATCTCGCGCAGCTGCCCCTTGTGCATCACCAGAATGGTTTCGGCTCGCTGCACCGTCGAGAGCCTGTGCGCGATGAGCACGCTGGTCCGGCCTTCGACCATTCGCTCGAGCGCGCCTCGTATGCGCAGCTCGGTGTCGGTATCCACGCTCGACGTGGCTTCGTCGAGGATGAGGATGCGCGGATTGTAGGCAAGCGCGCGGGCGAAGTTGATGAGCTGCTTCTGGCCAGTGGAGAGCGAGTTGCCGCGCTCCTGCACCGGCTCGTCGAACTTGGCCGGCAGCGTCTCGATAAAGTCGAGCACGTTGACGTCGAGGGCAGCCTGCCGCAATACCTCTTCGCTGATGTCTTCGTTGCCGAGGCGAATGTTCTCGGCCAGCGTTCCTGTGAACAGGAACGGATCTTGCAGAACGACCGCGAAATGTTCACGTAATTTGGTGAGGTCCTGCCTGCGCAGATCGACGCCATCCAAAAGGATCTCGCCGGCCGTCACGTCGTAGAAACGCATCATCAGGCTGGTCAGAGTGGTCTTGCCCGCGCCGGTGTGGCCCACAATCGCGACTGTCGACCCCGGCTCAATGGTGAAGGAGACGTCCTTGAGGATCCATTCGATGCCTTCAATGGACGCCGGGCTGGCCGCGGGGGCTAAAGCCCCGAAATCTTTTTGTATCGCATCGGCACGACTAAAGTCGTGCCCTGTTACAAAGCTCGCCTCGTTTGCGGCAGTCGCGATCCGATCGACGGCAGACTGCTGCTCCGGCGTCAACTTTTGATAGGTGAACCACACGTGGCGAAACTCGATGCGATTGCTTCCGTCTCCTTCGACCGGCACGGCGGGGCCGACGATCTCCGGTTCCGTGTCTAACAATTTAAAGATCCGCTCGCACGCCGCCATGGCCGCCTGCAGGATGTTGTACTTGTCACTCAGGTCCTGAATGGGCCGCCAGAATCGCTGCGAATACTGAATGAACATGGCCAGCACGCCGATGGTGACCACGCCGTTGAGCACGCCGAAGCCGCCCCGCCAGATGACCAGCGCGATGGCCAGCGAAGAGAGAATCTCGACCGCCGGATAGTAGAGCGCATAGGCATAGATGGTGTCTTTGAACGCGATCATGTGCTGCCTGTTCACGGCCTCAAAATCGTCAAATGCCCGCTGCTCGCGGTTGAAGAGCTGCACCACGGCCATGCCCGAGATGTGTTCCTGCGTGAAGCTGTTGATGCGCGCGATCGCGGTTCGCACGCGCCGATAGCTCTCGCGCACGCTGTTGCGGAACATGCGCGTGACAATAAAGATCACCGGCAGCACGGCAAATGTAATCAGCGCAAGCCGCCAATTGATGGTGAGCATGACGGCGGCCATGAAGAGCAGATTGAAGAAGTCGTCGACAATGGCCAGGATGCCGGCGGTGAACATTTCGTTGATTGCGTCCACGTCAGAGGTGAGCCGCGTGACCAGCCGCCCCACGGCATGCGTGTCGAAGAACCCGATGTGCATTCGCTGCATGTGGCGGAAGATGTCGCGGCGCAGATCGAACATCATCTTCTGCCCAAGCCACTGCATCAGGTAGGTCTCAGTGAACTGGAAGCCGTAAGAAAGCACCAGCGCGCCAATGTAGATTGTGGCAAGTTCCGTAATGCCCGTCCACGGGTCGGAAGGCAGCCGCCGGGTGAGCCAGTTGGTCGCTGAACTCGGAGCCCCGGTGAGGTAGCGATCGATGGCCACCTTCACCAGGTACGGCCCGGTTACGTCGGACATCGACTTGAGGCTGACCGCGAGCGTGGAGATCGCCGCCTGAATCCAGTACGGGCGGACGTAGCGGCCCAGCCGCCGCATCAGTCGCGAGTCGTAGACCTTGCCGATCGGGTCTTCTTCGCGCGTTTGCTGCGCGGGCTTTTTTTCCTGGTCTTGGTCAGCCATTTATCGGGTGGGAATCGGGCTTGCTTCTTTATTGTACGTTTCGCGCCGTATTCAAGGCTTGATGCAGCCCAGCAAACGCGCGCATGCCCGCCCCTCGCCCGCGACCCAATCGGGACGGACGCAAGTTGAGAACCGCCCCAACTCCCTCCGGCCCCGGATTACTCTTCTCCCCAAGTTACAGTTCGATCCAAGTTATTCTTCGACGGGGCCAGCTTCGTCCCCTGCCACAACCAGGCGCACGGGAATCAGGTCGAAGGGAGTCGGCTGCGGATCGTCGAACCAGTGGATCGACTCAGGCCCGGCGGTACGCGCACATTGGAGCGCCTGTTCCGCTTCGCGCAGCACCACCACCGGCGACCGCCCCAGGCTGTCGGCAATCCCGAAGCATGCGGAGAGCCGAATCGCCTTGCCCGCCACCTCAAAGGGCGCGCTGAAGATTCCGCGCAGCCGCTCTGCCATCATCGCCGCGTGGGCCTGCGTGCATCCTGGCAGCCCGACAAGAAACTCGTCCTTGCCCGGACGCCCAAACAGGTCGTAGCTGCGAAGGATGCGGCTGGTTCGCGCCGTCACCTCTCGCAAAAGATCGTCGCAGGCCTCAGCGCCGAGCCGCGAGTTCCAGTGGCCGAAGTCGTCGATGTCGAACAGGATCATGGAAAGCGAGCTCTTCATCCGCTGCACGCGATCGGTCTCGCGAAACAGCACCGCCATCAGCGTCTCGCGGTTGTAAATCCCGGTCAGGTGATCCATCTGCAGGTTGCGCCGCGAGGCCTCGCGCAGCGCCTCCAGCTCCTGCGACTGGCTGCGCCCCCGGATCGCCTGCTCTATCCGCAGCCGCCACCACGCGGCATCCATCGCCCTCGGCAAGGCGTCTTCAACCAGCCCGGCAGCCAGAAACCCCGCGTCTCGCGGGCTGGCCTCGTCGGCAATCAGCAGCAGCGACAGACGCCGCCGGCTGATCTGCGTGCGCACGGCAACCAGCAGGTCACAGATATCGGAATTGGGTATATCGGACGCATGCTCAGAGCCGGTCAGCCGGACATCCACCAGCGCCAACGCAGGCGGATCGTGCACGGTGAGCGCGCTCAGCGCGGCCTCAGAGGTGAGCGCAATCTCGACCCGCGATCCGATCGTGCGAAGCATCGGTTCGAGGATCGTCAGGAGCGCCGCGTCCGGCGACGCAAGAAGGAATTCAGGGGGTGGCTCAGCGAGCATGCAAGGATTCTCCGTGACGACTGCATCGGCGGAGATTAGAAAAAGTTTAGGGACAGTGCATGAGATTGTTAGCTTCTTCCGAGGCGGTCATTGGAACGAAGAAGGGATGCTGGTCGCAGTGCCCGGAAACGATACAGAAGAGAATTGTTTAAGATTTTTCTTGACCCTCGACTCTTGGGCGCGGAGACTAATGCTCTGCTCGACAAATGCGGGCTTCGACAGATTAGAGCAAACGTCGGTTCGGGCGAAGAGCGGCGAGCCCGCTCCCAAAGAAGGAGTTGTGTCGCATGGAAAATCGGCCATTCTCTGCTTCAATCCTCTTCCTTTCGATTGGATTGTTTGCAACTGCCCCTGCGCCCTTGCAAGGGCAAACGTATTCGGTCGCGGGAGCTATGGTTTATCAAAACGCCAAGAATTGGCAAGGGCTCCTGAGCTATGCCACGGCATGGACGAAGGCCGATCCGAACAACGGGGACGCGTGGGGGTTTGTTGGGACCACATATTATCCCGGGCTGAACGAGCCGGATAAGGCCATTCCCGCATTGCAGCGCTGTGTTGCCATCCAGCCCGGCAACGCCCCTGCCTGGCACGCCCTCGGTGTGGATTACATATTGAACAAGCAATATGGCCCGGCAGTGGATGCAATTAAGAAAGCGATTGCGATCAACCCCAACCAGCCCACCTATTACAACAATCTCGCCGTCGCGTACTCCGGAGGCAATGCAGTGAAGTCGGCATTGGCCACTCTGGATCAGGAAAAAGTGCTGGCCGCGAAGCTGAACAACGCCAATGTGTGGTGGACGCTGGGCAATGGTTACGCCAAATTGACCGACCTGACCAGCGCAATCGCGGCGTATAAGGCCCTGTTGCAGTTGCAGCCAAACTTCGCCCAGGGATGGACGAATCTGGGCGTGGTGTTGCAGTACAGCGGGGATATCGCGGGAGCGAAGGCGGCTTACCAGAAGGGCCAACAGTTTGGCGATCCGCTGGCCGCCCAGGACGCCGCCCAGATGAACGCGGACCTGCAGGCACAGGCGCAGAACAAGGCGAACTTACAGAACACCATCGCGCAGGGTCAGGAGGCCGCGCACATGCTGGCCGTCATGCACATGACGAACTAAGCGGCGGCCGCGTTTCAGTCGACGAAGTCGACCAGCGGCGCGATGGGAATGATCCCGCGCTCGTGGCCCAGGTCGAGCAGCTTGCGAATGGCCTGCCTGCCGTCGGCCCCGTAATCCAGCGT
>Ga0182018_10002349_pt1 | contig 19183 bp, 12 predicted proteins | sample 812P2MmetaG_FD_120490 | JGI IMG/M metagenome (GOLD analysis project Ga0182018, IMG submission 120490) | Permafrost microbial communities from Stordalen Mire, Sweden - 812P2M metaG | ecosystem: Environmental > Terrestrial > Soil > Wetlands > Permafrost | place: Sweden: Stordalen | collected... | reverse complement strand
TGGTTTGCGGCTCGCCCGCGACGGTCGCGGAAAAACTGGCGGCGGTGGGGAAGACCGGCATCGGCGGGCTGATCACGCAGTTCCGCCTGGGACCGATGGCCTATGAAGATACCGCGAGCAGCCTGACGTTGTTCCGCGATAAGGTCATGCCGCACCTCTGATCTTGTCGATCAACGCCAGAGGGTTGGCCGGTGCGGCGTCGTCTCGCCAGGCGACGTGTTGATCGGGCCGGGAAAGCACGAGTTTCTGGCGGTAAAGGGGTTCCGGCGAGGCATCGACCACGCGCAACGGGACACCCCGCAGCGCCGCGGCTTCCGTGATCCCGCTGACATCGATGGAACGATCGAAGCGCAACAGGCAGTGGTCGGGTCCCATGGCGTCGTACACTGACCGCCCATCGTCCAGCCAGAAATGCGGCGTTCTGCAACCCGGAACAGTCGATGGCGTGAACTGGTCCATCGTGTAGGACGGCGCGGCTTCGCCGTCGTACTGGATCAACGGCGAGCGGTCGTAATAATAGCCAAAATTCAGACCGCCACAGCAGAATTGCGGCGTGTGCGCCTCCCGCATGCGCTGACCAAGTTCCGCTTGCGTCGCGGGATTGGTCTCGATGTCCTCGGGCACCTCGGCCCGGGTCCGGGCGATCGCCAGGTTGGTGTTCATCGCATAGTGAGAAACCTGCTCGGTGATCGGCCAGCGCTCGGCCTCATGCGCGGCGAGGATGTCCGGGTCAGCCCATCCTTGCAGCACGCCGGCCAGCATCCAGGACAGGTTCATCGCGTCGGCGATGCCCGCATTCATGCCATACCCCGCCGAGGGCACCCAAAGATGCGCCGCGTCGCCGCAAATGAACGCGCGGCGGTCGCGGAACCGGCTGGCGAGCAGACGGCGGCCGATCCAGTTCTCTCGCGTGATGACGTCGTAATGAAAATCCGCGTCCACGCCCATGACGGTGCGGATGCACCAATCGGCGTCGATGGCGTCAAAATCGGTTTCCTCGGGGCGGAGATAGTTGTGGATCAGCCAGGTTTCTCGCCCGTCGACGGCGAACATGTTGGCGCTGCGCTTCGGGTTCATGACCTGGGTCGACCAGGCACGCTCGGCTTGCATCTGATCCGCGAGGCCGGGTGCGCGCACGTAGGTCGATTGCGTGCGGCCGATGAACGCGTCACCCGTCAGCCGCGCGTCAATCAGGTGACGAATCGTCGATGAAGGGCCATCGCAGCCAACGAGATACGCGCACTCGATGCGATCACGCGCGCCGGTAGCACGATCGATCGTTTCGGCGACAACACCATCATCCGACTGGGTAAACCCTTCCACTTCCAGTTGGTTGAAATACCGCACCCGCGGATTGTCGCGAGCAAGTTGAGCCAGCAGCGGATCGAGATATATCTGGTTGATCCGATGCGGCGGTTCCGGCGTTGGCCACCAACCGTCCGGGCCGTGTTTGTTGGTGTAACGATCGCGCCGGCAAGGAATCATGATCCGCGCGAACTCGGTCCCCGTGGCCGAGGTGCGGAACGCGATGTCGTTGGCATGATCGGCGGGAAGGCCAGTGTCGCGCACGGTTTGGACAATGCCCAGTCGGCGGAAGACTTCCATGGTGCGGGCGGCGACGTGGTTGCACTTGACGCCAGGCATCTGACCCGCCGGATTGCGCTCGGCGACGATCACCTCAATGCCGCGCGCGGCGAGGTCCAGCGCGAGAGTCGAACCAACCGGTCCGCCGCCGACGATCAGGACCTGGGCGCGTTTCATGGGCAGATCACGTTGACCAAAGCTTGTTGGCCGCCTCGCACGGCGGCGGCGGCGCGGCGCAACGCGGCGGGGAGATCGGCGGGCCGGTCGACTCGTTCGCCGTGCCCGTCATGCGCGGCGACGATTTTTTCAAACGACGGTGCGGGCAGATCGGCGAGGAAGCGTCCGTCGGCCTCAGCGGCGGCGCCGGAGGCGTACATGTCCAATGTCGCCCGGCGCACTGCCCCATACAACGCGTTGTTGTAAATCACAGTCAGCACCGGCAGGTTTTGCATCTGCGCCATGTAGTGACAGGCGACCGGGTTGGCGAACATGTAAGCGCCGTCGCCCAGTACCGACAGCACCATCTTGCCCGGCGAGGCCAGCTTGGCGCCCAACGACGCCGGAAAACCCCAACCAAGGCCGCCGGCGGAACTGACGCCAAAGAAACCGCCTGGCGTGTCCAGCGGGCAGTACTCCTGACGGAACGAATATTCGCTGATCACGATCGTTTCGGAGTCGATAACATCCCGCAGACAATGATTGAGCCATGGCAAGGTGATTGTGTTGGCGTTGCCGGCGCGTTCGACCTCCTCACGCCAGGTTTTTCGTAATCCGTCGGAACGCGCGGTCAGGCGCGCGGCGCGATCAGCGACATGCGGTGTGGCGCGGCCGTCGAGCGCCGTCTCCAGCGCTTCCAGTACCGACAGGCACGTCGCCGTCATGGTCAAATCGGACGGAAAACCGCGCATCGGCAGGCGCCCGAACAGCGGGTCCTCACCAATTTGCACGATTTTCACACCGGGCGCGGGAGATTCCCGGCTGGGGATCCACGGCACGTCGGACTCGAAGACGACGATCAGGTCGGCCTCTCGCAGCAACGATCCCGGCGCCGAGCCCTGAAACATTTTGTGGTTCGAGGACAACGCGAAATAGCGGGTGTTGAACGGCACCACCGCCAGAGCGTAAGCCTCGGCGAGGCGTGCGAGCACCTCGCTCTCCTTCGGGTCGCGACCCAACATGCCGGTGATGACAAGAGGGTTGCGCGCGGTGGCGATCCAGCCGGCGAGTTGCTCGATGTCGCGAGGCGCCGCTTCCGGCGCTCGCGGCCGCGCGCGATGCGCACGGTTGCTGTCCAGCGGCCCAACGGTTTCACCCAGGACCTCGCGTGGCAAGCTGAGATACACCGGCCCTTGCGGTGACGTATTGGCGATCTCCAACGCACGATCGACGACCGAACTCGCCTGATCGCCGCGCTTCATTTCGTAGTCCCACTTGACCATTTCGCGCAGCATGCCGGCCTGGTCGTACATCTCCTGCGCCCAATGGATGTAGGCGCTGCGGGAGCCCTCGGCGCCGGATTCGGTGAACGGGGTGCGGCCGGAAGTAAGAAGCATGGGGATGCGATCCCGGGAAGCGTCGATCAGCATGTTGATCGCGTTCGCGGTGCCAACATTGGTGTGCAGCATCAGCGCCTGCGCTTTGCGCGTCACCATGGTGTAGCCGTGCGCCATGCCGACGGCACAGTTCTCATGCGGAATGACCATCGGTTTCGGCACCGGACGATTGGTGCGGGCGGCGCGCGAGTAAGCCTCGACGATCGGCGCGAAATCGGTGCCGGGATTGACGAACAGATGCTCGATGCCCTGCGCGGCGAGCGCGTCGAGATATTCTTCGGCGGCGATACGGCTCATGATCGCGGTGTCTCCTTCTTAATGGCGAGCCAGACTCGTTCCGGTGTCGCGGGCATGTCGATGTGGGTGACGCCAAGTGGTGCCAGAGCGTCCAGAACAGCGCAAATGATGGTTTGCGGCGCGGCCATCGCTCCGGCCTGGCCGGCGCCTTTGACACCCAGAGGGTTGGCGTTGGTGGGCGTCCCGGACAGCACGATGTTGAGGTCGGGCAGGTCGGCGGCTTTCGGCAGCGCGTAGTCCATCAGCGAACCGCTGAGCAACTGGCCTGAGTCGGGATCGTAGACGGTGTGTTCCAGTACCGCCTGACCGATGCCTTGCGCCAGACCGCCATGCACCTGGCCGATGGTCAGCATGGGATTGATCAAAGTGCCGTAATCATCGACGCCATGATAGCGGTCGAGGGTGACAAGCCCGGTTTCGGGATCGACCTCGACCTCGGCGATGTGGCAGCCATTCGGGAAGGTGATGATGTCGAGTAGGTTCCAGACATAGGTGTCCAGGGATGACTCCCGCGCGACGTCCAGCAAGGTGACGGAACGATCGCCGGCGATGAATTTTCCGGCTTCGAAGCGAACTTCTTCCGGCTTCGCCTGCAACAGCAGCGCGGCGGCTTCGGTGCCTTTGGCGATGACCTCGTTCGCCGCCCGGAACATCGCGGCGCCGCCCATGTGCATGGAACGGGCGCCGCCGTGACCGTTGCCAGCCCGGACCTTTCCGGTATCGGCCTGGATGTAGCGGAAGGTTTCGGGTGGCAGGCCAAGCAGGTCGGCGGCGATTTGCGGATAGGTGGTCTCGTGCCCCTGCCCGTTCGACTGCGTGCCAACCCGCAACTCAACGGCGGCATCCGCGGTGAAGCGAATTTCGGCGCCTTCGTTGGGCGCGCCGCGCGCGGTTTCCATGAAGCAGCACAGACCAAGCCCGCGCAGCAGGCCGCGTTGTTCCGACGCGGCGCGGCGGGCGGCGAAACCGGTTCGATCGGCCAGCGTGACGGCATCGTCGATGTTGGCGGCGAAACGGCCGCCGTCGACGACAGAACCCAGGGCTTTGGTATAGGGAAACTCGGCGATCATATTGCGGCGGCGCAGATCGGCGGGATCGAACTCATGCCGGCGCGCGGCGAGATCGATCAGGCGTTCCAGCAGATAGTTCGCCTCCGGTTTGCCGGCGCCGCGATAGGCGTCAATCGGCACCGTGTTGGTGAAGGCGGCGCGTACGTCCATGGCGATGGCGGGGATGACATAACCGCCGCCCATCGCGTTGGCCGGCGCGTTGGTGGAACTGCCGGGTCCTCCGCCCGACATGTAAGCGCCGAGATTGGCGATCGTGGAAACATCCAGCGCCAGAAAGCGTCCGTCCGCGGCCAGCGCCAGACGGGCGGTGGTGATGTTGTCGCGGCCTTGCGCGGTGCTGACGAAATCCTCGCCGCGGTCTTCGACCCATTTGATCGGGCGGCCAAGCTTTCTGGCGGCCCACAACAACATCACCCACTCGGGGTACAGCGCGTTCTTGATGCCGAAACCGCCGCCGACATCGGGGGCGGAGACCAGCACGCGCTCGGGCGGCAGGCGGAACACGCTGGAGGCGAGCTGATCGCGGATGGCGTGCACGCTGGCGGCGGTGACCAACAGATGGAACGTATCGTTCTCGAAGCGGCCGATCGCGGCACGGGTTTCGGTGGGAGCGATAATCAGGCGGTTGTTGATCAGGTCAAGCTTTTCGACAAACGCGGCGCTCGCCATCGCGGCGTTGACGGCGGCCGGGTCGCCCTTCTGGAAGCGGAACGACTGGTTGCCGGGGACCTCGTCCCACAGCAGCGGCGCGCCTGGCGAAAGAGCGGCGGCGGCATCGACCACGGACGGCAACGCGCGGTATTCGACGACAACGGATTCCGCGGCGTCGCGGGCCGCGTATGCTGTTTCAGCGACGACGAAAGCCACGGGATCGCCCACGTGGCGAACGCGGCCATTCGCCAGCGCGGGTCTGGGCGGAACCAGCATCGGACCCGTGGTCGCGACGGCCGTCGCGCAGGGCAACAAACCGAGATCAGCGATGTCGGCGTACGTGAACACCGACGCTCCAGTCACCGCGCTGCTGTCGATGCGCTCGATCATCGCGTGCGCGTGCGGCGATCGCACGACATGGGCGAAAAGTTGGCCGGGAAGATTGACGTCTTCAACGAAGATTCCGCGGCCGGTGAGGAAACGTTCGTCCTCAACCCGGCGCGCGGACTGTCCGATGAAGGTCACGGCTGATTAAAAGCCCAGTTTGTCGGCGATGCCGTAACTGGCCGCCAGATCGCCGAGACGCTTCCAGGTCGCGTCCTCGATCGCCACGCCGTTCTTGCGGCGGTCTTGTTCCTTTTTGAATTCCACCTCGCCGGGATAGAAGACCTCGGTGAAACCTTGCGCTTTTGGCGTATCCTTCAGGTAGTGGGCGAAATCGGTCACTTCCTTCTTGAACGTCGCCAGATCGCGGAACGCCGAGACGTTGAAGACGGCCATGAAACAACCGTCGTTGTGACGGCCTTGCGGATCGATCCCGAAACCAAGCCCGGTCAGCAGGCCGGACAGGATTTCGACGATCGCGGCGAGGCCGGTGCCTTTATAACCCTCGGTGCCGCCCAGAGGCAGCAGCGCACCGCCGGCCCGTAACACTTTCGGATCCGTCGACGGACGGCCCTCGGCGTCGATCAGCCAACCGGTCGGCACCTGCTCGCCACGCGCGGTGGCGACGTTGATTTTGCCGGCGGCGGCGGCCGACGTCGCCATGTCGAACACGAAAGGGCCTTCCAGATTGGACGGGATGGCGAAACTGATCGGGTTGGTGCCGAGCCGTGCCTTCGCCCCACCGTACGGCGCGACCGCCTTGGGCGAGCGGCCGGAATCGGCGGTGGTCATCGCGATCATGCCCTCGGCCGAGGCGAGCAGCGGATAACTTGCGAGCCGGCCGACATGGCTCTGCCGCAGCACGGTGGCGGCGGCGACGTTTTGCTTTTTCGCCTTCTCGATCGTGTAGCGCATCGCGCGATCGTTGACGACGTAGCCAAAACCCCAATTGCCGTCGATGACCGTCGTGGTGGGCGTCTCCTGCTTGATCTCCCATGGCGCACCGGGGACGATGTGACCGGCCTTGATGCGGTCGATGTATTGCGGGATCAGAATGATCCCGTGCGAGTCATGGCCGACAAGATTGGCGCCGACGTTGTAACGGGCGACGGTCGCGGCTTCCTCCGGTGAGGCGCCGGCGGCGACAAGCAACCCGATTTCGATCTCGGTCAGGCGTTCGGCGGTGACGTTTGGCATGGTTTCACTCCCTTCGCAGGCTGACCTCGAAGCTACGCCATTCGGGGCGCTCTGGCCAACCAGGCCCAGTGTCGGTAGTGTGGCGGAGGGAACTCAAAGGAGGAGCGTGGCATGGCGCAGTCAAATATGTATGCCGGGGTCGCCGGTTATGTTGGACGGGCGGATCAGGTGGGCAAGGTTGGCGTGTTCAGCCGTCAGGCCGGCGCCGAGACATGGGCGCATCCGGTCAGCGAACATGAGACCTATGCCGTGCACGTGCATCCGACCGATCCGAACGTGGTGTTCGCCGGTACCAAGGATGGCGTGTATCGCAGCACCGACAAGGGAAAATCGTTCCAGAGGACGAACTTTCCGGTGGCGCGGCAGATCTGGTCGTTTTTGGTCGATCAGCAGAACCCGAAACTGATTTACGCGGGCGGATCGCCGATCTCGATTTTCCGCAGTGAGGACACCGGCGAGACGTGGAAGGAAATGCCCGATCCGGGCATGCCGGACCGCGCGGTGATGCCGTTCGCCTGCCGGGTGATGCGGATGGCGCAACATCCGAACAAACCGGGCACGCTCTTCGCCGCGCTGGAAGTGAACGGCGTGATGCGGACGGATAATTATGGGGAGAGCTGGACGGATCGGAGCGCCTCGCTGCTGGCTCTGGCGGAGAAGCCGCATCTGAAGAGCAAGATCGTGAGCAATACTTACAACGAGGGGATGCTCGACGGTCACGCGATCGCGATCAATCCGGCGGACCCGGATGGGGTGATTTTCGCGGCTCGGATGGGACTGTTCCAGACGCATGACGGCGGCGAGACGTGGCAGGACATGGAAGTTGGCCGGTTTTCTCCGACGACGTATGGGCGCGATATCAAGGTGGGTGCGGACGGCAAGACGCTATACGCGGCGTTGAGCGTGGCGGCCGCGAGTAAGGATGGCGGCGTGTACCGCAGCACCGACAAGGGCGAGACCTGGAGCCGTTACGACCGGGTTCAGGTGCACGGCACGATCATGTCGGTGGCGCCGCACGCGAAGAACCCGAACGTGGTGGCGATCGGGGCGCGCTACGAAGGCGAGATTTACGGCACCGAAGACGGTGGCTCGACGTGGGAGGCATTGCCGCTGCCGGCGGGTGTGAAGGATATTTATTCGCTCGCGGTGGCGTAATTCGTCTGGGCGGCCTCTTCGGTGAGGAGGCCGCCCTGAGACTCATCCGATTACCACTCGGAATTGTGGGGCATCGAAGAAAGTAAGATTTCACCACGGAGGAAGATCGAGAATGCACGGAGGGTCACGGAGAAGGAATTGTGGCGCTTCGCGCGGTGTGTGATCGGACTCCGCGCGAAGCGCCTGAATTCTTTTCTGCTCCGTGGTCCTCCGTGCATTCTCGATCTTCCTCCGTGATAAAATCTTACTTTTCTGGCGGAGCCGCGAATTCCGGCGAATGGATCAACCGATCGACGTCCAGGCCAGGAACAGCACGAACGCGATGATCGCCAGACCCGCGTGAGTCGCGATCAAAAGCCCGGTTACGCGTGGTGCGCGCCGGCTCATCACCGCGATAAGCAGACCGAACACCAGGGCGATGCAAAAAAGCACCGAAGCGGCGGTGCCAAACGAGCCGACACCCATCGCGTCGCCGCGACGAGGCCCCTGAAGCGCGACCAGTAACAGGCAAAATCCGATCGCACCGGCGACGCCGTGAACGATACCCAGGATCGGCCTCCTCTGACCGCGCAGAAACAGCAGCGCCAACGTCGCACCCAACGCCACCGCCGCCGTGAGCGTGCAGGCGGCGGCGCGGATTATGCCAGCACGCCCAGGGAACGCAGGCGGGCGATGTCGTCGGCGTCGTAGCCGGCCTCGCGCAACACGGCCTCGCTGTGCTGGCCAATGGCGGGCGCGCGTTGCGCCGGCACCTTGTCCACGCCGTCGATATGGAACGGTGACGAAACGGTCAGGTGCGCCCCGTCGGCGAACGGGACCAGCGCACCGCAGTCGCGCATCTGCTGGTCGTCCAGCACTTCATTGACCGTGCCGACGATACCAAACGTCACACCAACACCATCCAGGATCTTCCGCCAGTCATCCAGATCGCGTTTGGCGAATTCGGCGTCCAGGATCTTCACCAGATCGGCGGCGTATTGCTTGCGCGACTCGTTGGTGGCGAAGCGCGGATCGCCGGTCAGGTCTTCCCGGCCGATGGCGGACAGGAAGCCGCGCAACTGCCGTTGCTCATTGAACAGCGCCATGATGAACCAGCGGCCGTCGCGCGTTTGATAGTGGTTGGCCAAGGCGTTCGGCGCTTCCTCGCGGATTGGTCGATGCGCGACGTGCTCGCCGAACAGGCGGGTTTGCACGGCGCAACCATTGGCCCAGAGACCGTTCTGCAACAGAGACGAACGCACGACGCCGCCGCGGCCGGTTTTCTCGCGCCGGTACAGCGCGGTGACGATCGCGGCGTACAACCCGGTGGCACTGGGGTGATCGCCCATGCCGGGCATCGACCGGGCCGGTGCGGTGGTCGATTCGGCGCGCACCTGATCCATCAGGCCAGAGCGAGCCCAGTACGCGGTCGAATCGAACCCGGTCTTCGCCGCTTCGTCGCCCTCCTCCCCATACGCGGTGAACGAGGCGTAGATCAGCCGCGGATTCAACGGCAGCAGATGCGACGGCGACAATTTCAGGCGATCCCGCACCGGCAAGGGGAAATTGGTGACGAACACATCGGCGGACCCGATCAGCTTATGCAGCGCCGCTATGCCGTCGTCGTGTTTCAGGTCGATCGCCAGGCTGCGTTTGTTACGGGCGGTCAACTGCCAGTAGTAATCGACGTCGCGGCCGGGAATGGGGCCGCGGCCGCGCCAGGGATCGCCAACGCCGGGCGGCTCGATCTTGATCACGTCGGCGCCGAAATCGGACATGATCGTCGCGGCGGCGGGACCGGCGATCCAGCTGGCGCAGTCGATCACTTTCAGGCCGGTAAACAGGCTTTCACTCACGATGGTCCCCTCCCCTGATCCGCGACGGCGAATGCTACACGCCCAGTTGCGCCGCCAGATCCTCGATGTCTTTGGCGACGATATCCCAGTCCTGCTCGGCCTCGTAGTCGCGTTTTTGATGCGGGCCGTACTCAGTGGGCCGCGGCCAGAACGCGGTCATCAACCCGCATTTCCGCGCGCTGCCAAGGTCGCCATTGTGCGCCGCCGCCATCATCACCTGATCCGGCGCCAGATCCATCATCTTCGCGACGCCCAGGTAAGTCTCGGGATCGGGTTTGAAATGGCCGAACAGGTCGGAGCCAAACACCATGTCCCAGGGCAGGCCCGCGTGCTTCGCCATATAAGTCAACAATGAAACGTTCCCGTTCGACAACGGGCCAATCACGAACCTTGTCTTCAACCTTGTCAGCCCCTTCACCGAATCCGGCCAGCCATTCAGCCGGTGCCAGCCGAGGTTGATATGCACCAGGTCCTGCTCGGTGAGACCTTTGATGCCGTGTTCCTCCACCAGCCGGTCCAGCGAGGCCCGGTGCAGGTCGTCGAGTTTGGTCCATGGCTGCAATCCCTTGCGCACCCGGTCCATCGACGGATGGTACGCGGCGCGCCAGGCATCGACCAGCGCCGGCCAGTCGGCCACGATCCCTCGTTGCTGGCCGAACGCGGTCAGATCGGCGATCAGGCTGCCGCGCCAGTCCACCACGGATCCAAACGTATCGAACACAATCGCCACCGGGTGCTTGCCGGACATGGAATTCTCCCCTTCACGGATGCTGAACGTTGCCGCCAGGCGTCACCGGACCAGGAGGCGGCTGACCAGGAGGCACCTGACCCGGGGACGCCTGGCCGAACAACCCGAACATGCCACGAAGAATGCCCGGAGTCAGCGCACTGAACGGATTGGCGTCGACCGATGGATTATCCATTGGCCCCTGCAACGAATAATTCATGGCGAACAGTCCGCCACCTTTTTCGGCGCTGAACAATCCGCCGATGAGCGGAATCTTGCCCAGAAGCGAATTGAACACATAAGCCGGCACCAGCGTGCCAGTCAGGTCCAGGGTGTCGGTGTCTCGATTGATGCGCCCCTGCACGGTCAGGCCAAGCGAGGAGCTGAAAGCACGCGCGTCCCGCACCACCAGCGCCTCGTCATCGTACTGAAACGGTACCGTCAGCAGCGAGAATCCCACGCCCGGACCACCAAGCGCGTCAACCAGCCCATACAACGTGACCGCCTGCAGCAATTTGCCCAGAGCCGGCGCGTGCGAAACCCGGAAATCGCTGATCTGCAAAGTTCCGGACAGCAAATGGTCGCGCGTCGTGTCATCGAAGCCGCCAGTGATGGACAGTTCGCCCCCCTGGATCGAATCCGTGACGTCCAGGCCGTGCAACAGGGCACCGGCATCGGCGGCACTGACCGTCAGCCGCCGCACCGGCCTGCCATTTTCCGCCGGCCCAGGGGCGATGCGGATCGAAACCGATTGAGCGGCCCCGGTCTTTCCCACCATCGCCAGATCACGCAAAACCTCACCGTCATCATCCGCGTTCACGACGACGTTGGTGGCGATCCGGTCATGCGCGAGCAACACGCGATCGAACCGGCCGCGCACCGACCATTCTGGGCCGCGCGGTGCGGCGGGGTCTCGAGGTGTCCGCTTCGCCGTCACCGCCGCCGCGACATCCAGCGCCGGGCCGGCGAGATCAATGCCGATCGGACCGTCGTGCGGTAACCGGATGGTGCCACTCAGATTGGTCTGGCCCAGAATCAGGCGATCCAGCTTCACCGTATCCAGCCTGCCGCCGAACACCGTGACGCCGCCGCGCACCTGAATGCCGGGCCCGTCGATCACCACCCGGTCGATGCCGGTCAGCTTGTCTTTCGCCAGCGTCAGCCGCGCCGAAGCTTTGACCGCGGCTCCGGCCGGCGATCGCCAGCCCAGAGGCGGCACGCTCAACCCCGCCTGGGCCAGATCGGCGTCCGCGGTCACCTGCCCGTCGCCATTTCGGTACTCGGTCAGAACCACGTTGAGCCCAACATCGCCGGTCAATACGTCGCCGGCGTCGAGACCGGCACTCGCCAGCGCACGCGCGGAGGGTTTGCCCGTCACGGTGATTTTTTGCAGCACCTGCGACTGCGGTCCGGCACGGAAATCCATCGTTCCGTCAATCGTCGCCGGAATGCCCGCCAGGTTCGCCGTGCCTTTCAACGTCAGGTGCGAGGTATCCACGTCGAAAGCGAGCGATCCGTCATCCATGTCCCGCCCGGCGGCGATCCCTCCGAGGTGAACTTTATTCAGGTTGCCGGTCGCGTGGATTGTAACGTCATCGATCAGAAGCCGCTTTTCCAGCGGCACCACGGACATCAGGTTCATCCGCACGTCGCCGGCGGGCGCGCGCAAATCCATCGGATGCCGGTCCAGCAGCCGCAGTCGCGGCTCTTTCAACAAAGCGATCGTACTGACGACTGAGCCGCTCGCGTCGCAGTGAATGGTCGCGACCTGGTCCTTCACCGTCAGACCGGTAATGCTGACGTGACCGTTTTGCACCGCGATCGGATCGGCGCCCTTCACTCTTTGCAGACCGGATTTGACGGTGATGTCGATCTTGTCCGGATCGGACATCGCCAGGTGGGCCTTGCCTTGCTCAATCCGAGGCACGGTCGGAAGCCAACTGACCCCCAGATCATCGCCATCCAGCACGGCGGAAACCTTGAGCAGCGACACATCCGACGCATCGTTCGGGATCCGCATCACCAGGTCCGCCTTGCCGTCATGCGCGGTTCCTGTCTGCACGTTTTGCAAAATCCAGGCACGGGCATTCGCCGCGACCTCTTGTGGCCACAGCACGGGGAGGTCGGCGAAAGCGGCATGGTCCAGCGCCAGATGCACCGACGCGTCAACGTGGTCGTCCTGGCGCGTCAGTTCCCCGTTGCCGGTCAGTTTGGTCACCGCGCCTTCCGCGGTTGGCCGCACCTCGAGGACGGCGCTTTCCACCGTCATCTGCCGCGGCGTGCCGGCGATGACCACCTCTGCCCGGCGCATCGGGACCGCGCCGCCCGCGGCGTTGATGGTGCCCGCGTCAACGCGCGCGGTCAGCCGCAAATGCGTGGGCAACAGATCGGGGCCGAGATCGGCTTCGCCATCGAAACTCAACGGCGCGTCAAGCGCGGCCAGTGGCGTCAGGATCGGAGCCGCCGCCGCCAGAGCCTTTGGCGTCACCGGCGACAGATGAGCCTCGACATGCGCCGACTGTCCCGACGGCGGCGCGCTGAATTTGGCGCCAAGCGTGGCCTGCTGCCCGCCCAGAGCCAGCAGGACCGTCGCCTGTCCGTCCACACCGCCATGTTTCCGGCGGGTCAGATCGATATCCGCCCGATCGGCCGACCAGGTCACGCCCAAAAGACGATCGTCCAATCGCAGCGTCGCATCATGAATGGACACCGCCGAGAGCTGGCTCAACCGATCGCCGCCCTCCTGCAGGTCCGTTTCCACCGGGGCCCCAAGCACCGCCAACAGCCCAACCAACGGTGATGGCCCGGCCTGCTCCTCTGGGCCGCCCCCGGCTTCCTCAATCGAGCCGAGGTCGAAACTGATCGCACCGTTCGCGTCGCGGATGAGCACCAGACGCGCGCCCTCCAACGTGATCGAGCGCGGCAGGATGCGACCGGCGAACAACCAACGGGCCGACAGCGCGGCTTCCGCGACCGGGATCCGCGCGCGCGCGGTTCCGGTGGTTTGTTCCACCATCAGATCTGTCACGCGCAGGACCAGAGGTTGATCCAGACCATGGCGGAAGCCACCCCAGGCGATCGAGACACCGCCGATCGTGATCCGCAGCGGATCGATGGACTTGTTCACCGCCGCCTCGACGCGGGATTTGAAGAAATCCAGCTCTACCGGTCCGCGTGACAAACGCCAGGCGAAACCCAGGACACCGGCGCTCAACAACACGGTCAGTGTGAGGAGAAAGATGCCGATACGATGCAGCATCTGGCCCGTCTCGATCGCCGCTTGACCGGAGTGTCTCAACACGGCCAGCCTCCGCCGGCATGACAACGCTTGAGCAAACGGCGTGGCCCGCCCCATTCGACGACGCCGCCGCCGGCCGGTTGTTGGAACGTTTTATCGAACTTGGCCGCGCCGAGGCCCGTTTCGCCGCGCATGACGAAACCGCCGCCGTGCTTCGGTGTCTGGGCGGCAACAGTCCGTATCTGAGTGACCTCGCGTTGCGTGAGCCGGGCGTGCTGATGAAGTGCCTGGCCGAGGGGCCGAATCCCGCCGCCGCCGCCGCGATGAAGGCGCTGGCCCGGGTGAAGGCGGGGGCAAAACGGGCGGTGGTCGCGGCGGCATCGCGGCAGGCGAAGCGACAGGTCGCGCTGGTTTGCGCGCTGGCCGACATCGGCGGCCTGTGGAAGCTGGAACAGGTGACCGAGGCGCTGTCCGCGCTGGCCGAGGCGACACTGGGCCTCGCGGTCGCGCATTTGCTGCGGACCGCGCATGACGCCGGGGAACTGGTGTTGCCCGATCCCGAGAATCCTTCCGCGGGAGGCGGGTTCACCGTCCTGGGGATGGGGAAGCTCGGAGCGCGGGAACTGAATTACTCGTCGGATATCGACCTCGTGCTGCTGTTTGACCCGGCCGCGCCGATTTATACCGAGCGGACCGCCGATGACGCCATGGTCGGGTTCGCCGCCCGGATCGCGCGCGGCCTGGTCGCGCTGATGGAGACAAGAGACGCGGACGGTTACGTGTTCCGCACCGATTTGCGGCTGCGCCCCGATCCGGCGGCGACTCCTCCGGCGATCGCCATCGGCAACGCGATTACATACTACGAAAGCATGGGACAAAATTGGGAGCGCGCGGCGATGATCAAGGCGCGCCCGGTTGCTGGCGATCTGACTCTGGGCTTTACCTTCCTGGAGGCGATCCGCCCGTTTATCTGGCGCCGCGGCCTGGATTTCGCCGCCGTCGCCGATATCCAGTCGATGAAGCGGCGGATCGACGAGCACAAAGGTACCGCGCTGAGTGGCGGCGCCGACCCCGCCGCCCGCGTCGCCGGCCACAACGTCAAACTGGGCGAGGGCGGCATCAGGGAAATCGAGTTCCTGGTGCAGACTCTGCAACTGGTCTGGGGCGGCCGCGATCCCGGCCTGCGCGACCGCACCACGCTCGGCGCGCTGCGGCTGCTGACCCGGGCCGGCCACGTGCCCCGCCATGCCGCGCGTGAGCTGGCGGCGGCCTACCGGTTTCTGCGTGAGGTTGAACATCGGCTGCAGATGGTCAACGACCGGCAAACGCATACGTTGCCCGAGAAGCCGGAGGAACTGGCCCGGATCGCGACCTTCCTGGGATTTCCCGGTACGGCGTCATTCGCTGAGGCCCTGATCCATCAATTAACCCGGGTCCGGGTCCACTACGCCGCGGTGTTCGGCGTGCTGCCGTCACCGCTTTACGATACCTCCCGCGATCCTGGCCTGGATTTTCGCGGCGACGATCCATCCCCACCCGCCACGGTGGCCGCGTTGCGGGACATGGGGTTCGCGGCGCCGGAGCGTATCGTCGCCCGGGTGCGGGCCTGGACGACGGGACATGTGCGCGCTCTGCGGTCTGCCCGGGCCCGCGAACTGATGGATCAGATGCTGCCGACCATCCTGGCGAGGATCGGCGGCCAACCGCACCCCGACGACACGTTTACCCGGTTCGATCGGTTCCTGAGCGCCCAGCCGGCCGGCGTGCAGTTATTGTCGCTGTTTCAGCACAATCTGGCGCTGTTGGATCGCATCGCCGCCGTACTGGGCGCGGCGCCCGAACTGGCCGATCATTTGGCAAGCAACGCCTCCGCGCTGGAAGGATTGCTGTCGCCATCCGATGAAGACGCACCCTCCGCGTTGCGCCGCCGGTTGCGGGATGCGCGCGGGCTGGAGGACGCGATCGAGCTGACAAGCCGGGCCGTCAAGGAAGAGGATTTCGCGATCTCGGTCGCCACGATGGAAGGCCGCATGGACGCGGACGAGGCGGGAATTCAACGCACGCGGATGGCGGATGCCGCGCTGCGAGCGCTGCTGCCGCCGGTGTTGGCCGATTTCGTCAGGCGTTTCGGCCGCGTGCGCGGCGGCGGCATGGCGGTGGTCGCGTTAGGCAAGGCGGGCGGGCGGGAGATGATGGCGGGGTCGGACCTCGATCTGATGTTCATCTACGACCATCCATCGGAGGTCACCGAAAGTCGCGGCAGGCGGGCCATGCCGGTCAGCCAGTGGTTTGTCCGGCTGGCGCATGCCTATGTCGCGGCGCTCACGGCACCGGGGGTCGAGGGGCGGCTTTACGATGTCGACATGCGCTTGCGGCCGTCGGGGAATAAGGGGCCGGTGGCGGTCTCGCTTGGGGGTTTCCGGCTGTATCATTTGCAGGACGCCTGGACGTGGGAACGGATGGCATTGACCCGAGCCCGGGTGATCGCCGGGCCCGCGGTATTGCGCGGCAGGGTTCAGCAGGCGATCGCCGCCGCCATCGCTGATGATGCGAGCACGGTGCGGGCCGACGCCGCCGCGATGCGGGCGCGGATGCTGCGGGAATTGCCTCCGGACGGTCCGTGGGATGTGAAGCCTCGGCCGGGCGGGCAGATCGAGGTGGAGTTCATCGCCCAGGTGCTGCAGTTGCTGCATGCGGGGACGACGCCGGAAGTGCTGCACCAGACGACGCGCGAGGCTCTGCGGCGGTTGGGCGAGGCTGGAGTGCTGCCGAAGACGGACGCGGCGTTGTTGATCCGGGCGGACCATGCGTGGCGGACGGTGCAAGGGATGCTGCGGATCACGGTTGGGCGCGACGCGGGGGAAACGCTGCCCGAGGCATCGGCCCGGCCGCTGCTGCGCGCGATGGGCGCGACGGACCTGGCCGGGTTGCGCGCGGAACTGGAGGCACTCGCCGTTGAGGTTCGCGGGGCGTTTGTGCGGTACGTGGGTTCGGTGGAGAAGTAGTCTGTTCGCGATGCCGCGGGCGGGGTTGACCCGGCGGGATTCCCGGCCAGTCTGGACAGGGTGGTGCGCGGATCGTCGCCGCGCCGCGTTGGGGAGACCGGACAATGAGTGCTCAGGAAGGCGATGTCGCGCCGGATTTCGAAATGCCGGCCAGCGGCGGCCGGACCGTCAGCCGCGCGGCGCTGAAGGGCAAACCGTTCATTTTGTATTTTTACCCGAAGGCCGATACACCCGGCTGCACCAAGGAAGCCTGCGCCTTTCAGGAGGCCCTGCCGCAACTGGGCAAGCTCGGTCTGGATGTGATTGGCGTGTCACCGGACAAGATCAAGCCGATCGAGAAATTCGCCGAGAAATACGGACTTAAGTTTCCTCTGGCGTCCGACGAGACCAAGACGGTGGCGGAGCGTTATGGCACCTGGGTTGAGAAGTCGATGTACGGGCGGAAGTATATGGGGATGGAACGAAGCACGTTCCTGGTTGGGGCTGACGGCAAGATCAAAAAGGTGTGGCGCAAGGTCAGCGTGACCGGCCACGCGGCTGAGGTGATGAAGGCCGCTCAGGCGCTGTGAAGCGAGTCAGGGATAACTGCCTCTCCACGTCATGACCGGGATCATTTCCACGCCATGGCCGGCTAAGGCGGCGCTGAACAATAATCGAATCGAGTGGAGCGCTCGCTTTAACGTCATCCCCGGTCTTGACCCGGGGATCTCCGCCAGCACTGTGCGGCGATTGATCCCCGGAGCAAGTCCCGGGATGACGACTGAGGGAAAGCCGAACTGAAGCGGTTATTTTCGTGCGTGGCCTAACTTCCCACGTCATGGCCCGGACAAGCCCTACAAAATTCATACGTCTCAGATTGCCGCATCACGCCCGTCAATTGACTGAACGAGGAGCCGTTCCACGGTCAAGACCGCAACAATCGTCCTCGGCGATATTGCCTTGCTTGCGGAAGTACGCCCGCCCCGGTCCTGTCAATCGCGCACTCCGCCCCGACCGCGGGACGATGTGTGAATGCCGTGGGGCTTGTCCGGGCCACCTGACCCAGCATGATATGGCGAGAGGTGGCCCGGACAAGCCTGGCCATGACGAGTTAGCGGCATTCAAGGGAGGCAAACAACCGTGGCCATTCAATACGAAAAGCGCGATGGCGTCGCTTACATCACGCTGAACAACCCGGAAAAGGCGAACATACTGGACAAGGCGACCTCGGACGAAATCTCCGCGGCGTGGATCGATCTTTGGGAGGACCGCGACATTCGCTGCGCGATCCTGACCGGAGCGGGCGACAGGCATTTCTGCGGTGGCCATAACCTCGCGAAGCGTCCGGACATCACCGAGGAGGAGCGGGAATATCTGCGTGCGCAACGGATCTTCTGGCCCTTGGCCGGCACGGTGCACGGCCAGAAGACCGGGGTCGATGGACGCTTTGGCGACCATTATCCGCGCGTCTGGAAGCCGGTGATCGCCGCCGTCAACGGATGGGCCGCCGGAGCGGGCATGTACATTCTGCTCGCCTCAACCGATATCCGCATCGCCAGCGCCGAGCACGCGCGGTTCAAGTTCGCTTTGACGACGCAGGGCTGGGTTGGCAACGGTCCGGGCGCGGCGTTGCTGGTCAAGCAATTGCGTTACGTCGACGCGATGAAAATCCTGCTGACCGACGATCCGTTCGACGCCGCCGAGGCGTTGCGGATCGGTCTGGTGAATGAGGTCGTGCCGCACGCGGAACTGATGGAGCGGGCGGAACGTTACGCGCGACATCTGGTGAAAATGCCGCCGGTCGCGTTGCGGATGATGAAGGAATTCGTGATCCGGTTTGGCGACCTGCCAACCGATCAGGCCTGGCACGTGCAGAACATGATGAACAATCTGCTGATCCAGACCACGATGGACGGCGAGGAAGGCCGCAAGGCGTTTAACGAAAAACGCCCGCCGAATTTCACCGGCACGCTGCGGCGGCGCGGCGAGCCATGGGAAGAGCCAGAGGGCGACGACGCGGAGCGGTTGGATCGCGCTTACAGAAGTGGAGAGTTCTGAGGGTTTAACGGCCTGCCAGCGCAGTTTCCGATCTGGTTGATCCGGGTACCGTCGGCTTTCCTGGTTCGTCATCCTCGGGCTCGACCCGGGGATCAATACCAGCACTGTGCTGCCACAGATCCCCAGGCTCGCCCCCATACGCCCTAACTTTACCCCTTGCCAAGGAGAGAAAACCTTGAATCGACAGGGGGCATGGCACGGATTCCCATCCCCCGGGGCTGGACCTGGGATACCATCGTCGAGCGGCTCGAAGAGCGTCTCGACCTGGAAACCACCTGCCGGTCCCACGGCGCGATCAAACGCTCGCGTAAGATCAAAACCGCGGCACAATTGTTGCGCCTGATCCTCGGATACGTTCTGAGCAGCCTCTCGTTCCGCGGCACCGCGACCTGGGCCGAGGCCGGTGGCCATGCCGCGCTCTCCGATGTGGCGCTGCTGAAACGCATGCGC
>Ga0182018_10002348_pt1 | contig 19198 bp, 10 predicted proteins | sample 812P2MmetaG_FD_120490 | JGI IMG/M metagenome (GOLD analysis project Ga0182018, IMG submission 120490) | Permafrost microbial communities from Stordalen Mire, Sweden - 812P2M metaG | ecosystem: Environmental > Terrestrial > Soil > Wetlands > Permafrost | place: Sweden: Stordalen | collected... | reverse complement strand
TGACGACGAGTGCGACAACGAACAGCCCGGCGGGCGCTTACACGATCACGAACACGGTTGGAACCCTGGGCGCAACCAACTATGACTTCAATTTTGTGAACGGGACGTTGACAGTGACCCAAGTGGCGTTGACGGTGACGGCGAACAACACCAACCGTCTCTACGGTGCGACCAATCCAGTGTTCACGGTGAGTTACAATAAGTTCCTCAACGGCGACACCGCCAGCGTGTTAAGTGGCACGCCCAGTTTGACAACGAGTGCGACGGCGGCGAGTCCGGTGGCGGCATATCTCATTGTGGCGGCCAACGGGACGTTGAGTGCGGTGAATTATACGTTCAGTTTTGTGAACGGGACTCTGGCGGTGACACCGGCACCGGTGCCAGTGATCCTTTCGCTTGGCCTGACCAACCAGGTTATCACCGTGACCTGGAGTTCTGTGGCAGGTTCGATCTATGGATTGCAGTCCAACACCAATCTGATGAACACCAATTGGAACAACGTCCTGCCGGATGTGACAGCCACCGGCTCAACCGCCAGCCAGACCAATGCCGTCGGCAACATCCTGCAACAATTTTACCGGGTAACCCTCCTGCCAAGTCCGTGAAGAGCGTCCAAAAATTGCTCTCTGACCCGGGCCATCTTCCAGCGACCCGCCGTTTTTCGGGCGAAGTTTGGTTTTATTCCGCTGGCGGGCTCCGTTTTTCACTTCTGTCGAACGGGCCTCGGTCGCCCGCCCGTTGAATTATGCTTTTGCGCGCGTAAACGTATTTATAATTCGGGAGTATTTATTTAACGCAAATTGGGCGTCCGGGTCAAGTTGCGGGAAATTTGGGGAGTGCCTTAATTTGGTTTTGGAACTTTGGCATGAGGCCAAAATTTGGATTTTCTGATTCTTGTTTGCATTGCCTGCCGGGAAACCCCAAAGTCGCCATGCACCGCCCGACAACAAAAATCCAATACTTCATCAGAGCCTTGGCTGAAAATTCCTTCCCGCTCTGCATCATTTACAGCTTCATCAAGAGCGACAGAAAGCTCTTTTGACGGCATTAAGAAATGACCGGCAAATTCATCTGCTTGCCATTCAATCCAATTATACTCGCCCGCCGGGATACCGTTAATAAATGCAATCCACTGTTTAACCGTTGTAAAATTTAATGCGCCGTAAATGTCTTTATGAAGAAACAAGTGAGCCAATTCATGCGCGGCAGAAAAACGCAATCTGTTTTGCAGGGAGGGTTCTTTGAAAACCACACCGTCAAACCAAATTCCAGTTAAATCAGGACGAAGAAAAGCATCTTGCTTAAGCTGTTGAATAGGGGCGAAATCAAACTCCAGCCCTAAATCAAATTCTGCAAACCCCAAAATATCAACGGGAACTTTTTGTGCTGATTTATATTCGCCTCGAATTTTTGTGGCAATTCCCTCAATTTCCTCTTTTGAAAGAAACGGGGCTTTGAATTTAGCTGGGTTCACCCTGTCCCTTATGAGTTTTTTAGAATTTCAGCCAGTTTTTCCAAATCTTCAGTTGTGGGCTTCTTACCTGTTGCTGTTCGGAAAAACACTGGAAGCCGCTTTACAAGTTCTGCATCTTCAAGAACGTATTGCGGTATTTTTCCTGCATCTATCGCAGCATAATCAAAAATCAATTCTCTGTCTTTAGAGTTTTCCGCCAGCCCAAGAATTACAGCGATTCTGTTGAGAAGTCCCTGATCTTGCGGCGGCGGCAGCACGCCACGCTCAATTTTACTCCAATTGCTAGGGTCGCAATCGGATGCGATACAAAATTCTCGCAGACCCAGCCGTTTTCCAGACCGTAGTTTTTTGATGAATTCGCCAAACACAATTTGCCTTTCGTGGTATAAAAATACCACAAAACCAAATAGAGTCAACGGTTTTATGATGTCTAACAACTAATCTTTTTTGTTATGCTTTTTATTTGCGTGAGCTTCCTTGTTAGTCTATTTTATTGATTAGTGAACTTGACTGTCGAGAGTATTGATCGCGAGCTTGCTGAATTGGAAAAACAATTTCAGCAAGATAAGGACGACCTACTTCGTGCGCGGGCTTATGCTTTGCGAAAGTTAGTTCCAAATACCATCAGCGAAGCGACGTTATCCACCGCTCCCGGCCCGCTTCCAAATGGCAGGATTCGTCCAACCCGCGAGGGCATTAAGACAGACAGGCAGATTCAACGCGAATTCTTGGCGGGTTGGCCGGGCACATTCACAATAAAAGAACTAATGAATGCTGCCAAGCGACACGAGGGATCGCCAGAAGCCGCCTTTGAACTAAACGATTGGGCATCTACGATTAACTGGCTTTGCCAAAATAGGTTTGTTGAAGCTGTCGAAAAGCGCGATGGCAAAACACCGGGAATTTACCGCGTGATTGTTAGCAAAGCGGACTTGATTTCTCCAAAACGCCGAAAGACGGATAGGGTTAATGCTTTGCAAGACATTGTTATTGAATCAATTAAAACTTTGTCGAAGCATCGGTTTGATAAGAACGACGTGATTAGTGAGGTGCATAAAAATCACCCCGACAGAAGCCCGGACGTGATTGGTGCTGTGCTTCATCGTTTAGCTGCAAACAACGTAGCTGCAAGGATTTTTGCGAAGAGCCGAGAGGGAAATGTTTATGAAAAGCTCTGACGCTTAATTTATGAAGAGAAGATGGAAATGTGGGTTGCAAGCCGGAGCCGATTGCGATTCACAATAAAAAGAGACCGGCCAACAGGTGATAATGCTGTCTAGGCAACCTGTTGGCCGGTAGGCAAACTGAACGGGGCTTGTCTGGTGACGGCGCGGGGCTCTACATCCTAGCCGCCGAGGGTTCAATTCCCTCTAGCTCCATTCAATTTATGTTATACGAATACCATTTGAGACAATATATTGCAAGCATTTTCTAGCCCATACGGTAGCGCCTAATCCAGAGGATTTTATAGCTTCATCAATCGGCTTCTTTTCCTCTGCTGTTAGACGCACCGATAGCGCGGGTGTTCGTTGCTTGTCTTTTGGCACCGCCGGTCGGCCCGCTTTCTTGATCATAAATAATTTGCGTTATACGAAAATAAGTATTGACCAAAGCATATTTCCGTTATACGATAATAGCAAGTAAAAATTAACACGTTATGGCAAACAAACTCGCAACCGAAAAGAAAGTCTCTGTGATTTCCATGCTCGCAGAGGGAAACAGCATCCGCGCCGTTGAACGCATTACCGGCGTGAATCAAAACACGATTATGAGTTTGAACCGTCGCGTCGGCGATGCGTGCAAAGTCATCATGGACGAAAAAATGCGCGGACTGAATTGCAAAAATGTTGAGATTGATGAGATTTGGGGATTCATCGGCGCGAAACGTAAGAACGCTGCCCGCGCTGGCGTCTATGGCGACGTTTGGACTTTCATCGCGCTGGACGCGGATTCAAAACTGATTCCGTCTTTCGTTGTCGGCAAGCGTGACGCCTATCACGCCAAGATGTTTATGGACGATCTGGCTTCCCGCTTGGCAATGCGCGTCCAGATTTCATCGGACGCACTCGCGGCCTATCCTGACGCATTTGAGCGCAGTTTCGGCACGGAAGCGGATTACGGGCAAATAGTAAAAACCTTCTCCGTGTCCCCTTTGGGTATCTCCGCTGCCCCGGCCTCCGTGAGGTATAGCCCGGCGGAAGTGGTGAAAGTTGAAAAGACGATTGTGAGCGGCACGCCGGACGTTTCGCGGATTACCACCAGTCACATTGAAAAACAGAATCACACTTTGCGGATGCACTGCCGCCGTCTCACACGGCTGACAAATGCTTTTAGCAAAAAGTTTGAAAACTTTGAAGCTGCGGTCGCGCTCAATTTCGCGTATTACAATTTTGTGAAAACACACAAGGCAATCCGCATGACGCCAGCAATGGCCGCTGGCGTTGAAAACAGTCATTGGACGGTTGCCGAACTTGTTGAACGCTGTGGCGAATAAAACTGATTATCTGGCGCGGTTGCAAGTTGCGATAACGCATTTACACAAATGCGGCGCGACGTGGCGTGAATCTGTGCTGGTGACTGAAATCTTTCGTGGGAAAACTATCTGGCAGGGCGACGTTGAGGTTTTTGATCTGGCAGGACACCCGAAGGCCAAACGCGCTTACGGATGGTCGCATCCCGAAGGCGCGGATAACAAAGGCGAGCGGTTTGTTACCGTGTTGGAAATCCCGCCAGTGGATTCACCACAAACCGCTGTAAAGGTTTCCATCGTCAGCGACATTAAGAAAGGAAAAAATGAAAAACCCGCTTGAAAGAATCGCTAATCACTTCGTCTATTATTTAACGAAAAAATATAATGGAGGTTTTCATGTCCAAAGAGTTGCTTCGTGGATTGGATTTATCGTTTTAGGATTGGCAAAAGTAAGAGGCGTCAGGATGAATTTAAGGCGTTCGAGACAACTCGAATTTTCGTATAAAAACAGAAAATTCAAAGTCAAATTCAATCATGCTGTTAGCAAACGTGGTGGTATTGATGTCGTGGAAATTTTGCCCGGACGCGGAGAACCGGAAGGCAATAAAGTATTGGAAATTAAAACGCTTTCAGATGCTGAAAATGCTTATCATTCTCTTGAATTTCATTTGAAAAACTTCCTAAAAGCAAATTAAGGCACTACCGAAATTTGGGCAGTGCCTTAATTTGAATTTCTGGCGGTCTTACTTTCTGGCGGTTTGGCATGAAATTGCGGCATGGACGTATAAAAAATTATTGGGCTTTTTGTCTGATATAGACTCCCAAATGATTAGGGCTTATCCAAGCGGGTGCGGGGACATAGCCGGTTTTAATTCCAATTTGGTTAAAGATCCTAATAAACGCTTTCGCAATGCCGTCGGTGTCGTCAAGAGAAAATATAATAGGGCGCTGAAATCCATTGATTTTCTCTCCCATAATTGTCTCGGAAACAATCTCATTCGTGGAGGGGGAACAAATTTCCAAATCCGCCCATTCATTGGTTTCCCCAATTTTTTGAAAGGTAATGGCTGTTGGGTCGCTATAAACCCCTTGCAAATAATTCGTGTCAGAATCCGGCGTTGCATATCCAGCCTGATTAAGCATGGCCTTGATTTGAATAGCATAGCTGAAGGTCTCATCATTTGGCAATCCCGTAACAACCCTAATCGGAAACTTTGGAATCCTTTCAGTTAAAAATATGAAATTAGTTATTTGCCAAATCGTTATTGTTCTTGGTTGCAGTTTGAGTTCAAGCTCAACGACATTCGATCTCAATACAAGATTGTCGGCCACTAGATGCGCGTTGGTTGTTCCAATTAGTCCAGCAAGCACTTCTGCTTCGTTCGATTTTTGTTCTGCAACTCCAGCCTGTTTTCGTAATTCTTCCGCGTCTTTATCAGTCTTGGCCGCATCCGGGATTTCCAAAGCCAAGCCAATCATTACAATAACCCAACAAATTACTCCAAAAGTCTCGACAGCAGATTCATGTTTTTCATACCAGTGCTTGAAATACTTTTTTGAAAGGATTTCAAATCCTTCCCCTAATACACCCAAAAGCACCAGAGCAATGGCGGGATGTCTGGTTGAAAATTCCCAAAAGTATTCAAGTAGTGAAAACAATGAATCAAAAAGGCACATGGATGAAAGGGTTGATGCTGCTGCGCCCTACATTCTGCGAGGTGCTTTAATTGTTTTTATTCTTTTGCAATGTCTCCGATTTTTCATAAAAAAAGGCAAAAAATAATTTTGCAATTTTCAAAATGCGCGCAATTTTCAAATCAGTTTGGGTGCGTAAGTTAATTGGCAAACTTGGCGTTCCTTACAATCGCAGATTGCGAGTCCGAGGCTCGCCGCATCCACTGTTTTATGACGCTGATTTATCACTCGCCGCAGCGGAAATCCTAATTTTTTATCGTCAGCAGACATTATTTTGCGATTGCCATTTTGGTTTGCACAATTTTTGACCAAAACGGAACGCTTGTTTCTCCGGCGCGCAGGTCCGGGACAAACGGAACTGCCGTCAGACTCGGGCCAACGCGGTCAAATGTTTCTTCGCAAGCTGAACGTGCCGGTTTCAATTGGCAAGGAGCAGCACGACGCGATAAAACCGCGCGCCCTGTTGCGCCGGGCTGCTGCAGGTCAGCGGCGGGCCGGAATCAATCCACTGGACGCAGTTCGTCGGGGCGGTGATGGCCGGCGTTGCCGTCCGCCACGTCACCAGGTCGCTGCTATACTGGATCGCATACATCCGGCCCGGCATGGCGCTGAATTCAAACTGCACGCAGCCGTCGGATTGCCTGAACATCCGGCTGATGTTGCAGTTGGTGCCGCCGCCCACGGGCGGCGTCACCGGCGGCCCGGCTTGAACGGTGAACGTCAGATTTGCCGGCGTCACGTGGTTCGGGACGTAATACTCCAGCAGAAAAACCACGTTGGAGCCGACACCCAGCGGCGAATTGCTTTGGACATACGGCGTGCCATTGGTGACGCCGCTGGCGTTATACAACGTCGCGTTGGCGGGCAGCCCGGAAACCAAAACCCGCACCCATGATGGAATCAAGGGGCCGTCGTTGTGGACTTGGACCTGCTGTTCGGACAACCCGGTTTTCTGGTTGCAGGATGAAATCGGGGAAAGCACCGTCAGGACCAGATTGTTGGTGACCGGCACGATCACGGCGGATGTCATGATCTGGACGCTGTTGTTCGTGGGCTGCGAATCCGGTTGCGTGCTGGACGCGACGGCCTTGTCGGTGAGACAACCCGCCGCATTCGGGATCACCACGATGGCGAGCGTGACCTCGACGCCGTTGGGCAGCGTGCCGACGTTAAACTTTATGACTTCCCCGTTGGTGCTGTCCGAACCCTGGCTGGGCAATACTGAAATCAAGGTGACGCCACACGGCAGGAAATTGCTGACGACCACGCCCGTGGCCGTCGTGCTGCTGTTGTTCGTGACCGTCAGCAAATAGGTGAGCGGCGACCCCACGTCCACCGGGTTCGGGGCGGCCGTGATGCTCAAAGCCACGTCCACCTTGCTGTTGCCCGAGGGGGCGTTTGTGACCATGCTGATTTCGGTGGCGGTATTGTTGGTCAGGTCGGGATCGGTCTGGCTGGCGGATACCTCAAATAGATTTGTGAGTTTGCCCGCGACCGTTGGTTGCACAATAACTTGAGCCGAACCGCCTGCGCTCACGGGCAGCGAACCAAGGTTCAACAGCAGGATGCCGCCCGATGGCGTGCTTCCGCCCGTGGCTGAAACGAAATTGACGTTGACGGGAATCCGATTGCTCACCACCACGCCGCTCGCCGCTGACGGTCCAAGGTTGGTTATCAAAATCGTATAAACCAGACTGCTGCCCACACCGACCGGTTCAGGCGCGGCACTGGCGCTCAAACTCAAATCCGCCAGAACCGGCGGAGGGTTTGTGACGGTGCTGACCACCGTGGCGGAATTATTCGTCAGGTCGGGATCGGCCGTGCTGGCGAACACTTGGAACAGATTTGTGAGCTTGCCTGCTGCCGGTGGCTGCACGATGACTTGCGCATTGGTAACTGCGCTGGTTGCCAGTGAACCAAGGTTCAACAGCAGGACTCCGCCCGATGGCGTGCTGCCGCCGGTGGCTGAAACAAAATTGACGCCGGCGGGAACGTGATTGCTGATGACGACTCCGCTCGCGGCCGAAGGCCCAAGGTTGGTTATCAAAATGGAATAAACCAGATTGCTGCCCACGCCTACCGGATTGGGCGCTGTGCTGGCGGTTAAACTCAAATCCGCCTGGGCAACCGTCCCAATCATCACATACACCGCTGAATTTGAATAGGTGTCCGTGTTCGTTGTCGTCACAAGATTGGTTACGTCGTACGTAATCAATGTGTCAATGTCCTCGGCACCGGGAGGTATGGTTAGAGTCTGTGATTGGTTGTCTCCGACCATGATTGTTTGCGGCCCGATATATGGGGTCGCGACAACAGAAAGATTGGTTCCAATGATATTTGTAACCGCGACCGAGAAACTGCCCGCCAATGTTTGCGAAGAGTTTGTCTCCGTCGGCCCAGTGTAGGAAGCCGCCCCGGCGTTGGTCAAATCCACTGCGGCGGTCGTGATGGCCGCCTGCACCGTCGCGTTCGAGTAGGCTACGTTGAAGGTCTGGTCGTAGACCACCGTTCCATTTGGCAGTTTGGCGATCAACTCAGTCGAGTAGTTGGTCACCTGCTGGTTCACGGTCGAGGTTAAATTAGTGTCATGCACCAAAGTGCTTGTGGTGGTTGCCTCAGTGTTATCTGGTCTGGCGGAGGCGGAATTATTCGTCAGCACGGGATCGGTTTGATTGGCAAACACCTGAAACACATTGGTAAAGTCGTAAAAAACAGGTGGTTGCACAGCGGCGGTGATCTGGATCGAATTGGTCGCGCCCACCGCCAGCAAGCCGAGGTTGACCACCAAGGCGCCATTGGTGGGCGTGGTGCCGCCCGTGACCGAGATATAGGTGGCATTCGTGGGAATCTGGTTGCTGATTGTCACCCCGGTCGCTGCCGAAGGTCCGGCGTTGCTGACCGTGATGGAAAAGACCACATTGTTTAATAGGTTGGAAGAAAAACTCCAACTGGCGCTCAAACTCAAATCCGCCTGCGCAACGATTCCGGTCATCACATAGACCGACGAGTTCGTGTAGAGGCTCGTGTTCGTCGTGGTCTGATTGATGTTCACGAGGGAGAGAACCCTTGTGTCTACATCTTGTTCGCCGGGAAGAATGGAGAAGCTGGTTGGATTCCCGTTCCAGCTTGTTGGGATGAAGTAGTTGGTCACGATGGGATCGAACGTGTAGCCCTGGATTTGGCCGAAGTTGCCGATCAGAATCGTTTGAGGGCCGATATACGCCTTCGACCCGATAATGTAATTAGCATTCGTGCTGGTCGGAACGGTGACCGATGAACTGTTAGTGATTTGCAAAAAGCTGGTCTGCGCCGGCCCGGTGTAGGAAGTCGCCCCAGCGTTGGTCAAATCCACGGCAGCAGTCGTGATGGCCGCCTGCACCGCCGCGTTCGCGAAGGCGGCGTTGAACGTCTGGTCATAGACCACCGTTCCATTCGGCAGCTTGGCAATCAGCTCCGTCGAGTAGTTGGTCACCTGCTGGCTCACCGTCGTCGTATTAGTCGTGTCATATTCCCCGGCGCTGGTGGTCTCCACGGTGGAATTAGTTCCGATGACATCGGTGACCACGGTGGCGGAATTGTTGGTCAGGTTCGGATCAAATTCGTCGGCGAACACCCGAAATATATTGGTGTAAATGCCCGCACCAGTCATGTTCACGACGATTTGCGCCGAATTGGTCGCACCCACGGCAAGCGAGCCGAGGTTCAAGAGCAGGACGCCGTTGGTCAGCGCGGCCCCGCCGGTGGCCGAGACAAAGTTGCCGGGAGGCTGGTTGCTGACGACCACGCCGGTCGCCGTCGCCGGCCCGGCATTGCTGACCGTAACGGTATAAACCAGATTACTTCCACCCAAAGTGCCAATGTATACCGTGTTCGACGAGGCACTGGCGGTCAAACTCAAATCCGTGTAGTCGCTGGTGGCGGTCACTACATTTATATCTGTCTCGCCAGCGGGAAATACCCCGGCAGGACCGAATTCTGTATATTCAGCGGTAACGGTCGTGATGCCATTGCTTGTGGCAATGCCGGCTGCCGGAATGAAATCGGTGTTCGGAAACAATTGAAGGCCGTTAAAACCGCTGCCACCCAAAATGGTTGCAAAAAAAGCCTGCGATTCGGTTGCCGCGAGACCGTCGCTGCCCGTCAGGTCACTGGGGTTGTAGAACCGCACCACCGCCGCCCAGTTGGTGGGATTGTTGCCTCCGGTTGGATCAATGAGCAGGACCAAGTCGCCGGGCGTGGCTGTGAGTGTTGTGAAATCATCTGCATTCCCTCCCTCAATGGGTCCGTTTCCGAATACATTATCGTAAGTAGAAATGAATGACTGGGCAGGAACACTTCCAGAAACAGTTAGCGGCGTTCCTGGAATCAGTTGGCTGACCACCGGCGCATTCGTGACGGTGCTGATCACGGTGGCGGAATTGTTAGTCAGGTTCGGATCAAATTGGTTGGCGAAGACTTGGAAGGTGTTGGTGAGGTTGCCCGCTGTTGTCGGTTGCACGATGATTTGAACGGAAGTGTTCGTGCCTTCGGCGAGCGAGCCGAGGTTCAGGAGCAGCACGCCGTTGGTGGGCGTGGCTCCGCCCGTGGCCGAGACAAAGGTGACGTTGGCCGGAATCCGGTTGCTGACCACCACGCCAGTCGCGGTCACGGTCTGCGGCGCATATTGCGTGAACGCATTGCTGACCGTGAGGGTATAAACGAGATTGCTCCCTACCGTGACCGGCTGGGGCGCAGCGCTCGCGCTCAAACTCAAATCCGTGAAGGGGCTGGTGACGGTTAATAAGTTTGCATCTTCCTGACCGGCGAAAAAGACGCCAGCGGGGCCGAATTCAGTGTATTGGGAATTAATGGTCGTAACGCCATTGCTTGTGGCGATGCTACCTGCCGGCAGGAAGTCGGCATTGGGAAACAACTGAAAGCCGGCAAAACCACTGCCGCCATAATTGGTTGAGAAAAACGCCTCTGATTCGGTAGCTGCGAGACCGTTGCTTCCCGTCGGATCAGCCGGATTGAAGAACCTAGCTATGGCCGCCCAGTTGGTGGGATTGCTGCCGCCACTGGGATTGTTGAGCAGGATTAGGTCGCCGGGTGTGGCAGTCACCGTTGTAAAGCCACCTGACACGCCCCCAACAATTGGTCCGCTACCGAATACCAGATCGTATGAAACAGCAAAATTCCCCCCGGGATTACTCCCGGATATGGTCAATGGCGTTCCGGGAATGAACTGGGGCGCATATTCAAACGTCACGGAGTTGGTCGCGGACGGGGTGCCGAAGAAATTATCCACGGCATAGGCTTGCACGGTGTTGCTGCCGGGCGTCAAGGTCACGTTCGCTGACCAGTTCGACCAGCCGTTGCCGGTAGTCGCATTCGTCCAGCCGCCGCCGTTGAGTTGCACATAGACGTTCGCTACCGTAGTAATGTCGTTGGCCGACGTGGTTGTGCCCATTACCGTGAATACCGCGTTACTCACCTGCTGGCCGGGAACTGGTGCCGTGATGTTATTGGTTGTTCGGAGTGCGGCTGTGAAACCAATGAGAGCTTCCTGGCCGGCGAGAATGCCTTCAACTGGGCCGAAGACAATAGCGGTGGTTGTAATTTCATCCGGTCCCGGATTATTCAATTCCGCCGCCATATAAATTACATTGGGAAACAACTGGAAATTGGTAAAGCCATTGGGGCCGGCAGTGGCCGGAAGAAATGCCTCATAATCCGTCGCTGCCAGACCATTGCTTCCCGTTGGGTCATTGGGATTGAACAATCTCACCAATGCCGCCCAGTTGGTCGGATTGTTGCCGCCAGTGGGATCAAGCAGCATCACAATATCACCCGGCACGGCAGAAGTGAACGCCCCGTAGTAGTTATTATTTTCGGCACTTAGAATGCCAAAACGAGTTGCGATGGAAATCACATCACCGGCTTCACCGACATAGGGAACTGTTACTATGCCTCCACCAGGATTACCCCATGCTATCGGCGTGCCGGGAGTTGCCTGTGCCGCCACCCCGGTCATCACATAGACCGACGAGTTCGTGTAGGTGGCCGTGTTCGTCGTCGTCAGCAAAAAGTCAAAGAGGCTCAAAATCATCGTGTCGTTATCCGTCTGGCCGGAATTCAGCGTCAAGGATCCCGGATTTCCGCCGGTGGGGATGGCGTAGTTGGTCACGACCGGATCAAAGGTGTAGCCCGTGACCACGCCGAAATTGCCCACGGAAATTGTTTGCGGCCCGACCCAGACCTTGGTTCCGACGATCAAATTGATGTTCGTGCCGCCGTTGACGGTGACGGATGAGTTGTTCGTGGTCAGCGACAAACCCGTCTGCGCCGGCCCGGTGTAGGCAGCCGCCCCGGCGTTGGTCAAATCCACGGCGGCGGCCGCGATGGCTGACTGCACGGCGGCGTTCGCGTAGGCGGCGTTAAAGGTCTGGTCATAAACCACCGTCCCGTTTGGCAGCCTGGCGATCAGCTCCGTCGTGTAATTCGTCACCTGCTGGCTCACCGTCGTCGTGTTGGTTGTGTTATACTCCGCCGTGCTGGTGGTGAATTGAGTGATGTTGCCGCCCGTGCCTTGAAAAATTGCCGTGGCAGAATTGTTGTTTGGATTCGGGTCGGTTTGATCGGCATACACCTGGAAGTTGTTGGTGTAAAAGCTGGCCGGTCCGCCGCGAACCAGGTAGGCGTTTATTTGCGCCACATTCGTCGCGCCGGGGGCGAGCGAGCCGAGGTTCATCAGCAGGATGCCGTTGGTGGGCGTGCTGCCGCCGGTGGCGGAAATAAAAACAATGCCGGAACTCTGCGTGAAAATCTGGTTGCTCACCGTCACGTCGGTCGCCGTGGCCGGCCCGGCGTTGCTGACGGTGATGGTATAAGTCATCAAATTCGAGACGGCCACGTTGACCGGATTCGGCGACTCGGTGACGCTCAAACTCAAATCCGCGTTGGTATTTTGATTCACCGGGATGAGCGCGAAGGCGTGCAAGACGACACCATGAGGCGCACCGGCATTGGTGACGGCCCCGTCTCCGACAATCACGCCGGAGTCATTGATGCCATAGGCTTCCAGCAAGACCCAGCCGGAGTTGGTGGCAATGAGCGTGTTCAAGTCCTGTGCCGGGTTGGTGGGACTCATCCAAAGCGTGGCGGTCAACGGGAGATACGTCTTGATGTTGTTGGTGATCTCGCTGATCCCGACAATCTGGCCGGAATGGTTGATGCAGCCCGGCTGGCTGAAGTCACCGTAGCCGGGGATGGTGCCAAGGTTTAGAGGCGGACTGGCATGGTTGGTCCAGAAGAGCGCACCTTGTTCCAAGTTGTAGCCGACAATCTGACCCAGATCATTGATGCTGATGGCCGTGCTGTTGGTGCTGGCGCCATCATCCAGCTCAACCGCCGGACTGCTGCTGTTGGTCCAGAAGGCGGCGTGTTTTATTCCGCCGGCGTCCATTGCCTGGCCGGCAATCTGGCCGGAGGCGTTGATGCCAAGGGCGGTGCTGCTGTTGCCGCCCAAGGTGCCCAGATCAACGGCCGGACTGGAACTGTTCGTCCAGAAGCAGGCGTGATCCAACGGGGTGGCAGTGGTGGCATCCCCCACAATCTGGCCGGCGGCGTTGATACCCATCGCTTCACTGATCGTTCCGCCGAGCGTGCCCAAATCAAAGGGCGGACTGGCGCTGTTCGTCCAAAAGGCGGCGTGCTCGAAAAAAGTCGTTTCATTGAAGTTGCCGACAATCTGGCCGGAGTTGTTGATGCCAACGGCTTGACTGCCAAGCCCGACATTGGTGTCCCCGATATTGATTGGCGGAGTCAGGATGTTCGTCCAGAAGACGGCGTGGCCGTTCCCGCCCGGAATGGTGGCGTTCCCGACAATCTGGCCGGGATTATTGATGGCGTATGCCTCGCTGTTGCTGGCACCGAGGTCGCCCAAGTCAACCACCGTGTAGAGGACAATGTTTGTGAGCACCAAGGCATTCGTCACCAAGCTCACCACGGTGACGGAATTGTTGGCGGGCACCGGATCGGATGCGTCGGAGGAGACCGCAAACAGATTGGTGAGCGGGCCGGTTGCATTTGGCCGGACGACGATGTTCACCACATTGGATGCGCCCACGGCAAGCGAACCGATGTTCAGGAACAGCACGCCGTTGGTGGGCATGATTCCGCTGCTGGAACCAGTAAATGCGGCATCAATAAAGGTGACGCTGGCCGGAACCGTGTTGCTGACCACCACGTTGGTGGCGATGGACGGACCCGCATTACTGACCGTGAGCGTGTAGCCCAACAAACTGCCCACGGACGGTGGTTGGGGGAACGTGCTCACGCTCAAACTCAAATCCGAGCCGCTCGAAGCGTCCGGAGTCACACGCCGCGTGGAGACCCTGCCGTTCGCATTGGTGCCGCCATTGCTTGCTGTTCCGTGCAGGATGTTGCCCGATAAAATCAATCCAGCTTGCGGACTAACTCCGTCGCTGTTGGTGTTAGCACCAGAACCTGCGGTGGGACTATGCAGGGTTGTGGGAGTCCGCGCCATCGCCAGATTCACCAGCAGCAAGCTCACACCGGCAATCAACGCGGACAGGGTGAAGCGCGTTTCAAAGAAAGTTTTCATAACAGATTCAAATTCGGTTGACCTCGCTTTTACGGCTTATTATCTTTATAATTAACTCTATAAGAGCCGGTTTTACGCCTCACCTGCCTTGAAATCAAGCTAAAAATCGCTTTTTTGTCCTATTTTTAGCCGGTAGAGCCTGATTTTGGACAATTTTGACCCCAGAACGCATTTTTTTTGCATGGCAAAAGAACCTTGGTTCGTCATCAAAAAAAATTAAGTCCGGGACGAAAGAAATTTTTTTGGTGACCAAAGTGGGATTATGCCCTTCACAAACTATCAAGGTAGGGATAGCGCGCTGCGCTGTCCCCGTCGCCGAGCGCAGCGCCCGCATTGCTCGCGCCCGTCGCGGCAGGTCAGGCGACGGAAAAACTGAGCTTTTACCACGTTCGTTCCGTCCTGCCGGACGGGGACGCTGCGCGGCGTCCCTACCACCCTAAAAGTTTGCCAAAGACATAATCCCGCAATCCGTTGCTTTTTAGTGAATGCGGAAGAACCAATTATCCGGGCATTTGTGTTAAGCGCGGTGTCGGCTGTCTTGTCTTCAAGCCGATAATTTTTCGCGCGCAGTCAGGGCCGGCGATGGGACGGCCGGCGGCTTCAGCCACCCGGACGACGCGTTCGATGAGCCTGACGTTGGTGGCCGGATCGGTTTTTTCCGCGTCCATCCAAAGATTGTCTTCCAGGCCGACGCGCACGTGGCCACCCATGGCAATGGCCAGATTGTTGATTTGAAATTGAAAACGTCCGATGCCGCCGGCCGACCAGACCGTGCCCGCCGGCAGCGCATCCACCATGTGAACCAGGTTGCGGGCGGAGGCCGCCAGGGTGCCCAGCGATCCCAGAAGGAGATTCGCATAGAACGGAGCCTGGAGAAATCCCCTGGGAATCATGTAATCACGCGCGTAGTCAATCATGCCGGTTTCAAAGAATTCCAGTTCAGGGACCACCCCGCGTTCCTTCATGGCCGTGGCAAGCTGGCAGACGATTTGAGGAGGGTTCACCGACGCGGCCGCCGGAAAATTCAAGGAACCGGGTGTGAGTGAAGCGAGATCGGGCCGGCAGTCCAGCACGGCGGAACGTTTTTCAAAGTCGGACCAGAGGCGTCCGCTCGTTGATCCGGAGATTAACAATCCCGGGCAGTGCGAGCGAATGCCGTCCATGATTTCCTGATAGACTTCCTTGCGCCACGTGGGAGTGCCGTCCTCACACCGCGCATGAACGTGAAGGATTGACGCTCCCGCGTCGGCGCAGCGGCGGCCTTCGGCGACAATTTGCCCGACAGTCACAGGCAGAGAGGCATTGTCCGCAGGCATGGGAATCATGCCGGTCATGGCCGCATTAATAATCAGGGGTTCCATGGACGACGGCTCCGTTTGTCGGGTTGCGGATCGGGATGTCATTTCCCTTCAATCCCTTCCTTGATCACCCTGGCCGGCACACCGACCACGAGGACATTGTCCGGCAAATCCTTGGTGACGACCGATCCTGCGCCGACGACGCAGTGCGCGCCGATTTTAATGCCATCCACCACCGTTGCGCCGATGCCGATGTAGGTTTGAGGGCCAAGGTGGCAGTTGCCGGCAATGTTTGCGCCGGGTTGAATGGTCACATAATCTTCAATGATTGTGTGGTGGCCGATGGTCACGCCACGGTTGATCTGAACATAACGCCCGATGCGCGTAAAACCTGCAACGATGCAGCCAATGTTCACGCTGGTTCCCTCCGCAATCGTGGATTTTTTCGAGACCGTGGCCGTGGGGTGAACGAGCGTTGCGAACGGAAAACCCAGTTGCCTGACCTGCTGGACATAACGGTCGCGATGGGTGGTCGAAAGGCAGCAGATGGCGGCGTGCGTGCCGCGCAGCGGCGCAAGGTCGTCCACCCAATGAACCGGCAGTCCGCCATGCATTTGCCCGCAACGCTGGCGGTCCAGATTTTCCACAAATCCCGTGACTTGAAATTGTGGAACGTCGGAAAAGGCGTCGGCAAACACCAGGGCATACTGGGTGGTGCCGAGAATCAGCAACGGTTGCGGGTTCATGGGATCGCTCCATTCAGCTCGCGCACTTTCCGGCGCCGTGCGGCCGGACGGGCGTTCCGCAGAAAATTGCTGACTTTGGCGATGACATGCCCGATTTGGCCGGAGTCCAGCCGCGTGTGCAGCGGCAGCGAAATGATCTGGCCCGCCAGTTTTTCGGTGACGGGCAGGCAGCGCCTGAATTCCTTGAAGGCCGGCTGTTGATGATTGGGAATGTAGTGGACACCGCAAACAATTCCATCCGCCCGCAGGCTGGGATAGAGCCGGTCGCGAAGTCCCTGCGTCACCCTTATGACATAGAGATGTGGAATGGTATGCTTCAAATCGCGTTGAACCGGCAGGATCCAGGGAAGCCCGGCCAGACGGGCGTCGTAGGCGGCCGCGATCTGGCGGCGCGTGCGTGCGAAATCATCAAGGCGTTCCAGTTGCGCCAGGCCGATGGCGGCGTTGATGTCTGACAGGTGATAGCGAAAGCCGGGGCCGGCAACGGTATATTGCCACGGCTTTGCCCGACTGCGCCGTTCCCAAGTATGATGACTGATGCCGAGGAACCGCGATTTTTTCAACTGCGCGGCCAATGCGTCCGACCGGGTTGCCACCGCGCCGCCCTCGCCGCAGGATATGTTTTTGTTGGCTGAAAACGAAAAGCACGTCGCCGTTCCAAACCGTCCAACCGGCACTCCGCGAACTGTGGTTCCGAATGCGTGCGCGCCGTCCGAGACGATGTCTATTCCGGCGGAACCGGCAAGCCGGCCGAGCTGTTCCATGTCGCACGGGTAACCGGCAAAATGAACGGGAAGTATGGCCCGCGTCTTGCGGCCCAGCAGACGGGCGGCGTCTTCACAATCAATCGTCAGCGTTTGAGGATTCACCTCGGCGAACACCGGCGTGTATCCGGCCAGCACGATGGCCCGGATGGTTGCCACAAAAGTCAGGGACGGCACGATGATTTCATTGCGGCCATTGGGTGCCAGGGCGGCCAGTGCCAGATGCATGGCCGCCGTGCAACTCGAAGTGGCGATGACATGGCGCACGCCAAGGCGTTCCGCCAGCGCCGCTTCAAACGCGGCCGTCTTTGGGCCCATGCCAACCCAATGTCCCGACATCACCGCCTGGACGGCGGCGGCTTCCGACGGCCCGAAGTCAGGCTGGGACACGTTGATCACGTCTGGCATTGCATCCCCCGTTTTCCGATCGCTCCAAACTTGCTCAATTTTTCCACGGTTCGCAGGAGTGTCAGTTCGTGATGGCATAGGTCTGCGGCGGCGGCGGCAACTTGACAAATCTTCTCCGGGTTGTCGAGCAGTTTGCAGATGACCTCCGGCATCTCGTCCAATGTGGCGGCAATATAATGGACGCCGGCCACCATCGGGTGTTCGTCATTCATCGGTTCACTCACGACCAGTGTCCCGCACATCGCCGCCATCAGAAAACGGATCCACGCGGGATTCCATGAATAATTGTGCAGGCTTACCAGGATGCGGGTGCGATTGAGCCACTCGCAACGTTTTTCGCCATAGCAGCCATTCACCACCTGGGTCAGCGGAACGCCCCTCTCCTTCAGGCGCCCGCTCAATTGTTCAAGCATGGCCGCCCGCCGTCCGTAGGTTATGGCGCCAAGAAAACCGGCCTGTATGTCCCGGGGCAGGCCCATGTCGCGGCCCATTTCTTCATACGCGCCAACCGGGATGAAATGCGCCTCGATTCCCCGGCTCGTGAGGAAACGCAGGCGCTGGTTTGTGCTGACCACAAAATGGTCCATCCACCCTTCCCGGTGGCCGTCCAGAACCCTTCGCCAGTTCCCCATCACGCCGCGAATTTGCGGCCAGTCGAAGTCGCCGCCGCCGTTGCGCTTGATCAGCCGGCTGGCTTTGCGGTAGCCGAAGCCGGAACACTGTTTGTTGGCCCATTCGCGCAGGCGGAACAAGGTGCATATTTTTTTCCAGCGGGGCATGGCGGCGGCGGACTGGTTCAGCCGGAAACGGTCTCTCCAGCAGTAGGCCTTCAGGCCGACAGCCTCCGCTTCCGGCGGCAAATTTTCCGGCGGCAGCGGATCCAGTTGCCACAAGATCGTAACCGGGCGCTTTGAGCCGCAGTGTTTCAGCCGTCCGCCATACACCGGAAAATTGCAGAGGCTGGTCAGCAGCAGCAGGACATCCGCCTCAAACCCCGCAGGATCGCCGTCCTGCACCAGCGATGCCGGGCGGCCAAGCTGTTGAAGGCAACGGCAGATTGCCGTGGAAAGTTCCAGGTCCAGGGGCACATTTTTCGACTGGATGGCGACAGCCCAACGAATCTTGCTCACGCAACAGTGTGTGAATTTCGCCAGGAAATGTCAAGGCGCAGACGAACCGGGTGTTGCCTTAATTTGGACTTTATTTCTTTTTGGAATACTTGTCCAAAAGATGAGTCACGAACAGGATTCCGAAGCAACCAAGCGAAAGGAAAAGAATTATCTTGAAATTTATGCCGTTCACAAACTATCAAGGTAGGGACAGCGCCCTGCGCTGTCCCCGTCGCCGGGCGCAGCGTCAGGTGACGGAAAAACGGAGCGTTTACCACGTTCGTTCCGTCCTGCCGGACGGGGACGCCGCAGCACGGCGTCCCTACCACCCTAAAAGTTTGCCAAGGACATAATCCCGTTTATTCGCCATAACGCTCCACAAGTTCGGCAGCCGTCCAATTGCTCGGTTGGCATAGGCTGGTGGTCATGCCCCGGCAGTGACGCATTTGAAAGTTGAACCGGACGAACGAAATGAATTTAATCTCAAATGAAACTAGGACCCCTTTACTGACCCCTCCTATGAGGGTTCATGGGTCAAGCGTTAAGTGAAGGGTTTCATTTTTAAGTTAAAAGCTTTTTTGTTTTTCCGGTGGGCGTCTTCGTCCGCAGTGGCGTTGGAGTGCTGCTCC
>Ga0182018_10002347_pt1 | contig 19211 bp, 9 predicted proteins | sample 812P2MmetaG_FD_120490 | JGI IMG/M metagenome (GOLD analysis project Ga0182018, IMG submission 120490) | Permafrost microbial communities from Stordalen Mire, Sweden - 812P2M metaG | ecosystem: Environmental > Terrestrial > Soil > Wetlands > Permafrost | place: Sweden: Stordalen | collected... | reverse complement strand
CCGCCCATCCTCATCGACAACACCACCGCTTCCAACCGCGCGGTCAACATTCCTGAGTTCGTCAACATCGATCCCGACGGAATCCAAGACATCCAGGTCCACGTCGCCGACAAACAGGCCATTGCTGAAGCGCGCAAGTAAGAATGGCGTACAACCCGCGGCCGGGCACATAAACTAGAAATCGTGGCGATGCCGAAATCCCAGTTCGCTCTTCATCCCAAACGGTTACCACTGGCTTCTGGCGGGGGAAGTCAAAAGTTCACATCGGAAAAATGCTGTCATCCTGAGCGAACTTTGGCGCCGACCGGGGTCCCCGGCGACAGGTCCTCGTCGCTGGGGTGGGTGAGCGCCAAACGAAGTCGAAGGACCTGTGGTTGCTTTTTCAAATTATGCAAAGAACTTCAGACTCGTCACAGTAGGTTCTTTGGGCCCGTTTATTTCGCTATCGCGCTCGTCGTCACTTTGCTTGCTCCCCGACCGCTCTATTCCGCCCCAAACTGTGCGCCCCCGCCCGAAATGAAGGACCGTCTGCAGAGCGCGCCAACTGCCGACGACTATACCGACCTCGGTTTCTGGTTCGCCAGCCACGAGCAATATGCTTGCGCCGCGGACGCCTACGCCACATCGCTTCAAACCGACCCGGCTCAGAAAAATGCGCCCCGCATTATCTTCATGTTTGGTAGCAGCCTTTATCTATCTGGAGATCTCCAGGAAGCAATCCCCGCCCTTCAGGAGGCCGAACGTCGCGGCTACAAAGACAATCGTCTCCACCTGATGCTCGCCGCTGCCCTCGACTCAACCCATGACATTCCAGGCGCCGAAGCCGAGTGGCGCGCTGCCCTCGCCTACGATCCCGAGATCTCCGCTGCACTTGATGCGCTCTCTACCGACCTCGTCAACGACGCCGACCACGTCTCGGTCATCGACCTGCTCGACAAGCCCCGCGTCCAGCCCCAGCGCACTCCCACCCAGTGCGTCAATCTCGCCCTTGCCTACGAACTGACTGGAAAATCCGACAAGGCTCTCGATATTCTCCGCAACGGCCTCAACACCACCCCCGACTCCGCCCCCATCGCAATCCAGCTTGCCGACTTTCTCATTGCGAGCAGCCACAACGAAGAAGCTGTCACAGTGCTCGAGCTTGCCCTCGACCACAACCCCGACGATCCCAGCCTTCACGAAGCCTACGGCACCGTCCTCGCACGCCTCAATCGCATGCCCGAAGCCCGCGAACAGTTTGAGCGCGCAATCACCCTTGGCGACGCTACCCCCGAAGCCAAGGACAACCTGGCCAAAGTCCTCCATGCTCTCGGCGCCGCTCCCACCGCTCCTTAAGTCCCTAGTCCCTGTTCTTCGTCACCCCGGCCCTTACTTCTCATCCTTCTCCGGCGGCACTATCGTCACTGTCGACCCCAACCGGTGATAGTCGCTGAATGTAGTCCGGTTCAGCATCATCTCCGGCTTCGTCAGACGTTGCGCGTTACCGTGCCTCGTACAGACATCCGCCTCTAATTCCATAGTCGCAAAGCTCTTCAAAGGGCAAATATAAGCCCGATCGCCAATTGCTACCGGCCCGTACTCGATCGCCGACGTTACGTGCGAGATTGGATCTTTGGGATTCCAGTCCGCGGCAACAGTGATTCGCAGAATCGTCCCTGTCGCCTGCCTGATTGCGATCGAACCGTGATAGCCGGGCAATGCGTGAAACGCCAACTTCGCCTTGCACGCATACTGAACCTGGTAGTGCGACCCGGCCGTTGCCACGGAATATCGATATACCGCCGCTAATCCTGCCGGCGTTGTCTCCCAATGATGGAAAGCGGCAGTCCCATTTGTCTTGTCGGCCAGGTCCATCAGCACTGTGGCAGCTTCGGGCCCAAACTCGCCCTGGCTCGCCAGTCCCTCATCCGCTGGAGTCTTGCTCAGATTCGCCGGCTCGGTCGGCGCCAAATACTCCTTGCCATCGCGGAATGTGATCTCCAAAACGCTTGTCCCATTCAAATGGGGTTCATCGGCGTTAGGCAACACCAGTTCGCCCCGGGGCTGCGGGACACTCACCAGGCTTGTTGTCGTCCGCGTCGCGAAAAAATTCGGTAGCCGCTGCAACGATTGGGAAACGTAGGCGCGCGCTAGCTCGAGTGCATGCTTCTGGCTCTCGGCGTCGGGAGAGCCGAGTACGAGCCACTCCGCCTGTGGCGGATCGAGAGACGCCGACCGGTCTCGCAGGAACTCGAGCGCCCGCATCGTCTCGAGACCGGGCTTCTCCTTCAAGGCGATCTGCTCAAGCGTTTTCGGAGTCAGCCTTTCGGTCAGTTCCACGCGGTAAAGCTGCCTGGCCAGTTCGCTGTCCTCCGCTGAGTCGCGCAGCATGCTGGTGTCGATTTCGATGTCTTTGAACTGATCGCCCTGCGCAAGTTCCGGCTTGACGCTCGCGACCTTCTTCAGCGGCGCATCCAGCTTCAGTTCCAGTTGCCCAACACTCAACTGCTCGGCCCCGCGTGCAGCCGTGATCACGCTTGCCAGCAGCCCGATCACGATCAGCGTCCGCATCGCAGCCTACCTGTTGGTTCATTCTTCCGTCTTAGCGCACCGCCGCCGTGTCTGTCGTCTTCACAGCGCTCAAAGGAACCTCCAGCGTTCCCACCTTGCGCGTCGACGGGTCGTACACCCCTGTCCGCAACCAGTATTGCCCGCGCGGCACTTCTACCGAGTCCCGCAGTTGAACGCCGGTCTTCTCAAAGACCTTGTAAATGTCCGGCTTGATGTTCAGCGCAACAATGTGGTCCTTGCGCGTCACGATGTTCCCATAACGGTCATACACGATCATTGAAATAACCAGACTCCCCGTGTGCAGTCCATCCGCCTCTTGCTTGAGCCGAACGTCACCCAGGTCGATGGCAAAGTTCACCATGTAGCGATTCAACGGACCCTTCGCCACCGGCTTCTCCTGCGGCTTCGAATCGGTCGTCGCGGCATCCTGTTGCGGCGGCAGCGGCTGGATCATTGTCTTATACAGAATCTGCTCCGACTGCGGCATCCCAAAGTCCATCACTGGCGCGAGCGGGTTGGTCATCTTTGTCGCATCCGTTGCGGCAATCGCTGCTTTCGCCGCGCCGGGCAGGTCCTGATCCAGCGCAAAGTACCCACGCCGGTACGACAGGTTGTACTTCGCCCCGTTCACTTTCACTTCAATCGGCCGGAACTGCCCATTCATATCCTTGTCTTCCGGCGAATAGGTGATCGTGTAGAAATCGGCGCTCTGCTTTACTACTTCTGCTATCACTTCCGCCAGCCCGTTTGTGTTTGCGAAGGCCTTACCGCCCGAGTCGTGCGCCAGCATCTTCATCGTTTCCTGGTCGCTGTTCCGCTGCGAGTCCTCATTCGTCGTCTGGCTCGTCTGCGCGCCCGCTGTCGTCTCGGTCGCCTGCTCCCCCGTGGTCGGCGGCGCGCCCGGTACACCCATCACCACAGACGCACTGGAGACCATCGGGTTCAGCGCGTTCTGAGCCTGGTAAAACGTATTGGTGCTCGACCCGCGTGCGTCCACGGGGTACATTGCTACCCGCGCTGCCGTCAGCAAGTCGATGGTTTTCTTCAGATCGTCCTCAAAACGCGTCTCGGTCCGCGTATCCGTCCCATTGAATTGCGCCGTCGACATGCCCACAAATGTCATCGGAAAACTCTCCGAGAACCAGATCAAATTCTTCCGCCCCGGAAACGATCCGAGAAACTTCGCCAGATGCTGCATGTTTTCCAATGTCCGGTAGGCACGGTCGTCCGTCTGCGCCTGCTCCGTACGGTCGAAGGTCCCATTCATCGCGTCGATCATTGCCTGCGTTCCCGCGGTCGCTGTGCCTCCTGGGCCCGCCGGCATCAATTCGGACATCAGCCCCACCAGCGTCTGCTGCGCCTGGTTTTCGTCCGGCCCCTTGATGAGCACCGTATTCTCCAGCTCGCTGCTCTTCTTATTGCTGAGCGCCGCCATCAGAATGGCCGGATCGTCCGAAAACCCTTGCACAAACCGCAGACCCAGCCCCATTGTGAAGATTGCCATTCGCGAACCGGGCTTCACGCCCTTCAGAAACTTGATCGCCTGCTTGTGCACAAAGGCCTGGTCTTCGATCGGCGTGTTCAGTGAGTCCAGCAGCAACACATTTACGGCGGCCGGTGCCTGAATCGGACTAAAATTCGTGAACACGTTCATGGGCAGAGTCGGCAGTTCTACGGGCTTCATATCCTCAGTCGTTCCGTGCTCTTCAAAATACGAAATTGTCTGTGGCTTGCCCTTCTCCAAAACCGAAAATGCCTCCGGCTTCAGCCCCGTCACCGGATTGCCGCTCTTGTCTGTCACCACCACGTCCAGCAGCACCGCCTTGCCGCTGATTTTGAAGGTTGCCGCAGGCGTCTGGTTCTCAGCGTTCGCGTTCTCCGGGCTGGGGCTTTGGTTCTGCGCCGCCAGCGGCATCGTGGCCAAAATCGCCACGGACAGGGTCGCGCACAGCGAAAGACTCGCGCTCTTGGAAAGATAGGCCTGCTTCATTCCGCAACCTCCTCGAATCCCGATAGCGTACCACTCAACCACAACCACTGGCCATCACGGAGTGCGCTATCCGAGCGGCGCCGTCGTACAGCTCGAACGCAACCTGATCATCCAAAGAGTCATAGCCGATTTGCATCGCGCCCCGTTCAAAGGCCGACACATCGGCCGCCAGCCGCTTAAACGATCTGACACTCAGGATTCTTCCGCGCTTGCCGCCCAGTTTCAAGGCGATGCCGATGGGATCCGGCTGCCTTTCGCGGCACAATCGATGCGCTGCATTCACGGTGCAATCGCAGTTGAGTTCCCCTTGCAAGCGTTGCAGCGGCGCGAGTATTCTCGGGGCCTGGGAGTCATGTCAATTACTGGTTCGGATGGTTCTATCGGCAGCGTCTACCTGTCGCTGATGCGCGTCAAGGTCCGGCTAATGCTTGTTGTCAGCCTGATTACATGCTTGCCCGCATGGGGGCAGACATGTTCCGGTCCGGCGCGGATGGAGGCTGAGCTCGCTGCACGACCCAATGCCGGCGCCTATACCGCTGTGGGCAACTGGTTCAACGAGAATCACCTGCCGAACTGTGCTGTCGACGCCTTTGAAGCTGCCGTCAAGATCGATCCCAATTCGATCACGGCGCTCGATGGGCTGGCCAAAACTTTGATCTCCATGAAGGACTATGAGACAGCGATCATTCGCCTGCGCGCCGCCCCAAGCGACCAAAGTCTCATTCTCGATCTGGCCGTGGCTTACAGGAAAGCTCAGATGTTCGACGAGGCGGCGCGGGTGTTGACCGAAGGACTTAAGAGCTATCCGAACTCAGTCAGCCTGACTGGCGCGCTGGTGTCACTCTACGCGCACGAATCGCACAATGCGTCTGCACGAGAACTGGCCGAAGATCTATCGCGCAAGAACCCGAAAGACATAGAAGCGCAGCGCATCTATTTTCGAACACTCGTTGTCATCGGAGACAACGATGCGGCTGAGGCGTTGGGCCGCAAGTTACTGGAGTTGGCTCCGCATGACGCCGATTTTCTTAATTTGAATGGCTTCCTTGAGCGCAAGGCCGGTGAGTACGATGCGGCACGCAAGCACCTTGAAGAGGCCGTCGCCCAAAGCTCCGACGACTATAACCCCCGTGTGAACCTTGGGCTTGTGCTGGTCGAGCTGCACGACGCTGCCGGAGCTCGCACACAGCTTGAGAAGGCAATCGAACTTGGCGCCAACTCAGCACAGGTGCACTTTGAACTCGCCAAGGTTTTGCGCGCGCTTGGCGAGACCGAGGAAGCGCAGACGCAACTGAAACTTTATCAGCAGACGCTCAAGGAAGAATCGGATCAATCGCTCGCCGTGCTTAAAGCGACTGAAGCCGCAGAGGCGGCAAGAGCTGGCGACAACCGGAAAGCCGCCGATCTCTACCGCGAGGCCTGCGCGGCAGAACCAAACGATGCCGCGCTTCCGTTCCACCTGGCCCTCGTTCTGCGCGACCTTGGAGATGCGAACGGCGAGCGTGCGGCGCTCGAACAGGCGATCGCAGTCGATCCAGATTTGTTCGCTGCGCAGTACGCGCTTGGCTACCTTGAATTCCAGACGGGAGACAATGCAGGGGCTGAACGGCAATTCCGGCTCACAATCAAGGCTGCCCCAAGGAACGCGCAGGCATGGCTTTCGCTGGCGGCCACGCTCGCCGCACAATCGCGGATTACAGAGGCGCAGCAGGCTGTGGCCACCGCACTGCGACTTGATCCGAACAACGCGGGTGCTCTCGACTTGAGCCAAAAATTGGCAGCCGCAGGGAGCGCACACTAACTGATTCCTGGATCCTCGAGGGATACTGGCTTTCATGGCTAAAAACCAGAGCGACAAGAGAACCGCTCCATGGACGCGACGCCAACTGCTGCGCAACCTCCCGGCAGCCATGACTCCAGCTCTCATGCCTGCCAGACTAATGGCAGCGCTTCCTTCGTCGCTTCCGGGGGACAAGCCCCTTCCGCCGTTCTCCCGGTTTGTCGATGTCGCTCATGCCGCGGGGCTCACTGCCACTATGATCTATGGCGAGCCAGACAGTTTTACCTACATCGTTGAATCCATGGGCACCGGCTGCGCGTTCTTCGATTATGACAATGACGGATGGATGGACATCTTTATTCCAGGCGGACGGAGGTTGGAAATCACTCCGCCCGGCGCCACCAATCGCCTCTACAAGAACAACCGCGACGGCACCTTCACCGATGTAACCATCAAGGCTGGTATGGTGGGCACCGGGTGGGCGCAGGGCGTTTGCGTTGGCGATTACAACAACGACGGCTTTGAGGACTTATTCCTCACCTACTACGGACAGAACCGGTTGTATCGGAACAACGGTGACGGAACATTTACGGATGTGACGGAAAAGGCCGGGCTGCTTTATCCGACTACGCGCTACAGCACCGGCTGCGCATTTGTTGACTACAATCGCGACGGCCTGCTCGATCTGTTCGTATCCAACTATCTCGAGATCGACCTGGCGAACGCTCCCAAACCTTCATTGGCTGTGCCCAACTGCAACTACGAGGGCGTGGCCACAATGTGCGGACCCGAGGGCCTGCCCACGGCCCGGAACTTTCTCTATCGGAACAACGGCGATGGAACATTCGCCGATGTTTCCAAAGAATCCGGGGTAGAAGGACTTCGCGGGTCGTATGGGCTCACGGCGGTTGCGATCGATGCAGATGAAGACGGCTGGCCGGATATCTTTGTTGCCTGCGATTCAACGCCGTCGATGCTGCTGATGAATAACCACGACGGCACATTCCGCGAAGAGGCGTTGTTCCGTGGCATCGCCCTCAGCGGCGAAGGCCGACAGATGGGCGGCATGGGCGTGGGTGTGGGCGACTACAACCTTGACGGTCATACAGACCTGGTGAAGACTCACTACTACAACCAGGCCACAGGCCTCTACCGCAACGATGGCAAAGGGAATTTCGAAGACGTAACGATAGTGGCCGGTTTGAATAAGGAGACGCGCTTTGTTTGCTTTGGCGCGGGGGTTTTCGACTTCGACAACGACGGCAATCCCGACATTCTGGTCTCGACTGGCACTGTTTACCCTGAGATTGCCCGCGTCAACCCGAGATTTCCAGCGCGCACGCCGACCCTCCTATTTCGAAATCAAGGCAACGGTAAATTCGTTCAGCTTGGCGAGGAAGCTGGACCTGGCATCGAGGCAGCTCACATGGGACGCGGAGCGGCGTTTGGCGATTTCGACAACGACGGCGACATCGACGTGCTCATCATGAATGTGAATGAGCCGCCTTCATTGCTGCGCAACGATACCCCACCGGGAAATCACTGGATCAAGGTTCGCCTGGAAGGAACAAAGAGCAATCGGAGCGCGATTGGCGCACGCGTTCTGGTGCGTTATGGCGGGAAGGTGCAGGTGCAGGAAGTGCTAAGCGGCTCCAGCTTCATCTCTGCCAATGATCCGCGGCTGCACTTCGGTATGGGTGCCGCAACCACTGCGGACATTGACGTTCATTGGCCGAGCGGGCTGGTCGAGTCCATGAAGTCTGTAGCGGCGAATCAGCTGATTACTCTCCGCGAGGGAGCAGGGCATGTAAAAGGCCGGCCGTTCGGCAAAGGCTGACGGTTGATTCGGCAGCGGGTCCGGTTTGCGTTAACGATCGTTCAGGTCGACGCTATAAAGATTAACGCTCGAAGTACGAGCGCTCACGATTGGGAGGTCGCCGGGCGCCAATCCGATAAGCCTGTAGTCGGTTGCGGCAATGGGGCGCAGATTGGCGATGGTGGCCACCTGCTCCGGCTTGCCAGCCGGGATGGCGATCCGGTAGATGGGTTTGCCCGCTTCAAGGAAATCCTGAAAGTAGAGATAGCGGCTGTCGTGCGACCAGGTCGGATCGCCAACTCCATGAATCGCGATCATGGTCCACTGTTGCTCGGTCCGGTCAAAGAGCAGCAGCGCTTTCTGGTCCAGCCGAATTGCCGCGATATACCGGCCATCGGGTGACAACCGGGGACTGAAGAGCCCAGTCGATCCGGGAATTTCGGTCATCTTGCGGTTTTGAAGGTTCAACAGGTAGATGGCCTTGGGCTGGCCGTTGTCCATGCGGTCGGGCAGGCGCCCAAAAACCATCGACTGGCCGTCGCCAGACCAGTCAGGATCGGCTTCATTCTTGTCTTCGCTGAGCAACGGGCTGGGTTTTCCGCCTTCAGAGTCGATGGTATAGAGCTTCCATGGCATTCCCGGTTCCTCTGCCATCAGGGCCAGCCGTCGATTATCCGGAGACCACTTCATGCTGAAGATACGCAGCGGCGGAGTTGTCAATTCGATGCGCTCGCTGCCGTCCCCGCGGCTGCGCCACAACGAATGGTCCGAGGCATTGAGCCATGCCACCCATTTGCCGTCCGGGGAGTACTCGGCAAGTTCCGCAGCGCTCAGGTTCTGTCCCATCGACGTGAATGTCGAGGATCGGGGCAGCGCCTGAAAAAGCTCAATCTGCGGGTCGACACCGATGAAGTGAACAAGATGATTTCCTGGGGAGGTTCCTGGTGCCTCGAAGATCAAGGGACCATTGGTGATCTGCATAGGCCGGTGAGTGCTCAAATACCAGGGATGCTCACGTAGCGCCCAGATTTCGCCGCTCCCGCTGTTGCCGCCATGTGCAGATTGAAAAACAAAGTACTCACCATCGGCAGTCCAGCTTCCACAGCACTCTGAAGCCGGTTGACTCCAGCCGGCGAGTAGCGGATGTGGGTTGCTCCCATCGGCTCCAACCTCCCACAGTTCGGTCGTTTGACTCTTGGGTTGGCGGAGGGTAAAGCGCAAGTGTTTTCCGTCCGGCGCCCAACGCAGCCAAAAAGCCAGCCCTTGAGTGGAGATGAGCCGATGGGGCTCGCTGCCGTCGGTTCCAACAATCGTCAGATCGTTCCCGCTGGCGATGAGCAGGTGTCGACCGTCGGGCATCCAGGTGGCATCGTGGGCAAGAACATTCGGCACACGGCGGGCATCGCCGCCGAGGGTGGGAACAATCCACAGCGGCTGCTCCGGTTCAACCTGCAAATGCCCGTGGACAATCAGCTTCGATCCGTCCGGCGCAAGCGAACCGATCAATGGAGCGCCGATCTCCGATGGCAGATGAAAGTGACTGATCTCGCCATTTGCTGCCAGGGCAACCGCGAGCACCGGGTTGCCGTTCTCGATGTCAGAGAAATAGAGGCGGGTGCCATCGCTCACCGAACTGGAAAAGCTCCCTAAGTCCGGATCGTTCTGCAGCAAATGACCGGAATAGGTGACCTGCACAACACGAAATGATTCATGAGACGGCGAGCTTAGCAGCAAATCTAGCACGAGCCCCAGGCAGACCAGTGCAAGCGCCCCGGCAACCCATAGCCACACCACTGCGGCAGTCGATTTGGTCGCGGGGGCGGCTCGCGGTAAGGCTGACACCCGGCGCGACGGAAGCGCATGTTCTTCGAAGCTCTTGACCGGCGCTATGAAGCGGTAACCTCGCTTGGCGAGGGTCTCAACAAAGCGCGGGTTTTCGGCTTGGTCGCCCAAAGCGTCGCGCAGTTTGTTCACTGCGATTCCCAGACTGTGGTCAAAGTCGACGGTTGTGTCGGTGCCCCAAAGCTGCTGCTGCAGTTCCTCGCGGGTGACAACTTCCCCTGGACGCTTGAGCAGGGCTGCAAGCAATTTGAAGGGTTGGCTCTGGAGCCGAATCCGGACGCCGGACCGACGCAGTTCTCCCGCCTTCAAATCGGCCTCAAAAACACCGAACTGTACGCGCATGGCGTCGCTACTTTGTTCTGCCATTGCCATTGCACCAGAAGCATACACCCAGGAGAGCACGATTTCTACAGCGTCTGAAAAACGTCGATTCGCTCGTTGATCCACCGAAAAAACACTGGCCCCCCAGAAGATATCATCCTGCAACTGATTGGAAGGAAGGTCTTTATTAGGAGAATCTCAAATGACATTGAAATGGCGATGAGTAGGTTGACTGTTGCTACGCGTGCGTCGTTTTCTCGTGTGTAGATACGAGAAGAGGTTCAAGACCCGCCTCTCCCCGGACCGGAGAAGTCAACGCTTCACAACGCTTCCCTTGGAGGACTCTGTGACATTCAATCAATCCATATTGCTGCCTAGTCTGCCGCGCCGTCTTCGCATCCTGTCTCTGGTTCTAGCCGTCATGTCGACCTGCACGATGGTGCCCCGCCTTCTCGCGCAGACTGATACGGGGAGTATCGCCGGAACGGCAACCGACAGCACCGGCGCTCTAATCCCGAGCGCAGATGTTGCTGCCACAAATACGGCCAACGGTCTCAAACTAGCTGCCGTGACGAACACTTCGGGCGAATTCAAGATTCTCGCCGTGCCTCGCGGCGACTACACGGTCACCATCACGGCCAAAGGATTCCAGTCCCAATCGACTACGGTTACCGTCACCGTGACGGAAACTCAAACTGTGGCGTTCCAGTTAAGCCCGGCTGGCGCCGCCACTACGGTCGAAGTTACCGCTGCGGCACCGTTGGTCGATACTTCGGATGCGACCATCGGTGCGACGATTTCTGGCGAGCAGGTTACCGACCTTCCTCTGGACGGTCGCAACTTCACCCAGCTTGCGCTGCTCACTCCCGGCGTGACCCGCGGCAACTATGGCGACATTGCCAGCGGCGGCGGCAGCTCCAATATGGCCGAGACTATCCGCGACAACGAGAGCGGCAACGCCGCCCTCTCCATCAATGGACTCCGTCCTCAGGCCAACAACTTCATCCTCGACGGCGTGGACAACAACGACGGCCTGATCAACGGCATTCTCTTCTTCCCCAACATCGACGCCACGCAGGAGTTCAAGGTCAGCACCAGCGTTGCCCCGGCCGAGTATGGCCGCGCCGGCGGCGCCATCGTCGTCAGCTCCCTCAAGTCCGGCACCAACCAGTATCACGGTTCGGCCTTCTGGTTCTATCGCGATGGGAACTTCGATTCCAATCCCAACTACCGATTCGACGGCGCTCCGGCATCCGCGCCCGGCGGTTTTCTGCGGCAGCAACCCGGCTTCTCCATCGGTGGGCCGGTCCTGCCGAAGCTGAAAGATAAGCTTTTTATCTTCGGCGATTACCAGGCGCTGCGCGAGACCCTTGCGGTTCCCAATCATTACCTTTCGGTTCCCACCACGCTGATGCGCACTGGAAACTTTTCCGAGTTGCAGAATGCCGGCCAGTTGGCACTGAGCGGCAACACCACCCAGTTTCCGCAGTGCTTCCTTGGCACCGACCCCGTCACGGGCAACCCTTATGCCGGCAATTCCACTGACGGCGCGTATGCAGGCGACATCTTCGACCCCACCACCTGCAAACCCTTCCCCGGCAATATCATCCCTCAGGGCCGCTTGAATCCCGCCGCGGTCAACTACCTGAATGCTTTCCCTACACCTTCGCGTACCGATCGCTACCACAACAATTACCTCGACAGCCAGTCTGAATCGAACAAATACAACACCTTCGACGGTCGCATAGACTGGATTGCGAGCTCCAAGGATATGGCGTTTGTCCGTTTCAGCTACGACAACTCGATCAATGCCAAGACCTCTGAGTTCGCCTTGCTTCCTGCTGGCGGCGGCACCGGCAACAACCCCACCCACGCGCGTGGCTGGGACCTGGGCTACACGCACATCTTTTCATCCTCAGTGGTCAACGAAGGCCATCTGGCCTATAACCGCGACAACTACGGCTACACGCCGCCCATGTACGGCCAATATGTCTCCAAGGACCTTGGCATCGTCAATGCCAACATCAACCAGGAAACTACCGGCGGCGCACTCATCGGCGGTTGGAAGGGCGATCTGGAATACACCGGCGACTATGGCCTCTATTCGGTCCCGCAGAACACCTATGAATTGACGGATTCGCTGAGCTGGACGAAGGGCCGGCATACCTTCAAATATGGCGGCACGCTCATGCGCCGCCAGGTCGAGTACTTCAACCCGCAAGAGGGCAAGGGCTATTTCTGGATCGACGAAAACGTCGTCTCCTTTACCGGCTTCGAAACCTCCGAGCTGCTTGCTGGCGGCATGTATGACTATGAGCTCGGTTCCCAGGCTGGGTACTTTGCCAATATCGGCCAGGAAGACGGCATTTTTGCGCAAGACGATTGGCGCATCAATCGCCGGCTCACAGTCAACTTGGGGCTGCGCTGGGATCTCCTCACCCGTCCCTACGAAGCACACAATCAGCAATCCGCTTTTAACGTCAACACTGGAACGGTCATGCTTGCGGGTCAGAACGGCATTTCCCGCAGCATCATCAATCAGGACTATCATGCTTTTGGCCCGCGCCTCGGCTTTGCTTACGACCTCCTCGGAGACGGAAAGACCGTACTCCGTGGCGGTTACGGGCTCTTTTACTTTCTCGATTACGGTGGCATCGGAAACCAGCTTGGCGAGCAACTGCCCTTCGCCGGCCACTCCGACTATTACGGCTCGAATGGCTACTGCGTTACATTCACCGGCCAGCTCCCCACCGTTACGCCGAACCCTGCCGCCCAGGGCTACAACTGCAGCGGCTACACCGGTCCCTCCACGGTAGTCACGCCCCTGCCTAGCCGCCAGGTTGTTCCCCTCAATCCCAACAGTCCGCCCGCTGGCTTGAGCATGATCGCTGTCAACCCCAATAGCGAGAACAGCCAGGTGCAGGAGTGGAACCTGCAGTTGGAGCGCCAGTTCGGAGCTCACGACGTGGTCACAGTCGCCTACGTGGGCACCGAGGGAGGAAACCTCTCCTCCTACTACCCCTACAACAACAGGGTGTTTGGGACAGGAGCGGAGCCGTTCCCCACACTGGGCAGCATCAACTACAACAACTACGACGGCACTTCCAATTACAACGGCTTGCAGTTGCATGAGGTGCATCGCCAGGGCAATGACTTGGTCGCCACCTTCTCCTATGCCTGGGGACACGCGCTGGACGATTCAACCGGCGCCTTCCAGTCACAGACCGTAGCGCTCTACAGCAACCCGATGTTGGATTGGGGCAACTCCAACGAGGATCAGCGTCAGATATTCAGCTCCTCGATCCTCTACAAGCTACCCTTCGGACGAGGCCAGAAGTTTGCCGGCGATATCTCCCGTCCTGTGGACTGGCTGATTGGTGGATGGCAGACCAACCTGGTCGCTCTGGTGCAGACGGGAACTCCCGTAGATCTTTCCGACGGAAATGCATCACCGACCAATCGTCCCGACGTAGTCAGTGCTATCACCTACCCCAAGCAAACGGGTGGCAATGCTGGAGAGCAATGGTTCAGCCGTGCCTCATTTATTGATCCACCTGAAACCCCCGGGGGCGGGGTGGACTGCAACGGCTGCACGGTATTCGCTCGTTTGGGAACCCTTCACCGCAATCAGGTCTTTGGACCCGGATTCCGCGAAGTCAACCTCAGCCTGCAGAAGAACATCCATTTGACCGACAAGTCCACGCTGGAGCTGCACGGAGATGCCTTCAACCTCTTCAACACGCCGGAATTTACCAACCCGGATGCCGGTCTTCACGACGGAACCTTCGGGCAAATAGAAGGAACGCAGCTCTATACCAACCGTCAGCTTCAGTTGGCAGCTCGCTTTACCTTCTGATCTGTTCTCCTTACTCGGCGTCCCGGCGGTTGGCAAGCCGTTGGGACGCTGGGAATTCATTAACGACGAATTCTTCGCGCCTGCTTAAACGTGCAGTCGGGATTCCTCTGCGCAAACGAAAGGCAATGGGATGACGCTCCTCCGGCGCACATGGGTATTTGCTGTCGCGTTGTTCGCCTGCGGAATTCATGCATTTGGAGAGGCGCCATCAGTCTGCTCCCTGGCGCAGGAGAACAGCGCTCCGTGTATCGACAAGATCGATCCGCCGGGCTGGTGGGCGGGCCTGCCGGACCCCATGCTGCTGGTGCATGGCGACAAGCTCCAGCAGGTGCGATTCACTCTGCGAGGCGATGGCGTCACGCTGATCCGAACTCAGTCTTCAGACAACGGCCATTGGGCTTTTCTCTGGGTTCAATCCGGGCCCGCCGCTCCGCAGACCTTGTGGATCACGGCTGCCAACGATCAGGGACAGGCACGATGGCCGTTCGTGCTGGCCCAGCGTACGCCCGATGGCGAAGCGCATCGCGGTTTTTCTTCTGCCGATGTCATTTACCTCATCATGACCGACCGCTTTGCCGAAGGCGCCCCGCGCAATACTCAGCCCGGCGACGATCGCGCCGCCCCGCGAGGCTGGCACGGCGGCGATTTTTCAGGCATCCTTCAGCATCTCGATTACCTGCAGCAGCTTGGCGTAACCACTCTGTGGACCACACCGGTTGCGTCGAACGGCGCCATGCCCGAGTCCTACCATGGCTACGCAGCGACCGATCTCTACGCGGTGGATCCGCACTTCGGCACGCTCGAAGATTACCGGCGTCTCTCCGGCGCATTGCACGCAAGGGGCATGAAGCTGGTAATCGACTTGGTGCCGAATCACACCGGCGTCCAGCATCCCTGGGTGCTCGATCCGCCCGCGCCTGACTGGTTCCACGGCACGCTCGCGAACCATAGCGCAGTCGGTCACGACTTTTTGCAGCTGGTTGATCCTCATGCACCAGCAGAGGCTTGGCGCGATATCACCAATGGCTGGTTCACTGATGCGATGCCCGACCTGAACCAGGAAAACCCTTTGGTCTCCCGCTATCTGATCCAAAACGCAATGTGGTGGGTTGAGACCGCGAACCTCGACGGCATTCGTCTGGATACATTCCCCTATGTGGATCGCGCGTTCTGGCACGATTTTCATTCCGCGTTGCACGGCGCCTATCCGCAACTAACAACAGTAGGCGAGATTTTTCATCGCAATCCCGAGGTCACATCGTTTTTTGCGGGCGGTGTCGCCCATGGCGGCATCGATACCGGCCTCGACACACCCTTCGACTTTCCCATCTATTTCACCTTGCGCGATGTTCTTTGCCATGACAAACCCATGACGGATTTGGCCACCGTACTACGTCAGGATGCGCTCTACCCGCATCCGGAACGGTTGGTTCCTTTTATCGGCAATCACGATACGGTCCGCTTTCTCACCGAAGCAGGCGGTTCGGTGGCGAAGGCCAGGCTCGCACTGGGTCTGGTGATCACGTTGCGCGGAACGCCGCAGATCTATTCCGGAGACGAGATCGGGATGGACGGCAAGGAGGATCCTGACAACCGCCACGATTTTCCCGGCGGTTTTGCAGGAGACACTCATTCCGCATTCACTGAGTCCGGCCGTACGGCTACCGAAGAGGGAATGTTCGCCTGGACCGCGGATCTACTGGCTCTGCGCAAGGCACATCCGGTGCTGCAAACGGGTCTGGAGCAAGACCTGTTCGCTGATGAGGATGTCTTTGCGTTTGTGCGTTCGCCCGATGTCATGGGCTGCCCTGCGGATCACTCGAAGGAAAGATTCCTGATTGTTGTAAACAAGGCGCAGCGGAGCAAACGTATTCAACTGCCTCAGGAAGAAACCACGCTGGCCGGTTGTTCGGCCTTCATCGCTGCGCAGCCGAAGTCGGCAACTGCTCCGGAGATGAACGCCGGATTCCTGCAGATTGATGAGCCCGCCGAGTCGATGACCGTCTATCGTGCCCAGTAAACCTTAATCGAGATCGATTCATGCAGATTCCATTGCCGAGAGGCGTACAAATGCTCGTCGTTCCGAACCGGACCTATTTTGCTCTTTTAATGTTAACCTTTGCGTTCTTCCTAGCGCCGGCGGCCAAAGCGCAATGCGGATCTGAAACACACTCAGTTATTGATCGGACAGATCACTTTCCAAACGGAGTCCAGGTAACTGGCTGCGGGGTGACGATACGTGTAACAGCGCTGCGGGATGACGTGCTTCGCGTTCGTGGCAGTCGCAATGGAAACTTCGGTGACGACGCGTCCTGGGCTGTGCTCAGCGGAGCACGGGAAGCGAGTGTCGAAGTTACGGCCGAAGGTGCAGGCTTCAAGACCAGGGCACTCCGAGTTGAGTTCGACAGCAGCATGCGACTGACTGTGAGCGATCTCTCTGGCCATGTGCTGCAACGGGACGATCGCCCAATCGAGTTTTACGGGACCTCGTTCCGTGTATACAAGTCGATGGCGCCTACCGAGCATTTCTTTGGGCTTGGCGACAAGGTGGGGCCGCTCGACCGGCGAGGTCAGGCATTCGTCGATTGGAACTCGGATGCATTTGGCTGGCAGGAGTCCACAGATCCGATCTATAAGAGCATTCCATTCTTTCTTTCGTGGAACGAAGGCCGAGTTATCGGAGTGTTATTTGACAACACCTTTAGGGCAAGCTTTGACTTCGGTAAGGTATCTGCCGACTCATACTCTTTCGGTGCTCCTGACGGCCCGCTCGACTACTACCTCATCTATGGTCCAACCGCAAAACAAGTGGTGGAGAGCTACGCATGGCTGACCGGACCCACTCCGCTTCCGCCCCTCTGGTCGCTCGGTTATCAGCAGTCGCGTTATAGTTACTACCCCGAAGAGAAGGTGCGTGAGATCGCGGATCGTCTCCGCGCAGATAGGATTCCCGCCGACGCAATCTATCTTGACATCGACTATCAACAGAACAATCGACCCTTCACCGTTAACCGCGAGAGATTCCCGACGTTCGAACAGATGATTAAGGATCTCTCCAGTCAACAGCTTCACGTCGTCGCCATCACCGACCTTCACATCGCAAAGCTGCCCAACGCCGGCTACGCACCTTATGACAGCGGCTTGGCCGGCGACCATTTTGTAAAGAATCCAGATGGCTCGGTCTATGTGGCGAAGGTCTGGCCGGGCGATTCCGTATTCCCGGACTTTACCCGCCAACAGACACGCGCGTGGTGGGGCTCTCTCTATAAGGACTTTGTTGCCGACGGTATCGCAGGGTTCTGGAACGACATGAACGAGCCAGCAATTTTCGATGTGCCTTCTAAAACCATGCCGGATAACATCCAACATCGCATCGATGAGTCCGGCTTCAAGAGCTGCACAGCCAGCCACCTTGAAATCCACAATGTCTACGGTATGCAAAACTCGCGAGCGACCTATGAAGGCTTGCTAACTTTCCAGCCCAATCTACGCCCCTTTGTGTTGACACGCGCGAGTTATGCGGGAGGTCAGCGCTACGCGGCCACCTGGACGGGAGATAACAGCTCAACGTGGAACCACCTGCGGCTTACCATCCCGATGCTTGAGAATCTCGGACTGAGCGGCTTTGCGCTCTCCGGAGCAGATGTAGGAGGATTTGCGGGTTCGCCTCAACCTGATCTGCTGACGAAATGGTTTGAGATTGGAGCATTCCAGCCCATCGATCGCGATCACACCGCGGCTGGGACCAACGATCAGGAGCCCTGGGCAAACGGGCCCGAACAAGAGGCGATCCGGCGCCGATCCATTGAAGAGCGCTATGAGCTCTTACCCTATCTCTATACCACCGTCGAAGAGATGTCGCGTACCGGCTTGCCAATTGTGCGGCCGCTCTTTCTTGAGTTTCCCAATGCGACCAGCGACCTTCACCCCATTGACCTCGACGCGCCAGGTGAGTTTCTCTTCGGCCCCGATATCTTGGTCGCGCCTCCACCCTATCCGGATGAGGTGGACAAATATGAAGTTCAGCTCCCGCCCGGCATCTGGTACGACTATTGGACTGGCCAACGGATCGACCGCTCGGATACAGTCTTGAGCCGCGACGCAGAACAAAAGAAGAGCACACAGGCGCAAGACGACGGCCCGGCAATTCGACCTCTCATTGTTCAACCAAGCCTTGCCGTCCTGCCCGTATACGTAAGAGGCGGCACGATACTTCCCATGGAGTCATTAACTCAAAGCACCGAGGAGATACCCATTGGCCCGTTGACTCTTCGTGTGTACGTAGGGAATGACTGCAAGGGGACGCTGTATCAGGATGACGGTAAATCCTACGACTTCAAGCGGGGGCGGTTTCTGCGCATGGAGAGCAGTTGCTCTTTGGAGCACAATGAACTCCACGTGCATGTGGGCCGGCACGAGGGAAGTTACAAAGCCTGGTGGTCGGAGATAACGATCGAAGTGTATGGCTGGACGGCCCCTGAAGCCCATGCCAAGGTTGGGGATCAAACGATCGACGCTACGAGGAACAGCAGAACGCAGGCATGGCATGTCACGATTCCCGACAACGGAGACGGGATGTGGGTCGCATTTGAGTAGGGAAAGCTATGGGAACTCATTGACGAAGTCCAGGCGCGCTGTAAACGGCAAGGTCGTTCGCAAGGCGTTGCCGTCGGCCCCCCACAGGAAAACGTGGCGCAGAGAGCTGAAAAAGGCCGCCAATGGCAGCCTTTCGAGATTCAATTGTTGGGCGCAGTTCTTAATGGACTTTTATTGGACCTGCGTTTTGCAGGCTCGAAATTCGTAACTGATTGATTCAATTGGTTGCGGGGGCTGGATTTGAACCAGCGACCTTTGGGTTATGAGCCCAACGAGCTACCGGGCTGCTCCACCCCGCATAGCCATTCTAGCAACCCTGCTATTGGGGGTCAAATAAGACTCTCTTCCAACACAAGGTGAGCCTGAAGGGTGAAGTTGATTCCAACACAAGATGAGCCTGAAGGATTAGGCATGCTGGAGATTGAACATCAGCGTGCACGAAGCAGAGAAGTTGAGCTTG
>Ga0182018_10002346_pt1 | contig 19221 bp, 16 predicted proteins | sample 812P2MmetaG_FD_120490 | JGI IMG/M metagenome (GOLD analysis project Ga0182018, IMG submission 120490) | Permafrost microbial communities from Stordalen Mire, Sweden - 812P2M metaG | ecosystem: Environmental > Terrestrial > Soil > Wetlands > Permafrost | place: Sweden: Stordalen | collected... | reverse complement strand
GAAGAGGAACTGAACAACGCGCGAGCCTATATGACCGGCGTTTTCTCGCTTGGCGTCGCGACGCAGGACGGCATGATTGCGCAGCTTTCGACCGTCTATTTGCACGGTCTGCCAGCCGATTACCTGGAGACTTACCGCGAGCGAATCGGTGCGCTCACAACGGAAGATGTTCTCATGGCCGCTCGCCGTCACTTCGATACTGCGAACGCGCAAATCGTAATCGTCGGCGACCGCGATCAGATTGCGGAGCAGGCCGGCCTCTTTGCCGAAGTTCAGCAATACGACGCGAGCGGCCACGAGATTTAGGCGATGTCGAGTTCAGTGTGCCGCGGCGTCGCGGGGTTCATAGCCAGCAGCGAGGTTCGACGCGCCAGCATCGTCGTACTTCTCGTGGCATCGTTGATTCCATGTGCCGAAGCGAAGAAGCGTCCGCCTGAACATCCACTCGACTTGAATACGGCCGCTGTTGAACAACTCGAGCAATTGCCCGCGGTCGGACCAGGCATCGCCAAAGCGATCGTTGAATTCCGCGAGAAAAGCGGCCCGTTTCTGCGTGTCGAAGATCTCCTGGCGATCCGCGGCATCACGAAGCAGCGACTCGAGAAAATTCGACCGTATGTAGTCGTGAATGCTTCAGCGAAGAGCGGATAAGAATTCCCGGGAGGCTCGCGGGTCCTCTGCACACGAATTACAACACCTGATGGCTTCGTTCTGATTTGCCGGCGGCGAGAGGCACCTGATCGACGATCTCCAGACCATATCCGTCGAGCGCCACAACTTTTTTCGGATGGTTCGTGAGGACGCGAATCCGTCGCAGGCCAAGATCAATCAGAATCTGCGCGCCGATTCCGCTTTCCCGTTGGAGCAAGCGCTGACGATTGAGGTCGCGGTCAATTTCGCCGCGGTCGTGGGCCAGTATTCTCGGCACGGCGCCGTCCTCCGCCGTCGTCGAGTCAATTCGGAATCCACGGCCCGTGTGGTGAAGATAGACAAACACACCACGTTCAGCCTGAGCGATTGCGTCGAGCGAGCGATCGATCAGTTCGTTGCAGTCGCACGAAGTTGACCCGAGAACATCGCCCGTCAAACAATGCGAGTGAACCCGGACCAGCACAGGCGGATCGCCCGTCACATCTCCCCGAACAAGCGCTACATGTACTTCACTATCTACGTCGCTCGAGTAGGCAATCATGCGGAAATTTCCGTGGCGTGTTGGCAATACGGATTCCGCGATTCGCCGGACGTAGCGTTCGTGCTGCATGCGGTAACGAATCAGATCGGCGATGGTGAGCAGCTTCAGGCCGTGCTCGCGGCAGAACTCAAGCAATTGTGGAATCCGCGCCATCGTTCCGTCGTCGTTCATCACCTCGCAAATCACGCCGGAGTGATCGAGGCCCGCAATACGCGCGAGGTCCACGGACGCTTCCGTCTGCCCGGCACGCACGAGGACACCGCCGCGTCGCGCGCGCAGTGTATAAACGTGGCCGGGCCGTGCGAGATCTTCGGGGCGCGTGTTGGGATCGGTAGCGGCCAAAATCGTAGTCGCGCGATCGGCGGCGCTCGTTCCGGTGGTTGTGCCGCGCCGTGCGTCAATCGGCTCGCAGAAAGGCGTCCCGAAGAGCGAAGTATTGCGCGGCGTGATCGGCATCAGATGCAGCGCGTCGCATCGTTCTTCGGTGAGCGCCAGGCAGATGAGGCCGCGGCCAAATTTCGCCATGAAGTTGATGGCCTCGGGCGTCACTTTTTCCGCAGCCATGGTGAGGTCGCCCTCGTTCTCGCGATCTTCGTCGTCCACGAGAACGATCATCCGCCCCTTGCGGATCTCCTCAACCGCTTCTTCGACCGTAGCGTATCCGATGTTTTCAGCGCTCATCTCGACGCTCCCGAAAAATGCAACATGAGGTAATAGAAAAACGCGCCGACGAGGCCAGCTCCTGGAATCGTGAAAATCCACGCCCAGACGATTCTTCGCGTCACGCCCCAGCGCACGGCCGTCAATCGCCGCACCGATCCGACGCCCGTAATCGCCCCGGTGATCACGTGCGTCGTGCTTACGGGAATACCGGCATGCGCCGTAGCAATCAATGTTAACGCAGCCGAGGTCTCCGCGGCGAATCCTCCGAACGGCGTGAGCTTCGTGATTTTCTGCCCCATGGTTTTGACGACGCGCCAGCCTCCGGCCATCGTGCCGCCCGCAAGCGCGAGATGGCAGCAGATGATCACCCAGTAGGGCACTTCGTACGTCGGCAACATCCGGCCGGTGACGAGAGCGGCTGTGATAATCCCCATTCCTTTTTGAGCGTCGCTCGTCCCGTGGCCGAAACTGAAAGCCGCGGCCGACACAAGCTGAAGCCGCCGGAACCAAGTGTCCACATTTCGGGGATGCGCTCGACGAACGATCCAGCTTGTAACGATAGTCGTGAAAGCACCGGCAGCCAGACCGATGACTGGAGCGATGAAGATAAATATTACAGGCAGTATCCAACCCGAGATCGTGATCGCACGGGTTCCGGCTGCCGCGAGTGCGGCGCCACCGTAGCCTCCCATGAGCGCATGAGATGAACTGCAGGGTATTCCCATCCGGATCGTCGCGTAGTTCCAAAGGATCGCGCCAAGAAGTCCGGCGAGGATCACGTATACCGTCACGTAATTCAGATTCACGAGTCCACTGCCCATCGTTTTCGCGACGGCCGTGCCGAACGCAAACGCGGCGATGAAGTTCCAAAAAGCTGCCCACGCCACAGCTGTAAGCGGCCGGAGGACGCGAGTCGAGACGACGGTCGCGATTGAGCTTGCGGCGTCGTGCCAGCCATTGGTGAACTCGAAGGCGAGCGTTACGAAAACGACGAGCGCGAGAACCCGGAAGTCATTCACTGACTGGCCTCTCAGGTTCGTCCGACACGTGCAGAATGGGATTGATGCCAGCGGAGAACAAGAAAAGAACTCATGCGTTTTTCAGAGTAACGGTTTCGATTACGTTCGCGACGTCTTCACATTTGTCGGCGGCAAACTCAAGTAGCTCGATGATTTCTTTCCACTTGATGATTTGCACAGGATCTTTTTCCTCATCAAAGAGATCGGCAATCAATTTGCGGCTCTGCCGATCGGCCTGATTCTCGAGCCGATTGATCTCGATGCAATGATCGAGGATGTGATCCTGTTTCTCGAGCACCCGAACCGCTTGCACGATTTCATAGGTCGCGCTCAGCACTGTACGAGCGAGCTCGCCCACGCCGGGAATGATCGAGTGCACACGATAAATGACAAGGCGAGTTGCCGCGGCGTCCATCAGGTCAATCACATCGTCAATCTTGCTGGAGAGTTCGTGAATATCCTCGCGGTCGAAGGGCGTGATGAAAGTTTGGTTCAGCCGCGTGATGATGTCGTGGGTGATCGTATCGCCGATGTGCTCGAAGTCCTCGACGCGTTCGGCGCGGGCAGGAGGGTCGTCATAATTTTCGAGCATGTCGACGAGCGCCTGCGCGCCCGCGTTCACGTTCTCGGCTTGGCGAACAAACATTTCGAAGAAACTTTGCTCGCGGGGCAACAGTCTCGTAAGCAGTCCGGGCATGAGCCGGTTAGACCTCCATGGTGTTCGGGAGAGGCCTGACTATATCGAAACCTCCTGGCTCCCGCAAGTTGGGAAATAAAAAAGGGCGCCGCAGCTCGATTGGCCGCGACGCCCTGTAACGCTATGACAGATTGAGGTTTACTGGATGGCTTAGTACATCCCGCCCATGCCGCCCGCTCCGGGTGCACCGCCGCCGCCGGCTGCCTTCTTATCGTCTTCCTTGATGTCGGCGACAAGAGCTTCCGTCGTCAGCATCAGGGCAGCGATCGAAGCAGCGTTCTGAAGCGCCAAGCGAGTGACCTTCGCAGGATCGATGACGCCGGCCTTCACGAGGTCGGTGAACTCACCGGTATCTGCGTTGAAGCCGAAGTTCTCGTCCTTCGAGTCACGAACGCGGCCGACCACCACCGCTCCTTCGTGCCCCGCGTTGTGCGAGATCTGCCGCATCGGCTCCTCGAGCGCCCGCTTCACGATGTTGACGCCAATCGCTTCGTCATCGTGCAGCTTGAGCTTCTCGAGCGCGTTGATGCAGCGAACCAGAGCCACGCCGCCGCCGGGAACAATGCCTTCCTCGACAGCCGCGCGGGTTGCATGCATGGCGTCTTCGACGCGAGCCTTCTTTTCCTTCAGCTCGGTCTCGGTGGCTGCGCCGACCTTGATTACGGCCACGCCGCCAACGAGTTTCGCTAGACGTTCCTGCAGTTTTTCCTTGTCGTAGTCCGAGGTGGTTTCTTCGACCTGCGCGCGAATCTGCTTCACGCGGCCTTCGATCTCGGACGGCTTGCCCGCACCTTCCACAATCGTCGTGTTGTCCTTGTCGATCGTGATCTTCTTGGCGCGGCCAAGATCTTCCATCTTTACGTTCTCGAGCTTGATCCCGAGATCTTCCGTGACGGCCTTGCCGCCGGTCAGCGTGGCGATATCTTCCAGCATGGCCTTGCGGCGATCACCGAAGCCCGGCGCCTTCACGGCAGCGCATTGCAGCGTGCCGCGGAGCTTGTTCACGACGAGTGTCGCAAGGGCTTCGCCCTCAACATCCTCGGCGATGATCAGTAATGGCTTTCCGGTCTTGGCAATCTGCTCGAGCAAAGGAAGCAAATCCTTCATCGAGCTGATCTTCTTCTCGTGAATCAAAATGCGGACATCCTCGAGCGCGCACTCCATGCGCTCCGGATCGGTGACGAAGTAGGGCGAGAGATAGCCGCGGTCAAACTGCATACCTTCGACCACCTCCAGCGTCGTCTCCATCGTTCTCGATTCCTCGACGGTGATGACGCCATCCTTGCCGACCTTCTTCATCGCTTCGGCGATGATGCTGCCGATCTGCTTGTCGTTATTGGCGCTGATCGTGCCGACTTGCGCGATCATGTCGCCCTTAACGTCCTTGTGAAGTTTCCTGATTTCCTCGGCGGCGACTTCCACGGCCTTTTCGATGCCGCGTTTCAGCGCCATCGGGCTTGCTCCGGCCGCAACAGTCTTCACGCCCTCTCGGAAAATGGCCTGAGCGAGAACTGTTGCCGTGGTTGTGCCGTCGCCCGCGACATCGGACGTCTTCGACGCGACCTCGCGCACCATCTGCGCTCCCATGTTTTCGAGTGGATCCTGCAGTTCGATTTCCTTGGCTACCGTCACACCGTCTTTCGTGATGATCGGGGCGCCAAACTTCTTTTCGATCACGGCGTTGCGGCCTTTCGGCCCAAGCGTGATTTTCACGGCATCGGCTAGTACGTTGACGCCGCGAAGGATGGACTGGCGTGAATTTTCACCAGTCACAATTTGCTTTGCCATATTCCCTTACCCTCCTAAGATTTCTTCCGAACATCGAGCCGGTCCGCCAGTGGCGAACGCGGGAGTTACCTCTTAGCGGCCTTTGCTGCACCGCCGATTTTTGCCAGGATTTCGTCTTCCTTGAGAATTAGATACTCTTGGTCGTCGACCCTGATTTCGTTACCGCTGTACTTGCCGAAGAGCACCCGGTCTCCCGCTTTTACATCGAGCGGAATCCGTTCGCCCTTCTCAATTCGTCCTGCACCAACGGCGATGATCTCGCCCTCTTGAGGTTTTTCTTTGGCCGTGTCGGGGATGATGATTCCGCCCTTTACGGTTTCCTTTTCTTCCAGACGCCGCACGAGCACGCGGTCGTGCAGCGGGGTAACGTTGACTGCCATCTTTGCTTATCCTCCGGTGGAGTACTCAGAATTGCTAGATGAGGAGAACTGGACTTTTAGCACTCCTCGACAGCGAGTGCTAATATAGCAAAATTCTTGATGATGTCAAGCGATTAAACAGCTCGCAGGCGGTTCGATTGCGTTCGGAATAATTGTTAACTATCTTATTTTCATATTATTAGATACTGTCAGAAATATCCGACACATCGCTGTTGCCTTGATAGCGGTTAGGGGCGTAGCATCTCGTCCAAGCTACTGGAATCATGACTGTCCTCTTCTACGTCCGCCTTGTCGGCTTTACCGCCGGATCTCTCGTCGAATTATTTTTCCTGGCGTTGATCCTCGGGAATCGCCGGCCGCGAACTTTTGAGCGGGTACTTTTTTTTCTGGTCCTCTCGCTGTTCGCCTTCTATTGCGGCGGGGTGTTGCTCCTGAACGCGGTAATTCACTACCCCGTGCCTCCGGCGGCGACGATCATGTTCGCAAACGGACTGACGGGCTTGGGCCTCGCGTTTCTGCCTGCCTTTTTGTTTCAAGCGCACGTCGAATATTTCTTGATGAACGAGGCCGCCGCCAAGAGCAAGAGTTGGTTGCGTTATCTCGCGTGGCTCAACTACGCGCTTGTTTTAATGGTCGTCGCGCGCGTGATACCGCCGCTGCTTGTCGCGAAATCGATGGAGTTTTTCGAACCTGCCAACCGCGCCAGTCCCCCTTATGCCGTTTGGCTCGGAGTGACCTTATTCGGAAGTGCTGCGATCAGTTTCGCACGCGCGGCGAAGCGCGAGGCGCCTTTTCGCCGGCTCGACCGTTTCCTCGGCATATTCTGCGCGTTGGCCGGGGCGCTTACAATCTACGTCTACGCCCTTGGGGGACCTGCGCGGCCTAATCTGTCGGATAGCTTGTCCCTGGGTATCCTTCTTTCTGCGATTGTGCCGAGCGCCGTCCTTGAATACTGGGTTCTGCGGCACAATTTCCTTGGGATCGGCTCGCAGAAAAATCTTGTCTACGCTGTTTCCGGGGCGTTTCTGGCTCTCCTGTATCTGGGACTCGTGCGACGAATTAGCGGATGGCTCGAACCTGTCCTGCCGCCCGAAGCGACGTCCAGCATTTTGCTATTCACCCTCGTTGTGCTGTTCGAGCCACTGGAGCGGAATATCGGCCGCGCGCTTCAGCGAACTTTCAAGCGCGGCCTCGACAAAATGCAGCGGCTGCTTGGGGAATTGCAGGAGCGCGCGCGGCAAGGCGATCTCGCTCGCTTCATCGAGTTTGTCGAAACGCGCGTGCAAGACGAATTCGGACTCTCCGTAGCACGCCTATCGGTCCCAGAAGATTCAACAATCGAGCCGCTGCGCTCGCCGGGCGGCCTCGGCCACGTGGCGAGAATTCGACTGATTCGCAATGGTGAATTGATCGGCGTTCTTGAAGCCGCGTCAACCGGTTCGGTCCTGACCGGAGAAGTGACTGCCGCGCTTGATTTTCTCGGCGAGCAATTGCCGGGGCTGATTGACCTTTGCCGGCTCATTCAGGAAAAGATCGAACTCGAGCGCACGCTGGCCGAAAGGGAGCGGCTTGCGATGCTCGGGCAGATGGCAGCGAGCGTCTCGCACAATTTGCGGAATCCTTTGAGCTCGATGAAGACCATCCTGCAAGTTCAATTGGAAAATCGCGATCTGAGCGAATCAGCCAGGAAAGACTTGATGCTCGTGCTTAGCGAGCTTGACCGACTGAGCATGAAATTGACCCAACTGCTCCGATATTCGAAACCGCCCGTGCACGTTGCCGGGGTGGACGAAAGCGTTCCGGGAGGTGCGGCCATTGACGGCGTCGTGAATCTTCTGCGGCGCGACGCGGAACAGCGCGGTGTGACGATCGAAGTCAGCCGGCCGGCCGAGGAAACCTCTGTAAAAGGTTCGGAAGAAGCTCTGAGCGATATTTTTATGAACCTCATCGTGAATGCCGTTGAATCTCAGTCAAGAGGCGGCTGTGTTCAGATCGAAGCAGTGCGCAAGAATGGCTGCTTAATTGTGGAGATTTGCGACGCTGGCCCTGGCATCTCGCTAGAAGAGCGCAGCAGAATTTTCCAGCCTTTCTTTACTACGAAGGCCAGCGGGACAGGCCTTGGACTGGCGATTGTCACGCGGCGCCTCAGTGAGATTGGGGGGACGCTCGATTGCGAGAGTCCCTTGCAGGACGGGCGCGGCACGAAGTTCACCGTGACACTTCCGCTCGCCAGATCGTGAGAGCGGTGTACGCACCGAATTTGTTTCGCCAAGGACACCCGGAAGCATGAAAACCGTCCTGATCGTGGATGACGAGCAAGCGGCGCGATACGGTTTGCGCCGCGCGCTCGAGCACAAATACCGGATCGTCGAGGCTGTTTCGACGGCCGCAGCACGGGAGGCGATAGGCGTTGAGCGTCCGGACGTCATACTTCTCGATCTCGTGATGCCCGACGGTGGCGGTATTTCCCTGCTCGGCTGGATGCGTGAATCCGGCTTTGCGCAGCCGGTGCTCGTCGTTTCCGCGCTCGACACCGCAAAGACGGCCGTCGAAGCGATGCGCGTGGGCGCGGCGGATTACATCGTCAAGGGTTTCGACATTGACGAGTTGCGGAAGCGTGTCGAAACGCTTGTGAAACTGGTCGAGTTGGGCGAAGAGAACGAACGCTTGAGGCGAGAACTCGTTTCTCACGGCGAATTCGGACGAATGCTCGGGCGGAGCGCTGCGATGCGACGCGTCTTCGATTTGGCCGATCGCGTCGCGCCAACTGACGCCACGGTTCTGATCCTCGGCGAAAGCGGAACGGGAAAAGATCTCCTCGCGCAGGAGATTCACGCGCGTTCTCCTCGATCGGAGCGGCCGTTTGTGGCCGTTAACTGCGCGGCGCTCCCCGAGAACTTGATCGAATCGGAGCTATTCGGATTTGAAAAAGGCGCTTTCACGGGAGCGGCGCAGCAGCGGAAAGGGAAATTCGAATTGGCGTCGGGCGGAACACTGTTCCTCGATGAAATCGGGGACATGAATCCATTGACGCAAGCGAAGGTTTTGCGCGCCCTCGAAAATCGCACGATCGAGCGCCTCGGAGGATCTCGGCCGGTCGAAGTGGACGTGCGCGTGATAAGCGCAACGCACCGCGATCTACCCGTCGAAATCGCTGCGGACAAGTTTCGCGAAGACCTCTATTATCGGTTGCGCGTCGTCACAATAGAAGTTCCGCCGCTCCGCGCGCATAAAGATGACATTCCTCTCCTGAGCGCGGCGCTTGTCGAGCAGTTGGGCGCAAGACATAAGCGCGCGATTCGTCTTAGCGATGGTGCGATGCAGCTCCTCGAACGCTATGACTGGCCGGGCAATGTGCGCGAGCTGCGCAACGCGCTCGAACGCAGTTTGATTATCGCCAGCGGAGACGAAATTCGCGCTCTGGATCTCCCGGCCGAAATTCAAGACGGCGCGAGTCCCTTACCAGGCCGGCCAGCGAGCGGCGAAAATCACTATCTGAACGAAAAAGATTTTCGCGAGGCGAAGCGCCAATTTGAAATCGCCTATTTGCGGCGCAAGCTCGAAGAACATCATTGGAACGTGTCGAAGACAGCGGCCGAAGTCGGTTTGCACAGGCAAAGTCTCCAGGAAAAGTTGCGCGAACTCGGCATTCAGCGTCCCGGAAAGTAGATAGCGTGCTCAAAAGAGATGGAGTTGCGGCTTATATTCTCGCAGGCGGCAAGAGTTCGCGCATGGGACGTGACAAAGCGCTGCTTGATTTCGGGGGAACGCCGCTCATCCTTCGCATTGCCTCGCTTGCGCAGCCGCTGACGGGCGCGCCCGCAATCGTTGGGCCGCCCGATCGCTACGCAAACTTGAATTTGCGCGTAATCCCAGACGACGCAGCGGGCATAGGCCCGCTCGGCGGCATCGCTACGGCGCTTCGGGATTCGCGCGAGCCATGGAATCTCATTCTTGGCTGCGACCTGCCGTTGCTAACCTCGGAATGGCTTGCATACCTGATTGATCGCGCTCTCGTCTCCGCGGCGGATGCCATCGTTCCGCAAAGCGCGGCGGGAGCAGAACCGCTCTGCGCGATGTATCGCAAGAGCTGCGAGGCGAATGTCGCGAAGTCAATCGCTCGCGGCGTGCGCAAAGTCACCGGCTGCCTTGCGGCGCTCAAGATCGAGCGTATCGAGCCGCACGAATGGAAGGCCTTCGATGCCTGCGGCCTGCTCTTCAGGAACCTGAATTCGTTGAAAGACATCGAAGAAATAGCGGCCGCCCTGGAGCGAAAATATGGCAAGGTAGCTCTGCGATGAGCGAGCACTATTTCGAATTTCGTGACGTTTCGATCGCGTTCGGCGAACAGGACGTTCTCAAGAACGTCAACTTTTTCGTCGATCAGGGCGAAACCGCGGTGATCCTCGGACGCAGCGGTGTGGGCAAATCCGTCAGCCTGAAATTGCTGCTCGGATTTCTGAAGCCCGACGAGGGCCGAATCATTGTAGCGGGAGAAGACGTCACCGATTTTACTGAAGATGAGTTTGCTCAAATACGCCGGCGCGTGACGATGGTGTTTCAGTCAGGCGCGCTCTTCGATTCGCTTACCGTCGCCGAAAATGTCGCGTTTCCGCTTGAAGGACGCGGCCTCGACCCGGAAGCAATTGATTCGCGCGTGAAAGAGCTGCTGCAAACTCTTGAAGTCACGGAATTCGCCGATCGCCTGCCTGCTGATTTGAGCACCGGTACGAAACGCGCAGTCGCGATTGCGCGCGCACTGGCCGAGGACCCAGAAGCCATTCTCTACGACGAGCCGACGACCATGGTTGACCCGCTAATGGCCGCGTATATCGGCGATTTGATTTCGCGGCTCAAGGCCAAGCTCCACAAAACCTCCATCGTCGTCACGCATGATACGCATCTGGCCAAGAAACTCGCCGATCGAGTGATCTTTCTGCAGGAGGGCCGCGTGGCATTCTTCGGTACGTGGCCGGAGTTCGAAAATTCTTCCGATCCATTCCTCAAAAATTTCCGTCTTCAGGATGCGATGATTCCAGCGCTTGACGCAGTAGTCACGTAGCTTCGACCAACGCCAGCACGCTGATGATTCCTCCGCGTAGAGACGCTCAAGCCGCGCTCGCACTTCGGCATAGATGCCTGGCGCTCTTTTTGCTATCGTGCAGGTTCGCCGAAGCTCATTTCGGCGATTCAATAATCCAGTTCAACGGGAAACTAATTGAGCGCTCCTGCCACGACCGATCCGAAGAAACAACTGCGCCGCGAAATGGGCTTTTGGGACGTGCTGCTATTCAATATTGCGGCCGTCCTGGGGCCTCGCTGGGTCGCCGCTGCCGCGCACAACGGCACGTCATCAATTTCACTTTGGATTCTCGCCGCGCTCTTCTTCTTCGTTCCGAGCGCGCTCGTGATTGTCGAGCTTTCAACGCGCTATCCCGTGGAAGGCGGCCTTTACGTCTGGTCGAAGGAAGCGTTCGGCGAATTTCACGGTTTCGTCGCGGGCTGGACATACTGGGTCTACACGTTTTTTTATTTTCCAGGGCTGTTGCTCGCCAGCGCTTCCATGGGCGCATACATCGGCGGCGCGAAGTACGGATATCTCGCGCAGGACAAGCACTTTCTAATTTGGGGCTCGTTTGCGCTTCTTGCGGTCGCAGTCGTGATGAACATTATCGGCCTGAATATCGGCAAATGGCTGCAGAACGCGGGCGGGGTCGGGACCTACATTCCGCTTCTCATGCTGGTCGGCGCGGGATTCTATTTGTGGCACCGGCAAGGTTCCGTGACACATTTCACGATTCCAAACATGCTGCCGCACTGGAATTGGGACACGGTGAATTTTTGGCCGCAAATCGCGTTCGCGTTCGTTGGATTGGAGCTTGTGTCCGCAATGAGCGAAGAGATCCGCGATCCACGAAAGACGATTCCCCGCGCAATCTATGCGTCAGGCGCGCTGATCGCCGTCATTTACATCGCGGCAACAATCGCCGTGCTGAATCTCATGCCTGAGACTTCGGTGGATCCGAAGAGCGGCGTATTTCAGGCTTTGACCGTAGCATCCACGGTTCTCAGAATCGGCGCAATCGGAATGATCGCGGCTCTTCTCGCTGCATTCGGAAATGCTGGCGGCGTCGGCACGACCGTTGCTGGAGTCGCGCGGGTTCCATTTGTCGTGGGCATCGATCACTACATGCCCGCGGCGTTCGGGAAAATTCATCCGAAGTGGCGGACGCCTTACATATCAATTTTAGTGCAGGCGTTGATAACGGCAGCGGTGCTCCTCTTGAGCCAAATCAACGAGACGACCACTGGCGCTTACCAGGTGCTCGTGGATGCCGCAACGATTCTCTATTTCATTCCGTTTCTTTACATGTACGCGGCGGTGATTAAGCTCTCGAACAGGCCGGACCGCAACGCAAACACAAGCGCGGTTCTCATTCCGGGAGGAAAACTTGGAGTATGGATCGCCGGCGGGCTTGGCTTCGTAGTTGTCGCCGGTGGGATTGTGCTCTCGCTGATTCCACCGGGTGAGGCAAAGAACAAGTTTCTCTTCGAGACGAAGCTCGTCGGCGGAACTCTGACCGCAATTTGTCTCGGTCTGATTCTCTACTTCCGAGGCGCGCGCGCGAAGAGACGACAATCGGCTGCCTAGCGCCGGTGATTGAGCTGCAGCGCGTCAGTAAACAGCCCGCGCTTTGACTGTCTGCTTTGTGGCCAGTGAGAATCTCGGCTCGACTGCGCCACCCTGATTGACTCGTTCCGTCACGTACTCTCCGAGCGCTGGGCCGTGCTTGAATCCGTGCCCCGATCCACCGCCGACCAGCCACACATTCTCAAAATCAGGATGCCGGTCAATCAGAAAGTCGCCGCTCGAAGTGTTTTCGTACTGGCAGATTCGCGTTTCAACGATAGGCGCGTTCTTGAGGGCAGGGAATCGCTCGGCGACGTACTTTCGCGCGTGGGCGGTTGCTTCTGCGGTCGGAATGCGTTCCTGCGAATCGGGATTGGCGCGGCCGCCGTGTTCATCCGACGCAGCTTTCAATCCGCGCCCTTCAAGGCTTGGCATCCCGTAGTACTCGCGGTAGCGATCGAGAAATGTGGGTAGCGCGGGCGGTGAAAATCGCCCGTCGCCAGGCGGAACTCCGAAGAAGAAAACTTCCTGGCGCGTGGGAAAAATTCGATCGCCGAGCAGCGTGGGGAATATCTGAGGAAGCCACGGGCCGCATGCAAAAACAAATGTATCGGCCGAGAAATGCTCATCGTTACGCGCGCAGACTGATTGAAGGCGTCCCTTGCCGGATGGCGCTTCGATGAGCTCGGCGAGGTAGGCCGCGCCTTTGCGAACGGCATCAGCGACAACCAGTTCGACGGCTCTCCGCGCCATGATCGTTCCGCTTGTCATTTCAAGAAACCCAATCGCATCCTCGGGAATTGAAATCTGCGGATAACGGCGGCGAACTTCGTCAGCGTTCATTACTTCGTGCGGCACGCCGGTTTTTTTCAACACCTCGAGAGTCTGATGCGTATAGGCATTGGCATTCGGCGAAAGCCAGAGAACGCCAGTGCGATGAAAGATTCGTGCGCCCGTGATGGCATCGAGTTCCTCCCACGCGGGCAGCGAGCGCATGGACCAGCGCGTGTACAGTTCATCAGCGCCGTAGCCCATGCGAATGATTCGCGATTCGCCGCCGGAACTCGCGCGGCTGTTCGCTGGCCCATAGGCATCGAGAATCAGGACGCGGCGTCCGGAGCGCTGCAGAATATTCGCCGTCCACGAACCGAACACGCCCGCACCGATCACGATGATATCGAATTTAGTTTTTCCATTCACTTGCGGTGCCGCTCTTTCAGGGTTGCTTGCGCTAGAAGCCTTGCTCTATCAGTTCATTCACGGTTACGCGCGGCGCCGGTTGTCCGTGGCGCGCCTCGATGAGCGACTCGACGTATTTCGCAAGGATGTCGCATTCAATGTTCACGGAATCTCCGATTGTCAGCGCGTGAACGGAGGTCTGTTCGTACGTGAACGGAATAATCGCGAAATCGGCGACGCTATCTTGCCACCGCGCGACCGTCAGACTGATTCCATCGATCGCGATTGAGCCCTTCTCGGTCACATAGCGGCGGAAATCTTCTGGTACGCGCACCGAAAGCCACCAACTATCGCCTTCGCGAACGAGCCGCGTGGCACTGCCAACCGTGTCCACGTGGCCTTGAACAAAGTGTCCGCCGAGGCGGGCGCTCGCTATTAACGGCCGCTCGAGATTCACCGGCGCACCGGGCTTCTTCTCGCCAAGCGAAGTGCGGCGAAGCGTTTCGCCGGAGAGATCCGCCGCAAAGTGATCCGCATCGCACTCGACGACGGTGAGGCAGCAGCCATTCACCGCGATACTGTCGCTGACTTTCAGCGGCGCGGTTTCGTCCCATGCGCCCGAAATATTGACGCGTAGGCGGCCGCCGTCATTCGAAAGATCGAGCACTTCAATTTTTCCGACGTGTTCGATGATGCCTGTAAACATCGCTGAAATATCCTTCTAGCAAAACATCAGTGCCAGACTGGCGGCATTTCATATCGCGCAACGGCTGTATCGCGACGCGCGATCCGCGGGGCCACCGAGTCCAAACTACGTCGCTCGCGCCGAAAATCTTCGGCGCGATGAAGAGCAACATCTTATCAACGATTCCGGCGGACAGCGCAGCCCCGTTCAATTCACTTCCCGCTTCCAGCAGCACGCTGAGAATTTCGCGCTTGCCAAGTTCGATTAACGCTGCGCGAAGATCGGGTTTCTTGCCGCGCCCTGGCAATCGCACAACTTCGACGCCTGCGCGGCTGAGTGCGCGAGCTTTGGCTGAGTTGGGGGAAGCGCGAGTAAAAATCAGAACGTCGCCACGAGCTGATCTTACCAGGGCCGAACGAAGCGGCAATCGAAGTCTCGAATCCATCAAAGCACGTATCAAGGGTCGCCTGCGCGGAAGACCTGTGCGATCGGTCAACAGCGGATCGTCGGTCAACACTGTGCCGATTCCAGTGAGAATCGCGTCAGTAGCGTGGCGAAGTTTCTGAACGGCTTCACGTGAGGCAGAGGAAGTTATCGAGGTGGTCTGTCCACGCGCAGCGGCGATCTTGCCATCCAGCGACATTGCGGATTTGAGGGTAACAAACGGCAAACGCGTGCGAATCCATTTTGCGAAGCTCTCATTGAGCGCGCGGGCCTCGGCGTCGGCGACCCCGGCATCCACTTCAATACCTGCCCCGCGAAGCTCGCGGAACCCGGCGCCTGCGACAAGCGGATTTGGATCGCGAATCGCGGCCACGACGCGTTTGATTCCGGCAGCGATAATGGCACGCGAGCAAGGGGCTGTGCGGCCGGTGTGAGAGCACGGCTCGAGGTTGACGTAAATCGTTGCGCCGCGCGCCGCTGAGCCGGCGCGTTCGAGCGCGACGATTTCCGCGTGCTTCCGGCCATCGTAGGTGTGAAATCCTTCTCCGATAACACGCCCTGCACGGACGATCACCGCGCCGACGATTGGATTTGGCGAAGCGAGCGCAACTCCGCGCCGCGCCAACTCCAGTGCGCGCGACATCCAAAAATCATCACGCGACTTTTTGTCAGTCGAAGAGTGAATTGACGTAGGTTTGCGCGTCAAATGGCACCAAGTCGTCTATCTGCTCGCCCGTCCCGACGAAGCGAATCGGCAAGCCGAGTTCGCGCGAAATCGCGACAACAATGCCACCCTTCGCCGTGCCGTCGAGCTTCGTCAGCACGATGCCCGTCACGCCGGCGTGGCTCGTAAATTCGCGCGCTTGCGTAAGGCCGTTCTGTCCCGTCGTCGCGTCGAGGACGAGGAGCACGTCATGCGGCGCGCCAGGGACCAACTTTGCGGCCGTGCGTTTCATTTTTTCGAGCTCGGCCATCAAATTGGATTTCGTGTGCAGGCGGCCCGCGGTGTCCACGATCACGACGTCGGCCACGCGCGCTTTTGCAGCACTCAACGCATCAAACACCACCGACGCAGGATCGGCGCCGGGCTTCTGCTTGACCATCTCGATTCCGGAGCGCCGCGCCCAGATTTCGAGCTGCTCAATCGCGGCGGCGCGAAATGTGTCGGCCGCGCAGAGAACCACGCTGCGTCCCTCGGCCTTGAGGCGGTGGGCTAGTTTTCCAATCGTCGTCGTCTTTCCCGTGCCGTTGACGCCGACGACGAAGATCACGCGCGGCGCAGCCGCACCCGCTCCATTCTCGCTCGTAACAGGTGCGACTAGAATCTTGACGATTTGCTGCTTCAAAGTCTGCTTGAGTTCAGACGCTCCTACGAGCTTGTGCTCGTTCACTTGCGCTCGCAGCGCAGCAAGCACGTCCTTTGTCGTGCGCACGCCGAGGTCGGCCGAAAGCAGCGCCGATTCAAGCTGCGCTAGAACTTCCGGATCCACCGGCCTGTCGCCAGTGAGAATCTGCTCGACTTGTGCGGCAAGTTCGGTCCGCGTCTTCGTGACCGAAGCTTTCAACCGTTCGAGTAGCGTAGGTTCCGGTTTTCCAAACAGGGAAATCATTCAGCCTGCCTTTGTTGTGAAGTAAGGATTCTAGCAGAGGAGCAGCATTCGAAGCGCACGCGCGGGCTGTAAGGCTGGATTTGCTGAGCGGGCGGATGTCGCGGCCGACCCCGAGAAGCTAGACTTCGACGAGCGTGGCGCTGATACGGAGCCTTCCGGCATGAATCGCGGATTCAAGCGCCGCGACCACTGCCGGATCAAATTTTGTTTCCGCGAACGACCGGATGCGCTCGAGAGCGTAGTCAACTTCCATTGCGGATTGGTAAGGACGGTTGGTCGTCATCGCATCGAATGTATCCGCGACGGCGATTATGCGCGCCATCATCGGAATCTGATCGCCCGGTAGGCCGTACGGGTAGCCCTTGCCGTCTATTCGCTCGTGGTGCAGTTCGATGCCCGGCAACACGTCGTTCAATTTGGCGACGGGCCGCATGATGTTCGCGCCCTTAATCGTGTGCTGCTTCATTAGGTCGAATTCTTCTGCGGTCAGTTGGCCCGGCTTCTTCAGCACGCGATCGTCCACGCCAATCTTCCCGACGTCGTGCAGCAGCGCCGCAATCCTCACCCGCTCGAGATCGTCGGGCTCCAGCCCCAAACCCTCCCCGATAATCAGCGAATATTTTGCAACACGCCCGGAGTGGCCGCGTGTATACGGGTCCTTTTCATCGATCGCAGCCGAGAGCATTCGGATCGAGCCGAGGAAGAGATCGTGGTTTTCCTGCGCTGCTTGCTTCAGATGTTCAACGTGGCGTTCAATGTCGTTCGCCATGTTGTTGAAGGTTTCGCCGAGTTCGCTGATCTCGGCCGCGCCGCTTACTTCCACGCGCTCGTGGAATTCCGCGCGGCTCATCGCGCGCGTAGACGCCACGAGGCTCTGAATGGGTTGGGTGATGCCGAGCGCGAAAAGATATCCGAAGAGGAGAGCAACGAACGTCGCGCCGAGCACGAAGCGCAGCGCTTCGCGCGTCAGATCATCTACACCCGCGTCAATTCGCGCTTGTTCCATGCTGCGCTGTGCGACCACAGCCCAGCGCAGCGCCGGGATCGTGCTATACGTCCCGATCATTTCGACCGGTCGCTTCCCGTCCTTTTGCGGCTGGACAAATCGAATTGTCGCCGTCGTACGCAATTCTTGCGGCAATTCCTTGAATTTCTGGATGACCGGCGAAGTTTGCGAAACGTCGAATCCCGGAATCATTTCGTTCGTGTTTGCGTGCGCCACGATGCGACCGTGAATATCGGCCACGAAGAAGATACGGTCGTGCGTGCTCGCATCCTGCAAACGCGCTACAACGCGATCGAGCGACACAACCGCGGCGAGCATCCCCGTAAATTGCCCGGCCGAAAAAAGCGGCACCGACATCACGAGAGCAGGCCGGTTATTCGGTTGCAGAGCAAATGGCTCGCTCACAAAGTTCACTTGCTGAATGCTCGCCGTGAATGCCCGCTTCAGCGTGGCGTCCACGAACGGATCTTTGTCGGCACGAATGCTTCCAGCAGATTCGCCGCGAGCTTGCCGGTTCACGGCAGTCACGTAGAGAATATTTAAATTGCTCTCGACGATGCTCTGAAGCAGCCGGCTGACGGGCGGCGCGTGAGCGGGATCATTCACGTCGTCAATCCATCCCCCAAGAGCCATAAATTGCCTCTGGGTAGCCAACTCTTCGTGCAGATTCGATTGAAACTGAAGAATTTCGCCGGCGATTGCGCGCGCGATCTCCTGCTGCTGGACGCGCTCGGTATCTTGCAGCTTCTCCTCGCTCAGCCGCAGCACCTCGCGGTGATAAAGCCACAATGGCGCAATGCTGACGAGCAGTAGCGCGGCAAGCACGATCCACAGTATCTTGAGCCGGCGCGTTCCGAGAGGCTTGAGGTCGGGTATCTGCACAGAGCTGTACCTGCAGAAAAATGCTAGCGGAGTGCGAGCTCGATAGACAACTGACCTGAAGTACTGGCGTGGCCGATGCGTAACCTGCTGGGCTTTCGAGGTTTGGCACCCCAAGCGACCCACCAAGCCTTCCGGAGGCCAGCAGGGAGGTCAGGAGGACATGACTGGCCCCATGGCCTATTCGCCCTTGAGGCGGCGCTCCATGAGCTCGCGGATGGCATCGCGCGGGGCACGGCCCTCATACAGGACCGCGTGCATCTGTTGTGTGATCGGCATTTCGATACCCATGCGGCTGGCAAGAGTCCGAGCTGCAGCCGTGGTCGGCACGCCCTCAGCGACCATTCGCATCGAGCCGATGATCTCCTCGAGCTTGCGTCCCTTACCGAGTTCCACGCCTACGCTGCGGTTTCGGCTGAGCGCTCCAGTGCAGGTGAGGACGAGGTCGCCCATCCCCGCAAGTCCCGACATCGTCTCCATTTTGCCGCCCAGGGCGATACCGAGACGGCTCATTTCCGCCAGGCCGCGCGTGATAAGTGCCGCAAGCGTGTTGTGACCAAACCCGAGGCCTTCGGTCACGCCTGCCGCGATGGCAATGACGTTTTTGATTGCGCCTCCCAGTTCCACGCCCGCTATGTCGGAGTTCGTGTACAGCCGAAATGTCGGCCCGGAAAATTCCTCCTGCACTTCGGCGGCGAGGTACGCATCCTTCGAGGCAATCACGATGGCAGTCGGATCTCCGCGCGCGACTTCTCGCGCGAACGACGGCCCAGACATTGCCGCTACGCGCAACCCTTGCGTCTTAGAGCCGGCTTGCGCCACGACTTCACTGATTCTAAGCAGCGATTCCGGCTCAAGTCCCTTCGTTGCGCTCACAATTGCTGCGCCCGGCGAAACATGAGGCAGAATTCGCGAGTAGAGTTCGCGTGCGTGCTGCGATGGCATCACGCCGAGGATTATTCCGGCCCCCTGAACCGCCTCCGCAATGTTGCCGGTGGCGGAGACCGCTTCGGGTAGTTCGAAGCCGGGTAGAAAGATTTCGTTCACG
>Ga0182018_10002345_pt1 | contig 19224 bp, 18 predicted proteins | sample 812P2MmetaG_FD_120490 | JGI IMG/M metagenome (GOLD analysis project Ga0182018, IMG submission 120490) | Permafrost microbial communities from Stordalen Mire, Sweden - 812P2M metaG | ecosystem: Environmental > Terrestrial > Soil > Wetlands > Permafrost | place: Sweden: Stordalen | collected... | reverse complement strand
CCAACGCGGAACGGCTCGCCTTGGCTGGGGCGCGATTGCGCGCCGAGCTGGGAAACGGCAGCAAGAGATAGAGATGCCTTTGTCAGGAAATCGCGGCGGTTCGGTTGACCTGTAGAAATCACGGCTCCTCCTGCACTATTCACCAATTCCTAATTGGAAACGTATCAATTGTCAATCGAATGCGTCAAATATATTCCTGTATAAAATTATAAATAAAGACGGGCAGGAGACCTCAGATAAGATTTTCGGTGAATCAAGTCTTCTTGACAACAGGCAGTTGCCATACCCAAGGGTTCTCTGGATTGCAGAATCGCCAGATGCGGAAATTCGAAACCGTATGCTCTCGGAGCTCTTCTATGCCCCCGTGAGCCGCGACAAGGCGACTCGTATCACAAGAAACAAAGCAGAGGTTAAGTTGAAGAAAGACAGTTGGGTTAACGGTACCTCGCTTTGAATTTGGTACTTGAAGAGTTTGTTGATCTGTGTCGGCGTGCGGTGCCGACGCCGTCCGAGCACGGTGTCAGGCTTCCGTTCGGTAGCCGCGCCGCCGTCTGTCTAGCTTGTAAGAACGTCGCCGCTCATGACGGAAGATTTCAGCTTTCTGCAGTTAGTCGCCCGCAGGATCCGGACAACCCGCTGTTGGCGGAGGATACGCCTTGGGATTCAGGTCCAGTGGGTATCCACAGCTCGGTATTCAAAGATCCCCGTAATGGCAAATGGAAAGTGTATCTTGTATGGACTCCTCATCATGTACTCTTCCGGGAGAAACCACGGCGAGGCGCAGAAGGGTCAAAGCGCGGAGAGAATACTTCGCTTGGTCAAATCGAGGATTGCCAGTACGCCCTGGGGAAGTGGTTTGAAAAGTTCCGGCTTTGGGTGAGGGAGCATTCTGATGGAATTAACAGATAGGGTCCACGTTGTCGGGAGCGACGACTTGGGCTTTGGGTTGAGCCAACCAGCTCGACCGTCATGTTTGTCCCGCCAATCGACGGACCGAGATAGCCACAATCGATGCAGGCGTCGGTCTCGGCCTGGAGCGGAACAATATGCGTGCCGACGGCTTTGACTTGACTAAGTTGAAATATGTCTTACTGATCCATGCGCACGCCGACCGCGCCGGAGGCTGCAAACAATGGATAGAGCGCTTCGGAGTTCGCGTATCCATTTCACCGGAAGGGGCAAAGTTTGTCCGTGCCGGTGATGAATCGGGTATCAGCCTGACGGTTGCGAAAGGTGCTGGATTCTACCCTCAGGATTACCACTTTCAGTCATTTCCAGTGGATAGAGAACTGCGCGAGGGCGACATGGTCAGAGTGGGTGATTGTGAGTTGCGGGTCACGGTCATAGAAGCTCCTGGGCACTGTTCAGGAATGTTGAGCTTGTTGAGCGCAGATGGAAAGACGTACCTCTTCTCGGTCAGGATTCTTCACGGCGGTAAGATCCTGCTGATCAATGTGTACGATCGTGATTGGGGAGAGTATGAAAGAAGCGTGCGAAAGATTGCGGGGCCTTCGGTCGATGCTCTTCTGCCGGGACACCTCTGCGTCGTGCCGACTGCCCGACTGCTTGGCTCGCATGGTTTCGCCTCCCAACATCCTTAGAATGCCCGTGGAAGTGTTCCGCCCTGATGGACCTGAGACTACATAATGCCCGTGGAGGTGTTCGCCCTAATGGACCTGACTAGTGCGCTAAATCCCGAAGCCATCTTTGCCACGCTTGCCGATCTGATTGCGATCAATAGCGTCAATCCCAACTACCCGGGCGGCCCCGGGGAAGCTGCGCTCTCTGCATACGTTGGCGAGTTTTTCCGAAAGAACTCGATTCCATTCGAGGTTCAGCCCGTTTTCAGCGACCGTTCGAACATCATTGCTCGGCTTGGGGGCGGGGACGGAGGCAGGACCCTAGTCTTGGAAGCCCACATGGACACAGCCTCAGAGCAAGGGATGAGCGTCGATCCCTTCCGGCCAGCGCGAGAGGGAAACCTGATGTACGGACGCGGGAGCTGCGATACGAAGGGCGGGCTGGCTGCAATGATGCACGCCTTAAAGCTGCTGAAAGATCTGCGACTTCGACCAGACGCATCCGTGATTCTGGCGGCGACTGTGGACGAGGAGTACTCTTTCCGGGGTGTGCTGAAGTTTCTTGAAAACGGAGTGGCGGCGGACGGAGCGATTGTAGCCGAGCCAACGGAGTTGGAGACGGTCGTGGCGTCGAAAGGTTGCTTGAGGTGGCGGCTTCGCGCGCGAGGCCGGACGGCCCACAGCTCTAAACCTCATCTGGGGGTGAATGCGATTTGCAAAATGGCCCATGTGATTGTGGCGTTGGAGGAACGATTTTCGCTTTCTGCCAGCCGAAAGCATTCTCTCCTGGGCTCCCCGACACTCAACGTGGGCGTTATACAAGGTGGAATTCAGGTGAATCAAGTGCCAGAGTTTTGTGTCATCGAAGTAGACAGACGGGTACTGCCCGGTGAAACGCGAGAGGAGATACAGCAGCAGTTTGCTGACCTGCTCGGCGAATTGCAGCAGACGGATCCCGCGCTGGACATCGAAATGGAGCCCCCCATGCTTGAGGACTTCCCTCTCGAGACCTCAGACAAAGCGAGAATTGTCCAGGTTGCGACAGAAGTTTGCCAGCTAATGCATCGACCCTGCCGGCTGGTGGGGGTGCCCTTTGCGTCGGATGCCAGCAAGATAGCGAGAGCAGGGATTCCTAGCATCATTTGGGGTCCCGGAAATATTGACCGGGCCCACGCACGGGACGAGTACGTTGAACTGGACCAGGTAGTACTGGCCACCGAGCTGTACGCTCGCACTATCCTAGCTTTCTGACGGCGAGCGACGCTGGCGAAGCGGTTCCGTTCTCGGCGATTCATCAGAGTGGAACCCTTTTCCATCGTCACCGAATCTGGTCATCTTGATATTCGATAGCTGCTAGATGTCTTGAAGTGAAGACCTTGATGCAAATGGGTCAAGTTTTAGGCGGCTAATTTTGCGTGTTGGATCCAAGCTGTGACCTCCTGATCAAGTTTATCGAAGCTGCGCCGGAGCGAGGAGTTGGGTGGGGAAAGCTCTGGCAGTACAGGTCCGAGTCCGGGGCGGAGAATGCGGCTGTAGGTTCGGGTGCAGAACCACAGGGTTCGCAGGCCGGCCCGAAGTCCTCATCGATAAAGTAAAAGTAGTAATAATTCACCAGGGCGCTGGACTTGACGATCCAGGAATAGGGAGAAGGGCGTTTGGTCTGCGGATTGCGCCGTTTCTCAGTGCGGTGGACCCGGCATTTCTCCTGAGCCTTGCCGATGAACAGTACGCCTTCTGGCTTGTGGAACTGCTTGCGCTGCTGTTGGGCAAAGTCGTCCTCGCGTTGACCCTTCTCGAAGAGAATCAGAGAATCACGAGGAATGCTGTTGTCTTGTTGCCTTTGGCAAACCGCTCGATGGAACCGATACGCGTCGCAGAGTGGATGTCTCATAATTTGACATAATCTGTCAAATATTTCTAATTGACAATAAGCAGTCGGTTTTGAGACAAACGCACATCAGCTTGATCTCCGCGTTGGGAAGGACTTGTATGCGTCGCATAGGTACGTCATTTGTCGTGGGTTCGATAGCTATCTTGATATTCGTCGCGCTCATCAGTCCTAGGGAGCTCTGGTCTCAACAGAGTGGAGGTCGAATCAGCGGGCAAGTGGCGGATCCGAGCGGTGCCGCTATTCCCGATGCCCTGGTTGAGGCAAGACATATTGCCACAAATGTGTCCGCGACGGCCAAGTCGAATACGAGCGGATACTACACGATTCAGCTCCCGGTAGGGGTCTATGAGATTAGAGTAAGTCATTCAGGCTTTTCGACCAGCGTCCTGCAGAATGTGACGGTCACTGTGGGCTCAGATGTCGGCCTCAACGTCGCGATGGTTATCGCGTCCCAGACAACTACAGTCAACGTTACCGCGTCTGTCTTTCCCCTCATCCAGCCCGATGAAGCATCGGGTTCGACCACTGTGGAATCTGCGCTGGTCGCGAATATGCCCGTCGAGGTGAGCGGGGGCATGCGGAACTCCGCGGACTTTTTGAGGATTACGCCAGGATGGCAGGGCACTTCCTTCTCCGCTCGCCTCAACGGCGGAGTAGGCTTGGACCAGGAAGTGATGGTCGACGGTGTCAATGTTTCGCCGGTCGGATTCGGCACCGGGATTCAAGGCCAACAGATGACTGTACCGAGCTTCGCCGTGCAGGAATTCCAGGTGGTGGGCACGAACATTGATGCCCAGTACGGGCGAACATCAAGTGGCGCCATCAAATATGCTTTCAAGTCCGGTACAAACGATTTCCACGGCTCGGCTTTTGAATACCTTAAGAACACGGACCTCGACGCACGGAATTATTTCGCTCCCACCCGCGGGCTTGATCGTCAAAACGAGTTCGGTTCCGAGATCGGGGGGCCCATCAAAAAGGACAAGACGTTTTTCTACGGATACTACGACGGGTTCCGCTTTTCACAATCCAATCCGGCAACATTTTACAGTCTATTGACGCCAGCCATGAAAGCAGGGGATTTCTCCGCGCCTGGGATCCCTGCGATATACGATCCGACCACGGGAGCTCAGTTTTCTTGTGCGGGCGTACTGAACGTTATCTGCCCAGGCCGAATCAGTCCGATCTCTGCGAGCTTTGTGGCGCTGCTTCCAGATCCAAACTTGCCGGGGCTCACGAATAACTATAAAGGGACATCGAGCACAACCAACGACAGCGACCAATTCCTGGTCAAGATCGATCAAGAACTGCACCCCGGTTCAAGCATTTCGGGAAGCTATAGCTTCATGACCGAACCAACCACCACCATTGGTGCATTCGGAACGCCATTAAGCGGGAGTATCGCGGGAAATCATGGAACCCGCATCATCTTCAATTGGACTGAATCGATTTCGCCCACTCTACTCAATCACTTCATGGCTGGCGAGTCTCGCTGGGCCTTCTTCGGCGATAACGGTGGGATGACGAGCCTCGCGAATGGACCCAACTTTAACGAGAAAGCAGGTTTGACGGGTGTCGATCCAGCCGGCGAGGCTACCCTGTCCGTCGGCCCTTATTTCCTCGGAATCGGTGGGTATGTAAACAAGCAATCTCACACGGAGTGGGAGCTGGGAGACGACCTCACCTGGACGCGTGGCAGCCACCTGGTGCAGTTCGGGGTGAAGCATCAGACGTATTACACCATCGGACTCCAGGCTGTTTGCCAACCCGTCGGTACTTTCGATTTCGGCCCGGCGGAAACGGGTCTTGCGGGTAATTCAGCAACCGGCTTCTCGGTCGCCAGCTTCCTATTAGGCGCTGTTGATTCCGGAAACTGGTGCCAAGAGCCATCGTCAGCTTGGGTCATGCCCTATTCGGCTTTGTACGCGCAGGATCACTGGAAGATCCGCCGCAATCTGACTTTGTCGTACGGATTGCGGTGGGAATACAGTGCGCCCATCACTGAGCGATTGGATCGCATGGCGAACTTTGACCCTACCCTGCCGAATCCCGGCGCAGGCAATCTGCCCGGTGCACTCATTTTTGCCGGCACTGGTGCGGGGCGCAGCGGAAAAACGACGTTTGGCGACGACTGGTTCAAGGGATTCGGGCCGCGTCTAGGAATTGCATATTCGCCAAACGCGTCTACGGTCCTCAGGGCCGCTTACGGCGTGATGTATGACACAAACGCCGGCCCAGCGATCTTCCAGAACCAGCAAGGCTACTTCACTAATGCGACGCTGAGCAGCCTCGACGGCGGGATCACGCCCGCGTTCAATTGGGCAACAGGATTTCCTGCTGTGCCTTTGGGCCCCATTTTCAGCCCCACCTTCGCAAATGGTGCCTCAACTAGCTATATGCAGCCAAATGGGGCCCGCGAACCTATGGTGGAAAACTGGAATGTGGGGATACAGCGTCAGATTCCGGGCGGTATTGTCGTCGACGCAAGCTACGTGGGTACGGCTATGCACCATATCATCGACGGCAACTTAGACTTGAACCAGCTTAATCCCAGCTATCTCAGCCTAGGCGCCCTTCTGGACAGTCCGGTCAATTCGCCCGCGGCGCAAGCGGCGGGAATCGCGGTTCCTTATCCAGGGTTTACAGGGACTGTAGCTCAGGCCCTCCGCCCCTATCCGCAATACCAGCAAATTCTCCTTGTGCAGGATCCGGTCGGTAATAACACCTATAACTCACTTCAAATCAAGGCGCAGAAGGCGTTCTCCAAAGGAATCTCATTCGTGCTTTCCTATACACTTTCCAAAGATCTGACCGATACGGATGGAGAGGGCGGCGGAGGTTTTATTGGCGGTGCTCAGAACTACTACAACTTGCGCGCCGAAAAGGCGGTCGCGGCCTCAGATGTGCCGAATGCTTTTGTTGGCGGTTACTCATATGATCTCCCAGTGGGCAAGGGGAAAAGATTCCTCAACCTCCAAAATCGCATCCTGGACACGATCATCGGAGGCTGGACCACGTCGGGAATCATCACAGTTCAGAGCGGTACGCCACTTGGCGTCACCACGGAGTTAAACCTCCCGGCAATCACTGGACCCGCGAGCGGGTACAACACTGCCCAGGCAGTCCGGGCAAACGTGGTCCCCGGCACCAGTTTTTATGTTAACCATGATAGCGGTACATTCAACCCGGCGACTGACCTGTACTTGAATCCAGCTGCATTCGCACTTCCTGCGCCATTTACTTTTGGGGACTCTCCCCGACTATTTAGCCAGGTTCGGTCCTTCGGACTCCGTGAGTGGGATACTGCCCTCCTAAAGAGATTTCACTTCACGGATCGTGTGAGTCTCGGCCTGAAGGCAGAATTTTTCAATGTACTGAATGACGTCAATTTCGGGGCTCCAGTGACCGATCTCCAGAACCCGAGTTTCGGTGGCATCTTTTCCGCTGGCAACCCAAGGACAGGACAAGTTTCGGGAACCATATTTTGGTGAAGTTGGTGTTTTCGGTTCTCGAGCGGGTCGGCGACTGCGAGGACAAGTTTGCGCGAAAGTATCGCGATTTGGTGCTCGACGAGCTGAAGAAAGGTGCCTCGTCTCGGTCGGGCTTACCCATAACCAAGCAACGCGACCTCCTTCTCGGCAAGGAGGTCTATTTTCCTACTGCGACACCGGGTTCCTGGCATCAAGGGGATTAAGGAGAGCAGCGAGGATTGCCGCAATCTTCAGCGACTGCTTGATCTCACGAAGGATGACCTGGAGTTTTCGGTGCTTACCGGGAGCGAGTCTCTGATTGTCCTCGCTCTTCAGATAGGGTGTGAAGGGTTCACTGGCGGGCTCTACAACCTCTGTCCGCACATCGCAGTTGCCCCTGCGAGGCTTTTGCTCGGGAGACCTCGAGGCAGCGAGACAGCCTCAGCGCGAGCGCGAGCTCAGCGAGACAATACTGCTATTTGAGTTGGGAACATCTGGGGTTCGTTTGATGAGGCACTCAGATGGTTGGGTATCTGTGAGCGCGCAACGGGAGCGCCTTACGTCACGAAGCTCAGTAATAGAGAGAGCCGAGGCGCACCGAATCCTAGACCGCTACTTTAAGCCTATCTTCAGCTCTTCGGTGCGACGCTGAGTTTGATTCAGGAACTTATGGTTAGGACCGATCGCAAAGTTCGTGACGCGCGGATCGATGTCCTTCTGCCTGGACGCCTGACCTTTTCACTCCGGGACGGCCAGTGCCACATCGCGGCCGCACTCAAATGTCCTCGATGGCCTGTTGATTCCTCCGAACTTCTCCTATTCCTGGTCAAGTTAGAGTGCCGCGATGCATGAGCTTCAACTCGGTCGGATGTTCTCGAGAGGTAAAGGATGAAGCGTTACCAATTGATGATTCCCGGGCCGGTTACGGTTGACCCCGAAATATTGCAGGTTTTGGCCCAACCTCCGGTCGCTCACTATGGCCATCAGTGGACCCGCTTCTATCAGGAGAGCTTGGAACTACTCAAAGAGGTACTTCAGACCAAAGGCGAAGTTTTTTTGCTGGTGGGCTCTGGAAGTGCCGGTCTGGACGCACTGATCGGGAGCCTTCTCGGCCGGAGTGGCAAGGCACTTGTGCTCGCAAATGGTGCGTTCGGCGAAAGGCTGTATGAGATCGCCCGGTCACACACGGATAACGCCGAAATAGTCCGCGTTCCAGCCGGCAAGGCAATCGGACCAGCTCTCTTGCAAGGCGCTTTACAGCAGCATCCGGTAGATGCGGTGCTCGTGACTCACTGCGAAACATCCACTGGGGTCCTGAATCCGGTTGAGCAGCTGAGCGCTGTTTGCAAAGAATACAATTGCTTGCTGGTGGTCGATGCCGTCTCGTCGCTCGGCGGTGTTCCACTGCCTATCGATGAATGGGACTTGGCGGCCTGTGTCACCGCCAGCCAAAAATGTTTGGAAATACCGCCGGGCCTGGCGGTGGTTTCGGTGAGCCCGAAGGCTTGGAAGCTCATCGAGCAGAGCGATGTGCGGGGCTGGTATCTGAATCTAAGAACATGGAAGGATTACTCCAGCCGATGGCGGGACTGGCATCCCTACCCGGTGACCATGCCGACCGGCTTGGTGGAAGCATTACGGAAGAGCCTGGAACGGATATTGGCCGAAGGGCTCCCATCCAGGTTTCAAAGACATGCCGAAGTGGCTGCGTTCCTGCGCCAAGGCCTTCGAAACCTTGGGCTCGAGATCTTGGCTCCCGAGGAGTTTGCTTCCCCAACTGTGACGGCTGTCGCGACTGGCGGCCGCTTTTCTGTAGAGACACTTCAGCGTTTCCTAATGACCGAGTACAACATCCTGATCGCGGAAGGATCCGGAGAGCTGCATGGAAAGACATTCAGGATCGGTCATATGGGGCCGTCCGCCAGAAAACAACATATTGTGCCGCTACTTTTTGGAATCGAAAAGGGGCTGCAGAGCCAGGGTATCGCAATCAAGGATGCCCAGGCATTCACTGGACTGTAGTTTGGCGCCGAGGATCGGCAAAAGGTGGGGCACGCCTGCAACCTATGACGGGGTTTGTGACGACAGAAATCTGATTTATAACATGGGCATACAGTGGGGAGGAGGCAAAACATCGTTTCACTTTGAGGATCTGTTTTCCCTGTATGTCATTCAAATCGGCAATCCGAGGAGAGGGTGAACTATGACTGAACAGGATTCGTGGCGAGGTAAGCTCGGACGGATGAGTCAGGAAGAGATTAGCGCTTTTCTGGCAGGAGCCTGCCTCATGCGCTTGGCATGCCTGAAGTACGATGGCCGACCGTACATAGTTCCGATGTGGTACGAATGGGACGGCGATTCCTTTTGGGTTATTCCGCGGAAAAAATCTTCCTGGGCGCAGTACCTCGCCAAGAACAAGAATTGCTGTGCCGTCATCGACGAGGATATTCCGCCGCTTCGCAAGGTCCTAGTGGAAGGCGAGGCTTACCTGATCGAAGAGCCGAATGTCGGTGGGAAATGGGTGGCGATCGCAGAACGGATGTCAGTCCGATATCTGGGAGAGCATGGCCCCGATTACCTTCAGCCAACGCTGGTCGAGCCCCGCTGGCTGTTCCGAATTCAGCCGCAGAGCATCACCACCTGGCAAGGCGCCGGCTGGGCCAAGCGGTATCATCAAGTGTGAGGAATGAGGGAGCGGGATGCAGCGCCAATTCTGGTTCGGTGCCTTAATCATCTTCGTCAGCGCCATCTTCAACGGGAGTTTCACGCTGCCGTTAAAGTGGGCGCGCCGGTGGCATTGGGAAAACACTTGGCTCCTCTTTTGTTTCGTGTATCTGTTGGTGCTTCCGTGTTTTCTGGCCGCAGCGTTCGTGCCCGAACTGGCGGAGGTCTACCGGCAAGTGGGGATCCGTCAGATGCTCTACCCGTTCATTTTCGGCCTTCTTTTTGGTACCTCCCTGGTCACCTTTGGCATCAGCGTCTCCTCCATCGGGATGGCCATCGCTTTTGCCGTCACCCTGGGGCTTAATTCTCTTACCGGTTCCCTCATCCCGCTCCTGGTTTTAAATCCGGGAGCCTTGTTTCGCCGGCAGGGCGTTCTGCTCCTGGTCAGTATGGTTCTCCTGTTGTTGGGGCTGCTCCTGTATGGTGTGGCCGGACGCCGGAGGGAAAAAGAACAAAACGAATCGACCGCACCAATGGCCGCGCGCAGCTTCGGAGCAGGTTTGGCGCTTGCCATTGTCAGCGGGATCTTTGGAGCCAGCTACAACCTGGGATTCGCGTTCAGCGACAACATCATTCACACCAGCCGGCAACTAGGCGCCGACACGGTGACCTCTACTTACCCCGTCTGGGCGTTGATACTCTCGGCCGCATTCGTTCCGAATCTTTTGTACTGCCTGTATCTGTTGAGAGAGAACCGTACGTGGCGGCCGTTTACCGGGGCCGGATGGTTGCGAGAGGCAGCACTCGCGCTAGCGATGTCGCTGGCGGCAGTAACAGCAATCGTAGGCTACGGCGTCGGGGCGACGTTAGTCGGAAGATACGGGACGTCGATAGGCTTTACTCTTTTCATGAGCACGAGCATCCTGGCTTCAAACGCATTGGGAGCCCTCACCGGGGAATGGAAACTAACTTCGCAAAGGACGAGGGGCGTCCTCGCTGCAGGGATGGCGGCCGTGCTGGTATCGGTCGTCGTCCTGAATCTGGGGGGAGCCCCGGTACAATGAGAGATATAGCGGCGGGTGCGAGGAATCACCAGGTCATCGTCGGTACCGACCGGCGATGTAGTCGATTTCAAGAACAAAACTGGTTCGCTGGGGATCTGCGTCCCTGCTTCCACGGCAGGGTCGCGAAGGTTCAGACCGATGCAGACAATCTTGCTCGGACGACAAATCAGAGGTCCGAGACCCCCTGGTCAATCTTGGGTGCTGAAGAGCTGTTCTCTTTGAGTCGGATGCGAGATTCGAAAGGCTATTCCGGCGAAAAGGTCCTCGTCGCAGTCGAAATCCAATCCGGACAGATCCAGACGATGCGATCGCTGAGAAGATGCCGGGGGTTCTCCGTGCGGGTATCACCAAAGCGGATCAGTTTCATCCATTTAGCTCCACTTCACTGTCGACGCGGGAATCGTTTTTCGCGAGCTTTGCAAAACTACTCAAACAGGAGACAGCTCAATATTGTTCGGAGGTGACCCTATCAGGACGTTTATACTCGCTTCAGTTATGCCCTTTGAACGCGTTCATGACGCGAGGAAGGGTAGATGAATCTGCAGCAATAAAGCTTAGGCTCCATTCGCACGCGGTACAGCGGCAGAGGGCGGCAGCTATCAAGGATGGAACGCCCGGTACGGATCCTCAGCAAAGGCGGCCATAACTCTTGGGACAGGAAATGACTCGATGTGGACAAGACGGAATGGTTGGTGGGAATTGCGGCCTGGTTCAACATGCAATCCACTGTAACAACACGGAGAGAATTTAGGGTGGCACCGGATCGAGCAGACGAATACATCGACGCGCATGTCCACGTCTGGACGCCCGATAAGAGCCGCTATCCGCGGTCGGGACGGGATCGGGATGCCCAGTTTGAGACGGCCAGCTTCACGCCTGAGGAGCTATTTGCGAACGCTACACCATGCGGGGTAAAGCGCGTGGTTCTGATTCAAATGAATTTCTATGGATTTGATAATTCCTACATGCTGGACGCAATCAAGAAATATGAAGGGGCTTTCTGCGGTGTGGCCGTGATTGACGAAACGGCACCGGATGTATCGCGTAATATGCATACGCTGGCCACGCTTGGGGTCCGCGGCTTTCGTATCAGTCCGGGTGATAAACCCGAGGCTTGGCTTGATTCGCCCGGTATGGCGACCATGTGGAAATGTGCGGCCGAAACCTCGCAGGCTATGTGTGCGCTGGTCAACCCCGACGCGTTACCGTCGATCAACAGAATGTGCGGCAAGTTCCCCGAGACGAAAGTGGTCATCGACCACCTCGCGCGCCTCGGAGCGAGTGGTCCGATCCGTGACTCCGATGTCTCGGCCCTCTGCGATCTGGCGCGGCACAAGCATGTGTATGTGAAGGTATCTGCCTTTTACGCGCTCGGGCAAAAACAATATCCCTATCAGGACCTCGCCGAAACGATCCGCCGGGTGCGCGATGCGTATGGTGCCTCGCGGTTAATGTGGGGCACCGATTGCCCGTTTCAGGTGGAGAACGGGAACACCTACGCGGGGTCAATCGAGTTGGTGCGAGACCGGCTCGATTTCCTTATGAGCGATGATCGCAAGTGGATGCTGCGGAGGACGGCGGAAGAATTATTCTTCAAGGCGTCTTGAAGGCTATTTCGGACGAATTGTCACCGACGGACTACTCGGTTTGCGGTCTCGCTGGCGATAGGGCCTCCTGGTAAGTGACAACGAGACATCGAAGCGATGGGCCTGACGGAATCACGAAAGCTTAGACAATACGAAGCGGGTTCCTCCTGTTGCCAGTTGACCCATTGCGGTCTCATCGTGGATGACCTGCCCCCTCCGTGATCATCCGTATATGAAGCTGGCGGTTGCCTAGAGTCTGCAAATCGGATACGAACCCACATTTGTTCATCAGGCAGCAGATTTCTTGTGCGGATTGGCCAACGCCAACGTACCGGCGCCGAGTTTTCACGACGCCGTGGCAACCGATTTTGTGACCGATGCTATCTTTGCTGCCGCGAAAACCGACGACTGGGAAAAGGTGAACTGCGCGCGTTAGCAGTTTGACGTGTATCTTGCAGGCAATTGCAGCTTTTGGTTCCGAGTCAGCGAGTTTAATTTCCCCGCTTCCCGCCGTTATTGTGAGTCAGAACCGTCTGCACCAGGTCGCCGAGCTGGTCCGCTGTGAATCGGTTGCCTTCAATATTGGCCACCAACCTTCTACGCCGATCGATGAGGGCAGTATGCAAAGAGTGGTTCATGAGCCCTTCATTCGGGAAATAGTCCTCCCCAAATAGGTTGGTGACGTGTTGAATGTCAGGCACGGAACCGGTAAGAAAGTGCCACGTTGCGGGATCGGCCTTCCAAGTCCTGGCATAACGCGCAAGAACGTCGGGCTGATCGCGACGCGGATCGAAGGTAACGGTTAGGAGTACCAATTCTCTGCCCATCCGCTCCTTGAAGCGCTTCTGAAGCACGCCAAAATTATTGGAACTGCGGAAACAGAAGTTTGGCAGAGCGCAACTCGTATAAATAAAGTTTATAGCCACGACCTTGCCGGAGAATTGTGAGAGTGTGACGCGATGACTATCTTGGTCGATCAACGTGAAATTCGGGACTCGTTGTCCGATGGCTAGGGCTCTTTCCGAGGTAGATACCGGATGGGAGAGTTGATCCAGGAGTTTCAAGCGGCGGGCTGCTAGCGGGTCCTGTTCCACACTTTCGTACTGGCGAATCTGGAGATGTTCGGCGTAATTCGACTCCTTCTCAACGACTAGGGTAAAGTTCACCTCCACTCCCGGGGTCAAGCCGTCCAGATCTTTGACTTCGTGAACCTCGAACGGCATGACCATCGCATCCATGTAGCCAGGAATGCTTTGACAGGAGACAACGAAGGTCTTGTGGGAGTGGTCGACTTTCAATACCATCCCCGTCACCGGATACTGCTTCTCTGCCCAGCAAACACCCGCGTTGGGCAGGAGCAACACTATGAATATGGCTAGGCGTTTCATAAACTTCGTTTCTCTATCGCCAAGTGACGGATCTCACCTGCTCTTTGCGGGACTAGGATCAGACTGCATGGCAACAGCCGGGGCCTTTCGCTCTGCGCCTCCCAGCCGATGCGGCGGCCGGTCCAACTTGGCGTACTCCTGAGCAAACTCCTTGATTTCCAGAAATTGGTCCTTACCCACATTGGAAAAATGCTGCCGGGTGTTGCTGGTCGGCCACCAGATTTCCAGGTCGACGATTCGGGCGTCCTTGCCCAGACCGACGTGTTGCTGCAGCGGAGACGCTCCGAAAGATCCTCCGCTTCCGACCGTGCGGTAGATGGAACGTGTTCCCTGGCCGTGGTTCTCGACCGTTACCTTGATCCGAGCGCCAATCGCCGACCGGTTGGTTTTTACTCCGACCAGCTTCAAGCTGATCCAGTCGTTGCCATTTCCCGGATTCTCGAATACACGGAGTGCGTGACTGTCGCCCGGCGTTGCCCCGCCAATCTCGGCAATGATGTCCTCGTAGCCGCGGTTGTCCAGATCGGCAAAGGCGACACCGTGACCTCTGTGCAATTCTCCGGTTCCCGAAGATGCAGTTACATCCACGAAGTACTTTCCGTCGTGATTGCGAAGCAGAACGTTGGGAACCAGCGACGCATACGAAGGGTTCCCAGTTCCGAGGTAAATATCAAGAAAGCCGTCGTTATCAATGTCCCCGAAATTCGCGCCCATCGGTAGGAAAACTTTGTCCAGACCGACTTCGGAAGTCACATCCCGGAACGTGCCATCCTTCATATTCTTGTAGAGTTTTAGAGTTGTAGCGTTGTGAGGAAGGCCGAGATAGGTACGCACGGTCTCATCCACCGAGAAGAAGTAACTGGTGACGAACAGATCGGGCCAGCCATCGTTGTCATAATCGAAGAACCAGGTTGCGAAACCCTTACCGGGACCCGGGACGCCCGCCTGCTCTGCGACTTCGGTAAAGGTGTTGTCGTGGTTATTGTGGTACAGAAAGTTGTTCCCGTTCAGGTTAGATACGTAAAGGTCCGGGTATCCATCGTTGTCGTAGTCGCCCGCCGCCACGCCGGTAGTGTACATCATCTTGTCCACGCCGGCGGAATGGGAAATATCTTCGAATGTGCCATCCCCTTTGTTGAGGAAGAGTTGAGCAGGCTCGTTCTCGTTGCCCACAAAGAGATCAACTAGACCATCGTTATTAATATCAACCCAAACTGCGGACAGTGCGCTAGTCGGTACTCCCAGGCCGCTTGCGGCGGTCACGTCGGTAAAGGTGCCGTCGCAATTGTTGCGCAGCAGAGATTTTCGTTGTGGCTCTTCCCAAGCGCCGCGCAAAACCAGAATGTCCGTGCAGCCGTCGTTGTTGTAATCGGCTTGCAGGATGTTTAGGCCACCCAACTGATCCGCCAGTCCCGCCTTGGCGGCCTGGCTGGTAAAGGTCCCATCACCGTTGTTGTGAAAATATTGCATAGGACCGCAACTATCCCAGTTCGACGTCACCACATCGAAGCGTCCGTTATTTTCGAAGTCGTCCACGATGACTCCACCGGCCGGGGAGAAGGACTTCAGTCCGGCTTGGGGAGCGACATCGAGGAAGCGTCCTACATCCTCTGCCGATGTAAAGACAGCTGGCGGAATCAGGTACTGTTGCGGGACTTTCTCCGGGTAACCTCCCAGCGTCATATAGGTGACATTGAGGAGCCATTTCACTTCGAGTTCGTTAGGCCGCTGTGCCAGATACCTCATGAAATACCCGACGGCTTTCTCGGAATCGCCAGTCTTCGCATACGCAATGCCAGCCCGTACGGGCCAGAGACACCTATCGCCGGGTGCCCGAAAGATATCGTTTTCCATTTCAGACCTATGCAGGTAAGCAATTCCGAGCGCCTCGTCCATATCAGGCACTGCAGCCGGGACATCCGACGCAGCTATCTGATGTGCATCCTCGTACTGTTCAATAGCCTTATCCATGTTGCCTTGATAGGAATAGATCTCTGCCAGAGAGAAGTGCACGCTCAAGACATCGAGCGGAAGTTTAGATTCTCGAGATTTCTGGTTCGCGGACGACAGGAAAGTTTCCAGCGACTTTTGCTCTGCGGCAAGCGACTGCCTGCGAACCTCGCAAATCTTACGCGGATCCTCGTTCCAGCCCGGAGCCTTATCGAATTTGTTCATGCCGAGTTCTGCCTCTGACAAACCGCCGATCGTGAGCGTGGACTTCACGCTCCCACTGGCGAGCGTGCCCGCATTTCCCCCCATATTCAAATTCGCGTTACGGCTCGCCGGCGCAGTTTCTTGCACCACTTTCAGGATGGCGTATCCCAGCGGGATCCGTACCACCTGGCTGATCTGTCCAGGGCCAACACCCTGCAGGGCGTCCCTCAGCTCCGGACGTAACATCGAAGGAGCAATCTTCCCCATGAGGCCGCCGTCGTCGGCAGTTGGGTCGATCGAATTTATCTTCGCGAGCACGGCAAAGTCCTGCCCTTGCTTGAGGCGGTCAAGGATACGCTCCGCCTCCTCAGGAGAACTCACCACAATGATCCTCAACGTAACTTCGCCCGCAGGCACGCTTGACGCCGCTGGGGGATTTTGGGGAAGAAGTGGCATACAAAAAATGGACGATGCGGCCACAGCTAACATCAGACTTCGAATTTGTCGAAAACAATCTTGAAACATCATCACATAACCCTGGTCGTCCCGGATCAAACAAGGTGGCATTTTATCATTAGCGGTGGGACTAGATTATGTTGCAAAGACGCTGCTCGCGAGAATCGTCCAGGGTTCCACGTCATTTGGTTGGAGGTGCGAGCGGTATCCCTTGTAGGGCCTTAGATCGCTTATCCAAGATCTTCCAAAGGACATGCTCAGCGTGGAATGTCCTTTTGAGCCTGCGACCCGCGAAACCTCATGAAAATGGCTCAGAGTAAAATGGTCACGGCTCGGAGCAGCGATCAGGACCGGAGCCACGACAGAAAGGGTCTGTCGGTCGAGGTAATTGATGGCAGTGGCAAAAAACACCAGTGCAACCATCACCCATCGAAGAGGGGATGGATCAGTGGGTTTCATCAGGCCAGATCCAGATGAACGAGTTCATAGATGAGAACTTCAGGAACTTTCGCTTCTACCCAACCACTCCGTATCCTCCACGAGGCGGCGGCTCCACTCCATTGCAGCGTCACAGATTCTACGGAACGCTTTTGGGGAAGCCGAATGCGGACATTGACATTCTGAATGGGCAGGAATTCCTCCTGTATGAGAAATTTCTTACAGATATTTCCGGTATCGGCCAACAAGTGGAGGTGACGTTCGCCAAAACATCTGAGGGTTGTGAAATTGTCCTGGTCGCGTTTGCACGTCGTAATTCAAACGTTCCCCTCGCGACTCGCACCGTCCTTGGTGCGGATGAGATTCTGGCAAGGGACACGAGTTGAAATCTCAGCACGCATCAGAATCACGAAGTGAACAGTATTGTCTCTAAATCCCAAGGAACTCAGTTCCCTCGAATTTCAACCCTCGGCCACTATGGGTGATTGCAGTCGAGTCTTTGAGAGTGCAAGGTAAAGGAAGAACCCAACTACAAAAGAAATTAAAGGCGCGGGTCGATCAGCGTTAACCCAAGTCGGAGGTAACCCCGGAATGTGGTCAGCAATCCCGACCAAAAACCCAACGCCCCAAGCGACATAACCGGCCCAGTTGATTCCCTCTCGGGGTCCGGACCAGCGCCCTCCAGCCAAGACATAGTCGGCGCACATGGCACCACAAATGGGCCCAAAAGACGCTCCTACGATTGAGAAGAATCCCACAAGGTTGTTGGCAAGGCCACTGATTGCAAGAAGCGCACTCACAGTGACCCCCACTAGTGTCGAAATGCTGCGGGGAATTCTGGGAAACATCGTACTGAAGCTGTTAGACGCTATAAAGGTCGAAAAACAGGTGGGCACGAGTGAGGCTGCAGCAAACAGGAAAAACATGACAGGAGCCAAGGCCCCCACACTCGCAATAGCTCCGCTGTAGCTGTACGTATTCGCTGCGTGCCTTCCTATAGAACCTGCTACCGAAAGTATCGGCAGCCCACCCGCGATGAGAACCGCTCCGACAATGCCGAACATCCCAGCCAGTACGATGTCTCTGCCATTCCTGTTGTTCATGCCGAAATCAGCACCAGCCGCGCCAGCGGTGGCGAAGAATCCGATAACAATTGTCACCATATTAAGAAATCCGCCCCACGGATCGCTGCGCACGACCGTGTACTGATCGATCCCAACCCTGTTAACCCAGAATACGATCACGATCATGACCAGCGGTACCCAATTAAGAAACTTAGCGACTCGTGCTACGTGTTCGATACCCCGAATAGCAACCCAGGCCAACGAATAAATCCAAAGCGATACAATCACGGAGAAGGCGATTCTTGAACTGAGATGTAGTCCTTTCATGATGAAATCAGTAGCAACTGATGCTATGGCGCCTACCCACCCCAACTGCAAAAAGCCCATGAGCAAGCCAGGCATCAAGTAACCGCCTTTTGTTCCGAACGTTGAAGTTCCGATCACATAGAGCGGGCGCCCGGTTTGCATACCCAGCATGGCAGGAACATAGTAATAAAGTCCGAAACAGAGTAGCCCCGCTACAAGGAGTGCCCCCATGCAAACGCCAATGCTTGCCTCACCAATCGTGGGGCCGGCGAGTTTTAAATAAAAGCCCACCCAGAGAAAAATCCCTGCGTAAGTGGGGAATGTGTTTTTGTACCAGGGAACCCGTTGAACGGAGGGAATTGGGCGCGTGAGCCTTATATAGTTTGGGATCACCTCTCCCTCTCCTCTCTAGCTGCTAGGGTCTTACTTGCTCGCGGAAAGCAACCAAATCTATAGAACCATTTGCCACTGCGTTCTGTATTACCTGGTCTGGTCTTCCTGTTGGCGACGACGACGGTGCTTGCGTCATCCGGGCCTTCCACTGCAAGGGTAGGTATCAAGCTGAATCACCTGACCCCGATGACGCTTCTCTTCTGCGGACACTTCCCGCAGTTTCAATTGTTGGAAAAGGTTAAACTCTTGCTGAGCCTCGGAGGTTTGACCCGCGTGCGTACGGAATTACCCGAGAATGCAATGAGGGTCGGGGAGAGACGGATCCATCTGTGAAGCTCTGACCATTCGCGCATTTCGGTTGTAATTACACCGCTTGAAAGGTTTCAACCTTGTATGATGAGCAGTTCTCCTCCATCTTCGGCCAGACTTCCTGATGCAGCTTGGTTGCGACCCAGGCCTTCTGTGACGGCTCATCCTGAAAAGCAATCATGAGTCTGTATCCGTTTTGATCCGTGCCGGATTGTAAGAGCAGGACATGGTCAAAACCCGGCTGTGAAGAAATCGCAGGCCGGAAAATTGCTCTGTAAGTGTTTTCTAATATCCTGGATGAATCCGAACGAGCCTTAAGATCCACATGCAGAACAAACATAGACACCTCACATTGGCAATCGGAACACATCAATGGCTGTTTGCCCCGTTACCTGAGCCCAGACGTCGGGTTTGAGATCCAGAGCCTTATACTTGGCAACCTCGACGGGTATGTTTCTAAT